>Ga0315283_10003102_pt1 | contig 14125 bp, 12 predicted proteins | sample YL17G09_0_MG_FD_204541 | JGI IMG/M metagenome (GOLD analysis project Ga0315283, IMG submission 204541) | Sediment microbial communities from Yellowstone Lake, YNP, Wyoming, USA - YL17G09_0 | ecosystem: Environmental > Aquatic > Freshwater > Lake > Sediment | place: USA: Wyoming | collected... | reverse complement strand
GATGGCCGCACCCTCGTTTGGGTTCATGATTAGCAGCGTGGGCTCTCAGTAAGCGAACAGCATGCTTTCGATGGAATCCCGTCAAAGCCTTAAACTCATCCAATATCCTGGTCTTTTCCATCTTCGAGGAGACTCGATAACGTCCACGCAGAGCTCCGATGAGCTCTTCCTTTGCGCCCTTGCTGATTCGACCTGACATCGTTGCACTCCTTTCTTGGTAACATTTGGTTGAGGCAACGACATGATCTCAGTAACAAATACAATGAGTCAATGCGGCCGGGAAAAACGATTGTCGCTGATCAATGGCGATCACCCCACGAGGCTCTTCTCAATGATGCCGGCAGGGGCGCTCCACATCCTTGGCAACGCACTTTACAAGCATATTGGCTAGAAAGACCGGAAATTGAGATCTCATAAAACGAGTTTTCTACAGTAGAAGGCCTCAGCGTATTTTTCCGGCGCCCTTGACTCGATCCCCCGAATTCTCATGATCGAATAGAAAGCGTCCTCTGTGAACCAATCTTTCAGTTTTTGGGATTTAAACGATTTCATGAGGATGCCGATTTTCTTTTGGCATATCGAAAGGCTCAATGGGAAGAATATATTAGGCGCCCCGAGGTCGCCATCATATTTGACTATCTCATATTCAAGAATGAAATGATCCCTAAATGTATTCCACGTCAGCTCAGATATCAGCTGGTGATCCTGATGGAGATCGTACCGATAATGAGTAAAGATGATATCCGGCGCTAAGAGCTTCTTTAATTTTTCAAAATTCTTTTTGATACGCTCTCCCTTATAGGGAAAAAAGCCATCCTCAAAATCTAATAAAATGATTTTTTTCCTTTTTGCATTACTTAAGAAAACGCGCGCGCTGGATCTCGCTTCGATCTTCCTCTGTCTCGTTGAATTAAAAACGACCCAATTCACGTCTATGTTGCTATATTCTGTCGCAAGCCTTAGGATCGCCCCCCCGCAGCCGATTTCAATATCGTCGGCATGGGCGCCAAGACAGAGGATCCTTAATGGTCCGCGCTTATTAAGAACAAACAGGGATTTCATCTCTTTATTCCAGATTTCGGGTGGCTTTCGCCGGCTCACTCCAAAGCTCCCATGGCGCATTTCCGTTAGAATACATATCGTTGAGCTCTTGGTGCTCTTTGAACGTGTCCATGCAATACCAGAACTTATCATATCGATAGCCCATCAGCTGGCCCTCCTGAATTAATCGGGCGAAGGGTTCATTGACCAAGTCCTCGCCGTTTTTGATATAATTAAAAACGGCCCGACGAAATACAAAATATCCTCCATTGATGATGATCCCAGCGTCCCTTACGTGTATCACTTTTTCTACCGTGTTGAACTCGCTTAGGGAAATAACATGAAAAGTCTGCGAGGGTTTCACACAAACAAAGCAGCCGATCTTCCCCGAAGCTTCAAACTGTCCGATCAACTCAGGCAAGTTGAGGTCGCTTAGGGCATCCCCATAATTCGCCAAGAACATCTCGTCCGCATTGAGGTATTCTTCAACGGCTTTAAGGCGTTGGCCGATATTGGCTATTTGGCCCGTATCCGCAAAAGTAATATTCCAATCTGAGATATCGCTTTCATTTTTATGGAGCATCTTGCCGCCGTTTGAGAGCGTGAAATCTGTCGATAGGCAAGGATCGTAACCTAAAAAGTACTTCTTTATTTCCTCTCCTTTGTATCCAAGACATAGAATAAAATCCTTATGCCCGAAATGGGCGTAGTATTTCATGATGTGCCATAAAATTGGCCTGCTGCCTATGGTCACCAGAGGCTTGGGAAGGTCTCCCGATGACTCCCTGATACGCGTTCCCTTTCCGCCACAGAATAGAACCACTTTCATAGCGTTCAACCTCCCTTTGAGCCCATAACTATCTCAGTTCGTCGATGATCTTCTGGGCGGCATCTTCCCCAGTTTTAAAAGCCTCATCGGTCCAAAGATACCCCCATTCTCCATATCGGCCGCAATATCCAACTCCGACGTCATCCAGGAATCCATGAACCAGTTTGACCGCCGACGCCCGCTCTAGGTCAAAAATGATATTCGCATAGGGTACCAACATAGCGTTCTTGAAGAGAATCCGGTCGTCTGTATGAATAAGCCCGCAGCGTTGGAGGTCTGTAACGACTGGTTCTATCCATTCGTTAGGCGTTCTAGTTAAAGGCTTATATTTCGAAGAAAAATAAACCTCTGCCTGGATGCTCCCGGTACCTGGAGGGACGTTTGCACGAGACAGCATATGAGGAAAGCTTAGGCGCGTGAAGCAGATATCCTGGTCATAGAAATAGGTCATATGTGCCTTCGATAAATCCTCGCGATCCACTCCGACGTTGACAAGGACGCATGTCGAGCATGCCAAACGCTGTGACGCCTCGAGGACGTCCCTCGGTACACCCTCTATCATCGAGATGAGATCGGGTAGCGGGAGTGAAGATATGAGTCCATCATAGGAAGTCCGCACTCCGTTTTCAAATCGGGCCTGTCGCAATTTGGGAGCAAGTGAAACCATTCGGCAGTTGAGCTTTAAATCCGCCATCGGGATGAATTTCTTCAGGAAGGCCACGAAGCCGCCTTCAGACGGGTAGCGGAAATCCGTTATGTAGTGCACATGGGGTGCCGAAGGTGAGAGAGCGCCGCGCAGAACCTCTTCTAAGCTAGGCCGATAAATGCGTGGCCCGAGCCAATCGATACTCATGTTGTCGGCTGTCGTGAGATGGTACTTCCGTGTGTATTGCATGGGGAATAGCTCGGCAAAGGACCGACCGAAGCTTGAGAGAAGCCAATCGGCGTAGTTATTGATCGGGCGGTCCGGAGCTTGTCTTTCCGCGACGAAATCAGCGATGACCTTAACGATGACTTCCTCGGGGAGCCCATGCAAGTGGAGCTGAACGGGATGTTTGGGCCAGAAGCCGCGCCAGTAGTTATTCAGGTTGATCTGGATTGTTTCGAACCTATTGTCCACGCTCTCTGCGAAGAGACTTTGGATGCGAGGATCCTTCGTAAATGAAATGTGCGGACCGACATCGAACAGGAAGCCGCTGGCATAGCGAAAAGAGGCTGCATGACCGCCGGGGAAGCTCTCCTGCTCGTAAATGGTTGGCTTGATTCCTTCCGAATGAAACCTGAAAGCGGCGCCTAAGCCTGCCATCCCGCTTCCTAGGATCACCATATTTGGCATACCGGGGGCCCTCCTCAGATTTCCGGAGTCAAAAGGGACTCGTAGCGAGTGATCTGTGCCCTTGTAAGTCGGCCGAGATCCTCCCCAGCCGCGTAAGCTTGATACCATTCGACAATCCAATCGATTGCAGCGCTCAGAGCAATAACGGGATGCCAGCCGAGCTTAGCTTCCGCTTTGGAAATGTCCAGCCTTAAAAACTGTGACTCCCGTGGGTGAACTTCAAGATCTTGATTCCAGGAGGCCTGGCCGCCCCATTGACAGGCTAGCTTATCTGCAATCCATGAGACGGGCTTTGCATCCGTTGCACCAGGGCCGAAGTTCCAGGCCGAGGCATATTGGCCTGGGTCCTCCGTAAGCCGTTCGGCCAACATAAGGTATCCTCGAAGAGGTTCAAGGACGAACTGCCAAGGGCGGATCGCTGAGGGATTTCGAATGGGACATGGTTTGTTAGAGACAAAAGACCTGATAAGATCGGGAATGAGTTGATCTCGAGTCCAATCTCCACCTCCAATGACATTACCCGCACGAACGCTGCCGATCGCAACACCGTGCCGCCCATAATTCTCCTTCGAAAAGTAGGAATCGCGATAGGCTGAGGTCACTAGTTCGCAACAAGCCTTGCTATTTGAATATGGATCATGTCCACCCAGGCGGTCGTTTTCCCTGTACCCCCAAGCCCATTCTCTGTTTTCATAGCACTTATCGCTCGTGACAATAACCAGGACGCATGGCTTTCCATAACACCGCAGCGCCTCTAGAACGTTAACTGTCCCCATGACATTTGAAGAATAGGTCTCAATAGGGTCTTCGTAGCCGCGACGGACGATGGACTGAGCGGCCATATGGATGATGACGCTGGGGCGGCTCTCTGCAATTGACAAAACGAGCGTATGCAAGTCACGTAAATCGGCATGAATCGTTCGAACCGAAGCAGAAACACCCGCTTGCTCAAAAAGATTTGGCTGAGTCGGAGGGTCAAGGGCATATCCGATGACTTCAGCCCCAAGGGCTTCCAGCCAAAGCGACAGCCAACTGCCCTTAAAACCGGTGTGACCGGTCAGAAACACCCGCCGACTTTTCCAAAATGCACGGCTAGGCATCTTATCTTGCCCCTCTTAAGTTCTTTTTATCGTCTTGGGACTTCCTGGGCCAGAGAGCGGTTTGCTCTTCCCAAAGCATTTCGATCAACCGTCCGCGAGGCGATTCCACATCGCTGAACGAAAGGACGCTATCCTTCAAAACGTCCCTGAGCAGCAAGCATCCTTCCGAGAGACTGATAGGAAGAGCGTCCGCGGCACGCGCGTCAGCGGTGTTTTCGATAAGCCCATACGTATGGAACCCGCCGACGCCGTCGAGCCGTTCTCCGGCTTTCAAGTCTCTCTTAGCAACGGCAACGACTTCACATACAGGACCCGAGATCGGCGCTACTGTCGGGTCGTGATGAATAACGGCTCGTCCAATCGATGAAGCGATCTGAATATAGGGAAGATGAAAGGGAGTGTAGAATACAAAGAAAGGGCCATCGCCGAGCTTGTAGTAGGCAAGCTGAGTCCTCTTAAGTATGGACTCCTCATGGACGATGACAAATGCCCCCGTATGAGGCGCTGCGCCCAGAGCATAGTCCACAAGTCCCGTATCGAGCATCTTTTCAGCAGGCAAAAGATGTGCCATTTCCCGGACATGGGCGCAAGCGGGACCATACATGCCACGGCGCCCAACTTGGAATCCCGTTGCGTTGGCGATCACGGTGGTTTCCATGGACAGTTTTGTCGCGTCGGCGAACGATGTTACCTTCCTAACATCCTGATCGTATTTCTCGGCAAATTCTTTTTGAGTCTCCGGAGTTCGATAGTAGTCGATCATACCTTTGAGGTTCCCAGCAGCCACGGGACGGAGTCCTAACGACCGTAAGTAGCGCAAGAGGGTCATCGCAACACCGGGCTCATCACCGTCGGTGTTGGTGACGATGACCCCGGCTTCATCCGCCTTTGCTTTCAGGATCGGGCCTAAGACCGAATCCAATTCCGCATTCACGAGAACCACATGTTTACCATGGGCGAAGGCGTCGAGCAAAACATGGGCTGCCGTTTCTACCGCGCCCGTTACTTCGACGATAATATCGATCATTCCGCTGGAGGTCAAAACACTAGGATCGTCGGTTAAGACCGGGGTTCCTCGAGAAATGGATGCTTCGGCATCGCGAACGGACTCGACACGGTTCCAATATATGACGCCCGCCTCCCGGAACGCCCTTTCTCCGTGCATGGGAGTCCGGTTCGATATGGCCATGAGGCGTATCCCCGGAACGGGCGTCCCGAGCTGCAAAGCAATGGCCCGGCCCGTCGCGCCCGCTCCAATCATCCCGACCCGTATCGGTTTGCCCTTGGCCTCAAGCTCACGAAGCGCAGCATCGATTATCATAGGATCCCACTCTCCCTAGGATGATATAGGGGCCAGTTGCGATCCTGATCCGAAATGGCCGAGGGGATCAACGGCCAATGGATATTGAATGCAGGGTCATCGAATCGAACACCAGATGCAAGCCGGGGAGCATAATAACCTGAAGTCATGTAGAGAATTTCCGTATTATCTTCGAGCGTCTGATAGCCATGCGCGCAATTCTCAGGCACGAACAGCATCCGGCCAGATTCCGCGCTCAGTTCCGCTCCGAACCATTTCCCAAATGAAGGAGATCCTGGCCTAAGGTCGACCAACACATCATAGATCGAGCCCCTCGTGCAGCGCATCAGTTTCGCCTCAAGCGCCGGCTCTTTCTGATAGTGCATACCCCTGATTGTCCCCTTGTGCACGCTAAAACCCATGTTCGCTTGGACGGGAATAAACTCTATACCATGTTCCGCAAATTCACGTGAGCACCATGCGCGCATGAATCGCCCACGCTCATCACAGTGAGGCATCATATCAATAATCCATGCTCCAGGAATTTCTAGGATCTCGAATTCCATGATGTCGTTTCTCTTTGGTAACTCCACTTTACTAAACGAAACGGTCATAGCCAATCCCTCTCCCCTATATCAAGGGCTTCCTTTCATTAGACTCTTGTGCACATTTCGAAGAACTTACGAAGATAAAGATCCCTGCGCTGATTCCGCGATTCATCTCAATCAGAAAAGGGCAGGCATTATTGTGACCGCCAAACTCTGATCACGTTGGAACCTAATAATACTCTCCTTTATGAGACATTTAAAGCTTCTATTTTATCTCAACACCTGATTATATGGATAACGATTTCTCCCATTGACCGGAAAGCAACTGACAACCGACCCTCGAATTAATGAGTCTGCTAGCCTTCATTATAGCGATGCCGGGATTAATGATACCGTTAAAAACCGGTGTCACGCTACTTACTAGTGGTTCTAGCGCCTTTCCCATTGAATCTTCCTCAGATTTCTATGATTATGGTTTTCACTAGCATTTTGGTTAGTCTGAAATCCAAACTCAATCACCTTTAGGGGTGATTAAGGTGGTGATTTCCTGTCAGAGGAATGCTCGAGGGCAGTTCAGATGCGATAAAATTAGAAAATCCACAATTGAATCCAATTCCGGGAGTTCCAGTAGAGAACGTGCTGTCAAAGGTCGCATAAACCAATGTCTAGTTTATTATGTAGGCTCAAGTCTTATTTCCTTTGATTAAAACTCTCCCAACATCTCCGCTGGCAACACAGAATTGAGCGCATGTCTGGGTGCTCAATAAAGTCAAATCCCCTATGGGACTATTCCACCTTACGAGGTAGCGTACCGTGACGGGGAGCCTCCTGGCAACTCAGTAAGGTCCATTTCATGCAGAACATCCTGGCCAATGTGCCTCATCGGGAGAAAACCCGCTTTTCGACCCATCTGAAACAGATCTGGCGGGAACCGGATAAAAAGAGCCCCCCGGCGGGCGGCCGACGCTCTCATCGACGATTACGGGAAGCGATTCCCCGAGGTAGTCCGTTACCTGGAAGAAGGACTCGAGGAATCGCTTTCGTTCTTTTTACCTTGTCAAATACTCGGAGGACTGGGGAAGTGAGCGCAGCCATATCCGGCAGGACAAGGCCGTTGGTTCCTTGGATAGGCTCCATGAGCTGACGGCTCAATCGGCTAACTGAAGAGGTTTAAGATGGCCCCGAAGTTGCGAACATCATTTGACACGACCTACCTTTAGCCATATCATTTAGTAGGATATTTTTTTAATCGGAGATGTCCCTCCACAGTTCGAAATATGGGGAGAGTAGTAAAGCCTCCTCCCAAAAGGGGAGAGCTTAGCTGATAATATCACCCATATCCTAATCTCGCTCGAGGATTGATATTTCTCCCCAACTGCACCAGAATAAACTGGGATGAAGATTGTATTGAAGATTTCCAAGATTCTCAAGACTCTCGGGCTCAAACGCAGAGCCTATTGTCTCGCTACCGTCCACAAGCGGGAAAATACCGATGATCCCGTCAGACTCAGTTCCATCATCTCAACTTTCTTTGAGCTTGTGTCCGGGCATCGTCCAATAATCGTCCCAGTTCACCCCGGAACACGCAAGTCTCCGCTTGAAATGAAGGCCATCTAGCCCATGAACGGTCATGTTCGTTTGATACCACCTGTCAATTGCCTGGATACGACCGCAATGGAATCGCAGATTAAAGCGAGCTCAACAGACTCCGGGGGCGTTCAATTGGAGGCATCTTTCGCCCCTATCCCCTGCATTATCCTACACGATGAAATGGAATGGGCGGAAGTGTCTAATGATAGGAGGATGATCATCGCCAGTGTTCAGACCAAGGATATCATCCGAGCGTTTGGAATATTTGATGGGGCAGCTTGTCCTACGTCTTCCCCATATTTTGGATATGGCCAGGCGTCTGAGAGAATTTTTAGAGTCTTGGCCAAGCAATTCTGATGGGAAGTTACAAAGGGGAGATTCAGATGAATTTCGTTTCTATCATCGGCACCGGCTACGTTGGTCTGGTCACAGGGACGTGCCTCTCCGAATTCGGCCTACAGGTGATCTGTATGGATACGGACGCTAACAAGATCCGTGATCTTGAACAAGGCCGAAGCCCCATTTATGAGCCTGGGCTCCCCGCCTTGATTGCCAAGAATATCGCCTCAGGTCGCCTGCATTTTACGACTGACATGGTTGTCGCAGTAGCCTCTTCCAGCATTATCATCCTAGCCGTACCTACTCCTCCAAGTGAAGATGGGTCGGCGGATCTCCAATATGTCTTGGCTGCAGCAGACTTCATTGCCCAGCATATGACAGAATATAAGGTCATCGTCAACAAAAGCACCGTTCCTATAGGAACCGCCCGCATGGTCAAGGAAAACATCAAAGCCGGGCTCGCCCGCCGCGGTCTGGCGATCGATTTCGACGTAGTCTCCAACCCCGAGTTCCTCCGCGAGGGTTCCGCGATCAGAGATTTCATGCATCCCGACCGAATCGTGATCGGAAGCGAAAACGAAAGAAGTCGCGAAGTCGTACGCGATATCTATAACGTCCTTTACCTAACCGAAACTCCTTTTATTTTCACAACCCTGGAGTCTGCCGAGCTTGTCAAGTATGCGTCGAACGCATTCTTGGCAACGAAGATTGCTTTTATTAACGAGGTGGCCGGCCTTTGCGACGCGGTTGGAGCGGATGTCCGGGATATCGCCAAGGCAATGGGCATGGACGGCCGGATCGGCAAGTACTTCCTGCATCCCGGGCCCGGTTTCGGAGGAAGTTGTCTACCGAAGGACACAAAAGCCTTGGTCAAGATTGGTCAAGAGTACGGTATTAAGATGACCATTATCGATTCTGTTGTCAGGGCCAATGAATTCCAAAAAATTCAACTGGTCCAAAAAATTGAAAGTGGACTATCCGATCTCTCGGGTAAAGTCGTGGCCGTCCTCGGCCTGGCCTTTAAACAGGGAACGGACGACGTTCGGGAATCGTCGTCAATCGCGATTGTGCTCGAACTTATCAAGAGAGGAAGTCGAGCAAGAGTCTTCGATCCCCAGGCTATGGAGAATGCAAAAAAACTGCCTTTTGCAAATATCCCGAGCATAGAAAGCCGTCAATACCGCGAAATCGCTAAAGGCAACTCAGCCCCCGATCCATTCAAGATTATCTACTGCTCTGACGAATACGACACGGCGGCGGGTGCCGATGCGTTGGTAATCCTCACGGAATGGAATCAGTTCCGTCATCTCGACCTGATCCGCATATCCCGCGCGATGCGTGGAAAATTCCTTTTTGATTTCCGGAATCTTTACGAACCCGAGGAAGTCGCCAAGTATGGGCTCCAATATGCCTGCGTAGGCAGACCGAGGGCCCAGATTTCTCTTCAATAGGTCCGAAACATTCAGCTACCAATTATATTTTGCTCAATAAAAGGGCGAGCGCCCGATATGTCGTAGCCTGGGCCCAGTGCAGCATGGGGGTCTTTGCCTTTATCAACGGATATTGTCGATAATAAAAATGTCCATCATGATCTTGCATATTGTCTATCGTCCAATTCGCGACCTTAATTGCCAACTCCAACGATGAGTCATCATATCCGGCAAAATTCGCCAACGTCTCAATAGCCTGAGAGGCACACTGGCTGTCGATGGGATAAGCCCTATTATGATAATATTTCGGTCTCCCGTTTGGTTCAATAAAAGTCTTCTTAAAATACCCGAATCCTCGTTTAAGATTGTCGTCAAAGCCCCTGTCTCCGGAATGTTCAATATAGCACTTCAACGAATCCAGATTGTAACCGGTGTGAAAATTATCTATCCAATGTGCATCCTCATTTTCACCATAGTACCAGGCCCCGTCGGGAAGTTGCCTTGAACAACTATATATCATGGCTTCTTTGGCCACATCCAGCATCCCTGGCAGTTTGAGAAATTGGGCAGAACGGGCTAACATCGCCGCGCCCAGCATATTCGAATTATGAATTGACCTCTGCTTAAAGGCCACGTAACTTATACAATTCCCTTTATCTGTATTCTCTCGAGGCAAATCAAGGATCCACCGGCAAATGCTTTTTGCGATGCCTAGATAGCTAGATTCGTTAAGGATTTCGTATGCATCTAAGTAGGCTTGTCCGAGGAGACTCGTCCAAACTATGATCGGTTCATACTTAGGTAACTTTCCTGTTCTGCTGGAAAAATCGAAGTGATTCCCCCAGCTATGGCTCGAAAAGCCTGGAGCTTTATTCCTATCCAGCCAATCAAGGCACCTTTCTGCCTTTTCACGATAGCCGGCATCACCGGTTACTCTGAACATCTGGAGATACCCCCAAGCCATATATCCTCTTCCCTTGGTCGATTCCTGCTGTTTGATCCCCAAGAGCGGCCTCAAGTTTATCGGGCTTTGTCTGACCAACTGCTGAAGTGTGCGTTCCAGAAAGATATTCCCAAATGTCAACGGCCTCAGGAAAGAAGATAGTCCATCAAAGGGTTCATACCCGCGATAGTTCCTACTTTCAACCCACTTTTCGACGCTTGAGATACTCGTTCTTAGTTTTTTCTCGAATCCTAAGGGCTTCATCAATCCTCTCTTGATTCAATTTGAACTAGTGTTATTCAACATGTTCTGTTGTTTATTCTGGCCGCGACCTGAGCGCGAAGCATCAATATTTATCAACAAATATCCGGCCTGTCAAGAAATAGACTCTAATTATCAACGACAAACGTGGGAAATAAGCTTTTGATATGTTATACTTTTTAGCTTGATGGTTATAGCAATACCCAATAAAATGCAACGAGAAAGCATCATTGAAGGAATGGGCAGGATTTATTAAAATGAACGGTATCGATTTTTTCTATTTTCTCAAGCCTATAATTCCGCGAAGACTCCAGATAGCTATCCGTAGAATATTTGCTTTACATAAAAAAAATAAGAATGCTCACGTTTGGCCAATTAACCCGATTGCAGCAGATGTTCCATTAAACTGGGCAGGCTGGCCTGATAACAAGAAGTTTGCCCTTGCTTTCATCCACGATGTCGATACTGCCGATGGCGTAGCGAATTCCACGAAACTGATGAATCTCGAAGCTTCTCTCGGCTTCGTTTCCTCCTTCAACTTCGTGCCCATGGATTACGTCATAACGAATCAACAGCGCGAGCATATAGAAAAGTCCGGATTCGAGATAGGGGTGCACGGACTCACTCATAGTGGGAGATCGTTCAGAAATATAAAAGCGTTCTCCAGACTCATCCCCGAGATCAACGGCTATCTTAAAGAATGGAGAGCCGTTGGATTCACATCTCCTTCGATGTTAAGTAACTTAAGATGGGTCGCTGACCTGGATATTGAATATAGCTGTTCTTCTTTTGATACAGACCCCTTCGAGCCCCGGCCCTACGGAGTAGCTACGATTTTCCCTTTTAGGGTCTTCAATTTTTCGAAGACCAAATCATACATCGAGCTGCCCTATACGCTCCCCCAAGACCATTCTCTTTTTATCATCCTCAGAGAAAAGAATATCACTATTTGGAAAAAGAAGCTTGATTGGCTAGCGGAGCACGGCGGACTAGCATTATTAAATACACACCCAGACTATATGGACTTTGAGGCTGATAGATATTCGTACCGCAAGTATCCGGCTGACAATTATTTGGCCTTTTTGGAGTACGTGATTAAGCGATATGAAGGTCAATATTGGAATTGTCTCCCACGGACCTTAGCGCGTTTTTGGAGAACAGCGTTTCCAGAAGGTGTAAAATATACTTACGATGGAACGGAAATCACTGCCGCTAATCGCGTCGCCATTTTATCAAAGAAAATTAAATATGAACGGGAAATCAAATTAGCGTTGGCATGTGCCCCGGGCGGTCATTTCGAGCAAATGCAGAATATTTCTAATCTCTATAAGGACTATCCCCATTTCTGGATAACCAAGAAAACTGTTCAAACCGAGTATTCTCTGCGCGGCGAACGCGGACATTTCATAGGAATTGCTCATTTTAAGAGACCTTGGACATATTTGGCTCAAATACCCTATGTCTATAGAATCCTGAAAAAAGAACAGCCGACGCATATGCTATCGACTGGCTCGGGCATGATCGTCTTCATCCCTTTCATCCTATCGCGGCTGCTCAAAATCAAATTCATTCACATTGAGACTTTTTCTCACGTTAAGGGCCTAACAAAGATGGGGCGGCTTTTGCTTAAGCTTCATCAACCCGTCCTCTCTCAATGGGATGCGATAAAGCAGAAGAATGTAATCAATATTGGCACGATTATTTCCAACCATCATTCTCTTGCGCCAAAAAGAGAGATTCAGGATATGATATTTGTGACTCTAGGAACAAGATCTCAGCAATTCACAAGAATGGCGGAAGCAATTGAAGCGTTGATAGAGGATAAGACTATTAAAGAAAAGGTAGTCATCCAGTTGGGATCGACTTTATATAAGTCAAAGCTAATGGAAGCTTTTAATTTTTGCCCCCCCTCTGAAATCGATAAGCTCATCGGCTCATCTAAGTTCGTTATTACTCAAGAAAGCGCGGGGATCGTAACCAAATGCTTAAAGTTAGGAAAGAAATTCATTGTTGTTCCAAGAGAATATAGGTATAAAGAACTCCCTACGAAGAGCGATATGAACGAAGACCTACATTACAAGTTGGCGGAGCTGGGTTTTACCTATGTCGTCCACACTAAAGAGCAACTAAGGGAAGCGATCTTGCGACTTGACCAGCTTAGGACTGGGTATACGTTTGATAATAGCAGGGCGATAAATCATCTCCGAAACTTGATTGAGGGTACATGATCATCCGTTTCTCCGTGGATATCTCCGACTCTAGGAACCGAAACTCCCGCTATGCCAACAGTATTCCTATGCCAAGCTGACTGCGGCCAGCGCCGCAAACTGCTGGGTGCCACTGACCTCAACACCGGCCGATAACGCCAGACCACGCACTCCGTTGTAATCGATATTAATTTGATCGAGGTTTCTCACTGAATCTTGAAGTTGACGTTGCTGATATCGGTCACCGCCGCGTTGGTCGTCCACGTCACCCGAATCCTGGCCGTCGTCGTCGCTGGTCCGGTAACGATCCAATTAAAAGTACCAGTGGTGTTGGCTGTGTTGGTTGCGGAGGCAGCAATCGTCTCCGTATAGTTGATCCCGTCCCTTGCTATCTCGATCTTCACGGACTCCAGCTTCCCCAAGTTGTGGCTCCATTTTATCTGCTTCGTTAACCCGATCGCCCAGGACACAGCGGTGTTAGGCGCTGTCACCGTGACCGCCGGCGGTGTCAGCGTGAAGGGCACGTCGCTGACGTCGCCTAACGTTGGATAAATGGTTGGACTGACCCAAATCAAGCCCTGCGTCGTTTCGGCAGTCGGCATTAGGCCGGTGTAAGCACCTGTGGTGGCAGTGGCGCTAGCCACGCCCAACGCGACCGGTGCCCAGGTTGCCCCGTTATCTGGGCTGAAGTAGATATTCACTGTCCCGGCCGCCCCGAGGTTATGGGTCCACGTGATACTACGCGTCGAGCCCGCACCCCAGGTCACCACCGTATTCGGCGCCGTTACCGTAACGCGCGGCAGGATCGTGAAGTTGACGTCGCTGCTGTCGGTAACGCTCGGGTCAACCGTCCAGCTCACTCTAATCCTGGCCTGTTTCGTCGGAGGCCCGCTCACCGTCCACCCGTAGGTCCCTGATGTCGCCGAGGTCGTTTTAAATGTCATAACCAGGCCCCACGTCGCGCCTCCGTCGCGGCTTACGTCGATGTTGACGGTCTGCCCCACCCCTATGTTGTGCGTGAACCCAATGTTCTTGTTATCGCCGGCACGCCAGCTCACGGACGTGTTCGGCGCCGTCACCGTGATGCTCGTCAGCGTCGGGGTGACCGTCACGCTGGCCGTTCCGCTCACACTCCCGCTCGTGGCCGTCACCGTGAACGGCCCGCCCGCCGCGCTGCCCGCCGTAAACAGCCCGCTGCTAT
>Ga0315283_10003100_pt1 | contig 14126 bp, 13 predicted proteins | sample YL17G09_0_MG_FD_204541 | JGI IMG/M metagenome (GOLD analysis project Ga0315283, IMG submission 204541) | Sediment microbial communities from Yellowstone Lake, YNP, Wyoming, USA - YL17G09_0 | ecosystem: Environmental > Aquatic > Freshwater > Lake > Sediment | place: USA: Wyoming | collected... | reverse complement strand
TACGGGGCCGACGACGAGGACGAAGACGATCCGTACACCGGGGGTCGCGCGGTCTAGCGAATCGTGGACAGCTGGTCGGCGAGGGCGGCGGCTCTCGCCTCGCCCAGATGCATGCGCAGCCGCTGCAATTCGTCGTCCAGGAGCCGCTCGAATGCTTCCGGAGCGTTCTCGACGCGGTACGCGATCACGGCGCGCTTCAACCCTTCCGGATCCCACGATCCGTCGGCACGAAGTTCGGCCGCCTCGAACATCGCCGCGAACCCGGTGTCGAGCGCCGCACGGCAGGACCTCACAAAGTTCGCGGCCCCGGCGCCGATCTCGGCACGCAGCGCGCGGAACAAGACGACGTGTCGCGCGTTGAAACTCGCGATGGCCCCGTCGAAGTTCGCGGGAGGCTCGAACGGAGGCAGCGAGGGGGCTTCCTCCGGCTCTCTTATCGAGGCTTCGATCTCCTCACGCGAAACCCGCGCCGTGCGGTCGAGATCGAGCGGCTCGCCGCCCGTTTCGGCGTCATCCCGATCGGGCAAAGGCGCGTCCGGGCGCAGGTCGATCTTCATGTCGTCGACCTTCATGTCGCCAACGCCGGTTCCCGGCTCACCGAGCTCGAAGCGCGGAGGATCTTCGTCGACGCCGCGTAGCGCCGCCTCGACCTCCTCGCGCGGGATCGCGACGGTCGCATCGTCCGGCCGCTTTTCCTCGGCGAGACGCCAGGGCTCGGAGATGACCTCAGCTCCATTGTCCGCGTCGGAGACCGGGAGCGGTGTCGGGTCGGGGTCGGGCTCGCGTTTCGCTTCAGCCTCGAGCTCCGGCACCGCGAGCTCTTCTTCTGTCACTTCGATCGGTTCCGCCACCGTCGATTCGGCCGCAACCGGCTGGGAGTCGAACACGCCGAGTGCGGTGTCGATGGACACCTCGACGGGCGCCTCGCCCACCGCATCGAGCAGGCGCAGTGCCCAGAGGATCTGGCAGGAACGGAAGTCCCCGAGAAGGCTCTCCCGGCAGATCTCGAGAATCGTCTTGGGTGTTTTGAGCAGCGAGATCAGCTCCCACTCCTCCGGCCCGACGGTCATTCTGTCGAGCACCGAGAGGTACCGGGGAAGGAGCACGAGGCGCGCGCCAAGGCCACCGCACCCCTCGCGGACGCGCGGCCACGACGTGACGCGGCGCACGCCCGCGAAGACGAGATCCTCGACCGTGCGGTTGAGTGTGATCTCCTCGACCGTCGGCAGTTCGCCCTCGAGAAAGCAAAAGTCCCCTTCGTTCCAGCGGAACGTGTCGAAGATGATCTCCGAGAGTTGCTCTCGCACGGTGGCCTGCAGGTCGCCCTGGTCGATGACTCCCATCTCGAGGAGGATCGTTCCGACCCGTTTGTTCGAGAGCAACCGGCGTGCGGTTTCCTCGCGGTCGGAAAGCGAGATCACTCCTCGACGCAACAGGTGCGCCACCAGCCCGTCGTCGACCGCGTTCGAGGTCGCAAAGACGCACGATCCTTCTTTGACGTGAAGCGTGCGCTCGAGGGCGCCCCGGGTCATGTGAAGGACTCCCGTCGACTCATTGCGACTCAGGTGGACGAGGATCTCCGGAAGGCTGGAACGCTCGAGATGCCCTTCGATCGCCGCGCCGGGAGTGGACTCGTCCGCCGCGCGGAATTCCTCGACGATGCCCAGAACCAGGAAGGCGCATAGCGCCTGGTAGATCTCGAAGTTGGACAGGAAGACTTCGCGGCACATGGCGTCGACGGAGGCGCCGGTCGGGCCGGCCTCGTCGAGACGCTTGAGCAGCATCCGCTCGCCATCGCGGATGTCGAGGCCGTTTAAGACCTCATGCCACGCGGGGGCGAGCTGAAACCGGGTGGAAGGTGGTCCCACGCTCTTCCTCAGGCGCGAGAACGACCGGATCTGCCGGATGCCCTGGAGCAGGATCTCGGCGGTGCGCATGCCGAGCGTGATGACTTCTTCGGTGGGGAGCGGCCCTTCGACGAAGGCGTACTCGCCCTCTTCGCATGGGAACAGCGCGAGGACGATCCCCCTGACCTGATTGAGAACGCCCCGCACGAGATTGTCGGGGCTGAGGTGCCCGGCTCCAACCAGCAGCGTGCCGAGACGCTTGCCCGAGGAAAGCTGGGCGAGGGCACCCTCCAACTGATCGAGCGTGATCAGCCCATCGCGCAGGAGGAGATCCCCCAGCCGGTCGTCGGGATCTCCCGAGAGGGCAAAGACGATCCGACCGTCATGGAAGTAGATCTTCTTGGTGATTCCGCGCGAGGTCAGATGCAAAACGCCGGTCGAGCAGCGACGGCAGAGATTCCACAGGAGCTCGGGTACGCTCAGGCCCTCGAGCCGTCCGTTCACAAGGCTGGCTGGGAGACCGGATTCGTTGCGTTGGTCCATGCTCACTCGTCCGCCGAAAACCACCCGATCACTGGCTCCCGACCCGTGCCTGGGACTCCGGGACCGATCGAAGGTTGTCCGACTCCATGTTCCAACTTAGGCCCATTACGAAATTGGTCAAGGAGCGGGTTCGTCGGCGAGCAGATTCGGTATGCCCTCGACGATCGGGTAGATCCGGTGGCAACCGACGCACTCGAGGCCGGTTGCGTCCGGACGCTCCTTCAGGGCCTCGCGGCAGATGGGGCAGCACAGGATCTCGAGAAGGCGTGCGTCAAGCGACACGGGGAACCTCCTAACGGCGACGAGAGCGCGGTATACACCGTTCGTCGTCGACCTGCAAAGAACCGCATCTATACTGCGCGTGATGTTGGCGCTCCCCGCCCCACTGCGCGCGTCGATCGAGGCCCGCGGTTCCGGGCTTTGCATTCTCGTCTTGCGGCTCGGAGCCATGGGCGACATCGTGCGCACGCTTCCGGCCGTGAGACTCGTGAGGTCCGGCCTTCCCCACGCCCGCATTCACTGGGTCGCCTGGGAGCCCTGGGCTGAGATCCTGAGGGACCACCCCGATGTCGACCGCGTGGTCGGACTTCGCCGATCGGAACTCCGCGCTTTCGCCCGCTCGCCCCTGACCTTTCCCGCTCTCGTCCGCGCCGCCGGGACGATCGCCTCTCAGGTTCGGGAGCTTCGCCCGGGGCTCGTGCTCGACTTTCATGGCGACTTCCGCACCGGAGTGCTCGGCCTGATCTCCGGCGCGCCGGTGCGTCTCGGCTATTTGGGCCATCAGCAGAAGGAAGGAAATCGCCTCTTCACCAACGTCCACGTCCCTTCGGGAGATCGCCGCACGCCGCGCCTCGAACGCAATCTCGACCTGGTGGCCGCCTTGGGGCTTCCCGTGCGTCCCGTTCCGGACGCGGGGATCGCGATCTCCCCCGCCGATGAGAGCGCGGCGCGCGCGATCGTGCGGTCGCTCGTCGCCGACGGCGAAGAGTACGCGGTGCTGAATCCCTGCGCGAGCGGGCGTCAGGCCTACAAGAAGCCGCCGGCTCCGCTGTTCGCCGCGGCGGCGCAAGCCCTCGCCGCTCGGAACATTCGACCGATCGTCGTTTACGGCCCGGGCGAGGAGGCCGACGCGGAAAGCGTGGTCGCAGGCGCAAACGGCACCGCGCGACGCGCACCGGCGACGACACTCAAGTCCCTCGCCGCGCTGCTTCGCGGCGCGCGCGTCTTCGTGGGGGGCGACTCCGGGCCGCTCCACCTGGCGTGCGGCGTCTCCTGTCCGGTCGTGGGCCTTTACGGACCCACGGACCCGGTTGTGAACACGCCTTGGAACGTCCCGTTCGTCGCGCTGGCTCGGCCTCAGAGCACGCACACGGGAATCAAAGCACAAGACAGGGTCGGGGAGGGATTCGACGGACTCGCTCCCGAGGCCGTCGCCACGGCCATCCTCGAGATTCTGAAGCAGCCCCGCGGAGGGACACCCGCTCCCTAGGCGCGCTTCACGCTTCGAGTTCGCCGAGCAGAAAGCGAAGCTCCGAAGCCAACCCCTCGTGGGCGTGCGCCATTGCTCGGTCGATACCCCGGCGGTAGGCCTCCGCCGCCTCGTCGTTCCGCCCGAGGCGTTCGTAGCACAAACCGAGGTTTTTCAGCGCGGCGCCTTCGTCCCCGGGGGCCAACCGCCAGTAGGCGTCGTAGTGCTCGGCCGCTCCGGCCCAGTCCTCGGCGCGAAACAACTCGTGCGCGAGGAAGTAGCGCGCTCGGGGGTCGTCGGGGAATCGGACGGCCATGTCTTTCAGCTTCGTCAGGCGGGCGTCTTGGCTCATGGTGTGTTTCGTCTCCATCCCATCCGATGCGCGGCGAGCGAAATCCGACCCAGAAGCCTGCCTCCCGCCAGACGACGCGCGAGTTCGGCGTCCTGGCCAGCGTACACGGTGTACCAGAGGTCTTCGGATCCCGGTCCGAACGGACCGGGATGCCCGGTGAGCTTGGCGCACGAACGCTCGAGGCGGCGCAGGGCGGCTTGCCGCGCGGCAAACGGGAGCGGTCCCGGGGCGAAGGTCGCCCGGTCGAAATCGATGAGGAACGCCTCGGGCGAACCTTCGCCTTGCGGCCGCAGCAGCACGTTTCCGAGGTTGAGATCGGGGTGGGTGACGCCCCGGTCGTGCATCGCGCGCACCGCATCGATCGTCGCGGCCAAATCCGCGCGGGTCGCCGCGCCGCGAAGCACCAGCCGCGCAAGATCCTCGGATCGTTCGATCTCCTCGATCGCCATGGCACCTCGGACGAGGCCGCCGGCCCCGGCCTTCACGATCAACGCCACCGGATCCGCGGTGGGGACCCCACGGGCTTGCGCCTCGACGGACGCCGAAAGCGTTGCGACCAGCCGGACCGCTGACAGGTACCGGTCGCGCCAGACTCGCGCGAGTGATCCTCCCCGGCGCATGGCCTTCAATCGCCAGCGCGTTCCGGAACCGCCGTCGATGACCGCGGTCGCGCCGCGCCCCGAGGCCGCGGAGCCCGAGGCGAGCGCGCGATCCCACGCGTCCCAGACGTGCAGCCCGCGTGCGTCAACAGCACTCGCGAGGGGTTCCGCGACGTACAGCGCGCAGGCACCGTCGGGCCGGAGCACGAATCCCGCCGGGGGCTCAGGCCAGGAGGGAGCGGTCACGAGGAGGGCGGCTTTTCGGCCACCGGCCTGGCGGCCAGCCAAGCGAATCCGACACCGAGCAGGTAGAGCCCGATCATCGGCAGCGCGAAGACGGTCATCGTCAGGGCGTCGCCCGAGGGCGTGATGACCGCCGCGGCGATCGCGATGACCATGACCGCGATCCGGAAGTGCCGCATCAAGAACGCGGGGGTGACGATCCCGAAGCGCGAGAGCACGAGGATCACGATGGGCATCTCGAACACCAGCCCCGCGCCCAACAACATGCGGCTCTCGAACTCGAACGCGGATTGCAGTGTCAGCTGAGCCTTGAACTGCGTCCCGAGCGAAAGGAGCCAACGCGCCGTGATCGGAAGGGCCACGTAGTAACCAAACGCTCCCCCGGCGACGAAAAAGAGCGTTCCCAGGACGATGAACACTCCGCCGGCGCGCCGCTCTTTCTTGTAAAGCCCGGGCGCCACGAAGCCCCAGAACTGCCAGAGGATGTAGGGGGCCGAAAGGAACAGTGCCGCGATGGCCGAGGCCTTCATGTACACCATGAACGGCTCGGTGAGCGCGATGAAGATGATGTCGCCGCCGCCTAACAGGTGCTCGCGAATCGGCTTCATGAGAAAAGCGAGAATCCGGTCGCTGACGGCCCAACTCGCCGCGAGCAACACGACGAACACGATCGCGATCCGGAACAACCTCGAACGCAACTCGTCGAGGTGCTCCAGAAAGCTCATCGCGGGCTCAGTGGATGGAGCCGGGTCCGCCATCGATCGCTGGGGGTTCGGTTGGAGTCACCGGGGAATCCGGCTCCGTGGGAGACGCGGGCGCCGCGGACGAGACCACATCGAGGAAGGCGCCGCGCGCCAGGGCCTCCGGACGCGGGACGGCCTCGATAGGACGAATCGCGTCTTTGAGCTCTTCCATCCGGACTTCCCGCTCGAGGTTCGACCGGAAGTCGTTCGTCGCACGGCGGAAGTCCGCGACGGTCTTTCCGAGCGTGCGGCCAATTTCCGGGAGGCGCCGCGGCCCAAAAAGGAGCAGCGCCGCGATGAAGAGGAGAATGACTTCGGGGCCGCCGATGGAACCAAACACGAGGGAGAGGCTACTCGTCCCCCCCGGGGGTGTCAAGAAACGCGCTTTGCGCCCGACGGAGCGGCCAATTCGTTGCCGCCCAACGGACCTCACCCTATACTCTGGAGGTCATCCAGGCCGTCGAGGGAACCATCATGAGCCGATCCGCACGAGGTACCGTGGGCCTGACCGTCTTGGTTCTGGGAGGGGCCTGCCTGATGGGGGGGGTGCTCTCGAACGGCGTCGAGGCCGACGGCGACAAATCCAGCTCCCAGGTGCGCACTTTCGGACGGATCCTGGCGCTCGTCGAAGACAACTCCATCAGCAAGGCGACCTCCGAGAATCTCGTCGAGGACGCCATTCAGGGGATGCTGCACACGCTCGACCCCCACAGCAACTACCTCAACCGGGAATCGTTCATGGAGATGAGGGACGAGCAGCGCGGGATGTTCTACGGTCTGGGGATCCAGATCAACAAGCGCGGCCCGGACCAACCGCTCACCATCATCGCCCCCATCGACGGAACGCCCGCGGCGAAAGCCGGGCTTCAGCCTGGCGACGTCATCTCGAAAATCGAAGGCCAGGACACCCTGGGACTGAGCGTCCAGGAGGCCGTGAAGAAGCTGAAGGGCGAAAAGGGAACCAAGGTCACGATCACGATCCAGCGCGCCGGCGAAAGTGGGAGCTTCGACGTCACCCTCGTCCGCGACGAGATTCCGACTCACAGCGTGGCGCACGCTTTCATGGTTCAACCTGGCATCGGCCTGGTGCGGATCTCGAGTTTCACGAGCACAACGACGAACGAGCTCGACGAGGCGCTCCACAAGCTCAAGGGCCAAGGGATGGAGCGGTTGATCCTCGACTTGCGCAGCAATCCCGGCGGCCTTCTCGATCAGGCGGTGGGCGTGGCGAGCCGTTTCGTCCCGGAGGGGAAACTCGTCGTTTACACGCGCGGCCGCATCGCCGGCTCCGATCAGGACTACACCGCCAAGGGCGACGTGCGGACGAACGCCGCGTTGATCGTGCTCGTCGACCACAACTCGGCCTCCGCGAGCGAGATCGTGTCGGGGGCCATCCAGGATCACGATTGCGGCCTCGTCGTCGGAGAAACGACGTTCGGCAAGGGGCTCGTCCAGCGCGTGATTCCGCTGCGTGACGGCGGCGCTCTGGCCCTGACGACGGCCAAGTACTACACCCCGTCCGGACGCCTGATCCAGCGAGACTATTCCGACCTCGACGACTATTTCCTCGACGCCGAACTCGAAGATGACGACGCTCCCGCCGCGATCGATCCGTCGTCGACGGGGCGCGAAGTGCGCCGGACCGATTCCGGGCGCGCGGTTTACGGCGGCGGGGGAATCACGCCGGACCACGTCGTGCACGTCGAGCGAGAGTCCCTGTTTCTTTCGCGCCTCCGCCGCGAGAACATCATGTTCGACTTTGCGGTCCGCTACGTCGCGGTGCATCCCGATTTGAAGCCGGGATTCGTAATCGGCGACGAGGGGATCAAGGAGTTCCAGGCGTTTCTCGCCTCGCGCAGGTTCAAAGACGACCCCAAGGCCTTCGAGAGCTCGCGCAAGGGTATCGAACTGCGCCTGCGATCCCAGATCGGCCGCGTGAAGTGGGGCGCCGAGACGGAGAGCAAGATCCTCGTCGAGGGCGACGTCCAAGTGCAAAAGGCGCTGACGCTCTTCGACGAAGCGGCCAAGCTGGCGGCGGCCGGCAAGCTCGCGCGGCTCGAGAGTGAAGGGAAAGGCGCCAAGAGCACGGAACTCAAGGCGTCGGTACCGGCGAGTTGACCGCGGACGATCCGGTCAACGGCCCTCGCTGATTTCCGTCTTCCCGGCCAGCGACGCCCGGTGGAACCGGCGCAGCGTCTCCACCCGCCGTGCGCGAGGCAGGCGCTCCAACGACTGCAGGAACCGTAGCGCCACACGCGAGGCGGCCTCATAACGGCCGCGCACCTCGGGATCGTCGTCGCAGTACGTGCGCGCGTGGAACAGGTGGTGGCGAAGCCATTCCCGCCGGCCCCGGTCCAGGTGCCGTCCCCCTCGGACCAGAAATCGCGACAGCACGAGGTCCTTGCTGACATTGGCCTGAACCTCGAGCTCGAGCAGCGAAACGCCGCGCCCGGCGTGCGCCCGTTCGGCGGTCACGAGCAGGTGGTCGAGTTCCTCCACGAGAACGGCAAAAGCGTCGACGTTGTCCGCGTCGAGACGGCGCTGCGGCGGCTTGTCTTCGAGATGCCGGATCATCGCATCGGGGTAGTAGATGCACGCGCGTACGCCCGCGCCGGTGTCACGGACAAGAAGTCGCGCCCCCGCCCCCGATTCGGAGCGCACCTCCTGCGCGCCCTTCGGGTAGATCGCGCGCAGCCCCGCGTCACCGATCACGTAGCAGCCTATGGGAAGAAGCGGAGCCCTGAGATCGTACGTTCTGCGCAAGAGTCCGTGGAGCGCGACGAGAAGGGGCTCTCCGGTCACGCGCGCCTACCCTCGGGATCGTAGACGAACGTGCCATCCCTGAAGGAGATGCGCAAAACCGTATAGTCGAGCCGCGCACGCACTTGGGCGAGCACTTCGCGCCGCACTTCGTTCGGATCGAACGGCCGCGACCCCTGTCGCAGATCCCGAAGCCAGGCGACGATGGCCTCGCTGTCTTTCGGCCCGCGGCGATCGTCGAGGCGAATGCGCTGCGAGATGGCGACGTTGCAGACACCTTCAAGCGTCGCGGCCAGGCGCCGGGCGCCGAATGCGGGCGAGAACCCGCGGGCGAGCAGTTCGTGGCGCGCGACCGGATCGAGCACGAGCTCGAGATCGTGGACTTCGCGATAACGCCGGGCGATGCGCTCGAACTCGAGATCCAGGATCCGCTCGGCGCTCGTTTGCGTCAGGCGAGCGAAGTGGATCATCCGGACCCGATTCATGAACTCCGGAGAGAGGGCGCGACGCAGATCGGACCGGACGTCGGCGTCGGCGCCGGCCCAGCGCGCGGCATCGTCCCCGTACCCGATCGGCGCCGAGCGCTGCTGGAGGTCGCTGTATCCCAGGTTCGATGTGAAGAACACGATCGCGTTCGCGAGATTCAGGATGCGCCCTTTGTTGTCGGTGGTGGTCCCTCGATCGAGGATCGAGAGGAAGAATGTTCGCAGTTGCGGGTGGGCCTTTTCGACCTCGTCCACCAGGATGATCGAGACGGGCGCCTTGGACGCCCTCTCCTGGAACGCCGAGAGCAGTCCCTCTTCGTCCGATCGGATGAACCCGCGGGTGGCTCCGCGCAGCTCGTTGATGTCGGAGGGGTACGTGTAGTTCGGCCCCTCGATCGTCAGCATCGGGATCTCGACCTGCCAGAGCGTCTCCAAAACCCGCCCGAGACTCTCAACGAGGTGGTTCTTTCCGACCCCCGTGGGTCCGACCAAGAAGTACCCCGGGGGCTTTCGCAGGTCGCGCGTTCCCGAGGCGCAGAGCATGAACTCGTCGCACAGCGCGCCTACGGCCGGCTCCTGGTCGACGATGATCGCGTTCATTGCGTCGCGGAGCCGGTCGATGTCGAGCGTGGCGAACAGCACCATGCGCTCGTAGGCCGAAAGCAACTCGTCGCGCGAGAAGAGCGAGCCGCGATCGGCGTCGCCGCGCGCGGCCTCGAGGTAGTCGGAGGCCGGGGGGGCCTCCGGGAGCTTGACTTCGGCCACGACAGCGTCGGCGACCGCGGCCATGAGCGGGACGCGCGTTTGGAGGTCGTGCCCGGCCGGCGCCGACGGTGCGGTCTCCGCGTGCATCGAGCGCAGGATGTCGGCATAAAGCGGGAAGCGGTCGGCGCACTGGCGAAGGAACCCGACCTCGTCTTCGAGGGGCAGCATCAGCAGCTTGTTGAGACGGAAGAACTCGCGAAGGCGGCGATCCTCGGCGAGGAGTTCGAGCGCCTCTCCGGCGGCGCGATACGCGCGGGCGCCCAGCTCACCCAGTTCGTAGCCCTTCACCCTGCGAAGACCAAGGAACCCGAAATCGAAGAGCGCCTTGTCGCCGATGACCCGGACATCGTCCGGCAGACGGCGGATCTTGTAGAAGACCTCTCCCCCGCCGCGGCGCTGCTCTTCGATGAGCTGGCCCACGAGGGACGACAGCAAAAGTCGGTCGGACTGCATGATTCGGGAGATGCGATCGTCGGTGTAGACGTCGGTCAGCAAGAGCGAGCACCCCGTGAGCACCCGCACGAGGTGCTTCAACTCGATTCCGTCGACTCCGTACGTCCCCGCGAGGATCCGGGCGGATTCCCGCAGTCGCACTTCAAGAGTGTCGGCGTCGAACGCTTCGATCGTCCGTTTCGGTCTGCTGGCCGAATCCTCGCCCATGCCGCTCCCTTGGCCGCGCGGAAGGCGCCGCACCGAGTGCGTACAATGCATGTGCCACCGGTATGGCAGCCGCGCAACCTCTTTCCATACCGACTTTAGGTCGGCAGCGGTCTTGGCCCCGCGACGAGGAGTGTCACCTCCGCGTCCGGAAGGTGCCCCTGAGCGCCTGTGCCACTGACCCGACAGAATCGAAAGGATTTTGTGGGGAGCGAGGACTCGTTCCCTTGACAGGCCGGAGGCCCAATCCTAACATGCTGGCACTCGCGAGCTGCGAGTGCTAACAAGAGCCCTTAAACGAAAGAAAACAAGGGAACTTCTCTGATTCACGGAGGTTCGTGACCATGAAGATGAAGCCGCTTTACGACAGGATTCTGATCAAGAGGATCGAAGAAAAAGAACAGAAGAAAGGGACGATCATCATCCCCGACACCGCGAAGGAAAAGCCGATGGAGGGCAAGGTCATCGCGGTCGGTGCCGGTGCGGTCAACAAAGAGGGGAAACGGACCCCGCTCGAGGTCAAGGTCGGCGATCGCGTGCTGTTCGGTAAGTACGCGGGCACCGAGATCAAGATCGACGACCAAGAGCACGTGATCCTCCGCGAGGACGAAGTCCTCGGCATCCTCGAGTAAACCCAGCACCCCATTTCCGGCGACGTCAGTTGCCCATCTTTCACTTGGAGGTCTAAGAACAATGTCTGCGAAGAACATCACTTACGCCGAGGACGCCCGCCAGGCGATGCTCCGCGGCGTCAACAAGCTTGCCGATGCCGTCAAAATCACTCTCGGCCCCAAGGGCCGCAACGTCGTCTTGGAGAAGAAGTTCGGTTCGCCCCTATCCACCAAGGACGGCGTGTCCGTGGCGAAGGAAATCGAACTCGAAGACCCCCGCGAGAACATGGGCGCCCAGCTCGTCCGCGAGGTCGCATCCAAGACGTCGGATGTCGCCGGCGACGGCACGACGACGGCGACGATTCTTGCCCAGGCCATCTTCCGCGAAGGCGTGAAGGCCGTCACGGCGGGAGCGAACCCGATGGACGTCAAGCGCGGCATCGAGAAGGCCGTCGAGTACGCCTCGGGTGAGATCAAGAAGCTCTCGCGTCCGGTCGTCGGCAAGGCGATCAGGCAGGTCGGAACGATCTCGGCGAACAACGACCTGTCCATCGGGCAGATCATCGCCGAGGCGATGGAGAAGGTCGGTAAGGACGGCGTCATCACGGTCGAGGAGGCCCGCGGCCTCGAGACCTCGCTCGAAGTCGTCGAGGGCATGCAGTTCGATCGCGGCTACCTCTCGCCCTACTTCGTCACCGACGCCGAGCGGATGGAAGTCGTCCTCGAGGACGCGTACATCCTGATCCACGAGAAGAAGATCTCCTCGATGAAGGACCTCCTCCCCGTTCTCGAGCTCACCGCGAAGTCCGGTAAGCCGCTCGTGATCGTCGCCGAGGACGTCGAGGGCGAAGCGCTCGCGACGCTCGTCGTGAACAAGCTGCGCGGCACGCTCCACACCGCCGCCGTCAAGGCGCCGGGCTTCGGCGATCGCCGCAAGGCGATGCTCGAGGACCTCGCGATCCTGACCAACGGCAAGTGCATCACCGAGGACCTCGGCATCCGTCTCGAAAACGTCAAGATGGATGACCTCGGCCGCGCCAAGAAGATCGTCATCGACAAGGAAAACACGACGATCATCGAAGGAGCAGGGAAGTCGAAGACGATCGAGGGCCGCGTGAAGCAGCTCCGCAACCAGATCGACGAGACCACCTCCGACTACGACCGCGAGAAGCTCCAGGAGCGCCTCGCCAAGCTCGTCGGCGGCGTCGCAGTGATCAAGGTCGGCGCCGCGACCGAGTCCGAGATGAAGGAAAAGAAGGCCCGCGTCGAAGACGCGATGCACGCCACGAAGGCGGCCGTCGAAGAGGGCATCGTCCCCGGCGGCGGCGTCGCCCTGATCCGCTGCATCCCCGGTCTCGACGAGATGATCAAGAAGGAAAAGAACGAAGACATGGCCGTCGGAATCCGGATCGTGAAGCGTGCGATGGAAGAGCCCATCCGCCAAATTGCGAACAACGCCGGGTGCGAGGGTTCGGTCATCGTCAACCAGGTCAAGGACATGGAAAAGGACAAGGGCTTCGACGCGCAGAACGAGAAGTTCGTCAACATGCACGAGGCCGGCATCATCGACCCGACCAAGGTCGTGCGGTCCGCTCTCCAGAATGCGGCATCGATCGCGAGCCTCATGCTCACGACGGAGGCCGTGATCAACGAGATTCCGGAAGAGAAGAAGGCTGCGGGCGGCCAGGGCATGGGCGGCGGCGGCGGCATGGGCGGCGATTTCTGATCGATCCGCTCGGGCGGTTTGAACGCCCGTTGGCATAGACTCAAAGCCCGGCCCCCATGGGGCCGGGCTTTTTTTTGGAGTCTTTTTGAGCCCCGAGACCGGAAGCCGAGAGCGAATCCGCGTCATCGGGGCCCTCACGCTGATCCAGGTTTTCTTCGGGGTGCACTACCTCGCCGGAAAGATCGTCCTCCACGAGATTCCGCCGCGCGCCTGGGCGCTTCTCCGGGTCGTCGGAGCGGCGCTGCTGCTGTTGGCCCTGGTTCGAGCGCTTGGTCGCCGCTTTCCCCGGGCGCCTCGCGATCTGGCGCTACTGGCCGTGTTCTCGTTCTTCGGCGTGGCGGTCAACCAGGTCTGCTTCGTCGAAGGGCTATCGAGAACTACCGCGATTCACTCCGCGATCATCAACACGCTGATCCCCGCCTGGACGCTTTTCTTCGCCGTGGTCCTCGGTCGGGAGGCGCCGACGGCGCGCAAGGCGGCCTCTCTCGCCCTGGCCGTCGCCGGAGTTCTTCTCGTGATCCGTCCGGAGCGCGCGTCGTTCTCCTCGGCGACCTTCGTGGGCGACCTTCTGACGATGCTGAACTCGATGTCGTATTCCTTCTTCCTCGTCGTCTCGAAGCGAACGATGCACCGGGTGGACGCGCTCGCGGCGACGGCGCTGATGTTCGCCTTCGGCGCCGTTCCCATCGCGATGTTCGGCGGTTCCGCCCTCGCCCACTTCGACTTCGGTTCGGTTTCGGGGGTCGCCTGGTTTTGGGCGGCCTTCATCGTCGTCTTCCCCACGGCGGGGGCCTACGTGCTGATCTCGTGGACGCTCGCCCGCGCCGAGGCTTCGCTGGTCGCCCTGTTCGTCTACATGCAACCCGTGATCGCGACGATCCTCGGCATGGCGTTCCAGAACGAGTCGCTGACGCTGCGCACGGTGGCAGGCGCCCTGCTCATCTTCGGCGGAGTGTATCTCGCTCTCGGGCTGCCACGCCCCCCCGGCCTACGCCGCGCCGCGCCGGCCTCGTGACGGAAACGGGGACATTCTGATTTTGTAGGAAAAAGCAGAATGTCCCCTTTTCCCTAACCCAGTGCGATCCTGACCAGGAGTTCGGCCCCGATGGGCAGCGCGGATTCGTCGATGTCGAATTGCGGCGCATGATGCGGCGCCGTGATGCCGCGGTCGACGTTGCCCGCTCCGATGAAGGCGAAGGCCCCCGGGACGTGGCGAAGGAAGTAGGCGAAGTCCTCCGCGGCCGCCATGGGCGCAGGCTCCACGACATTCGCCTCTCCCACGACGAGCGCCGCGTGACGTCGAACCCGTGAGACGGCCTCAGGGTCG
>Ga0315283_10003099_pt1 | contig 14126 bp, 12 predicted proteins | sample YL17G09_0_MG_FD_204541 | JGI IMG/M metagenome (GOLD analysis project Ga0315283, IMG submission 204541) | Sediment microbial communities from Yellowstone Lake, YNP, Wyoming, USA - YL17G09_0 | ecosystem: Environmental > Aquatic > Freshwater > Lake > Sediment | place: USA: Wyoming | collected... | reverse complement strand
CTGGCCTACTTCAAGGGCGACTGACCGGCCTCGCCCGGGATCTGACCTGATCGGCGCCTCACCCCGGTGATCTGACCCCGGAGGCCGCACGAATCCGGCGTCTAGGTCTAATGGCCTACCCGGCGGCGCCGATGGAGGCACGTGGAAGCCGCCGCCCTCGAGCCCGACCGCCTCGACGCGGTCCTGGCCACCCTGCCCCCCGAGTGGGCGGTGGCCCAGCTGGGCCGTGACCGTCTCGTGGCGGGCCCGGCCGGGGCCTTCGTGCTGCGGCCGTCGACCGGCGAGCACCACCGCGACGCCAGACGGGTCACCCAGATCGCCCGGGCCACGCGCACCGGCCTGGGCGACCACCTGGCCTGGATCCCGGTGATCGACGCCCTCGTGGTCACCCCCGAGCGGATCCGTGAGCCCGTGGGGGCGACCGTGATCCCTGTCGCCATGGTCACCTCGCTGCTCCTGGAGGGCATGCAGCCCCTGGACGAGGAGACCCTGCGCCGCATCACCGGCCTCATGGTCGAACGTCGCCTCACCCCCGAGTGGATCCCTGCCGCGGTGGCCACTACCTCTGAGTTCCTTCGCTGACGCGGTTGCCTCTCGACGGGCTTCGCTGCCGCTCAGCAGGTCCGGCGCCGCCGCCGCTCAGTCTGTTGCCCCGCCGAGGTCCCTGAGGCTGTCACTGGGGGTACGTAGGCTTCGGTCATGGCACTGGAACCTCCCACCGGGCTCTCCCCCTCCCGGGTCTCGTCCTTCCAGGACTGCGCACTGGCGTTCCGGTTCTCGGCGATCGACCACCTGCCGGAGCCGTCGTCGCTCCCGGCGGTGCGGGGCACCCTGGTCCACGCCGCGCTGGAGCGGTTGTTCGACCTCACCCCGGCCGAGCGCACCCCCGAGCGGGCCACCACCTGCCTGGCCGAGGCCCACGCCGCCCTGCGGGTCGACCGCGAGTACCTCGGCCTCGGCCTGGACGCCGACGGCGACCAGGCCCTGCGGGTCCGTTCCCAGGAACTGCTGGACAACTACTTCCGGCTCGAGGACCCGACCACCATCACCCCCATCGGCCTGGAGCTGCGGCTGGAGGCACCGCTGGGGGACCTGAACCTGCGGGGCATCATCGACCGCCTCGAGCTGGATGCCGACGGCGGGCTGGTCGTGACCGACTACAAGACCGGCGCCGCCCCCCGCCACCAGTACGAGCAGGGCCGCCTCGGCGGCGTGCACTTCTACGCCTTCCTCTGCGAGGAGCTGTTCGGAAAGCGTCCGGCGAGGGTGCAGCTGCTCTACCTGGCCGACCCCGTCGCCATCCTGGCCGAGCCCACCGACCAGGCCAGCCGGGGCCTGCGCCGCAAGCTGACCGCCGTCTGGGCCGCCATCGAGCGCTCCTGTGAGCGGGAGGACTTCCGGCCTCGACCCTCCAAGCTGTGCGACTGGTGTGCCTTCCAGACCCACTGCCCGGCCTTCGGCGGCGACCCGGACGCGGCGCGCCGGGAGGCCGCGGCGACGGCCGCCGTCGAGACCACACCGATCGACCTGAGACCGGTCGCCGTCGCGGGGTGACCCCCGCAGAGCAGCTCCGCGAACAGGTCGCGGCAATCGACGACGCCGCCGACCGGGCCTTCGACCGCCTCCGGGGCAACCCGGCCGCCGACCGGGTCTTCTACACCGCCTCCACGCTCGGTGACTTCAGCGTCCTGTGGGGCCTGCTGGGCTCGCTGCGGGGCCTGCGCTCGGAGCGGGACGCCGATGCGGCCGTCCGCCTCCTCGTCTGCCTCGGCCTCGAGTCGGCCCTGGTCAACGGGCTGATCAAGTCGCTGCTCCCCCGGGCCCGCCCGGTGCACGGGGGCGACCACCCCCATCACCTGCGTACGCCGAAGACGGCCAGCTTCCCGTCCGGCCACGCCAGCGCCGGATTCATGGCGGCCACCCTCCTGGCCGACGGTCAGAAGGCCCCGTGGCGCTACGGCTGGTACGGCCTGGCCGCGGTGGTGGCCTCCAGCCGCATCCACACCCGAGCCCACCACGCCTCCGACGTCCTCGCCGGGGCCGCCGTCGGCCTCGTCCTCGGTCGGTTGGCCGAGCGGGCCTGGCCCCTGGCGGAACAGGCCGACGACGCCGGCGGTTGAACCCCCCATGACCACCGCCTTCGCCGTCACCTGGGACTACCGCTGCCCCTTCGCCCGCATCGGCCACCAGCACGTGCTCGCCGGCCTCCGCGACGGTGCCGACTGGGACGTCCGCTTCGTGCCCTTCAGCCTCGGCCAGATGCACGTCGAGGAGGGCCAGCCCGACGTCTGGGACGACCCCGAGAAGGAGACCGGCCTCCTCGCCCTCCAGGTGGGCACCGTGGTCCGGGACCAGTTCCCCGAGCAGTTCCCGGCGGTGCACCTCGGGCTCTTCGACGCCCGCCACGTCGAGTCCCTCGACCTGCGCGACCGGGACGTGCTGACCAGGGTCCTCGACGCCAACGACGTCACCAGTGCCGCCGTCTTCGACGAGATCGCCGGCGGCGGCCCCCTCGACGTGGTCCGCAAGGAGCATGAGGCGGCGGTGGCCGAGAACAACGTGTGGGGCGTGCCCACCTTCGTCCAGGATGACCGGGCGGTGTTCGTCCGCCTGATGAACAGCCCGGTCGACGACGCCGACGGCCGTTGCGTCGTCGACCGGGTCCTCGACCTGCTGGACTGGACCGACCTCAACGAGTTCAAGGCCGCGTCGATACCGAGGTGACGTCACCTTTCGAGTGGCTTCGCTCCGCTCAGCAACTCCGGCGCCGCCGATCCCGCCGGCCGTTCGAGCTGCTCCGCTCCGCTTCGCAGCGTGACCCCGGCACCGGACCCCAGGTGACACCCGGCTAGCTTCCTGCTCCATGTCGGAGCGGGAGATGCGGTCGGATCCGCGCATGACCGACCTCGAGGCGCTCATGTGGAACCTCGACAAGGATCCGCACCTCACCTCGGTCTTCGCCAACGTGTCCGTGCTGGACTGCGTGCCGGACCGCGAGTACCTGCGTCGGAAGTTGGGCCGGGCCGTGCAGCAGATCCCCCGCCTGCGCCAGCGGGTGGTGCCCGCGTTCGGACGCCTCGCGCCCCCGACCTGGGAGGAGGACGAGACCTTCGACCTCGACTACCACCTGCGGTGGATGGGGCTGCCCAAGCCCGGCGACCAGCAGGCGCTGCTGGAACTGGCCACCCGCATCCACCAGCAACCCTTCGAGCGAGGTCGCCCACTGTGGGAGTTCGTGGTCGTCGAGGGGCTGTCCGGTGACCGGGCCGCCATGATCCAGAAGCTCCACCACACCGTCACCGACGGGGTGGGCGGCCTGCGCCTGGCCGAGCGCTTCCTCGACCTCGAACGGTCACCGGCCGAGCCCGGGACCATCCCGTCGGTCACGGCTCGCACCAACGGCTTCGCCGGCCCCAGCATCGTCGGCCGGGCGCTGGGGACGGCCGGTCACCTCACCAAGCAGGTGGCCACCACCACCGTTGATGTCGCCAAGGAGGCCGGCGAGGCACTCATCCACCCCGGCCAGTGGCCGCAACGGGTCCTCGAGGCGGGCGAGACCGTGTGGTCGGTGGCCCGGCAGGTGGTGGGCACGAGCGAGGCCCGGTCGCCCCTCTGGACCGAGCGCTCCCTCTGGCGGGAGCTGGTCGTGCTCCGGGTGCCCTTCGAGACCGTGAAGGACGCGGCGGCGAAGCACGGCGTGACCATCAACGACCTGTTCGTCACCGCCGCCGCCCGGGCCGCCGGCACCGTCCACCGCCGGGCCCGTCAGCCCGTCGACGAGCTGCGCATGGCGATGCCGATGAGCACCCGGGACGACAACAGCGCGGCGGGCAACGCCTTCTCGCTGACCCGGACGCTGGTCCCCACCGCCATCGACGACCCGGTCGAGCACCTGTCGGCCGTGCACGAGGTGCTGGCCGCCACCCGGGGCGAGAAGGCCTTCCAGGTCCTGGACCAGCTGGCCGGGGTCATGAACGTGCTGCCCACGTCAGCCCTGGTGGCCGCGGCCCGGCACCAGGCCGAGACCGTCGACTTCACGACGTCGAACCTGCGGGGGGCGCCGTTTCCCCTGTTCTTCGGCAGGGCGCAGATCGTGGAGAACTACCCCGTCGGGCCGCTGGCCGGGACGGCGTTCAACCTGACGATGCTCAGCTACGCCGGTGAGCTCCACCTCGGCCTGCTGGCCGACAGCGCGGCCATCGCCGATCCGGAGGCGCTCCGGGACGCGTTGGCAGACGCGTTCGAGGACTTGACGACCTGACCGAGGTCAGTTCGTGGAGACCAGCTCGTCTGACGGCTTGGACAGCAGCGTCCGCACGTCGAGGAGAAGATCAGCCACTTCGTTGGTCGACACCAGCTGGCGGTCGAGGAGTGTGCCCAGGCCCTGATCGATCAGAGCGAGCGCCTCGGTGATGCTCTCGGCGTCGTGCTTTTCGGTGGTCTCCGTCATTACGGAGCCATGGTACCCGGCCCCGTGACAGGAGTGGGTCAGTAGCGTGAGCCCGTGACCACTGCCACGCCGATCGGCGTCACGTTCGCCGGCTTCATGCCCCTGGGGCCCCGGATCGCCGTCGACGTGGCCCGGGAGGCAGAGGCCCTCGGCTACTCGTCGTACTGGACGGCGGAGACAACGGGACCCGAGGCCTTCTCGCTGCTCGGCGCGGTGGCGGGGGTGGCCCCGAGCCTCGACCTCGGCACCGGCGTGCTGGCCCTGCAGCTGCGCACGCCCATGGTCACGGCCATGGGCGTGGCCACGCTGCAGGCCCTCGTCCCCGACCGGGACGTGCTCCTCGGCATAGGGATCTCCTCCCCCGTGGTGACCGAGCAGTGGCACGGCGTCGCCTACGGCGACCGGCCCCTCGACCGGGTGCGGGAGTACGTGACCCTCGTCCGTGAGTGCCTCAGCGGCGAGTCGGTCACGTTCCAAGGCGACTTCTACGAGGTCCGACGCTTCCGCCTCGGGATCCGCCAGGGCGAGCGCAAGCCCAAGATCGTGATCGGCGCCCTGAACCCGGGGATGCTTGCCTTGGCCGGGGAGATCGCCGACGGCGTGCTCCTCAACTACCTCCCCGCCAGCCACGTCCCGTGGACCGTCGAGCAGGTGCGTAAGGGCGGTGACGCCGAGGTCTACGCCTACGTCCACGTCGGCGTGGCCGACCGCGACACCGCGGCCGAAAACGCCCGGAAAGACCTCTTCTCCTACGCCGTCGTCGACGCCTACGCGAGGAACTTCGAGCGGGCCGGCTTCACCGACGAGGTGGCCGAGATCCGCGAGCGCCACGCCGCCAAGGACCGTGAAGGCGCCCTGGCCGCGGTGTCGGACCGCATGGTCGACGCCATCGACGTCGTCGGCGACGCCGCCCACGTCAAGGCCACCATCCAGGACTACGTGTCCGCGGGCGTCGACCACCCCATCGTCATGCCCCTCCCCTGGGGCGACAACCGCCGCCAGGTCATCACCAACACCCTCCAAGCCGCCATCACCTGACGTTGCGGTAGATCTCCGCCGGTTTCGTCGGATCTGCCGCAAGTTCATCCTGCGACGAGCGTGGTGGCGCCCTTCGCTTCTGGAGAGCGGGGCCAACCGAGACAACCACGGGGGCGACGCGACGGGCGCACGTCGTCGGTCGGTCAGGGGTCGAGTTCGGGGACGACGAGACCTTCGGGGAGGGTGCCGCCGGCTTCGAGCCAGGCGGCGATCGCCTTCGGGGCCTCGTCGGGGTTGTAGCAGTCCTCTTCGTAGGACCACTGGTCGTCGCCGGCGTAGTGGAGGACGACGCAGGCAGGGAACTCGTACAGGGCGTCGCCACCCTGCGGGTCGGGGAGGCGGTTGCCCGCCACGAAGACGACCCGGTTGCCGTCGATGCCGTACCAGCGGGTCGGGAAGTCCATCTCCGGGAACGGCTGCATGACCCCGACGATCCAGTCCTTGATCTCGGCCCGGCCGTTGAACCGCCCGTAGTGGTGCTCGTAGTAGCGGGCGTCCTCGACGAACTGCGTGGACCACGTCTCCCAGTCGCCGGTGGCCACGGCCTGGCGACCCCGTTCGACGTAGCGGTGGAAGGCGGCCTCGACCTCGGTGCGCTCGTGCTCGGGTGAGCGGGGATCGGGCGTGTAGTCCGCGATGGCGACCAGAGCGTGGTCCTCCGGCGTGGTCTTGGAGCCGCCGGCCCGGAACCAGTCCCCCACCACCCGGTTGGCGTCGGCCGGGTTGTAGAAGTCCTCCTCGCGGGACCACTTCCCGTCGCCGGCGTAGTCGATGAGGCTGATGTTGGGAAACGAGTAGCGGGCGTCCCCCCCGGCCGGGTCGGGCAGGTGGTTCCAGATGTAGAAGGCCACCCGGTCACCCTCGATCACGTGCCAGTCGACCGAGAAGGTCATGTTGGGGAACGGGGCCATGGCCCCGTCGATCCAGCGGTCGATGGCGGGCTGGCCCTCGAAGAAGCCGAGGTTGTGCTCGATGTACCGGGCGTCGTCGGTGAACAGCGCGGCCCAGGCCGGCCAGTCCCGGTTCTCCACCCCCCGGCGGATGAACTCGGCGAAAGCTTCTTCGACCTCGTCGGCTGGATGCCCCATGGGCGGCGAACGTAGCGCAGCCCGGGCCGTACGCTCTCCGCCCGTGCAGCTCGTGGACAAGGTCGTGGTCATCACCGGCGGGGGCAACGGCATCGGGGCGGCCATGGCCCGACGCTTCACCGACGAGGGGGCCGCAGCCGTGGTGGTGGCCGACCTCGACAGTGACGCGGCCGCCGCGGTGGCCGGCGAGATCGGCGGGCGGGCCGTCGCCGTCGACGTGGCCGACGAGGCCCAGGTCGAGGACCTGGTCGCCTCGACCATTCGGGACCACGGCCGGATCGACCTGTTCTGCGCCAACGCCGGCGTCGGCGCCTTCGGCGGGGTCGACGTGGCCGACGAGGAGTGGCAGCGCTCCTGGGACGTCAACGTCATGGCCCACGTGTACGCCGCCCGGGCCCTGCTCCCCGACTGGCTGGAGCGGGGCGAGGGCTACCTGCTCCACACCGCGTCGGCCGCCGGCCTGCTGACCAACATCGGCGCCGCCCCCTACTCGGTGACCAAGCACGCCGTCGTCGGACTGGCCGAATGGCTGTCCATCACCCACGGTGACGCCGGGGTCCGCTTCTCGTGCCTCTGCCCCATGGGGGTCCGCACGAACATGCTCACCGGTGGCAAGGACATCTCGGCCGGGGCCGTGGTCATCTCCCAGGGCGTCATCGAGCCCGACCAGTGCGCCGATGCCGTCGTCGCCGGGCTGGACGCCGAGCGCTTCCTGATCCTCCCCCAGCCCGAGGTGGCCGACTTCGTGCTCCGCAAGGCGACCGACCACGACCGCTGGCTGGCGGGCATGCGCCGCCTCCAGGCGACCATCGAGAGAGGCCTCTCGTGAAGGGCGTCAAGAAGTTCTTCGGGGTCCTGTTCCCCATTCTCTTCATCGGCTTCTTCGCCGTCTTGGGCGCCGTCTCGGGCCAGGTCGACGACGGGACCGGCAGCGACAAGTCCTTCGAACTCGACTCGATCGACGTGACCGCCGCTCTCCGGCGCGACGGCGTCCTCCTCGTGCGCGAGGAGGTGACCTATGACTTCGACGGCACCTTCAACGTCGGCACCCGGGACTTCGACAGCGGGCCCTGGGAGATCACCAACATCCGGGCGTTCGAGGGCGATCGCCCCCGGGCCACCATCACCGACACCCCCACCCTCTTCGAGTGGGACATCTCCCCCGCCTCGGGAACCCACACCTACGAGTTGCGCTACGAGGTTCGCAACGCCGTCATCGCCTGGCCCGACGTCGTCGAGCTGAACTGGCAGTGGGTGGGTCGCGACGTTCCCGAGGGGGTGGGGCGCCACGAGGTGGCCCTGCGCCTGCCTGGGGACGGTGAGGGCATCCGGGCCTGGGCCCATGGCCCCCTCAGCGGCACCATCGACGTCCGTGGGCGCACGGTGCACACCCACGTCGACGACCTGCCCGCCTTCACCTTCCTCGAGACCCGCGTCATCGCCCCTCGCCGCCGCTTCGGCAACGGGCTGCCCCGCGGCCAGGTGGGCCAGACCGAGCCTCGCGGCTACGCCTCGGAGTGCGATCTGCTGCGCGGCGCCCTGCAGAACCAGGCCACCGAGAACCCGAGCCTCACGCAGGCACAGATCGACCAGATCCTGGCCGACTCACCGCAGTGCCAGGGCGAGGACCTCACCATCGAGACCGAGCCCCAGCAGGACCGCATCGTCGCCGAGGAGACGGCGCTGGCCGAGGAGGCCAACCGGGCCCGGGCCGACTACGAGAAGGAGCAGCAGGAGAAGGAGGACCGACGCCGGGCGCTGGCCGCCGCCGCGCCCTTCCTGATCGGCGGCGTCCTGCTGCTGGCTTGGGTGGTCTGGCGCAAGTGGGGCAAGGAGCCCGACCTGACCAGCGAGATCGACTACTGGCGAGAGGTCCCCGACGACCCGCCGGCCGTCGCCATCGCCCTGGAGGACTGGGGCTCGGTCGACACCGACGCCCTCTCGGCCACGATCGTCGACCTGGCCCAACGGGGGTACCTGACCATCACCGAGACCGAGAAGGACCACACCTTCGCGGCCACCGACAAGTCCCGTGACGGCCTGTTGGCGTTCGAGCGCATGGCCATGACCAAGCTCTTCGAGAACGGCAACGAGACCAGCCAGAGCCAGCTCACGGCCTGGGCCAAGGCCAACCGCACGAGCGCCGCCTCGTGGCTGTCGTCGTTCACGAAGGCCGTGGTCAAGTGCTATGAGGCCAAGGGCTACCAGGTGAAGGGGCAGGCCGCGGGCTGGGTCCTGTACCTGCTGCTCGTCGCCGTCCTCGGGGGCTTCGCCGCCATTGCCATCGCCAACGAGGCCTTCGCCGCGGGCGGGGCGGCCATCGGGGCGGCGGTGCTCCTGCTCGGGGCCATGATCCTGCTCCGCCGCAGGACGGCGGCGGGCGCCCAGCGTTACGCCGAGTGGAACGGCCTGCGGAAGTTCCTCAAGGACTTCTCCCAGCTCCAGGACGCCCCGTCGGGCCACCTGGCCCTCTACGAGCGCTACCTCGTGGCCGCCGTGGCCCTGGGCGTGGCCGACGAGCTGATCGACGCCCTGAAGGTGCGCATCCCCGAAGTCGCCAACGACCCGACCTTCGCCACCTGGTACGTGGGCAGCCGGGCCGGAACCAACATCGGCGGCTTCAGCTCGTTGGGTGACTTCAGCTCCGACTTCTCCAGCGCCACGGCGTCGTCCTTCCGGCCCCCGTCCTCCTCCAGCTCGTCCGGCGGTGGCTTCAGCGGCGGTTTCTCCGGCGGTGGTGGCGGCGGTGGCGGCGGTGGCGGCTTCGGTGCCCGATGACCGCTCGTTCCGGCATCTGATCCTGCGCCCGTGACCGGAGCATCAGGGGCCCGCACGGATCCCACGCTGGCCGTCTACGAGGCGCGGGCGGCGGACTGGGCCCGGGACCGGGGCGCGGTGCACGCCGAGCGGGCGGCGGTGCTGGCCGGAGGGACCGGTGACGGGCCGGTGGTCGACCTGGGCTGCGGGCCGGGGTGGCACCTCCCCCACCTCGGGCCCGACGCCATCGCCCTCGACGGGGCCCGAGCGATGCTCGACCTCGTCCCCGGCCACGCCCCGGTCCCCCGGGTCCAGGCCCGGCTCGACGCGCTCCCCTTCCGGCGCGGCGCCCTCGGCGGGGCGTGGGCCTCCAAGTCCTACGTCCACCTGCCCCGTCCGGAGGTACCTCTGGCCCTGGCCGACCTGCACCGGGCCCTGGCCGTCGACGCACCGGTGGACCTGACGCTCTTCGGGGGCGACGCCGAAGAGCACATCCACGACGACGACCCCTTCGCCGGGCGCCGGTTCTCGTTCTGGCCCGAGGCGATGCTGCGGGGGGTGCTCGTCGGCGCCGGGTTCGCCGTCGAGGACCTGCAGGTCGAGCCCCGCCCGGACCACACCCCCTACCTCCTGTGCGCCCTGCGCCGGGAGCGCACCCTTCCCGACACGGTCGGCCCGGGGATGCGCCTGCTCGTCTGCGGCCTGAACCCGAGCGTCTACTCGGCCGACGTCGGCATGGGCTTCGCCCGACCCGGCAATCGCTACTGGCCCGCCGCCCTCGCCGCCGGCCTGGTGAGCCGGGACCGGGACACCCGTCATGCTCTCGTCGCCCACGGCATCGGCATGACGGACCTGGTCAAGCGGGCCACACCCCGGGCCGACGCGCTGAGCGCCGACGAGTACCGGGCCGGCGTCGGCCGGGTGGGCCGCCTGGTCGAGTGGTTGCGGCCCCGAGCCGTGGTCATGGTCGGCCTGGCCGGCTGGCGCGCCGCCGTGGGCCGCAAGGCCGTGGCCGGCCTCCAGCCCGAGCCCCTCGGCGGCCGCCCCGTCTACGTCATGCCCAGCACCAGTGGCCTGAACGCCTCCAGCCGTCTCGACGACCTCACCGAGCACCTCCGCCGGGCCGCCGCCCTCGCTGATCAGGCGTAGGTTCTGCACCATGCCGTTGCGCCTGGAACCTGCTGACGAGTACCTGCACGAACTGGGTCCGGAGACCACGTTCAACGAGTCGATGTACTTCAACGTGTACGACCCGGCCGAGAACGTCGGGGGCTTCGTGCGTCTCGGCAACCGGGCGAACGAGGGCTACGCCGAGATGACGACCTGCCTCTACCTCCCGGACGGCCGGGTGGGCTTCATGTACCACCGGCCCGAGATCAGCGACAACGACGCCTTCACCGCCGGGGGCATGACCTTCGAGGTGGTCGAGCCCTTCGAGGAGCTGAAGGTCCGCTACGAGGGCAAGGTCGTCATGCTGGAGGACCCCCTCGAGATGGCCGACCCCCGGAAGGCCTTCACCGAGAACCCCTACGAGCAGGCCAAGGTCGAGCTGACCTACACCCGGGTCAGCGACCCCATCGGGGGCGAGCCCACCGAGAACCACGAGCGGGAGGGCGAGGAGTTCGCCAAGGGCCACTACGAGCAGCTCAACGCCGCCACCGGCACCATCACCGTGGGCGAGGCGGCGTGGGCCGTGTCCGGCTACGGCCTGCGGGACCACTCGTGGGGCCCGCGGACCTGGCAGGCCCCCTGGTACTACCGTTGGCTGACCGCCAACTTCGGCGACGACTTCGGTTTCATGGGCTCTCGCATCGCCCGCCCGGACCGCGAAGGCATGCGGGGCGGTTTCATCTGGGACGGCGAGCGCATCCTCGGCTGCCACGGCTTCGAGATCAGCACCGACTGGACCGAGACCGGGACCTACCACCGGGCCATCGAGGCGACCCTGCACCACGCCGAGGGCTCGCTGAAGGTGAAGGGGAAGGTGCTCAACCTGATCCCGCTGCGCAACCGGCGCGATGGCATGGTCACCCGCATCTCCGAGGGCCTCACCGAGTGGACCCTGGAGGACGGCCGGGTGGGCTACGGCCTGTCGGAGTACCTCGACCAGATCATCGACGACCAGCCCGTCGGACTGGCCGAGTAGCCGACCGGCCGCCGGACGTTCACCTCAGGCTGGCGCACACCCCGGGCTGTTCGACCTCCAGGCGCCCCCCACAGGTGGCGCCGTAGCCCTCGTAGGAATCGGTCGCCGGGCTCACCGGGGTCTGCTCGTAGAGGGCGTCGCAGTCGTTGAGGTCGCCGCCGAAGCAACGGTCGGCCAGCGAGTCGAACGTCGCGTCGGTGCCGTACTCGGGGATGAACGTCTGCGGGTCCACCGGTTCGCCCAGCTGGCTCTGACCGAGTTGGACGCACTGGCCCGGCTGCTCCGAAGCCAGGCGTCCCCCGCAGGTGGCGCCGTAGCCCTCGTACGAGTTCGTCGAGGCGGAAACGGGCGTGGTCTCGTAGAGCTGGTCGCAGTCGTTGAGGTCGCCGCCGAAGCAACGGTCGGCCAGCGAGTCGAACGTCGCGTCGGTGCCGTACTCGGGGATGAACGTCTGCGGGTCGACCGGGGCACCGAACGCCGAGCCCGGTGACGGTGTCGGCGCGAGCGAGGTCGGCGGCGTCGATGGGGACGTCGTGGTGGTCGTTTCCGTCGTGGGCTCGGTCGTGGTGGTGGTCTCGTCGGGTGCGGAGCTGAACCGCTCGGCCTGTCCGCCGTCGTCCCCGCCCCCGATGAGCACCACCGCCGCGACCACGGCGGCCACGACGGCCACGGCGGCGAGGACCCAGGGCCAGGCGGACCGCTTGGTCGGCTCCTCGGGCGCGACGTAGGGCTGTGGCGCCGGCGTGACCGGTGGAGGCGGCGGGGCGGGGGCGTCGACCGGCGTGGGCGCCAACGGGGCGACGGCACCGGCGACCACGACGGTCTCTCCCGTGTCCGGGCGGGCGCCCTCCTCCAGCGCCACCGGGAGCGGTGTGACGGCGACCCCGAGGGCCTGCTGGGCCCCCCGCAGGGCCTGGCCGAACTGGGCCGCGGTGGCGAAGCGGGACGCCGGCTCCTTGGCCATGCCCCGGTCGATCACGTCGGCCAGGGCGGCGGGCACGCCGGCCACCCGCAGGTTCGGCGGGGCCTCGGAAAGCACCCGGTTCATCACCGCGAGCGTGCTCTCGTCGGTGACCTTCACGAAGGCCGGGTTGCCCGTGAGCAGTTGGTGGAGCGTGGAGGCCAGGCCGTAGACGTCGCTGGCGGCCGTGGGGGCCTGGCCCTGCATCACCTCCGGGGCGGTGTGGGCCGGCGTGCCGGTGACCATGCCGCTGGCGGTCAGATGGGCGCCGCCCTCGAGCCGGGCGATGCCGAAGTCGGCCAGGACGGGCTCACCGAAGGACGAGACCAGGATGTTCTCGGGCTTGACGTCCCGGTGCAGGACGCCCGCCCGGTGGGCCGACTCCAGCGCGCCGGCCATCTTCACGCCGATGTCGGCCACCTCGGCCCATGGCACGGGGCCCTGGGACCGCAGGCGGTCGGACAGCGAGCCCCCGGGCTGGAAGCCCATGACCAGGTAGGGCAGCCCCTGGTCGGTCACGCCCTCGCCGTGGACGGTGATGATGTTGGGATGCTCGGACAGGGCGCCGACGGCCTGCAGCTCCTGCTCGAAGCGGCTGCGGGTGCGCTCGTCGACCCCGGCCACGACGACGACCTTCACGGCCACGTCCCGGGAGAACGCGGGCTGGTGGCCCTTGTAGACCACGGCCATGCCGCCGCGGCCGATCTCCTCGAGCCCCTCGACCCCGGGGATCTGGAACGCCGGGCTGGCGGCCATCAGCGCGGCGCCAGCGCCCGGTAGGCCTCCTGCTGCGGGAGGGCGCCGGGGAACGGCAGCAGGGCCACCGCCGTGGTGTCCACGCCGTTGGCCCGGTAGCGCTCGAGGTGCTCCCGGCAGGCCTCGGGCGACCCGTGCACGATGAGCTGGTCGACGACCTCGTCGGCGATGGCCTCCAGTGCGGCACCCCGGTCACCCGCCTTCCAGGCGTCCCACATCGGGGTCAACACCTCACCCCGGCCCAGCCACTCGTGGAAGGCGGCGTAGACGGGCACGTTCAGGTAGGCGGCGATGGCGAAGCGCCCGGCGGCCCGCATGGCCTCCGCGTCCTCGGACACGGCCACGAACACGCGGGCCACGACCTCCTTGTCCTCGCCGAAGGCCTTCACGATCGGGACCACGGTCGCCACGTCGTCGGCCGACAACCAGTTGACGATGGCGCCGTCGCCTTCCCGACCGGCCAGGCGCAGCATGCCCTCCCGCAGTGCGGCCACGAGGATGGGCACGGGCTCGCTCGGGGGCACACCCAGCTTGAAGCCGTTGACCGAGAAGGTCTCGTACTCCTTGCGCACCTTCTCGCCGGTGAGGGCGTCGCGCAGGAATCGGACGACGTCACGGGTGCGCTTGTAGGGCTCCTCGAAGGCGATGTCGTTCCAGCGCTCGACGATGACGTTGGACGAGCTGCCCACACCGAGCACGAAGCGACCGGGCGCGGCCTGCGCCACCGACCCGACGGTCTGGGCCAGGCAGCCGGGACCGCGGGTGTAGGCGGGGACGATCGCCGTCCCCAGCCGGAGCTCGGGTGCCCAGACCGAGGCCAGGGTCAAGGGGGTGAAGGCGTCGGCCCCGTCGGCCTCGCTGGACCAGACGTCGGTGTAGCCGAGGTCCACGAGCTCGCGGAACCAGTCCCGCTGCTCGCCCAAGGCCAAC
>Ga0315283_10003098_pt1 | contig 14126 bp, 5 predicted proteins | sample YL17G09_0_MG_FD_204541 | JGI IMG/M metagenome (GOLD analysis project Ga0315283, IMG submission 204541) | Sediment microbial communities from Yellowstone Lake, YNP, Wyoming, USA - YL17G09_0 | ecosystem: Environmental > Aquatic > Freshwater > Lake > Sediment | place: USA: Wyoming | collected... | reverse complement strand
TTCCGATTAAATCGGCACCCCCTGCTTCAGATCCGCCACAAGACAAGACTCTCCTCGCCGGCCGCAACGTCAATATGGTGTCGGGGACCAAGCTCCCGTTCGGGGATCCGTGGTTGCAGCGCCAGAATGAACCGTCGATTGCCGCTTCAACTCGAAATCCCCTGCATCTTCTGGCCGGGGCCAACGATTATCGGACAATTGATATTCCCGACGATTTCAAGCTGCCCGGGATCGATGGAACGGCTTCGGCCGACGCCTGGCTGGGGGTCTATGAGTCTTTCAATGGGGGAGAATCCTGGATAACCACGCTCCTCCCCGGCTTCCCTCAGGATGCATCGGCAGAAGGGTCGCTTTCTCCTCTCAACACATATGAAACAGCCTGCGACCCTATAGTCAGAGCAGGAGCGAACGGGCTTTTCTATTATTGCGGTATCGCCTTTAACCGCGATAGAGACAAAAGCGCTATTTTTGTCGCCCGGTATGTCGACAACAACAATCTCGAGAAAGTTGAAGTAAAGATCGACCAGTATGGGAAGCGCAAATACTTCGGGCCCATCCAGTACATCGATACCCAGCTTGTGGCAGCCGGAAGCGCGAGCAGCAGTTTTATCGATATGCCCAATATGGCGGTGGACATTCCCAGAAAAGGCGCCCTCTATGGAAATATCTATGTGGCCTACACTGTTTTTTCCAATACGGTCGGATCCAGCACTGCAGACAAAATCTTTTTCCAGAGGTCAACAAACGGTGGCGTGAAATGGAGCACTCCGCCGGTCCAGCTGAGCACGACCGGAGAGATAGTTCAAAGGCCGGTGATCGCCATCGACCCGATCGATCTCACAGGGAACACGATTTATGTCGCTTTCAGACGCTTTGCCGGCGGAAGAGTTGCTGACGGGATCGTCGTGGTCAGGTCGACCGACGGCGGCAAAACATTCCGTAAGCTTCCGGACGTTACCTCTTCCTTCTATCCTTTCGACCAGGGAACAAATAATAGCCCTTCCTCGTTCCGGACCAACAGCTATCCGACGATGGCCGTAGGCGACCTTGGAACCGTTTACGTGGCCTGGTCCCAGAGACAAGGAGGGCGGACGGGGCAGGCGAGAATCATGATCTCCGCTTTCCGGAAGGGCGGTCTGGCCTGGACACCCGCCCGGGTGGTCGATCAAACCTATACGGGGATCGGCCATCAGTTCATGCCGTCTCTGACTTTTGCGGCCTGGAAATTGATGCTGGCCTGGTATGACCAGCGTGAGGATGTGGCGCTGGATCCTTATGCTTCCCCGTTCATCCGGGATTCGCAGGGTACGCCGCGCCATACGATCGACGTCCGGGCAGCTGAAGGCAAGCCGGGAGTGCCACCCACGTTTTCACCGTCGATCCAATTATCCCGTTATCTCCATGTTCTGGATTTGGGTACCGATGGGAAACCCATCGAGAAAGATGGCTATTATAAGGTCATCCAGGCAGAATATAGCCACATCAATTATCCTCTCTTCCAGACGGGGACAGTTCCTTTCCATGGCGATTATCTGGAAGTCACGCCTTCAGTCAAAATTCTGCCTCCGGCGGTTGCGTTCGGCTCCTGGATATACAATATCAACCCGTTTGAGCCGACCAGTTTCCACACGGCCTGGACGGACAACCGGGATGTCAGGCCGCCAAATGGAGACATGTGGGGAAATTGGTGGAACTACTACGCCCCGAGCTCAATACAAGACTCTGATTGGCCGGCAACAAGAACTTGTTTATACGGCTCCAACACGGGAATGCGGAATCAGAACGTCTACACCGCCAATATCAACAAAGGCGTCATTATGGGCTCGCCCGGAAATACCAAGCAACTCGACCTGCGCCTGGGAAGAGAGGGCGGAAGAACCTTTGTCGTATTCGTTAAGAATACCACCGAGTTCGAGAAAACCCTGAATCTTGCCATCTTCCAAATCGGGGGGGTCAACGCCTCCTTCGATCAATTTCAAGACGACGACAGGATCCAGGTCAAGGTTCAACCCTATTCCTCTGTTTCCTGCACGGTCTATGTCGACAGTTCGACAAGAACATTGGCTCCGGTGACGGTCAACGCCTTCGAAGGTCTCAAGCTCGTCGGCTACGTCATCTTGAACCCCGACCCCACCAACCTCCCTGTGAGCGATCCAAACAATCCCCAGTACCTTCTTTTGCATGAAACCCATAATCCTGATGTCAGCGCTCCTCAGGTCTGGAACTATGATCTGGGAGATGAAAGCGATCCCAACGCCTCGGCCGTCCTCAATCCGCGCGTTCAGAATCCCCGGGTTCAGAACTACAGCGTCGTCAACCCCCGGGTTCAAAACGAGGGCGTGCTCAATCCCCGCGTCCAGAATGAAAGTATCGTCAATAACGAAGTGCCCAATCCACGGGTCCAGAATGCCGTAGTCCCCAACGGGGCCTTGACGGATGTCACCTGGACCGTTACGAACGAAGGCAATACAACCTCCGCTTTTACGACCAACATCCGGTCCCAGTGGCCGGACTATTTCAATGGTGAGAATCCCCCCTTAATAGCCCAGGTTCTTGTCTACAAGGTTCATAGGGTTCCCGTGGACAAGGACTGTCAGCTCTACGAGACGCATCAGGATGAGCTCATCGTCAATATTGCCAATCCTCGCGTGCAGAACCCTCGCGTTCAAAACAGTCCCCCCACCACTACCGCCGCGAGCACCCAGAACTCCTTTTTCTCGACCCAAGCGGCCGATTTGGCTGCCGAGGATATCACTTTCCACTTGGCCCCGGGAGAACAAGCGGAGGTGACCTTCCGCGTTTGGGACAAGGATACCAAGGACGGCAGCCAGACCTTCAGCCCGAATATGGTGATCGCCGAGGCCGTTGCCGAAGCGGTCAACACCGTTGTTGTTGAAGAGGGGGGCTCGACTCCGCCGTCCGATGTCCCCCCGAACTCCGAGCCTTGGGACACTCCTCCGCCCGCGATCGGAGCTTCACCTATTTCATTGTCGTTCAGAGCCGCGCCGGGTACGACTCCTGCCAATCAGGTTATCTCCTTCTTGAACTCCGGAGGTGGAAGCCTCAGCTATTCGATAGCGGACGACGCCGGCTGGCTCACCGTCATGCCGAATTCTGGCACAGCGCCCCAGAATCATGCGGTTTCCGTCGATGCCTCCGGTCTCGCTGCCGGCATCTATACCGGCACGATCATCATCAGCGATCCCTATGCGTTGAACAACCCGCTCAGGATCCCTGTGTCCCTCACGGTCTATACCGCCATCCCGGTTCCCGTCAGCGTATCCCTGACCGGCCCGGCCAAAGCCGGCGCAGGATTTATCTCCGAGGCGTTCACGCTGATTAGCCTCGACCAGTTCGGGAATGTCGTCCCCGTCATCGACGACACGAGCTTCAGCCTGACCTCCGAGTCGGACGGGATCCACTCCTTTCATCCCGCCCCCAACGAGAAATTCAGGACCTCCGAGATCACGATATCCGCGGGCACGAGCTCGGCGACGTTCTATTACAAGGATACGGTCCCGTCCCCCGAGCGCTTGGTGACAGCCACCTGTATCAGCGAAGGCTCCGATCTGGGCTCCGCGGTGTCCTGGTTGAACGTGTGGCCCGTCGTCGGCCAGATCGCTTATTCGGTTTTCGGAGCGGGTGGGCGCGGGTTGACAATGATGCAGCCTGACGGAACGGGTAAGACCGCCATCCTAAGCGGTCCAACCGGCCAGTACTTCGATTCCGATTGGTCGCCGGACGGGAGCCAGATCGTCTTTTCGGCCACTGGCGTAAGCGGAGGCCAGCGGTCGGCGGAGATCTTCATCATGAACGCCGACGGCTCCTGGACCCGGCGCCTCACCGACAACCTGCTGGGAGAGATGAGTCCTCGCTGGTCGCCCGACGGGACCCAGATCGTTTTCGCCCGGAGCATGACGGACCCGGGATATCGCGGATCGGAAGACGCGTCCTGCGAGATCTTCGTCATGAACGCCGACGGATCCAACGAGCGCCGCCTAACCAATAACGGGACCAACGACGGACTGCCGGCCTGGTCTGCGGACGGGCTGAAGATCGTTTTCGCCAGCACAAGGCTGGGGAATCCGAGGATCTTCATCATGAATGCCGACGGGTCCGGCCCCGAGGTCCTGAGCGGAACAGTGCACTGGGACTTCGGCCCAGACTGGTCTCCGAACGGCGACAGGCTGGCAATCACGCGGGCGAACGGATATGCCCATATCTATACGGTCGATTTTGATGGAACGGATCCCCTGCAACTGTGCTTCGACCCGCTAGTCGGGAGCTTCCCTCGTTTTTCTCCGGATGGTGGACGCCTGGTGTTCATGGGCTCTCTTATCTCCGCGCCGTGGGAGATCTATCGGGTGAGCGCGGACTGGCCCGATCCCGTGGCCCTAACCAACTCCGGGAGCTCGGAGTACCTCAGCTATCCGAGCTGGGGAGGCGGCAAGATCCTGGTTGACAGTGAAAGAGGCGCATCCCGGGCGATCTATGTCATGAACTCCGACGGGTCCGGATTGACGAGGCTGACCGGTGGGACCCCCATGGACATGAACGCCGACTGGTCGTACGACGGGACGAAGATCGTGTTTGAAAGGTACGACGGCACCAACCGCAACATATGGACCATGAACGCCAACGGCACTTCGCAGACCAACTTGACGAATTCTGCCGCAGGGATCATTAATGCCGCCCCGTGTTGGTCGCCGGACGGGACAAAGATCGCGTTCTCCAGCAACCGGGCCGGCGATAGCGAGATCTACACAATGAACGCGGACGGAACGGGCCTCGTTCGCTTGACCAATGCACCGAATACCGACGCGGACCCTGCTTGGTCCCCGTATGGAACGAAGATCGCCTTTTGGAGCAACCGAGATGCCGTGCTTGGCGAAATCTACGTCATGAACGCCGACGGCTCAAACGTCGTCCGCCTGACCAACAACACCGTGGCCGATGGCTCAGCCCGCTGGTCGCCCGACGGGACGAAGATCGCCTTCTTCAGCGAGCGTGACGGGAACCCCGAGATCTACGTGATGAACGCTGACGGATCATTGCCGACGCGTCTAACCATCGCACCTGGGTCCGACGGTTCTCCGTGCTGGTCGCCAGATGGCCGGGAGATCGCCTTTGTCAGGTCTGATATCGGGGATCCGTCCCTTTTCAACCTATACATCATGAACGCGGACGGGACACAGGCGCGGCGCGTCGGCGATCTGAACGGCCGTACGATGAGTCCAAGTTGGAGGACCAAAAGGAATCGGACGCCGCATCTCTACTGAACGGAAGCAACCCGGAACCGGGCCAGGCCTCAGCGGGATCCAAGGCGCAGTTTCGCGTCCTCGACGAGTGGATCGCTTGCCGCCAGGATCTTGATCTCCAGGTATTTCTTGTAGGACTCCTTGGCCGCGCCGATCTTCAGGCCTTCCTGGGCCCGCCCGAGGTAGTAATAGACCTGAGGTAAGCGCTTCATGGACGGGAGGTCGTCGAGAAACACGGATGCCGCCTCCCCCCGCCGCTTCAGGCAGCCCTCGAACTCCGAATAGGCCTCGGTAAACTGTCCCGCCGCGAGATAAGCCCGGCCCAGGGCGACATGGCCGATCCACGTATCCACTTGGCCTTGGGCTTCATGGAATTTCTTAATGGCTTCGGGGAGATTCCCCTTTAGGAGGTCAATCTCCCCCCCCACAAGCCGGGCGTAGGCTTGCGGCTCGGGCGAAGGCATGGCCAGGAGCGTCGCGGCCAGGCCGCGCGCCTTGTCTTCCCTCGCTGCTCCGAGCATGATCAGGGCGCCCGAATAAAGGACCGACTCGTTGCTCGTCCCGGCCAGGGCTTCTTCGACGAACTTCAGGGCGTCGGCCGGCCTCCCCAGCGACACCAAGACCTCGGCCAGCATGATCCTTTTCTGTGTCGCAAAGGCATTGAGGCCGTTTTTGACATCTACCGGGATCGCCGCTTCTAGGATTTTCCGGGCTTCATCCTGACGCCCTTCGTAAAGGGCCAGATCCGCGAGTCCCGCCGCCCCCAAGGAGGCCGCGTAGGCTCCCCCCTCTTCGAGCCGCTTGTATTCCGCGGCGGCCTCGCTCGTCCGTCCCTGCACGATCCGGATGAGCCCGAGGCAGACCCGGGCTTCCGCGAAGCCGGGATCGAGCTTGATCACCTTCTGGGCCGCAGCTTCCGCTTCCTCGAGTCGGTCGGCTCCGATCGCATACCAGACGAGGTTGTAGAGAGGATTGACGCGATCGGGGTAAGCCTCGACGGCCTTCTTCCCTTCCTCGAAGGCCCGGGGCATATCCCGGGCGAAGAAATGGCCAAGGGGCAGGTTGATGATGCCCGCCAGATCCATGGGGAATTGGCTTCGGAGGGCGCCGAATTCCTCGATCGCCTTCTTATAATTCTTGTTAACGAAATAATATCCCCCACGGGTCCTGATCTTCTCCCGTTCCGTCATCTGGTCCAGGAAGCCCATGGCTTTGTCGTAGTACTTGCGGGCCTCGTCGAGCTCGCCGCGGTTCCTGTAGACGACCGCCAGCCCGGCGTAGGCCCGGCCCAGATTGGGATCGATCTCGAGGGCTTTGAGATACTCCTTGATCGCCTCCTCATCCTTGCCCGCCGTGGCCAGGTCCTGGGCGCGGGAGTAGGCCTTCATCGCCTCGAGCGAGGCCGCGGTGAAAGTCTCCTTGGAGGCCTCCCGGATCGATTCGGGCGGAACCCCTTCGAGCGAGGCCCTGAGCCGACCGGCCAGGAGGTCGGCGGCCTTCAGGACGCCGGCCTTGGTCGGAATGGTCTCGGAGCTTTCGGCGAGGACGTCCGAGCTAATGGGGTCCACGGCCTTGGTCCGGATCGTGTAGCCGCCGCTGGGCTTGTCCTGCTCGATCACGGCCTGAATGACGACGTTGACCCCTTCCCGGCGGCTGACGAGCAGGGCGGTCTCCGTGTCCAGTTTCCCCGCCGAAGCGGGATCCAATTGGCCGGCCAGCCGGCGCGCCTGGCCGCGGTCGTAGAGCGTAACAAAAGAAGCTCCTTCGAGGCCAATAGCGAATGTCTGCTCCAGGGCCCCGTCGAAGACTGCATCCCCCGTCTTGTTATCGAAGTCGGCGATGAGCACCTTGATCGGTTTCGGCCCGGCCGGCGGCACCGACCCGTTTTTCGGCCTGAGAACGACGATCCCCGCCAGCGCCAGGATAACGGCCGCCCCGGCGATCGCCGCAGCCCTCGCACGCCAGCCCCGCAGGCCGAACCAGCTCCTCGGTTCAATATCCGCCAGGAGCGCTCGGATATCCGCAGCCATCTCGGAGATTTTTTGGTAGCGGGCCGCGGGGTCCTTGGCCAGCGCCTTGTTAAGGATACGTCCCAGTGCGGGATTCAGGACTTTCGGTTTGATGTGGACCTGAGGCGGGCTGTCCCGGAGGACGGCCGTCAGCGTCTCGACCGGCGTCGGCCTGTCGAAGGGATGTTTTCCCGTGGCGATTTCCGTCAGCACGATCCCTAGGGAGAAAATGTCTGTCCGGGCGTCGACCGGTGCGCCCTTAGCCTGTTCCGGTGACATGTAGGCGATTGTCCCGACGACGGCGCCTTTTCCCGTGATGGAGGCCTCCGCCTGCGCCGCAGTCGCCGTCCTGGTCACGGTCTGGGTCAAGGCCCCAGCCCCCGTTTCCGAAACGATATGCTTAGCCAGTCCGAAATCCATGACCTTGATGTGGCCCTGGGGCGCGCACATCAAGTTGGAGGGCTTGAGGTCTCTATGGACGATCCCCTTCTCGTGGGCAGCCTCGAGGGCCTCGGCGACTTCGAGCGCTACTTTGAGCGCGGCGCTCAGGCTGAGGGGCGCCTCGGCGATCTTGTCCTTCAGCGTCGCTCCGGCGACATATTCCATGACAATATAGGATTTCCCCTCATATTCCCCGGCTTCGAAAATCTTGCAGATGAATGGATGATCCAGGGCGGCGGCCGCCTTGGCTTCCCTGAGGAACCTCTCCCTGGAATTAGGATCGCTATGCATTTCATCAGGTAGGAACTTGATTGCCACCTTGCGGTCGAGTTTCGTGTCGTGGGCCAGATAGACCTCGCCCATTCCGCCCTTGCCGAGGAGCCGGACGAGCTCGTAATGTTGGATCTTGTCGCCGGGGTTCACCATGGTTTATGCCCCATCCCCCACTCCGGTCACATGATCTCCTGATCCCTGAAGGATGACCTTAAGTAGCCCTTATATAGCATGGGCCGACAAATTAAGTCAACATTTCCCGACCTCGGCTCGATTGACAGCGCCGAGCGGCCGCCGATATACTCGCACGCAGGAGCCCCACCATGAAAACAGCGGCTGTATTCTTGGCGATGACCCTCATTCTCATCCTGACCCCGTCTTCCGCCACCTCCGCGGCGGGGACGCCGCAGGAAAAAGCCGCGAAAGCCACGTCCGGCTGGGTCCTCAACGCCGAGGAGTATTTCGAGAAGGCGGGGCTATCGGTCCTCGTTTTCCACGATATCTACCCCGAGGGTAAGCAAGGCGGCATCGAGATCATCCAGCACGGCGAGCGGGTCGCCGCCCTCGGCGACGTGCGGCTCGAGCCCGCGCCGGGGCAGTGGGGAAAACTTCCGGTCGTCGGAAAGCGCCTCGTCGACCGGGCCGCGAACCGTGCCGAAGTGCCCCTCCGCTTTGAGAAGGAAGGGATCGCCTACCGGGTCAGGGTCGAGCCGGACGGCGATGCCATCGCCGTGACCGTTGACCTCGAGCGTCCCCTGCCGGCCGAATTCGCGGGCCGGGCGGGGTTCAACATGGAGTTGTTCCCTCCCGCCTATTTCGGGAAGACCTATCACTTGGGCCGCACGGACGGGGTTTTCCCTCGTCAGGGCAACGGCCCCACGGTGAAGGACGGGGCCGTCGTGTGGGCGGCGCCGCTCGCCGAAGGCCCGGTCTTTTCGGCGGCGACGGAGGACCCCCTGCGCCGTCTGACTATCGAATCGCTCTCCGGCGACCTCCGCTTCTTCGACGGGCGCAGCACGGAGACCAACGGTTGGTTCCTGGTGCGCTCGCTCATCCGCGCCGGCGCCACGAAGGGCGCGGTGCGTTGGAAGATCACGCCCAATTCCGTATCGAGCTGGCGGCGCCCGCCCGTCATCGGAATATCGCAGGTGGGATACCACCCCAAGCAGGACAAGCGCGCCATCATCGAGCTCGACCCTCGCACGGCCTCGCTCGGCCAGGGGACGCTCCTCAAAGTGGATCCGGCAAAGGGCCTCGTCCCCGTTCTCGAGCGGCCGCTCGTCCGCTGGGGGCGCTTCCTCCGCTACGACTACGCCCTCTTCGATTTCACGGCCGTCCGCGAGCCAGGTAGTTACGTCGTGCGCTACGGGGACTCACAGACGTCGCCCTTCCTCATCTCGCCCGAGGTCTATCGGCGGGACGTCTGGCAGCCGACCCTGGAGACCTTTTTGCCGGTGCAGATGTGCCACGTGCGCGTCATCGACCGCGGCCGGATCTGGCACGGGGCCTGCCACATGGACGACGGGCTCCAGGCGCCGCCGGGCCTCGACCTGGCCTTCATCGAAGGGTACAAACAGGGACCCGAGACAGAGACGCCCTACGCCGCCGATCAGCACATGCCCGGCCTCGACCGGGGCGGCTGGCACGACGCCGCGGACCACGACCTCGCCGGCGGGGCCCAGGCCTGGGCCACCATGCTGCTCGCGCTGAGCCGAGAGACCTTCGGCCTCGACAGCGACCAGACGACGGTCGATACCGCGCGCCGGAACGTCGTCCTCCACGTCCCGGACGGAAAGCCCGATATCCTCCAGCAGGTCGTTCACGGCGTGGAAAATCTCCTGACCGGATATCGTCTGGCCGGACACAGCTTCGCCGGGATCTCGGACCCTTCGCTCGAAGTGTACGGCACCCTCGGCGAACCGGCATCACTGACCGACAACCACGTCTTCGACCCTGCGCTCACGACCGATGAAGTGAAGGGCGACCGCTCCGGGCGCCGCGACGACCGTTACGCCTTCACCGGCCGCGATACTGGCATGGAATACGCCGCCGCAGCAGCGCTGGCCGCGTCGAGCCGGGTACTCCGGGGCTTCGACGACCATCTGGCCAAGGAGTGCCTGACGACGGCCGCCAAGGCTTGGGAGTTCGAACAGAGCCACCCGCCCGTCCGCCAGGCGAATCCATATGTTCCCGAGCGGGCTGATTCCCAAGAAGTCCTGGCCACCGTGGAGCTCCTGATCACGACGCGCGAGGCGCGCTTCGCCGAGCGTCTCAAGGCCCTTTTGCCCGTCATCGAGGCGCAGGTCGGGGAGGTTGGCTGGGCTGCAGCGCGGGCGCTCCCGGCCATCCAGGACGCGGAGTTCTCGAAGCGCGTGGGCTCGATCCTTGCGGCATACGCAGCGAAACTAAAGACGGACCTGGCCAAAACGCCCTACGGCGTTCCTTTCGAACCCCAGATCTGGGGCGTCACCTGGGACATCCAGGAATACGCGGTCAGGCAGTATTTCCTGCACAAGGCTTTTCCGCGGGAATTCGACCGGGAGAACGTCCTGCGGGTCCTCAACTACGTCCTCGGCTGCCATCCGGCCTCGAGCACATCGCTTGTCTCCGCGGTCGGCGCCCAGTCCATGACCGTGGCCTACGGCATCAACCTGAACGATTGGACCCATATCCCGGGAGGCGGCGTTTCCGGCCCGTCGCTCATCCGGCCGGACTTCCCCGAGTTAAAGGAGCCCTTCCCATACCTCTGGCAGCAGGCCGAATACGTGTTGACGGGCGCGGCGACCTACGTTTTCACGGTGCTCGCCGCGGACCGCTTACTCGGGGAAAAGCTATAGGAAGACCGCATAAATTAAAAGAAGGAGGCGCACATGGATCGTCCTGAACGGAAAGGTTTTTCTCGTCGTGACTTTTTGAAAGTCGCCGCCGTCGGGGCCGGGGCCGGACTGGTCCGCTTGGACGGGCTCGGGGCCGCGGGGCGCCAACCCGGGACTCCCAAGAAAAAGATCCCCGTCGGCGTCCAGCTCTACTCGGTCCGCGAGGCGGCGGCGAAAGACCTGCCGGCCGTTCTCGAGGCCATCGGCAAGATGGGCTACAAGGGCGTCGAGTTCGCCGGGTACTACGGCTGGGACAGCAAGCCCAAAGAGCTGCGGAAGCTTCTCGACGGGAACGGCCTCAAGTGCTGCGGCACGCACACCGGCCTCGAAACCGTCACCGGCGAAAACCTGAAGGCCACGGCCGAGCTGCACGCGATCCTCGGGAATTCCTTCCTCATCGTCCCTAGCCTCGAGGCCACGGACGCTCAGGACTGGCTTAACCTCGCCAAGAAGTTCAACGAGATCGCCGCGAAAGCCAAGCCCCTCGGCATGCGCGTCGGCTATCACGCCCACGCCGGGGATTTCCGAAAGCTCGGCGACACCACCTCCTGGGAGATCTTTTTCGACAACACCAGCCCGGACGTCATCATGCAAAACGACATGGGCAACTGCCTGAGCGGCGGCGGCGACCCCGTGGCTATCCTGAAAAAATATCCCGGGCGCTCCGCCTCCGTCCACCTCAAGGAGTACGGCGGGCCGGAAACGGCCGTCATCGGGCAGGGCGTCATCCCCTGGGCCGAGGTCTTCCAAGTTTGTGAGACGACCGGCGGCACGGCCTGGTACATCGTCGAACACGAGGTCGGCGACGACCCGATGGGCAGCATCAAGGGCTGTCTCGAGGGTCTCCGAAAAATGGGCCGCGGCCTCTGAGCCCGGCAGGCGGCGATCCTGGGCTAAAAGTAAGGAGGGAGTAACATGAAACAGCCGAAGACCGTCAAGCGCCGCGAGTTCATGGCCAAGGCCGGCGCCGCCGCCCTGTCCATGACCATTCTCCGGCCGGGACTCGTCCGGGGGACGCAGGCCAATTCAAAGATCCGGGTCGGGCTCGTCGGCTGCGGCGGCCGGGGCGGCTGGATCGCCGGCCTGTTCAAGAAGCACGGCGGCTACGAGGTCACCGCGGCGGCGGACTATTTCAAGGAGCGGGTGGACGAGGTCGGCACCGCACTAGCCATTCCCGAATCGCGGCGGTTCACCGGCCTTTCCAGCTACAAGCGCCTTCTCGACTCCGGTGTCGATGCCGTCGTTATCGAGACGCCGCCGTATTTCCATCCGGCTCAGGCGGCGGCCGCGGTCGACGCCGGGGTGCATGTCTACTTGGCCAAGCCCGTAGCCGTTGACGTCCCCGGCTGTGATTCCATCGCCAGGTCCGGCAAGAAAGCCTCAGCGAAGAACCGCGCCTTCTTGGTCGATTTCCAAACGAGGGCCCATCCGTCTTTCATCGAGGCCATACAAAGGGTCCATCAGCGCGGCCTGGGCGATCTTCTCTTCGGCGAGGCGGTCTACCACGCCGAGTCCCCGTGGGAACAGTATTACGACATCGTCAGGGCTGAACCCGGCAATTCCGAAGTCCGCCTCCGGGCCTGGGGCCTCGACCGGGCGCTTTCGGGCGACATGATCACCGAGCAGGACATCCACACGCTCGACGTCATGAACTGGATCATGCGGACACCCCCGCTCTACGCACTGGGGTGCGGCGGCCTCAAGGCCAGGCCGAAGGCCGGCACGTGCTGGGACCACTTCGTCGTCTATTACCAATATCCGGAAAAGGTCGGTGTCCAGTTCAGCGGCCGCCAGTTCAAGGGAAACGGCACGGCCGAGGGGATCAAAAACCGCATGTTCGGCTCCAAGGGCGTTCTCGAAACCGAATACGGCGGGACCGTCCTCATCCGCGGCGAGAGCTACTACAACGGCGGGAAAACGCCCGAGATCTACGAGTCGGGGGCCGTCGCCAACATCGCCGCCTTCCACCGGGCCATCGTCGAGGGGGATTTCGAGAACCCCACCGTCGCCCCGAGCGTTCAGAGCAACCTGATCACGGTCCTCGGCCGCAAGTCGGCCTACGAGAACCGCGTCGTAACCTGGTCCGAGCTCCTCAAAGACACCGAGCAGCTCGTTCCCGACCTCAAGGGCTTGAAAGATTAGGCGTCAGGCGAGAGGAGAGAATACATGTTGAAAATCGGCGGCGGCTTCGTTCTTCTCGTCATCGTTTTTCTCACCTGTCCGGCCGCGGCCGGGACCGCCATGGACTCGAGCGGCGGCGGTTTCGAAGTCCGGCTGGGCGTCTGCGACTGGACGATCGGCAAGTCCGGCGACCCGGCCGCGCTCGGGCTGGCCGGAACGCTCGGCCTCGACGGCGTCCAGGTCAGCCTCGTGCCCAAGGGCGATTCGCTGGCCCTCATCGACCCGGCCCTTCGCCGCGCCTACCTCGAAGCGATGGAAAGGACGGGCGTCGCCATCGTTTCTTTCGCCATCGGCGACCTCAACGATGTCCCGCTCAAGAGCGACCCGCGCGCTGAAAAATGGCTGGGCCAGGGGATCGAGATCGCCGCGGCCATGGACGTCAAGATCATTCTCGTCCCGTTTTTCGGCAAAGGAGATTTGAAAAACGACCCGACCGGGCTCGACGCCGCGGTCGCAGCCCTGAAAAGACTCGCCCCCGCGGCCGAGAAGGCCGGCGTCATCCTAGCCCTCGAGAATTGGCTCAGCGCCGGCGAGAACCTGAAGATCATCGAGCGGGTCGGCTCGCCGGCTGTCCGCGTCTATTACGATGTCGGAAACTCCCAGGACGCCGGGCATCCCGTCTTCAACGAGATCCGCCTGCTGGGGGCGCGCATCGCGGAGTTCCATGCCAAGGACACCAAGGACCTCTACGGCAAGGGCTCCATGGATTTCCCCTCCGTCCGCAAGGCCATGGAAGACATCGGCTACAGCGGCTGGCTCGTCCTCGAGGGCACTAAAATGCCGCTGGGGGTCGAGAAAAGCGTCCGCTACGACGCGGATTACCTGAAGACAGTATTTGGAATCAAGGCCGCCCAGACCGACCCCGTCGAAACGATCCGGTACGAGTGATACCGGGAACTTCGCGAAATATCCCTATGATGCTATTATCAACATCAGGAGGAAGTGAGAGTGAAGTTCAATGTCATCTTGACTCCCGCCGAAGAGGGCGGTTTTAATGTGACGGTCCCGGCCCTGGACGGTTGTTTTACGCAAGGCGAAACGGAAAAAGAAGCCCTCAAGAACGCCAAAGAAGCCATCATCTGCTATCT
>Ga0315283_10003096_pt1 | contig 14135 bp, 11 predicted proteins | sample YL17G09_0_MG_FD_204541 | JGI IMG/M metagenome (GOLD analysis project Ga0315283, IMG submission 204541) | Sediment microbial communities from Yellowstone Lake, YNP, Wyoming, USA - YL17G09_0 | ecosystem: Environmental > Aquatic > Freshwater > Lake > Sediment | place: USA: Wyoming | collected... | reverse complement strand
ACCTTTACACAATCGGCCGCAACGGGATGCATCGGTATAACAACCAGGACCACTCGATGCTTGCGGCGCGGGCCGCTGTCGATTGCCTTCTGGCCGGATCAAGGGACAAGGGTCCTGTGTGGGCAGTGAACACCGAGGAGGACTATCACGAATCCGCTGGGGCACCGTGACGGCATCTGTCAGTTCCTGACATGAAGCGTCACATTCGCCCAGCGGTGATCAGCCGCCCTCCGGCTCTCGGATCATAAGTCTTTTTGAAATCATGTGGTTACGCACGGAGATCTGCTGGCACGACCCTTGCAGATAGGTAACTGCTGGCCCGTCGGCCGCCGTGTCTTCAGTCAAGCAAACGGAGTATTGAAACGATGAACAAGATCCAGAGAGGCTTCACGCTCATTGAATTGATGATCGTCATTGCCATCATCGGCATTCTCGCGGCGATCGCTATCCCCGCTTACCAGGACTACGTGGTGCGGTCGCAGGTGTCGGAAGGCCTGGCCATGGCTTCGGCGACCAAGGCGTCTGTTGCCGAGTTCATGGCGGATCGCGGCACTTGGCCGGTGGACAACGCGTCCCTTGGTATCTCGACGGTGCCTACCGGCAAGTACGTCTCGGGCATCACGGTCAACAACGGCCAGATCCTGATCAGCTACGGCCTCCAGTCGAACGTCGCCATCGCCGGCGACGATCTGCAGCTGCGCCCGGGCACCACAGGCAATCAGGACATCGTGTGGCAGTGTGGCGACCGCACGGTGGTTCCTGGCGTGACTTATACGACAACCACTGCTGCGGGAGGCGGCAGCGTTGCCGGCAAGTACCGCCCGTCGAACTGCCGCTTGTAATCTCGGTCCAAAGATCGTGATTGAGAGAGGTTGAGCAACTTCAACCGCAAGGCCCTCGCCCCAGGCGAGGGCCTTGTCTTTTCTGCACATCGGATGCATGCGTGAAGTGACTCTCAGCTGACCTGCCGGCTTTCTTCGGACCATTTCAGATTTGGAAGATGATCTCCTCCGGACGGGTTGTTGAACTCTGACCCGTGAACTCTGCCGGCGTCAGGTAGCCGAGACTCGAGTGCGATCGGGGCCCGTTGTGTTGTACGCGGTCTCGATGTTCGCCTGGCCGAGCCAACGCAGAATCGCCCGAGCGACGAATTCGGGGCCATTGTCCGAGCGCAGGGTCTGGGTTGCTACCGATTTGGATGACACCGCCCTCAGCCTGCGCTCGTCGATTCCCCATAGTCGACGGGACTCAGGTCACGAAGCGTCGAGTGTCGGCGCCGGAGATTGTAGAACCTCTCCATGTAGTCGAACACATCGGCCTTCGCCTGCTCGCGGGCCCTGGCGAACCCTCGATGCGGTGGGGTACGCGACACTGGAATCAGTTGACCGGTTCAACAACCGGCCGCTGCTCGAGTCGATCGGCCACGTGCCGCCGGCCGAGTACGAGCAGGCGTATCATCGACTCAACGAGGCTCTGGCCGCGGCGGCCTGACTCAACCGCGGAGATCTCCGAAGAAGCCGGCGCGGTTCAACATTGCATCTTTGTGAGGCTGGCGTGACTAGAATGTCGGCCGTACATGATGCTGATAGCCACGCATCGGGCTTCGCAGCCGGGCTTCAACCGAGGACATGACCATCGCAACGAGTGCAGAGATTCGACAGGCGGGGGTGTGGGCGCGGCGGATATCAGTCGTCGTCCCCTGTCACAACGAAGCCAGTAGCATTGCGACTGTTGTTTTGCAGTTTCGCAACGCGTTACCCCAAGCCGAGATCATCGTTGTCGACAATGCGTCGAGCGATGAGACCGCGCGCGCGGCTGAAGAGGCCGGCGCGACCGTGGTGCATGAAAGTCGCCGGGGCAAAGGCTTCGCCCTGCTGACGGGGTTTGCCGCGGCGGTCGACGCAGACTTCTGTGTGATGGTCGACGGCGACGACACCTATCCAGCGGACCAGGTGACCACGCTCATCGAGGCCGCCATCCATCAGAGGGCCGACGTGGTTATCGGTACCCGGCTGGACAGTCACCGCCCAGGCGCGTTCCGGCGGGGCCACTCCATCGGCAACCAGTTCTTCATCTGGATCGTGCGGCTACTCTTCGGAATTCGAACACGCGACTTGTTCTCGGGATACCGCGTGCTCTCGCGACGATTTCTCGACATCACGCCGCTGATCGCGACCGGATTCGATGTGGAGGCCGAACTCGCCGTTCAAGCGCAGGTCAACGGCTTCCGCGTCCTCGAGATACCCGTTGAGTATCGTCCGCGCGGCGAACAGAGCCGCAGCAAGCTCCGAACGATTCGCGACGGCTACCACATCCTGTCCAGCATCCTGATCCTTTTCCGCGACTATCGACCCGTTGTTTTTTTCGGCTTGCTCGGAACCGGACTCGCATTGGCGTCGTTGGGAAGCGGGTATGTAGCAGTCCAGGACTTCATTCGGACGGGGTACGTCAGTCACCTGCCTCGAGCGGTGCTCGCAGCCGCATTGTTCATACTGTCGGCGCTGTCCTTCTCGCTAGGAATCCTCCTCTCGTCCATCAATCGCCGGACGATTGAGCTGGCTGCACTGATCCGGAAGAGCGCACGTTGAGCGACGCAGGCTTGAACGCCCCTGCGGTCTCCTTGATCGTCGTCAATTTCAACGGCGCCAAGTCCATCGGGGCGTGCTTGGACTCGCTTCTTGCGGACCGCTCCGTTGCGCTGCAGATCATCGTGGTTGATAACGCGTCGGTGGACGCGAGTCTTGCCCTGCTCCAATCGCTGGCCCAGGAGCACCCCTCGCTCGAGGTCATTAGAAGCGATCGGAATCGTGGTTACGCCGGCGCAGTAAACTACGCACTGCCGATGTGTCGCGGACGATACGTCGGCGTTTTGAACATGGATATCGTTGCCGAACCGGATTGGATCGCGCCTCTCGTGGTGTTCCTCGACTCGTCAGCCGAGGTTGGCGCAGTGACTCCATTCATAGCACTTTTGGACGGCCGCACAGTCAATGCGATTGGACAGGACCTTCACGTCACGGGACTCGGTTTCAATCGCGGACTGGGGCGGCAGCGCAGCGAAATCGGGGACACCCCATTTCGATGCGACGGTCTGCACGGCGCTGCGTTTCTCGTCCGAAGAGACGCCTTGAACGAAATCGGCGGCATGGATAACTCGGGCTTCCTGTATCACGAGGACGTCAATCTGTCGTGGATGCTGCGCATGATGGGCCTGGACATCTACTGCGTACCACGTTCGGTGGTGCGGCACGATTACTTCCTTTCCATGCATCCGGAGAAGCTGTTTCTTCTCGAACGCAATCGATGGTCGTTGCTGCTGACGGCGCTTCACGGGAACACTTTGGTATTGCTCTCGCCAGCGCTGCTACTGACTGAGGCGATGCTTTGGGTTTACGCGCTGCTGCGCGGGAGGCGATTCCTGGCAGCCAAGGCGCGGAGCTATCGCGCCCTTTGGCATGGTCGTAGTGAACGTCGATCCCGATGGGCCGACATCGACCGCTTGAGGCGAATCGGCGACTTGGAACTCTTGCGTCAATTCAAATGGGGCTATGCCTGGAGGCAGTTCGCCACGCTGGCGCTGGAGCGTGGGGAACCCCGGAGGCCTTTCCGCAGTCCCGAGCGCCCGGGTCGCCGGGACTAGAACTTCGGGTGGAGTTGTGTCTTCGACGGGACATCGGCCGCGCGCCATCGAAACGGGCCCGCTCCAACTCCGCCTTGCGTCGTGACGCTATTGCTTCGCGACATCCCCGTCGACAAGGAAGCTGGCAGCGGACTCGTTGACCCCGGACCGATCGGGCCGCCCCCAAACCGAACCGTGATAGTCGCGCGACAACAGAACAAGTCCAGGGAAGTACCGCGCCATCATTCGCTCGTCCTGCTTTCGCCCGTGCGTAACCATATAGGCGACCGGGTCGCGCAGAAACGGATCGTTCTGTATCAGGTCTTGCGAGTAGTACCCGGATCCGGGATTGATGATGACGACATGCGGCTGGCCGAGATCGGCGGCCGGCAACTGCGCGATATGCGCCGAGATAAATCCATGCACCTGCCACGCAAAGAAAGGCGTGATCACCAGCAGTCCGACGACCGCCGCGCCCTGCACGTAACGAACCAGTGCATTCCAAGGCGCCGGTTCGGACACGGATGGGCTGCGGACGGCCGCTGCTGCGAACAGCGGCAATACGAACCACGCGGAATGGAAGTAGCGAAACCCCCACCCGTGACCTTGATCGACAGGAACGAACATGAATCCGACGAACGTCAGGACAGCGGATGCGAGCAGCAACTGAAACCGCCAGTCCACCCGGCGGCGCCAGAACCCGATGGCCGCCAGCGGAATCATGGCCGGCACGGCCCAGAGCCAGACCTTAGCCAATCCCACCATCCTTGCGTCCAGCACCATCGCGTCGGGCAGCCGGAGCACCGCGAAGAGCTGCCTCTTCATCTCGGCGATCGGGCCGATAGCACTCGTAATCGTCCCGTCCGGGGCGACCGGCACGAAGCTTTCGGTCAAGTGATGCCAGCCGAAACCGGCAACGATCACCCAAGGGAGATAGCCGGCTGCAATCGCCAGGCCGAGGCGCAACCGGTCGCGGCGCACCATGAGCCAAAGCAGCCAGGGCACGGCGAACAGAATGTGCGGAACCGGGTTGTGCAGGGTCAGTGCAAGACCCCCGACCGTACCCGCGGCCAACGTGCGCAGCGGCGTCGGCTTCAATAGCAGCAGCACGAATATCGCGTTGCACAGGAGGTGCGCCGTCATGGAGTAGAAACTGATCGAGTTCACGACAAAAGCCGCTGAAGCCACCGTGAACAGCACGGCCGTGCCCGCGGCCTCGATGAGGCCCGTCGTCGCCAGCGCAAGCCGGTGCATCACCCAGACGGTCAAGGCCCCCAGCGCCGGGTTGCACAGCCATGGCACGCCTGCGGCGGTGAATGGCGTGAGGACCAGTGCGAACCCCGGCCAGTATGCGGACGTGACCTCCCCGCTCTGACGCGAAATGTCTATGAAGAAGCCCTGGAACTGCGGATAGACGAGCCAATCGACCAGGGCGACCGGAAAACGCCCGACCAATGCGCCGCTGGCAAATATCCGACTCTGCATGTACGGCGCCGATTCGTCCATCGCAAGCGGATGCGCCAGGTATGCGTAACGCGCCCCGACCGCAAGAACCCCGAAAGTCACGAGCGCCGACAAGCTCGGGTTCTTCCCCAGCGCACGCGCCAATCCGCTCCCAGCGCGCTGCACGGCAGGCACCATCGCAAGCAACAGCGCCACCACGTACAAGAGGGATGCGGGGAAGTCCAGGAAGAGGAAAAGGCGTTCAAAGATCGGAACCGATTCCGGGTCGAAGATCTGGCTGCGCCTGGACAACTGGAGCGCGACCATGGCGATCGTGACCAGCAGCGCGAGTCCGCAGAGGGCCACGGCAGGTGGATCGTTCCAAAGCAGGCGCCGCGGCCGTATCGCATCCGTCAAGTGAAAGCCTCCACGTCGAGTCGTATTGTCAGCGGGTCGTTCCAGCACGCGGCCGCCTGACGAAAGCGCCCGGCCAGGCGAAATTGCCGGAACTGCGACCGACGTCCGATCGCACCGACATTCCGCGGGCCATTCTACAACTTGCGATAGTTGGGAAATCTGCGATATTTCACGATTAGCCCCCGGTGGCTCGAATCAATGTTTCCGGCGCACACTGTAATCCAGTCTTTTTTTGGCGAGATGACAGCAATGCGCGAGCCATTTGCCTGCGAGTTGCATTCCCATCTCGCAGCGGCGGCAGGCAACGGCGCAACACGTTTGCGCGCGATTCGAAGCTCACTGGCCGGAGTCGGAACGCACGGAGTCGTTCGAATCGCGAAGGATCCAAGGATCGTCACATGAAGCAGAAAGTCGCACTCATCACCGGTGTCACGGGCCAGGACGGCGCATACTTGGCCGAGTTTCTGCTCAATAAAGGCTATATCGTGCATGGCCTGCGACGCCGGGCGTCGATGTTCAATACGGCGAGGATCGATCACCTGTACACGGATTCTCACGAGCCCGGCACGAGGTTATTCCTGCCGCACGGCGACATGACCGACGCCAGTAGTCTGGTGACCGTGATCGAGCGAGCTCAACCGGACGAGATATACAACCTGGCCGCCCAGAGTCACGTGGCCGTGTCCTTCGAGGAACCGGAATACACGGCCAATGCGGACGCTCTCGGCACTCTGCGGATTCTCGAGGCGATACGAATTCTCAAGATGGAGAAGCGAACCCGCTTCTACCAGGCATCGACGTCCGAGATCTTCGGGCAGGTCCAGGAAGTTCCACAGACCGAATCCACGCCCTTCCGGCCCCGATCGCCCTATGGCGTGGCCAAGCTCTATGCGCACTGGATCACCGTCAACTATCGCGAAGCCTACGGGATGTTTGCGTGCAACGGCATCCTGTTCAATCACGAGTCGCCGATGCGCGGCGAGTTGTTCGTGACGCGCAAGATCACTCGCGGGCTCGCGCGCGTAAAATTGGGCATTCAGGAGCGGGTCTATCTCGGCAACCTGCACGCCCGACGTGACTGGGGTCATGCCCGCGACTATGTCGAGGCCCAGTGGCTGATGCTGCAGCAACAGGCGCCGGACGACTACGTGATCGCCACGGGAAAGCAGTACAGCGTGCGCGACTTCGTGGACAGGTCGGCGCGCGAACTCGGCATGACGCTCGAGTGGCACGGGGAGGGCGTGAACGAACAGGCGTTCGATCAGTCGGGGCGCTGCGTGGTCGCCGTGGATACCCGGTATTTCCGCCCGACCGACGTCGAAACGCTTCTGGGAGACGCCAGCAAGGCCCGCAGCCGGCTAGGATGGAGCCCCCGCATTACTTTCGACGAACTCGTTGCGGAGATGACGCGGGCCGACCTGCAGCAGGCGCAGAATGAGCAACAACTGCGTGCCGGCAGAAAGTGACTAATCGCCTGCCGTGGTCCGGCAACGTGACGCGACCGTGAGCGGATTGCGAACCAACCTCGCGGCAAACATCGCCGGCACCGGGTCGCTGGCGCTCGTGCAGCTCGCCTGCGTTCCATTCTACATTCGTTTCCTGGGCATTGCCGCCTACGGACTGGTCGGCTTCTTCATGACCTTGCAGGCGACTCTGCGGATATTCGACTTCGGACTCAGCCCGACGATGAACCGCGAGATGGCGCGCTACTCCGTGCAAGCGGGCCGCCCCGATGAGATGCGCGATTTCGTCAGAACCGTGGAGATCGGATACTGGGCTCTTGGCGCAACGGTCGGCGCCGTGGTCTGCGCCGCCGCGCCGCTGCTCGTGACCCACTGGATCAATGTCAGCTCCATGCCGCCGCATGTTGCGCAACAAGCCGTGATGATCATGGGAGGGGTTATAGCCGTCCACTGGCCGCTGAGCCTCTATCAGAGCGCGCTGACCGGCCTGCAGCGTCAGGTCGACCTGAACGCCGTCAGGATCGCAGCGGCGGTGCTGAGCGGCGGCGGAGCTCTGTTGATTCTGTGGCTCGTCTCGCCAACGATTATCGCGTTCTTCGCATGGCAGATGGCCGTCTGCCTGGTGGAGGTCTTGTTGCTGGCGGCTTGCCTATGGAGCAGGCTGCCGCCTGCGACCCGGCCTGTTCGCGTGAATCCTGTGCTAGTGAAGCCTGTTTTGGGCTTCGCCGGCGGAATGGGCGGGATCGCGCTCGCCGGGATGATTCTTACGCAAATGGACAAGCTCATCCTGAGCGGACTGCTCCCGCTTGAGATGTTCGGCTACTACACGCTCGCCGGGATGGCGGCCAACAGCCTGCATCTGTTCATCGGCCCGGTATTCGCAGTCACGTTTCCGCGCCTCTGCGCGCTCGTCGCGTCGGCCGATCATGAAATGCTTGGAAAGGTCTACCACGACGGCACCCAGCTGATGTCCGTACTGGTATTTCCTCTCGCGCTCACCATCGGGTTCTTCGCATCGGACGTCCTGCGACTCTGGACCGGCAATGCGCTCCTCGCGCAACAAGCGGCGCCGATCCTGGTCTTTCTTATCGCAGGTACGGCCATCAATGGCGCGATGTTCCTGCCCTACGCCCTGCAGATCGCCCACGGCTGGACCAAACTCGCCTTGGCCGTTTCGGTCGGCATGTGCCTTGCCATGGTCCCGGCGGTCTACTTCATGGGTACGCACTATGGCGCGGCGGGCGCAGCGGCCGTCTGGACGGCGCTCAATGTGCTTAACCTCCTGATCGCGTTTCCGCTGACGCACCGTCGATTGCGCCATAACGACGCATGGGAATGGATTGGCAAGGACGTCGCCTTGCCCCTGATGGCAGCGGCCGCGGTGACCTTGAGCGCACGCTGCCTGCTGGTGCTGCCGTCCACGAAGTCTGCCGCCGTCACGGTCCTTGCGCTGATCCTCGCAGCGACGATGGTCGTGGCTGCCGCGAGCGCTTCGCGGGTCCGGCACTGGGTCGTCGACCTGTACAGCGGGATTCCTGCGCGTCGAGGCCACGGGCAAGCATGAACGATCGGGAACTGCCGAGAGTGCTTTTGCGAGCGCCCAGCGGCGCGGCTCGCAGCAGCCCGTTTGGGGACGCGGCCATGGCATTGGCCGGCCTCGCTCTATCGCCCGTTTACCTGGCATGGTCCGCGCTCTATGCCACACCAGGCCTGGAAATCAGACGACGATGTGGCGCACTGGGCCTTCAGCAGCTCTTCGCGGTCCGCAATCGCCTGTCCGCCGAGCAACTCGTCCAGCTCCTCGTGTTCCCAATGGACTCCGTACGATACTTCGAGTTCGATTTCGCCTGGCGCTGCGTAGCCGGCCTGCCCGCCAGCAGGTATCTGGACGTGTCGTCGCCAAGAATGCTGCCATTGCTTCTGGTTCGTGAGCGGCCGGAGCTCCATGCCACCCTGCTGAATCCTGACTGCCAGGACCTGCCGGTCACGATGCAATTTGCGCGAGCGATGGGCATTGATCGCAGGTGCGAATTCGCGAGCGACGTCGTCGATTCGGTCGGCCTTCCAGAGCGATCCGTGGATCTCGTGACCAGCATCTCCGTGCTTGAGCACATTCCCGAGGACCGGGGGGCAGTTCGCAAGGTGTGGTCGCTGATAAAGCCGGGCGGTCGCCTGATACTGACAGTTCCCTGTGCCGCGGCGACGTTCGAACAGTACGTCGATCAGGACAAGTATGGCCTGCTGCAACCGGGCGCCGACGGTTTCGTCTTCTGGCAGCGCTACTACGATGTGAGGATGTTGCGGGAGAAGATCTTCTGCACCACCGGAGCCCCGTCTCAGATGCGAGTTTATGGCGAGAAGCGCCCTGGTTCGTATGCGCGCAACGTCTCTCAGAAGATGCGCAGCGGACGACGCTACCCGTTCTGGCGCGAACCCTACATGATGGGCAGAGAGTACTGCTATTTTGATTCGATCGATGATCTGCCGGGGATGGGGGTCGTCGGGTTAGAGTTCGTGAAGGATTGATCACCACGTCCATGCAGGACGACCAACGATGTCCAGCAATTGCTTGATTCCGTGGGCGAAGCCTCAATTCTGGGGCGACGAGCAACGCTATGTCAGCGATGCGCTGAGCTCCACATGGATATCCGGCGGTCCGTATGTGGACCGTCTCGAAGCCGCGTTCGGCGCCTACGCGGATAGAGAACATGCCGTCGCGACGTCGAACGGAACGACTGCTTTGCATCTCGCCTATCTCGCGCTCGGCATTGGCGCGGGCGACGAAATCATCGTGCCAGGATTCGCATTCATGGCCGCGGCCAACACGGCGCTCCACGTGGGCGCCGTTCCGGTCTTTGCGGATGTGGACCGGGCCAGCTGGTGTGTAACTTCGGCCGACATCGAACGACAGCTTTCGCCGAGAACCCGGGCGATCGTTCCCGTCCACACATACGGCAACGTCTGCGCGATGGACGGGATCATGGAGCTGGCCGAAAAACGCGGGATTCCGATCATCGAGGACGCGGCAGAGGCATTTGGGTCGCGGTACCGGGGCAGGATGGCCGGTGCAATCGGATTGATCGGCACATTCAGCATGCACGCCACCAAGACGATCACGACCGGTGAGGGCGGGATGGTGCTGACCGGGGACGATGCCCTGCACCAGAAGATGCTCCTGTACCGGAGCCATGGAATGGGCCGCACCCGATACTGGCACGACGTCGCCGGCCACAATTTCCGCCTCACCAACATGCAGGCGGCAATCGGATGCGCTCAACTCGAGCAGATCGATCTCATCATTGCAAAGCGCCGCAGAATGCTCGCGGCCTACCGTAAATGCCTGATCGGGATACCGGGCATCGTGATGCAGCAGTTTGCACCTGAGGTCGACCCGGTCCCGTGGGTGGTGGCAGTCAAGCTCGAGCCGCAGGCGTACCCACAGGGACGGGACGCCGTCATGGGCGAACTCGAGCAGGCAGGCATCGAAACTCGCCCTGGCTTCTACACACCGACGAGAATGACGCACTTGTACTCTGCGGACACGTTACCCAATGCCGACAACGTAAGCGACTGGGTCGTCGCGCTTCCATCGTTTCCGACGCTGCTGGATGAGCAGATCGAATTCATCTGCCTGCAACTCAAGCGCCTGCGCAGGTAACGGCGATGTCGGGCATAGCCTTCAGCGCGGAAACACTCGAGTTTCGTCGGCTGGCCACCGAATGGCGAATCGGGCTCGCCGAGTTCTGCCGCGCGCTCGAGGCGGCCGGGGATGCCGCGTTCTTCCAGCCCCACCCGTTTTCGGAGAGTGAACTGGACCGAGTCGTCCTTTACTCCGGCATGGACCTCTATTATGTCGCCGTCCAAGGCACCAAAGTCCTCGGATATGGGCTGCTGCGCGGGTGGGACGAAGGGTTCGCCATACCCAGTCTCGGCATCGCGATCCACCCGGCCGCACGATCCTGCGGCCTGGGGCTGGCATTCATGCACTTTCTGCACGTCGCGGCATCGAGACGTGGAGCGGAAAAGGTGAGGCTCAGGGTGAACACCGGCAATTCGAAGGCGATCGAGCTATACAATCGGCTCGGCTATTCGTTCGAATTCACGGAAGGAGGCTACTACGTCGGAGTCAAGCAACTGCGTCGGCCCTGAGTCGCGCATGCCTGCCAGGGAGAAGATCATTCGACTCACGATCGCGATCACGACCCGCAATCGCGCGGCGTTCATCGGCGAGACGCTGGACAGCATCCTTCCACAACTCACCGAGGACGTGGAACTGCTGGTGCTGGATGGAGCGTCGACCGACAATACGCCTGGCGTCGTCGGCGGCTACCAGCGCAAGTGTCCCGCGCTGCGCTACGTTCGCCAGGAGGTCAACAACGGTCCAGACCGCGATTTCAGCCGATCCGTCGAGTTGGCATCCGGCGAGTATTGCTGGCTCATGGCCGACGATGACTTGCTGCGACCGGGAGCAGTCGCGGCCGTTCTTCGGGCAGTCCGCGATAACCCGAGCCTGGTCATCGTTAACGCCGAGGTCAGGAACGCCGATATGTCCCGCATCCTGGAGCCGCGCCGGCTCGTGCTCGACGCGGACCGCATTTTTTCGCCAGCCGAGTGGGACGACTTCTTCGTTCAGACTGCGGCCTATCTGTCCTTTATCGGATGCGTGGTGATCCGGCGAACGATCTGGCTCGAGCGCGCCAAGGACCCGTATTTCGGCTCGCTGTTCATCCACGTCGGCGTCATCTTCCAGCATTCGATGCCTGACGGGATTCGGGTTCTCGCCGAGCCCCTGATCTCCATTCGATACGGCAACGCCCAGTGGCAGCCGCAGCAATTCGAGATCTGGGTGTTGAAGTGGCCGGGGCTGCTCTGGTCGTTTCCGGGCATTTCGGAGCGCGCAAAGCGCGCCGTCGCGTCGCAACATCGCTGGCGCGAGTTCGATCGACTCCTTTTCTATCGAGCGCAGGGAGCCTATTCGCTGGCCGAGTACCGCCGGTGGGTTGTCCCCTTTGCCGGATCCTGGTGGGAGAAGGTCCCGGGAATGTTCATTGCGCGCATTCCTCGGGTCCTCGCCAACACACTCGCAGTCCTCGCATGCCTGGCGTTGAGCGGTAGAACGGTCGCGGGAAGGGTTGCCCCGGAACTGGTCCTGCTCGATCTGAAGAGCAGTCGCTTCTATATTTGGACCTGGCTTTTCCGCCAGCGCACAGCACCTTGAGATCCGCGCAGCAGGGTGCGAAAGGCCATCGGGTAACTTCCGATGTATCTTAAGATCGAACGATGCCGGGTCTGCGGCAACCGCAATCTCGTCGAAGTGCTGGACCTCGGCGTACAGGCACTGACCGGCGTGTTCCCGAAATCACCGTCGGACGCCGTGACGTCCGGACCACTGCGACTGGTCAAGTGTCGCGGCCGGGATGACGCTTGCGGCCTCCTGCAGCTCGCGCACACTTATGACCTGGCGGAGCTGTACGGCGACAATTACGGCTATCGGTCCGGCCTGAATGCGAGCATGGTCACACACCTTCACGGCAAAGTGAGGGACATCCTCGCACGCATCGCCATCGAACCCGGGGCGCTGATAGTCGACATCGGCAGCAACGATGCCACCACGCTCAGAGCGTATCCGGCAAGCGACAGCACGCTGGTCGGCTTCGATCCTTCGGGCGCAAAATTCAGCCATTTTTACCCGCCGCACATACGTCTGATTGCAGACTTCTTCTCGTCGGCTCGGCTCCGTAATGAATTCGGCGGCCGCAAGGCTTCGGTGATAACGTCGTTCTCGATGTTCTACGATCTCGAAGCGCCTCTGCAGTTCATGCAGGAAGTGTCCGCGGTCCTGGCGGACGATGGTCTCTGGGTATTTGAGCAGAGCTACATGCCGACGATGCTTGCCCGCAATTCTTATGACACCGTATGCCACGAACATCTCGAGTACTACGCGCTTCGCCAGATCAAGTGGATGACCGACAGGGCCGACCTGAAGATCGTCGACGTGGAGTTCAACGACGTCAATGGCGGCAGCTTCTCGGTAACTGCTGCACGAAAGCAGTCGGATTGCCTGCAGTCAAGAAGGGTGGCCGAAGCATTTCAGGCCGAGGCCCGCCTCGGTCTGGACACGTTGCAACCCTATCGGGACTTCGCGCAGCGCGTGGCGGCAAGTCGCCGGAAGTTGCAGAGGTTCGTGCGGGACGCCAGGCGTTCGCACAAGACGGTGGCGGCGCTGGGCGCTTCGACGAAGGGCAACGTGATACTGCAATATTGTGGGTTCACCAGCTCGGACATCGCGAGCATTGGTGAGGTGAACGAGGACAAGTTCGGCCGCTTTTCGCCCGGCAGCTTGATCCCGATCGTTCCCGAGCTAGAGCTGCTGCAGTCCAGGCCGGACTACCTGCTGGTACTGCCCTGGCACTTTCGGCGATTCTTCGAATCCGAAAAGCGATTCGCCGACCACAAGCTGTTATTCCCTCTACCCGACCTCGACGTCGGCTGATGGGCAGGCTCCTGGCGCAGTACGCGGAGCGAGTTCGACGCCGGAGCAGGTCATACGGAATCACATGAGACCGAATCCCACTTCCAGAAAGGGCATCATCCTGGCCGGCGGCGCCGGCACGCGGCTGCACCCGGCCACGATGTCGCTCAGCAAGCAGTTGCTGCCCGTCTACGACAAGCCGATGGTGTACTACCCGCTGGCGACTCTGATGCTGGCGGGAATCCGCGAGTTCCTCGTGATCACCACACCGAGGGACCTGGCCTCGTTTCGCGACCTGCTCGGCAACGGCGCCCAATGGGGCCTCTCGATCGAGTACGCCGTGCAGCCCGAGCCGCGTGGCATCGCGCAGGCCCTGCTGATCGGCGCAGACTTCGTCGGTCGGCATCCGCTGACGCTGATTCTAGGCGACAATATCTTCCACGGACAGAGCCTGTCCGTGCTGCTGCAGAAGACCGCTCGACGGAAATCGGGCGCGACTATTTTTGGCTACTGCGTGAGCGACCCGGAACGATACGGCGTCGTGAAATTCGACCGTGCGGGCAAGCCTGTAGACATCGTTGAGAAGCCTGCGCGCCCCCCGTCCAACTACGCCGTCACGGGCATCTATTTCTACGACCGCGAAGCAGTCGAGATCGCTGCGGGACTCTCTCCGTCGAAGCGCGGCGAGTTGGAAATCACCGACGTCAATCGCGAGTACCTG
>Ga0315283_10003095_pt1 | contig 14136 bp, 38 predicted proteins | sample YL17G09_0_MG_FD_204541 | JGI IMG/M metagenome (GOLD analysis project Ga0315283, IMG submission 204541) | Sediment microbial communities from Yellowstone Lake, YNP, Wyoming, USA - YL17G09_0 | ecosystem: Environmental > Aquatic > Freshwater > Lake > Sediment | place: USA: Wyoming | collected... | reverse complement strand
CGTGCATCATCTCGGGGGTCATCTTGTCCGCCGTCATCTGATCTTCCGGCGCGATAACGACGACGCAGCATTTGCCCATGTCCATGATGGTACCTTTACATTGCCGTGACTTCAAAGAAGTCTATAGCGTCCAGAGTGAGCTGACGGACGGGCCATGACACGACGCCCTCGGCGAGGACCACGACTATCTCCTCGCGGCCCTCGGGTCCGCGGACGAACGGGACGTACTGCTTGAACCCGGCCTTCTGAAGGGCGTCCCACGCGCGGCTGGCGACGGACTTCCCAGGGACGGGAGTGGCCAGGTCGATGAAGCACAAGGGGACGAGGATGCGGGCAGCCGCCCGAGAGCAGAGCGGCCTGGCATGTCCTTGAAAGAATACTCTTCCCGGCACGCCGGGAGGTTACACTAGCCCTCGTCCACCACGGAAGCTGAGGACGCAGCGGACTCGATCATGTCGAAGAGGGTGTCCAGGGACAAGGTCTTCATCCAGTATGGGGGCGAGCCCGAGGGGGCATGCCCTGACATGAGGACAACTCCCGTTCCGGAGGGGGCCTCATCCTTCAGGTCCCACCCTATCTCGTTATGGACGTTCCTGTCCAGAAGAAGGACGTGGGGAGGGTCTCGTAGGAGGATTTCGCGCCCCTGGGGGACGGAGCTTGCCCACGTGACTGCGTAGCCTTGTCTGCGGAGGACGCGGGCGTAGCACTCTCCGACCATGCTGTCGTCCTCGACCATGAGTATTCGGATGGGCGACGGCACGGGCATCACCGACGTTACGATCGCGGAGCGCCGATCTGCGCACCGCGGAGGTCGGCCGCACCGCCCCGTACCAGCGCGCGGAGGTGAGACGATGTTCGAGATCGTGAGCGACGAGGGTGTGGTCTGCGGGGAGCCGTACGCCGAGTGCGGAGAGGCGGCGCAGGACGCCGAGTTCTTCCACGCGGAGTCGGGCTCGAAGCACAAGGTGATCGAGGTCGGGACCGGCGAGGTCTTCTACGAGACGCAGGGAGCGCCGGAATGAGCACCTGGCGCGAAGGTATGGAGGACCTGGCGGCGAGCCTGTGGACGTCTCGCAAGGCCTCCCCTGTGGAGGTTCGCGAGGACATCCGGAAGATCATCGGCATCGACGTCCCGGAGGAACAGGAGGACGCGCTCAAGGGTCTCCTCGACAACGAGATCCGGGAGGTCCTCAAGGCGCTCAAGCCCGACTTGGACGACGTTGAAGGGACGGACCTCTGCCCGGAGTGCTTCAGCATGCCCGGTGAGTGTGAGGCGGACTGCGGCCAGCGCGAGGACGAAGAGGGCGGCCTCTACGACCCTCCTACCGACGAGAAGGGGATGGAGGACCTCGTCGAGGAGGCCCTGACCGAGAAGCTCTCCGACCTGTGCGGAGGATGCTCGAACCCGCACTGGAACATCCGGTCGTTCGAGGACGCCATGATCCTGACGAAGAACAAGGGGCTCGTCCTGAAGGTCGGGGATAACGAGTTCCAAATCACGATTGTCCGATCCAAGTGAAGGCTTGGAAGAGAGTCCTCGCGCGGCTGCTCGGATTCCGCTTTCGAAAGCCCGTTGAAAAGCCCGTGCGGACGCCGAAGGCTCGGACGGTCGCGGCGTACCGGCGATCGGGCGGAACTGACGAGCTGAGGAGGATTCACTGATGGCGAAGCAGGAGCAAGGTCACGCTTGGAGGTTGGTAACGCCGAAGTTCTCCCCGTCATACTGGCGGTGCAACAAATGCAAAGAAAAAGAGAGCGGTTACAATGACCGTGACCGTCCTCCCCGCGACATGCTCGTCTCCATCCGATATGGTGTCGAAGGAACCCTCACGTGCGAAGAGCTCATGGCGTCGCAAACTGTCGAAGAGGTGCACGATCTATGAAGCCGGGCGATAAGGTCGAGGTAAACCAGGTGTGGGCCGGAGGGAGCCTCATCCCGCTCCGTTCCTGGTTCAAGGGCTACGAGTTCGTGCGGACGGAGGGCGTAAACGCCATCGTCAAGCACACGGAAGGCATGTACAAGGGTATCGACGTGCGGTATCCCGTCGTCGACGTGCGGGCATGCGCGTAGAGCTTTGCAAGGTCTGCGTCACGCTCCCACGTTTTTCAGGTCTGGAAGTCGTCTTCGACAGAGTCGGAGGGCAAGATTGTCGTTGCGGTGAGTACATCTCTGGAGAGGACGGAGTGTCCGTTTGGATGCCAGAAGAGCCGGCCGTAGCTCTGACCGGCGCGCGCGTACCGGGCGGTGGAGGTGACGGCGATGAAGACTTGCAACCGTGACGGCTGGGTTCGGGCGATCGTCCAGGACGACATTCAGGCGGGCGTCGTGCTCCGCGAGGTCTCCAAGGAGCCCGGGTTCGAGGACGGCGCGATCTGCTCCCCGTTCGCGGACGCGGTGATCCTCGGCTCCAACGGGGACAACGTCATCCTCGCCCGGCCGTACCTCTACGCGACCAGCGTCGGGACGACGGCGCCGAGCGCCCTGGTGGGCTACGAGAAGTTCGAGGTCCCCGTCGAGCGTCTGCTCCGGGCAGACTCCATCTACATGCTCGTGGTGGGGTCTCGCGGCCAGTCGTTCAAGATGGTGACCTGAGATGAACAAGTATTTGCAAGAGAGGGTGACGGCGCTCGGCCTGGAGATCATAGATTCTCCGACGCTGACCAAGCTCTTGGAGAAGCTCTCCGAGATGGAGGACGAGCAGGATGACCCGACGGGCTCACCAGGATATGGGGACTGCGTCATCGCATACGGTGATTCGGACGTGTTCGAGCAGGTCGTTGACGTGCTTGGTATGTGCCTGAAGCATCCGGGACGGAAAACCTGGATCGTCGCTGACTTCGAGGCGTCCGGGAATACGTTGACCGCGATCTTCGCGGAGGACTCAGTGAGGGCGGCGACGAAGAGGCTGAGGGCTTCCATCGAAGCGTGGACAGAACTGCTCCGTACGTCGCGCGGCGCCGCACGTACCGGGGATCGGAGGTGATCGAAATGGCGAAGACACAGCACGGACGTGACCTGACGGGCGAGGAGATGGCGACGATGCTCGACGAGTTCTGCAACTCGTCCGGGCAGGACAAGTTCGAGGAGTTCGCTCAGACCGTGGTGTTCCGTACACACAGAACTCTGCAGCAAAAAATCATGGGGGCCTTCCTCAAGTGCATCGAGAAGTGGTCGGACGCGCCGCACGACGGCCGAAACGAGGCCACAGTCAAGATCTGCAAGAAGATCGTCGACGCGACCGGCGACAAGTACGACCGTCATCTGCCCTACATCTGAGGTCAAGATGAAGATCGAACTCAAGAAGATCTCATACTCGAAGGCCCTCTCCCAGGAGACGTCGGCGTACGCCGCCGAGATCTGGGTGGACGGCAAAAAGCGCGGCAACGTGCGGAACCAGGGCCACGGCGGGGCCGACATGATCTACCCTCACGACCTCGCACGGGAGATCGAGGCTTACGCAAAGACCCTCCCTCCCATCCCGGCGTCGAAGGACACTTACAACATGGAGCTCACCATGTCCGCCGAGCTAATCCTCGGAGAGCTGCTCGAAAAGCACCTGGCGGCGAAGGATCTGAAGTCCGCGCTGAGGCGGAAGGTCCTCTTCACCAGGACGGACGGAAAGCTCTACGAGATCCGCGGGACGGCGAGGCCGGCAGGTCCGGACGTGGCGAAGGTCCTCAACGACCTCCCGTTCGAGGAGGCCCTGTCGATCTTCACCGGGGCTTAGCGCCTCACAGGGGAACCCACTTCCCGTCGAGGGCGCTTCTAGCGAAGCGCCTTCCGGGATGCTTCTTTTGAAGCTCTTCGAGCTCCTTGGCGGCCAACAGTTCGACGGTGCACTCGTCTGAGGTGTGCGCCGTCACGACGGCCGGATCCTCGTGAACGTGCACCTGCCATTCTGAGCAGCAGACGGAGCACGTGTATACGACAAAGCCGGACGGACGGAACTCTCCTCGGACAATCATGTTCAAAAGGTACAAGCGCGACGGCGGAGGTCGCGCGATCGGCTACGTAACGGGCGGTGGAGGTGACGGCGATGGCGAATCATTTCGTGGCAGTTCCCGCTGACGTGCTGGAGAAGTGGCTCTCGGACCAGAAGTTCGAGCGTACGGTGCAGTTCCGCGAGGTGGTGTACGTCCGGAGCTCGGTCAAGAACCCCAACGTCAAGATGAAGGTCTACACCTCCATCAAGGACGGCCAGGTCCAGGTCCGCGACGCCGGCAAGGACGCCATCCGAGCGTGCGTCGTGTTCGAAAACGGAGCCCGGTCCTTCGGCATCGGCAAGTTCCCGCCCGTGATGCGGGTCACCTCCGTCGAGTCGGTCCTCACCCGGCTGAAGGAGCGCCTCATGGAGGCGGCCAAGCGCGCCAACGAGTGGATCGCGCAGGACGAGGTCCGCGAGGCCGAGCGCGCAGCCCGCTTCAAGGCCCAGAGCCCGGACATCCGGGCCAAGAACGAGTTCTCCCGCCGAGAGGCCCGCCAGGAGTCAGCGGCGTTCCTGCTCGACCCGGACTTCCAGGACCCCTGCTCGGAGCCGCCCCCCGCGCTCTTCGGAGGTGACTCGTGAGGGCGGGGTTCCGGTCCCCGAAGCACGGGCACCGAGGCGTGTACTTCCTCTGCACGGGGCCCGATCCGTCCGGCCCCAAGCCCGGACCGCGCGTCCAGGTAGTCGTCTACGACGAGCAGGACCAGGTCGTGCGCCGGTTCGAGCAAGTCCAGGGCACGTGCCTCGACGAGGGCCACGTCAGCTTCTTCGGAGGCCCGCGGGACCGCTCCGCGCGGTTCCTGATGCCCCTGGTGGACATCGCGCCCGACGGGACGCAGACGGTCCTCGTGGCGGACTTCCAGCCCGGCAGCCCGCGGCCCATCTTCGAACAGGCCTTCAGGAACTGGGTCGAGCAGCACGGAACAGCGGACCGCTCGCGAGACCAGAATGAGGTGTACGCGCTATGACCCACGAGGAGGTCAAGAGGACAGCCGAGGAGAAGGGCCTTGGCGGGGTACACTTCCAGTTCAACGTCGCCCAGAACACCGGAAAAGAGTTCGAGGTCGGGTACATCTACCGTGACGGCAGGCGGGTGCTGTTCTGCAAGCGCCAGTCGTGGAGCGCGCCCGACGCGTTCTACCTCTGCAACGAGTTCCGTCCCTAGACGGACATCTCCATGTGCGGGGATTCCAGGGACCATCCTCGATGGTCGGCCTCGAACCCCACGCTCTCCAAGAGGGAGGCCATGTTCGGGTTTACGGCCCACACTCGGAACTGGCGGGCGCCCATAGACTTGGCGACCTCTATGGCCTTTTCGACCAGCTTGCGGCCGAGGCCCTTCGCCTGCCAGGCGGCGTCCACCGCGACGCTGAACGTGAAGACGGGCTCTCCCTCTTCGTCGTGCTGTGCTGCCCGATCGTGGCGCCGCCCACCACCTTGTCGCCGCATATGGCGGCCAGCACGATCTCCTCCTCGCGGCTGATACGGATGCCCTCGGACTTGAAGATGGCCTCCGCGGCCTCCGCCTGTTCCATCTGCAGGAAGGTCGGGCATCGCAGAGACAAATGTCCCGAGCGGCAGTCCGCGTAGCTCGGACCGCGCGGTACGTAACGGCCGGTGGAGGTGACGACGATGGCGACGATCAACAGCACCCGGTTCCGCAACCAGGAGACCCGCAACCTTCTCGCGCTCGTGGTCGCGCTGGACCCGACGGCCGCACCCGTGGTGCGCCGCTTCCTGAAAATGAAGGCGTACAACATCCGGCACGACTGGATGTACGTCCTCAACAAGGCGACCGGCCAGCACGAGCGCCTGCCGGACCCCTGCGCCTTCAACGCCGACCTGGACGCCTTCGGAGGCAAGAACAACATGGGCGTGTGCCTCCTGCGCTCCCGCGACGGGGAGTGGTTCCTCAATGGCTGCTGACAGGCCGTACGGGCTTGTGAAGCCCTGCGCGAAGTGCCCGTTCCGGACGGACGTTGAGCCGTACCTGCGGAAGGCGAGGGTCCGCGAGATCGAGCGCTCCCTCGTCCGGGCAGAGTTCCCGTGTCACGAGACCATCGGGGACGTGGAGACGGGGGAGAAGTACTGCGAGGACAAGGCGATGCATTGCGCGGGGGCCCTAATCCTCCTCGAAAAACTGCACCGCCCCTCGCAGATGATGCGGATCTCCGAGCGGCTCCGCATGTACGACGCCTCCAAGCTGGACATGGACGCCCCCGTCTTCGACTCGTTCAAGGACATGATCAAGGCTCAGGAGAAGTGATGAAGCCGTACGGAGTCAAGGTCATCGAAAACCCCGACGTGGGCGACATTAAGGAGATGGGCTCCAAGAGCTCGGCCGGCAAGATCGCCGGACGCTCTGGAGACTTTCGTCCCTACTCTAACAGCGCCTCCCGCGCGGCGACCCGCCGACACTGGGCTCGCAAGGCCCGCCGTGAAGGCCAGAAGGCCTGCGTCGAAGAGTAGGCTGGTCGGCGCAGATCGCGCACGATCCCGCGTACCAGGGAGCGGAGGTGATGCGATGCTGACCGAGAAGTTCTGGATCGTGAAGAACCCGACCGAGCACTCCGAGATGGTGGACGTCTGTTGGGAGACGGACGTGAACACGTTCGCGAGGTACGTCCTCGGCACGGGCCTCTCGAAGTTCGAGGAGGAGTGCCACCAGGTCCACACGTCGGAGCGCACCGCGAGGACGGAGGCGCAGCTCCGGCTCAACGTCCGGGACGGCATCCTGAAGACGCTCGCACAGAGCAGGGCTGTCGGACGGTGAGCCTCGCAGAATACCTCCGGTGGACGACCGACTGGCGGAAGAAGAACTTCCCGCGCAAGGACCCGTACGTCTGCTTCGAGGACTTCGTCGTCCAGAACGGGACAGAGCGCGGGCCGAACCCACTGACGGACGACGAGTGGGCGTATTTCAGGTCGTGCGCGGGGAACAGCCGCTTCGCGATCAAGCAGTGCTACTACAACTCCCAGCTCCTCATCCTGAGGGACGACAGGGAGGGCCGGCTCACGTACGTCGAAGGGTACGCCCAGGGCGTCATCCCCGTCCTGCACGGATGGGTGGAGATCAACGGCAAGGTTGTGGACGTGACGATGCGGCTTCGGGAGCCCATGAGACGTCCGAAGAGGAAGGCGTTCCGGGACAGGGCCATAGGGGACTGGAAGGACGAGGGCCGCGCGTACGTCGGCGTCCCCTTCACGAAGGAGTTCATCGCAAAGCGGGTCGTCGACAGCGGGGTCGTCTCAGGCGTGATTGACGACATGCCGAGCGGGTTCCCGAGCATACGCGGGGACCTCGACCGGCACATCGTCGGAAGGAAGGCCGCATGACGGTCCGCGTTGCCGACCTCGTCCGGAAGAAGGGCCCGCTCTCGCCGAGGCAGGTGGGGCTCCTGAAGAAGTGGCTGGAAGAAGACTGGGAGGCGGCCGACGTGGACCGCGAGATCGTGGCCCTCATCGCGCGTCTCGTGGCGACCGTCGACCGTACGTCGCGCCCACCGCGACGTACCGGGGATCGGAGGTGACGGCAATGAGCAACTTCATGGTTAGGGCGGAGCGCGTGGAGCGGCTCCTCAGAGTCCTCAGAGAAGGCGATGACGAGGTCGATGTCATCGAAATTCTCCAACCGTTGGCTGCGGGCATGACCTCTTCAGAGGTGAACCTGGTGAGCAGAGGGGCGAGAGGCTTCATCGACTTCGATCCGTCAGACCTGACGGATAACGTCAAGGACGACGTGGCCCTCGGCATCGAGATCGCCCTCAAGCTCAAGTCCGGAGAGACTATCTTCAGCGCGACCATGGAGGACTTGGACGGACGCGCGATCCACTTCTTCTTCATCGCCCAGTCCGAGGACGAGCTGTTCGAGCGCGTACGATCAGCCCTCGAAGGAGATCGATCATGAGCCACAAAGTCTTCGTTACGAACATCCCCGTCCGCGCCTGCGTCAACGGTTGGGTGGAGGTCCCGGACGGGACGACGCCCGATGGGCTTGGGGATGCTATCGCCGAAGCCCTGAAGGAGAAGGGGTATGCGCAGGAGAAGGAGATCCACGACGGCCTTGAAGTCGACGTGTCCGTCGTCGACAAGTGGGAGTTCACAACGCCGCTGGAGAGCACATGAGAGGCCGCCGCTGGCTGACCGCGTTCGTCAAGTGGTGGAGCAAGAACGGCGGGAACGCCCAAATGTCGGACCTCGAAGCGGCGTACCGGGCAGGCTGGAAGGCCGCCCTCCGCAGTCGGAAGCTCGCGTGATCGCGGCGTACGAGGAAGCATGACGGACCGACGACGCGACGAGACGAGCCAGTACCTCGTGACGTGCAAGGTATGTCGCCTGGCGATATACCGGCAGGGGCCGAGCCTGCCGGACCACGGGCCGGTGGATAACCGCTGCACGGGCAGCGGGCTGACCATTTCGGACGACACGGTCGAGGGCTGGGCGAAGGTCCAGACCGAGATGGCGAAGCGTCGAAAGAAGCTGGAGCAGTTAGTTTGGGCTAACAAGCACGCGGACTTCAAGGGGAAGCGAGAGGACGGCACCAAGTGCGTCCTGAAGCTCGTCACGGGGTCCGGCACCTGCTCAGTCCCCCTGTCATCCCTGACGGACGGTGAGCTCGTCGACATGCTCCCGCGGAAGGTCCGGGAGGCCGAGGGGTTCCACGGCTTCAAGGTCCTCGTCGACGAGGGGAACCGCAAGTCGTGGCTCATGAAGAACTCGAAAGAACAGTGGGCGCTCGCGGCCGAGTGTCTCAAGGCCGACGCCGAGGTCTTTTCGGAGGAGTATGAGGTCGAGCGGGCTCTACGGCGCGCGGTCTCGCCCTCGAACCTCCCCTGGGAGAGGGTCTACATCTGATGTTTCCAATGCAAGATCTCAAAGAGAAGGTCGTCCGGGTGCGCCCTTGCTGCGCGCTGATGGCGATCGTCGTCAGGGAAGACGGTGATTACGAAGAGTGCCTCGGGCACGTGGCCGACAGGCCGATGGCGGACGCCGTTCTGGCAAGCTTCCGTGCAAAGCATAACTGGGCGCCGGGAGTCGAAGACACGGAAGTATCCGAAGACGCGGAGGTTTTCACGGACGTGGATATGGCGGTGGATACGGCGTATGGAGAGTACGTCCGGTTCCGCGGATACGGGGACTAGGGCTTCGGGAAGAGGACCCGGGCGAGCTTCGCCTCGTGGGCCTCGACGATGGCCTTGCCGGCCACCTCCCATTTTTCCTTGATGTCCGCCCTCAGGGCGTCGTCCCACTTGGGCATAGGCTTGCCGTCCCATGCCGTCCAGTTCGCACGATCCCCGTACGCCTCAAAGCCAACCTGCCCGTATGTCCTGTCCGCCATGCCGGACTGTACGTGGTCCGTACGTCGTCCGATCCGCGACGTACCAGCCGGTGGAGGTGACGCGATGGAGACGACGAAGGAGCAGATCGGGGCGGCTGTGGGCATGGTCGCGGCGATCGCGGAGACGGTCCGTGAGCTGAAGAAGGTCCCGTCGGGCGAGTTATACGCGCAGCTGATGGGCACGCTCTCGCTAGAGCAGTACCAGAGCATCCTCGGCCTCCTCGCACGGGCGGGCCTCGTCGAAAACCGCAACCATGAGCTGCACTGGGTTGGACCCAGCCTGATCGGAGGAAAGTGATGGAAAAGGGCACCAAGACGGCGTTCTGCAAGAGCCTCGACTGGCGGATCAAGATCGAGTGGCTCGACAAGACCGGGTTCCACAAGCTGGAGGACGGGCGCATCGTCCGGATCGAGCCCGAGACCCACGGCACGTCGGGCGAGTACCCCGGGTTCCTCGTCACGGTCCTCAACCCCAAGGAGGGGAAGGTCGACTCGAAGTTCTTCCTGTTCGACGACTACCTCGACCGGGAGAAGCGCAAGGACACGGGGAAAAACCCCTATCCCATCGGCAGGAACACATGCTTCCATGTCATCGCCCACACCGGCTGGAACTGGTACATCGCAGAGCCGAAGACGACCCGCCCGTTCTGCGCGGCCGTCGAGCAGTACGTGGAGATCTTCGCGAAATGAGCGACAAGAAAGAGTACCTGGGGGACGGGTGTTACGTCGAGTACCAGGGGGACTGCGTGGTGTTGACAACGTCGAACGGCGTCCAGGACACGAACCGCATCGTCCTTGAGCACGAGACGTACACGGCGTTCGAGCGGTTCATGGCGCGCTTGAAGGAGAAGAAGGCATGAAGGCCCGGCTGACGGAGGACCAGCGCAAGGCCGTGCTGGCGTACGCCGCCGAAAAGGGCGGCCGTTGGAAGGCCAGTCTTCGGGAAGACTGGACGCGGGCGGACGCGCGAATCGGAGGGGAGTCCTCTCCAGAGCTGCAACAGGTCCGCAACCAGCTCGGACCGTCGTGGCTCAACAGGACGACCCTCAAGCAGGTGGAAGAGTCATGAGCCTGGAGAAAGAGCGGGAGAAGGCCGTCACGGTAGCTCAACTGATCTCTGAATTGCAGAAGCTCCCGCAGGACTCAAAAGTCCTGTTGGGGTATGACGGCTACCCGAAATGCGTGCTTGGAGCGCGCGTTCAGGGTGAGGACGTCTTTCTGGACTGGAACGACTAGATGAGCCGCAACTGTCCGGACTGCGGGGTCACCGTCGGATCCGTTCACGAGGGCGGGTGCGACGTGGAAAGGTGCTGCCTTTGCGGGCGGCAGGCCATGTGCTGCGACTGCCCGTACACCGTCTCGGGCATGGACGTGGAGACGATGGAGCGGACGCACCCGGAGGTCTACAATGAGGGGCCGACCGAAGAGATGTGTGCGCTCCTGGAAAAGGAGATAGCCAAGCACGGGGGGCGTCTGCCGTGGACGGGCGAATGGCCCAACAAAGACGCCTGCAAAGAGCTTGGCCTCTGGTGCTATTGGGCGGACCGCACGACAGGGGAACCCATCGATCAAGGCACTCTGCCCGGCAAGTGGCAGCCGTGCTCCAAAGACCATCCAATGGCGAGCGAGGACCTGAACCGGCTCGCGGTGGTCGGGGTCTGGGATAAGGGGCGGCGGAAGTGGGTCGCCAGGAACTGACGGAGGTACGCGGTCCGATCGCGTACTGACGATCGGAGGTGCGCGATGGACCGTGCGAAGGTTTCCGAGAAGGCCAGGGAGTTCGAGGGCCACAGCCGTGCGGACCTGCACGCGAAGTGGATAGCGGCCCGCCAGAGGAGCGGCCTGGCGTCCCGCATGTTCCAGGAGATGGTGCACGCCCTCAAGAACGTCACGGACGGGCGCTGCCCGGACGGGTGTTGCGGGAACGAGGAGGCCGGACCGTGGAGCCCGACGCCGGCCGAATGGGTCGCGCTGGCCGAGGAGGAGGCGAGGCGTACGTCCGAGCGCGCGCAGCGTACCGGGGGACGGAGGTGACGGCGATGGTCAAGGTGCGCGAGCTGACGGCGGACGAGGTGGTGTTCTCCATCGAGATCGAGGAGGAGGACGCCAAGTTCGACTTCGAGTCGGACGAGCCTGAGAAGGACGACGAGCTGAAGGGAGAGCTCCGCAAGCGGCTCGACCGCGGAGACCTCTGGGCATGGTGCACCGTGAAGGTCACCGCCACGTGGAAGACGTGGAAGGGCGTCGACTACCTCGGCTGCTGCTCCTACGACTCCGAGAAGGACTTCGTCGAGTGCGGGGACTACTGGCCCGACATGAAGGAGCGGGCCCTCGAGGACCTCAACAAGAGCATCTCGCGCATGGCCGAGACCCTCGCAGAGTTGCAGGTGGCGTGATGGCGTCCAAGAAGAAGGACGAGCTGCGCCTGGCCTACAGCTCCGAGGGGATTCAGGAGGCCGACGACGGCGACACGACCTCCTACGGAGGGACGTGGACCTTGGACGGCAAGGAGTACCGCGGTTACGGGGACGACAGAAGCGACTCTTGGAAGGACGACGTGACCGAGGAGGTCGTGAAGGCCTGCAAACAGAAATGGCCTCGGACATACCGAGCCTTTCGGAAGGACGACTTCCAGGAGGCCATCCGAGAGATCGTCGAAAACGGTCCCGAAGACGGTCCTTACGATGCGTTCACGTTCGTCGTGACAAAGCCGAAGGACGGTTTTGCAACGGTCCGCGGAGAGCCGACGCCGAAGGCCGTCTTGAAGGAGAAGGCCAAGCCCACACAGGAGGTCGGGGACCTCCTCGGGGACCTGCTGGCCGAGCACCTGGGAGAGAACGAGGACTGGCTCGCTCAGGCGTTGGCGGACAACGGACTACCAGGAAGCCTGAAGGCTACAGAGCGGAACCTGGACCTAATCGTGGAGGAGGCCATGAAGTACGTGAAGCTGGCCATTGTCCCCATCGCGCGCAAGGCGCTGACGAAGGATCAGGACCTGGGCTAGACCGGGGACGACTGGATGACCCAAAAGTCGGAAGCCAACCTGGTATTGGCGACATAGCTCATCGCCATCCAAAAATATCCCTGAAGGCCCCATCCAGCACCCCATGAGTTCCGGACGAGGAATGCGCTCTTGGAGTCGTCGTACCCGACGAGGGTGACGGCGTGTCCGCCCTGGACCTGCTCGCCCGAGGTGGGGAGGTTGAGAACGCCGTTCTTGGCCATGGCCGCCGACATGAAGTAGTCGTAGACGGTGAAACCGAACCCGACGAGGAAACCCGACGCGAGGGCTGACTTCATAGTGGCCGTGTCGCCGTCAGCGATGGCGTGATAGCTCGACACCTTGTGCTGGGCCGCCTCGGTCCAGACGTTCGCGGGAGGGTTGACCGCGAACTTTGAAACGTCGTACGCCCAGTGGGCCTCGTCCGCGACGCCGTACGTGTACCCGGCCTTGATGGTGTCGCGGATCGACGCGCCCGAGTCCTCTGAGAGTGAGTTCTCTATCTTGCGCGTGGCATAGTACTCGAACAGGCGCGATACCTGTATGAGCTTTGCGGGAGGGGGCGGGGGAGTGGGGGCGGGCGGCGTCGGAGCGGGCGCAGAGCCCGGGACCACCTTGGTGCTGAAGGAGATGGACCCGTCAGAGGCGACGGCGACGCCCGAGGTGGTGACCGTCGGGGGAGTCGTCACGTGGACGACTATCCGGTTGGCGACGCCCCCTCTTCCGGAGCGCTTGATCTCATTGGACTCGATCATGGCCGCGAACATGTTCGCAGTGCACGACCCGAGCTCGCCCTGGTCCTCGACGGCGCTACATATGGCCCGATTGTCGTACGAGGCCGGGACCTTCAGGAGCCCTGTCGGGAGCTTGAGACGGAACTCCTCGTCGCGCGCGTCAGCGTGTTGCTTCTTCCACCCTCCGAGGTGGATCTTCCTCTGCGAACCGTCGGCATGATGGGCGATCTTGAGCATGTCCGGTCTCCTCTGAACTGGACGATACCGGGCGTAGGTGTTGGTCGCGCGCGCGTACCAGACCGCGGAGGTGACAGACCGATGACGGTTGGTGAACTGATCGAGAAGCTGAAGAAGTTCCCGAAGGACATGGAGGTGCTGGTCGGCTCGGACGACTACTATGGGCCAATCGACTCCGACCCCGAAGAGATCGACTTCGCCAAAAAGCCATCCGTATGGCTCTACTGCGCGCACGGGGACCCGCTATGAGCACGGACTATGGCGCGAGCATCTGCGTGGGATACAGGTTCGCCACGGAGGACGCCCTGAAGCCCTTCGCCAAGACGACGGGCGAGGACCGCTTCCACATGGAGGACCGCTTCGACGTACTATCCGGCGAGAAGAAGGGCCAGGAGAAGGTCTGGGACGAGCGCGCGGTGACCTTCCACGAGTGGGAGGGGATCCGGACGACCGACGACGACGAGGAGGACGCCGGGGACGACTATATCACCTCGGAGGACCTCCTCGAAAAGATCGGGGAGAAGATCGGGTTCCAGGTCCTCCTGTATGGGGACGACCATAACGAGGTGGTCTTCATGCCGGAACGGTATCCGAAGGACACGACGGACGGCTACGAGTGGGGCCGCCTCACGACGGGAGGGAACCTGTCCTGGCAGGGCGTCGCCGCCATGGGCCCGAGGCTGGAGTCCCTCCGGCAGAAGCTTCTGAAGCTCGGCCTGAAGCCCAAGAAGGCCGAGATCGTCCTCGCGGCCACGGTGTGCTGAAAGGAGAGGGAAGATGGGTTTGGAAGAGCGTGCGTCGAAGGCCATGAAGAACGGCGAAGTGATGAAGGTTCCGTGC
>Ga0315283_10003092_pt1 | contig 14141 bp, 11 predicted proteins | sample YL17G09_0_MG_FD_204541 | JGI IMG/M metagenome (GOLD analysis project Ga0315283, IMG submission 204541) | Sediment microbial communities from Yellowstone Lake, YNP, Wyoming, USA - YL17G09_0 | ecosystem: Environmental > Aquatic > Freshwater > Lake > Sediment | place: USA: Wyoming | collected... | reverse complement strand
TGGCGGCTTCTTGGCCTCAGCATGCCGGCGTGGGTCCTGATTGCCCTGCTCTGCCTCGGGGTGTTGGGGATCGCCTGCAACTGGCGCAATCGCCAGTCGACCCAGGCTACCCAGGGCTGAAAATCAGGTATCAGCCGAGCAGGCGCTCCAGAATCTCGCGGTAGACACCGCGCATGACGCCGATGTCCGCGACCGGGATCTGCTCGTTCGGTTTGTGGATGGTGGCGTTCACCGCACCGAATTCGACCACGTGCGCGCCGCTGGGCGCGATGAAGCGACCGTCCGAGGTGCCGCCGCCGGTCGAGAAAACCGGTACGACGCCGGTCAGTTTCGTCACGGCGGCAGCGACCGTGTCGATCAGCTGACCCGGCGGAGTCAGGAACGGTTCGCCGGACAGGTGCCAGATCAGGGTGTAGTCGAGCTTGTGCTCCCGGAACAGCGCCTCGATGTGGGCGCGGAGCTGTTCGTGATTCCAGACTGTTGAGTAGCGAATGTTGAAGCGTGCGGACAGTGATCCCGGCGTCACGTTTACCGCGTCGCCGATGCTTTCGAGCTTGACCACCTGGAAACTGGATGGCGGGAAGGACTCGTTGCCGTTGTCGAGGGGTTTGCTGTAGAGCGCCGTCAAGACCGGAGCGAAGGCCTGGATGGGATTGCGCGCCAGGTGCGGATAGGCCACGTGACCGGCGAGGCCATGAACCGTCAGGATGCCGCTGAGGGAGCCCCGTCGCCCGATGCGGATGGTGTCGCCCAGTCGCTTCTCGCAGGAAGGCTCGCCGATGACGCACCAGTCCAGTCGCTCGCCACGCTCTCGGAGGAATTGCATCACCCGTTGCGTACCGTCCTGGGCTTTGCCTTCCTCGTCGCTGGTGATCAGGAAAGCAATGGAGCCGCGGTGGCTGGGTTTTGCTTGCACAAAGTCGGTCGTCGCATCCAGCATCGCCGCAAGGCCGGCCTTCATGTCGGCGGCTCCGCGACCGTAGAGGATCCCGCTACGCACTTCCGGCACGAAGGGCTCTGACTGCCACTCCTCACGCGGCCCCGGGGGTACCACGTCCGTATGGCCCGCGAAGCACAGCACAGGCGCGCCCGTGCCGTGGCGGGCCCAGAGATTGGTCACTGCGCCGAACTGCAGGGTTTCCACGGTGAAGCCCGCACTGGCCAGGCGGGCGCCGAGCAGCGCCTGACAGCCCGCGTCATCGGGGGTGACCGATGGCCGACGAATCAGCTCGCTCGCAAAGTCGAGGGTTTGGTCCATACCTTGCCGGGTTGCCTCAGTCGTTGCGCAGGAGATCGTTGAGCGACACCTTGGCCCGGGTCTTCGCGTCCACCCGCTTCACGATGACGGCGCAGTAGAGGCTGCAGCGGCCGCCCTCCGAGGGCAGGCTGCCCGGGACAACCACGGCACCCGCGGGCACCCGGCCGTAGAGCACCTCGTCCCTGGCCCGATCGTAGATGCGCGTGCTCTGGCCGATAAACACGCCCATCGAGATCACTGCCCCTTCCTCGACTACCACGCCTTCGACGATCTCGGAGCGGGCGCCGATGAAGCAGTTGTCCTCGATGATGGTCGGGCTGGCCTGGACTGGCTCAAGTACGCCGCCAATCCCGACGCCACCTGACAAATGCACATTGCGGCCAATCTGGGCACAGCTGCCGACCGTGGCCCAGGTATCCACCATTGTGCCGCTGTCCACGAATGCGCCGATGTTCACGAACGAAGGCATCAGGACCACGTTGGTGGCCACGTGCGCGCCGTGCCTGACGATGGCCCCGGGCACCACGCGCGCGCCGGCAGCGGCAAACCGCTCTGGGCTCCACTCGTGGTATTTGAGCGGGACCTTGTCGTAGTAGTCCGTGATGCCCGCCGGCATGCGCACGCTGCGCTCAATGCCAAAGTGCAGGAGGACCGCCTTCTTGAGCCACTGATTGACCACCCAGCCCTGAGCGGTCCTCTCAGCGACACGCGCCTTCCCCTGGTCAAGCAGTTGAATCGCATTGGACACCGCCAAGCGGAGTTCCGGGGCCGCATTTGGCAGGTCCAGTGAGGCCCTTTGTTCGAAAGCCGTTTCGATGATGCTCTGAATGCTGGCGTGATTCACAGATGCTGTCCGGGACATGAGGGTGGGGATTCGCGCTGGCTTCAGGCCGGGCTGTCGAGTGCCCGGATGACCGCCTGCTTCAAGAGTTCGCAGAGCTCCGGCGTCAGCGGTGCACCAGCCGTGTCAGTCACATAAAACACGTCTTCGGCGCGTTCGCCAACGGTGAGAATTTTGGCTGCCTGAATGCCGACGCGGTGATTGCGCAGCACCTGACCCACCTGGCAGAGCAGGCCCGGACGGTCGCCGGCAACGATCTCCATCACGGTGCGGTCATTGGTTTCGTCCGCTTCGAAGCTGACGTGCGTGGGTGTGGAAAACATCCGGACCTGGCGGGGAGGGCGCCGCGTCACGCGCAGGGCCTTTTCCTCGCCGGCGGTTATGGCCTGTTCCAGGCGGCGCAGGATCTGGTCGCGGCGCTCGTCATCGCGAGTCTGCCCGCCACCGTTCTCAAGGACGACGTAGGTGGAAAGGCTGAAGCCGTTGCCGAGCCGGATGATGCGGGCATCTGCGATGTTCAGCCCAAGCTCATCGAGCACGGCGGTGGCTGTCGCGAACGTGGACCGGTCCTGCGGGGCGTAGACCACCACTGAGGTCCCGGCGCCGGAGGCTTCGTCCTGGACGCCGACGAGCACCCGTCGTCCCTCATCTTCCCTGGCTGCCAGCAGGCGCGTGTGCCAGGCAATCTCCTCGGGTCGACAGCGCAGGAAGTAGTCATCGCCCAGTTCAGCCCACAGTGCATCGATCCTGGCATCCGGCACGCCCGCCAGGCCGGGCAGGGTGCGGGCGGCTGCCTTCCGCTCGCCGATGAGTTCGTCCCGGTCAATCGGCTTCTCCAGCCCGCGGCGCAAGGCCCGCTTGGCCTGGGTGTAGAGTTCCGCAAACAGCTGGGCTTTCCAGGAGTTCCAGAGCTTGGGATTCGTGCCGCGCACGTCTGCCACGGTCAGCAGGTAGAGATAGTCCAGGTGCACTTCGTCGCCGATCTGGCCGGCGAATTCGCGAATTACGGCAGGGTCACTGATGTCCCGCTTCTGGGCGGTCAGCGACAGCAGCAAATGCTTGCGCACCAGCCAGGCCACGAGCCGCGCGTCGTAACGGCTCATGCCGTGCTCGAGAACGAAGGACTCGGCGTCGAGCGCCCCCAGTTCGGAGTGATCGCCGCCACGCCCCTTTGCAATGTCATGAAACAGTCCCGCGAGATAGGCGAGCTCTGGCGTCGGCAGTGCCTGCATCAGCTCCGAGCAGCGCGGAAATTCGTGGTTGTAGCGGTCCAGCGCAAAACGGCGCAGATTGCTCACGACAAACAGGGTGTGCTCGTCCACGGTATACGCGTGGAAGAGGTCGTACTGCATGCGTCCAACGATGCGGCCGAACGCCGGAACGTAGCGGCCCAGCACGCCGTAGCGGTTCATCCGTCGCAGTTCGTGGGTAACGCCTTCCTTGGCCCGCAGGATCTGCAGGAACAGCCGATGGTTACGCGGGTCCTGACGGAACTCATCGTCGATCAGGTTGAGGCTGCGCCGGATCAGCGAGATCGTGCCGGCACTGACGCCCTTCAGTTCCGGTCGCTGTTGCAGAATCAGGAACAGTTCCATTAGCGCCGACGGCGTCCGGTCGAAGGCGCCATCGTCCACGACCTGCAGGAACCCGTTGTGCACGCTGAAGCGTTCATTCAGCTGCTCGGCATCGGCATTCGGGTCGTTGAGAATCGCCTCCTGGAACTGTTGCAGCAGCATCTCGTTCAGGCGACTGAGATCCATGACGGTACGGTAGTACCGCTGCATGAACTGCTCGACAGCGAGCATGTACGAGGCATCCTGATAACCGAAGAGCTGGGCGATCCGGCTCTGGTGATCGAACAGCAGCCGGTCCTCATGGCGTCCGGTCAGCAGGTGGAGCGCAAAGCGGATCCGCCACAGAAATTCGCGACCCTGCAGGAGCAACCGAAGCTCGGGTGGGCTCAGGAAGCTGCGGCTGACCAGGTATTCCAGGTCACCACGGCCGTACTCCCGGAGGGCGACCCAGCTGATGGTCTGGATGTCCCGGAGGCCGCCGGGGCTGCCTTTAACGTCCGGCTCGAGGTTGTAGGCGGTGTCGTCGTAGCGGTGGTGCCGGCTCTGCTGTTCGCGGATCTTGCCTTCGAAGAACTGCCGGGTTGGCCAGATTTTTCCCGGGGCAATCGCAGCCTGCATTTCCCATAACAGCTCTTCGGGTCCCAGCAGCAGCCGTGCTTCCATCAGCGTGGTCATGACGGTCAGGTCCTCGCCTGCATCCTGGCCACACTCGGCGGCGCTGCGGACACTGTGGCGGATCTCGATGCCGGCGTCCCACAGCAGGGTAAGGAAGTCGGAGAGGCTGTCGGGTGGTGGCGGCGTTGGCCGGGGGGGTGTCAGGACCAGCAGGTCCACATCGGAGTAGGGGTGCAGCTCGCCACGGCCGTAACCCCCAACTGCCACGAGTGAGCAGTCGGCGTGGCCGGGATCCCCAGCGCGCCGCCAGGCTTCGCAGACGACGAGGTCCACGAGCGCTGCCCGGTCAGCAACCAGCTGGGCTGCTGTTTCGCCGGCCAGAAAGCGCTGCTTGAGCGCCGAGTTACCCGCGCCCAGCAGATGCCTCAGGATCGGCAGCGCATCGCCCGGCGCCTGCAACAGGCGCCGCACGGCGGGCCAGTCGAAGGCCAAGCCGTCCGGCTGCAGCACGGCCGATGCCTGCTGTCGGGCATCGTCCGACAGGCTGAGCACTGGACTGACCACCGCGTTCATGGCCGCTCATCCAGGCCGAGGGTCAGGACCTCGCAGCCGTCCTTCGTTATCAGCACGGTGTGTTCCCACTGGGCTGACAGCGAGTGATCGCGGGTCACCACCGTCCAGCCATCGGGCAATAGCCGGACGTGGCGTTTGCCGACATTGACCATGGGTTCGATCGTAAACGTCAGGCCTTCCCGCAGTTCGAGGCCTGTACCGGGGTCGCCGTAGTGGAGGACCTGGGGATCTTCGTGGAAAACCCGGCCGATCCCGTGTCCGCAGTATTCACGGACGATGCTGAATCCCTGCGCCTCCACGTAGTGCTGGATCGCGTGACCAATATCGCCGAGGTGATTCCCGGGGCGGGCCTGCGCGATCCCCAGCCAGAGGGCCTCACGGCTCACGCGCACAACCCGCTCGCCCTGAATCGTGCCCTTGCCCACGAAAAACGTGCGGCTGCTGTCGCCATGGAAGCCGTCCTTGATGACCGTGATATCCACATTGATGAGGTCCCCGGGCCGCAGCGTCTTGGCGCCCGGGATCCCGTGGCACACCACGTGATTCACCGAGGTGCAGATGGACTTGGGAAAGCCCCGGTAGTTCAGCGGCGCGGGGATGGCCTGTTGCACGTCCACGATGTAGTCGTGGCAGATCCGGTCCAGTTCGTCTGTGGTGATACCCGGCTGGACATGGGGGCCGATCATGTCGAGCACTGCAGCTGTCAGGCGTCCGGCTTCCCGCATGGCGTCCTGCTCGGCTGGGGTCTTTATCGTGATGCTCATCCTTGGCTGTATTCGGCCCTTGGGGTTGACTGGGACGGGCCCCCTGGGGCTGGAACCGCGTTGTGACCGTTAATCGCGTATGGTATAAAGCGCCCGCCCTAGAGGCAACGAAATCCACACGCGTTCCGTCACATCTGGCTGGGTGCCTTCTCCCGTTTCGGGAGTCGGTTGCCGGATGGGGACCGCGGCGGCCCCAACCCAAATTAGAGGCCCAGTTCGAGGCTCGATCCTCAAAAGGAGATCCCATGACTGACGTGAGCATGCGCCAGATGCTTGAGGCCGGTGTGCATTTTGGCCACCAGACCCGCTACTGGAACCCCAAGATGAGTCCGTACATCTTTGGTGCCCGCAACAACATCCACATTATCAACCTAGAGCACACGGTTCCCCTGTTCCGCAAGGCGACCGCATTCATCCGGTCACTCGCGGCAGATGGCGGCCGCATCCTGTTTGTTGGCACGAAACGCTCGGCGCAGGATTCGGTAAAAGCCCAGGCTGCGCGCTGTGGCATGCCCCACGTCAGCCACCGCTGGCTGGGTGGCACTCTGACCAACTTCAAGACGGTGAAGCAGTCCATCAAGCGCCTCGAGGACCTCGACGCGATGGAGTTGGACGGGCGCTTCGGCAAGCTGACCAAGAAGGAAGTTCTGGAGCGACGCCGTGAGCGCGAGAAGCTCGAGCGCAGCCTTGGCGGCGTCAAATCCATGGCCGCGTTGCCTGACGCGATTTTCGTGATCGATGTCGGTCATGAAAAGATCGCCGTGCACGAAGCCAACAAGCTGGGCATTCCCGTGGTCGGCATCGTGGACACCAATTCTTCCCCCGACGGCGTGCAATACATGGTGCCTGGCAATGACGACGCCATGCGTGCAGCGGAGCTGTATGCAATCGCCGTCGCCGATGCCGTGCTGGAGGGGAAGGCCTCCATTCCGGCACTGCCAATGGGCGAAGACGATTTCGTTGAGCTCGATGCTGAAGGCCGGCCGAAGTCTTCTCCTGAAGGCCGGCGGCCCGCGTCTGCGAAGCGTGCACCCCGCAAGACGGCTGCCGCGACTGCCGGCGCCCCCCGTGGCCGTGCTCCGAAAGGTGCCACTGTGGCGGCCGGAGCCGATGCCGATGCGGCGCCCGTCGCAGATGCCGCGGCGGATCCCGCTGATACCGGGAGCGCCGAGCATCTCGCTGCCTCCGGCGACACCGGGGCCTGAGTGGGAGACGCACGATGTCCATAGCAGCGAACCTCGTCAAGGATCTCCGCGACCGCACTGGCGCCGGCATGATGGAGTGCAAGAAGGCCCTCGTGGATTCCGGCGGCGATATCGGTGCGGCCGTGGAGCTGCTCCGGACCCGCGGTCAGGCGAAGGCTGAGAAGAAGGCCGGCCGCATTGCCGCCGAGGGGCAGATCCTGACCGCTGTCAGCCCTAAGGGCGACGTTACGGCTATCCTCGAAGTCAACTGCGAGACGGACTTCGTGGCCAAGGACGAGACGTTCCAGCGCTTCGCCAGGGCGGCTACCGAGCTCGCTGCTCTCGAGCAGCCTGCCACGGTGGAGGCGCTGATGGCGCTACGGCTCCCGGGCGGGCAGACGCTCGAGGAGGCTCGTCGGGACCTGGTTGCCAAGATCGGGGAAAACATCGGCGTTCGCAGGTTTGAGTACGTGCGCCCGAAGGGCAAGCTGGGCGGCTACTTCCACGGCACCCGGATTGGCGTCCTGGTGGACGTGGAGGGCGGCGATGCCGAGCTGGGCAAGGATCTGGCTATGCATATTGCCGCCAGCAATCCCCGCTACCTGTCACCGGACGACGTGCCCGAGACCCTGCGGGCGAGCGAACGCCGCATTCTGACTGAACAGGCCGCTGGTGAAGGCAAGCCGCCCGAGATCGTGGCCAAGATGGTGGAAGGTCGCCTGCGAAAGTACCTCAATGAAGTTGCGCTGGTGGGTCAACCATTCGTCAAGGACCCGGACACTTCCATCGCCAAGCTGCTCAAGGATCGGGGCGCCAGCGTGCACCGGTTTGTGCGGCTCGAGGTCGGCGAAGGCATCGAGAAGAAGTCGGAGAATATTGCCGAGGCCGTGGCGGCGATGCATTCCCAGGGGTAACGTGGCTCCGGATCATATCGGGCCCGATCACCGGGAGTGGGCCGATCCGGCGGCGGGCAAATCCGGTAGAATCCCGCCAGCTACGGGCCTGTCGTCCCTCCGGTCGCGCGCGGAATCTGGTCTATGAACGATGCACGTCTGCTCTACCGGCGCATCCTGCTGAAGCTTAGCGGTGAGGCGCTGATGGGAAACGGTGACTACGGCATCGATCCCGACGTCCTCACTCGCATTGCCAATGAATTGAAGGAAGTCCGCGCACTCGGTGTGCAGCTCGGCATTGTGATCGGCGGCGGTAACATCTTTCGCGGCGCGGGCCTCGCCCGTGCCGGAATGGATCGCGTCACCGGCGACCACATGGGCATGCTGGCCACCGTCATCAATGCACTCGCCTTGCAGGATGCGCTCGAGCGCGTCGGCACCCACGCCCGCGTGATGTCCGCGCTGCAGATTCATGAAGTCAGCGAGGACTACATTCGCCGTCGCGCCATCCGGCACCTGGAAAAGGGGCGTGTCACCATATTTGCCGCAGGCACCGGCAATCCCTTCTTCACCACAGACACGGCAGCCGCGCTCCGGGCCATCGAGGTCGGTGCCGACATTCTCGTCAAGGGCACCAAAGTGGACGGCGTGTATACCGCCGATCCCGTCAAGAACCCGCAGGCCAAACGCTACGACCGCCTCACCTTTGACCGGGTGATCAATGACAAGCTCAATGTCATGGACACGACTGCCGTCGTCATGTGCCGGGAGAACAATGTCCCCATCCGGGTGTTCAACCTGCAGGTGGCGGGCGACCTGCTCCGGCTGGCCCGTGGCGAAGATGTCGGGACGCTGGTAGCAGGATAGCGGAGGCGCAGGGGGGACCGTGATCAACGAAATTCGTCAGGACGCAGACCAACGCATGGCCAAATGCGTCACAGCAATGGGCCAGGCGTTACGTAAACTCCGCACGGGGAGGGCCAGTCCCAGCCTGCTGGAGCATCTGATGGTGGAGTACTACGGGACCAATGTGCCGCTGTCCCAGACCGCCAATATTTCGGTCGAAGACGCCCGCACCCTGACGGTAACCCCCTGGGAAAAGGGCATGACGGGCGTAATCGAGAAAGCCATCATGAGCGCCAATCTCGGTTTTACCCCGGTGACGACCGGTACCGTCATTCGTGTGCCCCTGCCAGTGCTTACCGAAGAGCGGCGCCGGGACCTGGCGAAGCTCGTCAAGCAAGAGGCTGAGCTGGGTCGGGTGGCCATCCGTAATGTCCGGCGAGATGCCATGACCGACCTGAAGGAAGCCCTGAAGGAAAAAGTGATCAACGAGGATCTGGAAAGGCAGGGCGCTCAGCAGATCCAGGACGTTACGGACAAGTACGTGGCAGAAATCGACAGAATCTCCGAAGAAAAACAAAAAGAAATCATGGAGTTCTAGTCATTATCTTGCACAAAACCAAGGATGGAAGCCTCATGAACAGCGGTGGCAGCGATCGGCCGGTTCCACCGGCCCACGTCGCAATCATCATGGATGGCAATGGCCGCTGGGCAAACCGGAACGGCAGGCCCCGGCACGCGGGTCATCGTGCAGGCGTGAAGTCCGCGCGGCAGGTCATCGAGGCCTGCGCAGAGTCTGGCGTGAAGGTCCTTACGCTGTTTGCCTTCAGCAGCGAGAACTGGAAGCGACCGCCCAGCGAGGTGGACGCCCTGATGCGGCTTTTTGTCGAGGTGCTCCAGCGCGAGGTAGATACCCTCCACGAGAATGGCATCCAGCTGCGCTTCATCGGCAACCGGGAGAGCCTGCCTACGATCCTTCGCAAGCGGATGGCGGACGCCGAGGTCCGCACAGCTGCCAATTCGCGCATGACCCTGGTTTTGGCTGTGGCCTATGGCGGGCAGTGGGACATCGTCCAGGCCGTGCGTCGAATCAGCCAGAAGGTCCGTTCCGGCGATCTGGATCCTGGCGACATCGACGAGGCTCTTATCGCCCGGCATCGCGCGTTGGCGGGGCTGCCGTCACCAGACCTCCTGATCCGCACGGGCGGCGAACAGCGTGTCAGTAACTTCTTGCTGTGGGATCTCGCCTATACCGAACTGTTTTTCACCGATACCCTGTGGCCGGATTTCGGTGCCGACCAGATTGCCCAGGCCCTGGGCTTTTTCAGCCAGCGCCAGCGGCGTTTTGGACGCACTGGCGATCAGCTTGAGGCAATCGCGGACTGACTTTTCTCCCACCGCAGCGGGGTCACCGAGAGCCATGAGCGAGCTGGCGAAACGCGTGCTCACCGCGATCCTCTTGCTGATCGGTCTGCTTCTCCTTTTGTTCGTTGCTCCCTTGTGGGTCGCTATCTGGGCGACCGCAGCCGTGATGGTCCTTGCGGCGTGGGAGTGGTCTGCGTTCCTCGGCTGGCGGCTGCCTCGGTTGCGTGGCGCCTATGCGGGCAGTATGGCGCTGCTGCTGGCTGTCTCCGGCTGGCTCGTGCCGGCGGTCGTTGGCTTGCAGATTGTCTTGTGGATCGCGCTGTTGTGGTGGGCCATCGCCTTCCTCTGGATCCTGCGCTACCCGACAACCGTGCCGCCCGCCGTCGCGGCGCTTGCCGGGCTGCTCGTGCTCATTCCGTCATGGCTGGCGCTGGTCGCCATCCTGCGCGTCCCGGAGCACGGGCCGGCCTTCGCATTGCTCGCTCTGTGCATCGTATTTGCGGGGGACATCGGCGCCTTCTTCGCCGGCCATCGGTTCGGACGAGTCAAGCTGGCTCCACAGGTCAGTCCCGGCAAGACCTGGGAGGGGCTCATTGGGGGAGTGCTGCTGGCAGCCCTTACCGCCGCCGCCGGTGGCGCGTTTCTGGGCCTGTCGCCCGGGATCATGGTCCCAGTCGGGCTGGGTGTCGCGGCCCTCTCTGTAGTGGGTGACCTCACGGAAAGCATGTTCAAGCGCAGCGTGGGCGCGAAGGACAGTGGGCACCTCATTCCGGGTCACGGCGGTGTCCTGGATCGGATTGACAGCATCACGGCAGCCATGCCGCTCTTTGCTTTGGTCCTGTCGTGGCTCGGTTTGTCCACCGGATGACCCTCTCGCCGCAGCACTGCGTCAACCGCTCAGCAGACCGATCCTGGCCGGGCAACCTCTTCAAGACAAGCTCTTCCAAGGCAAGCGCTCGCGTAATGCCTTAAGATTCGCGGCATGTCGCAGATCCTGACGTCCCTGCTGGCGTTCGTCGTGGCCATCGGCCTGCTCGTCGCCATTCACGAGTACGGGCACTACATCGTGGCCCGCGCGCTTGGGGTAAAGGTCCTTCGCTATTCGATCGGCTTTGGCCGTGTGCTGTGGTCGCGGCGGTCGGGTCCCGATCAGACCGAGTATTGCCTGTCGGCAGTTCCACTCGGCGGCTATGTGAAGCTGCTGGACGAGCGCGATTGCGCGGTGACCTTCGCCGAGCGCGGTCGCGCGTTCAATCGGCAAGCCGCCAGTGCCCGAATTGCGATCCTCGCGGCCGGTCCCGCCTTCAACCTGTTATTTGCCATTGTGGCCTACACCGTCATGTTCGTGAGTGGCGTCCCGGGTATGAAGCCCGTCGTTGGTCCGGTTGAACCCGGATCCCTGGCAGCGTCAGCCGGGCTGCGCGAAGGGGACACGATTGTCGCTGTGGGCGACCGGCGTGTGCTGACCTGGGAGGCGGCAACGCTTGCCATGCTCGATGGCATGCTGTCGGACGGCGCGATCCGCCTGGCTGTTGCCGATGGCGCCGGGGATGAGCGGCCGGTGGCCCTCCGGACGCTGGGCCGCGAATCCGAACTGACCGAGCCCGGCCAGTTGTTCGCGAAGCTGGGTCTCCGGCCCTGGTCCCCGGAACCCGAACCGGTGATTGGTGATCTCACGCCGGGTGGGCCCGCGGAACAGGCGGGCTTCCAGTCCGGGGATCGAATTCTGCTGGCCGAGGGCAAGCCGGTCTCGACCTGGACCGAGTGGGTGAAAATCGTACGGGCAAGGCCCGGCGGCCGACTCGATGTGACCGTTCGCCGGGGTGAGGCTGAGCATCACCTGACCGTGGAAGTCGCCGCTGAGCAATCGGCCGGTGGGCGCATCGGGCGCATTGGCGCTGCCGTAAAACTGCCAGAGGATCTGCTGGCTGGCATGCGTGCCGAAGAGCGCTACGGCCCGGTCGAGGCCATCGTCCGGGCCACCGCGAAGACCTGGGAGATGAGCACGCTCACTCTGCGGATGATCTGGCGGATGGTGGTGGGCGACGTGTCGCCCAAGAACATCAGTGGGCCAATCAACATTGCCCAGTACGCGGGCATTAGCGCCACAAATGGGGTCTCGGCGTTTCTGAGCTTCCTGGCCATTGTCAGTATCAGTCTGGGTGTGCTCAATCTGCTGCCCATACCGATGCTGGACGGTGGTCAGATTGTCTACACAGTCGCTGAATCCCTGAAGGGCGGTCCGCTGTCGGAGCGGGCGCAGATGATTGGCCAGCAGATCGGCATCGGGTTCCTGCTGGTGCTCATGAGTTTTGCCTTCTATAACGACATCTCCCGACTTCTTGGTTGAGCGTCCGATGTATTGCCGAGCGGCGCTTCGAGCTCCCGTCCGCAGCCTGTTGGCTGCCCTTCTGCTGACGATCTGTTCGGCGGCTTCTGACAGTGCGTTCGCTCAGCAGGAGGTGCTCGTGGTGCGGGGCATCAGGGTGGAGGGCCTGCAACGCATTGCGGAGGGCACGGTCTTCAATTACCTGCCGGTAAACATCGGTGACCGGGTCGACCAGAGCCGGATCCAGGAGGCGATTCGCGCGGTCTACGGCACCGGCTTTTTCCGTGACGTGGAAATCCGCTGGGACAAGGACACCCTGGTGGTGGTCGTCGCCGAGCGGCCCTCGATTGCGGATTTCACCATTACTGGCAACAAGGACATAAAGACCGAGGACCTGCAGGAACCGTTGGCGCGCATTGGTCTGAAGAAGGGCAGGACGTTTAACCAGTCCGTCCTCGACGAAGTCGAGCAGTCCCTGACCGACCAGTACTTCAGCCGCGGGAAGTACGCCGCGTCCATCAAGGCTGAGGTCAAGCCTCTGCCGGACAACAAAGTCGATATCGCCATCACGATCAAGGAAGGCGACCGGGCCCGCATCAGGCAGATCAACCTGGTGGGCAACCGGAGCTTTACCGACGAGCAGCTGCTGGAGCGCTTTGAGCTGAAGACGCCCACGTGGCTGTCGTGGATCAAGCAGGACGACAGATACTCCCGGGAGGCGCTCTCCGGCGACCTGGAGAAGCTGCGGTCTTTCTATATGGATCGCGGTTTTGCCGACTTTGGCGTTGAGTCGACACAGGTGGCAATCTCGCCCGACAAGCGCGACATTTTCGTCACCATCAATCTGGTGGAAGGCGAGCGCTACACGGTCAGCGATGTGCGCCTGGGGGGTGATCTGGTGCTGGCTGAGTCCCAGCTGAATCCTTTCGTGCAAGTGAAGCCCGGGCAGATCTACTCCCAGCAGCTCATCACCCAGAGTGCAGATCTCATCCGGCTGCGCCTCTCGGAGGAGGGGTACGCCTTTGCCACCGTTGAGCCCGTGCCCGAACTCGACCGGGTGGCAAAGACTGCGGCCGTTACCCTGTATGTGGAGCCCAAGAACCGGGTGTATGTCCGACGGATCAACTTCAACGGCACAGCGTCTGTCAATGACGAGGTGTTCCGTCGCGAGATGCGCCAGTTCGAGGACGGCTACCTGTCCAACAGCCGGCTGGAGCGCTCGAAGATCCGTCTGCAGCGCCTGCCCTACATCGAGAAAGTTGAGGAAACCACCAATCCAGTGCCCGGCACGCCTGACCTCGTGGACCTGGATTTCGACATCAAGGAGGGTCTGCCGGGGCAGTTCGGTGGCGGTGTCGGGTACTCAGCCTCCCAGAAGCTCATTCTGAACGGCAACTTTGTCCACACCAATTTCATGGGCACCGGGAATCGCGTGCAGGCCGACGTCAATACGGGCCAGTACCGCACGGTCTACAGTATGTCCTACACGGACCCCTACACCACGATCAACGAGGTCAGCCGCACGCTGAGCGTGGCCTACCGGGACATTACTGCGTATACGTCGGGGGCCTCGGATTTCTCCACCAAGACGCTGTCCACATCGGTCGAGTACAGCTATCCGATCACCGAGTTCCAGCGCATGATCTTTGGCGGAACCTGGCAGAGTTCCAAGCTGCTGTCGGAGAGCAGCAGCAGCCTTCAGGCCCAGGACTGGGTGCGCAATAACGGCAGCACCGACACCAGTATCGTGAATCAGGGCGCCATCTTTACGACGCGTTTCGACTCGTTCGAGCTGCTGGCGGGCTGGGTCTTTGACAGTCGCAACCGCGCGCTGTTTGCCGACCGCGGCGCCCGCCACCGGCTCGTGGCGAACGCGACCATCCCTGGGAGCGACGTTGAGTA
>Ga0315283_10003091_pt1 | contig 14142 bp, 8 predicted proteins | sample YL17G09_0_MG_FD_204541 | JGI IMG/M metagenome (GOLD analysis project Ga0315283, IMG submission 204541) | Sediment microbial communities from Yellowstone Lake, YNP, Wyoming, USA - YL17G09_0 | ecosystem: Environmental > Aquatic > Freshwater > Lake > Sediment | place: USA: Wyoming | collected... | reverse complement strand
GTCGCGCGCGCCGCGCGCGCGGGCGCGCCCGGCGCCGGCGCCGAGCGCCTCGAGCAGCTGCACCGCCTTGGCCGTCTTGGTCAGCGACTCGGCAGAGTCGTCGACGACGAGCGGCAGCTCGGGGACGGCGTCGACGCGGTGGCCGCGCGCCATCACGAGCGAGGGGAGCGCCGACGCGGCCAGCGCCGACGCGACGGCGTACCGCTTCAGGTTGACGTTGACCTTGCGGTGCCAGCGCCTCCACGTCTTCGTGGGCGCGAACATGCGGCCGCCCCGGCACATGTTTCCGAACGCACCCTGGCCCGCGCGGTGCGTGCCGCCTCCGGGCACGCGCGGGATGCGCGAGACGGCGCGGCCGGTCCCCCAGGACTCGGCGGCGGTCTGCATGCCGGCAGGGAAGGAGACGGCGTAGGGCTGGCGGGCGTTCTTGGCGAGGCCGGTGTGGACCTGCGGATGGGGGGCGGAGGTGGGAGGGAAGGTCGTTGAGTGAGCAAGGGAGGGGGAGGAGAGATCGACGAGGGGAGAGAGAGAGAGAGAGCGCGAGAGAGCGAGAGGGCGCGAGCGAGAGAGCGAGAGAGAGCCGCCGCCGCCGCCGCCGCGCGCGATCGAAGAGGACGCGCAAGCCAACGCGCGGGGGGTCATTACCCGCTTTGCACGTTCGAGAAAACGCCATTCCAATTCCCGCAAGCGATCTCGAACGCTCTCGGGCACGACACAGGGCAGTCGCCAGGGAGGAGGAAGCGCTGGCGGGCGCCACGGAGCCGCGACGGGCGATGACGAAAGAGCAGGCGTCAAGATCGGTCGATCGAGCCGCCGTCCATCATCAACCCTCTCGCGCGTCCACCGCCAAAGATGGAACTGACTCGATCTCGCGCCCAGACTCTCCAAGAGACACACAGCATGCGTCCGAAGAAGAGAAGAGGCGGAGGAAAGGATCAGAAGAACGCGGGACGGCGGCAGAGAGATCGAGGCTGGGAAAGAAATCCAGCCGCCGAAGAGGAAGAAGAGTTCAATCAACTCTTTCTTTTTCCACCGTACCTGCAAGACGACGTCGGGCCTGATCGGCGCCGTGAAGACGGCCGGGAGGGCGGTCTGGCCCGAGGCGGTGCCGTCGAGGCCCTGCACGGTGACGAGGGGGCGGGAGGCGGCCATTTTGAAAGCGAGAAAGTGCTTTTTGATAAGCAAAGGAGCGATCAAGAAAGGGGAGTGAAGGGGAGAGGGCGAAGTCTTTGGTTTTTTTTTGTTTTTTTTCGACCCCGACCTCGACTTTGCTCGCTCTCTCCGAGACTCTTTCCTCTCCTCGACCTTGCTTTATCCGCCACCATGAGATGCGCACCGTGCAAATGTCATTACAGAGAGAGAGAGAGAGAAAAAAAGACCAGTCAATGGAAACCTTCTTCGTTTCAAAAGAGAAACGAGGGAACCACCATCTCAAACATCTCCACGGGGGCCTCTACGTACCCGGTCGACCCGTCTTCGTACTCGACAAGGAAAAGGAAGTGGCCGCCAAAGGATCCCAGCCGCTGGCCGGGCAGAGAATGACACTCCTCGGTGTCGTCGTCGGCGAACAGCGGAGGGCCGGCCACGCGGGAGCAGTAGCAGAACGAGCTGGCGTCGTTGTCGCCGTTGTCGCCGCCGCCGCCGCGCTCGCGCTCTCTCTCGTCGTCGTCGTCGTCCTTCGCGACTAAGGTCGGGAAAAACCCAACGACGCCCTCGCCATCGACAACCTGCACTTCCGCGCCCCTCGATGCGGGGCGGAGCTCCCATTGACGGCGCATGAGAGTCGCCCTGAGAATGACGCCGCGCTGCCCCTGCTGGCCCTGCTGCTGCCGCCGCCGCCTCCGCTGCTCCGCCACGCTTAGGAGCTCGAAATTCACCCGGTAGCTGAAGACGTGCCCTTCGTCGGTCGCGAGCCGCGGTCGGTTGAAAACCATCAGGTTGAAGACCCGGCACGTCCACGTGTACACCGCGCTGCGCGAGACTATGAGGGCGCCCGCCGCTTCGCGCGCAGCGAGGCCCGGCGGCGCCGCCGCGAAGCGGGAGAGGCCGCGCGTCGGCGGGCGCCCGCGGCGGGCCGCCGCCGCCGCCGCCGCGTCGAGGCCCTCCACGGCCATCGCCCCGCCGTGGAAGAAGCTGTCCCTCTCTGGCCCAAGCTGCCTCGTCTCCAGCGCGGCCGCGAGCTCCCCCAGAAAGGAAAGGAGGCCGCGCGAGCCGTCCGCGCGCTTTGCGGCGCACGGGAGCTCTCCGGACTCCGCGTCCGCGCCGGGGTGAGGGCTCCGAACGTAAACCGCTGCAGAGTCGAGGGCCAGGGCCAGGCGCGGCGAGCCCTCGAGGGAGCGGCACTCGGCGAGAGGGTCGCACGCCGGGAGCGACGAGGCGAAGTCGAGCAGGAGGACCCAGGGGTCGTCGTGCTCCGGACGGGGAGCGACGACGCACCTACGCCGCGCCTGGCCGGGCTCCGGGAGCAGGTTGCGCATCCAGCGCGCGAAGCCTTCGCCGTAGACGACGGCGGCGCCGAAGAGCCCGAGCTGCGCGTAGCGCGTGGCCGCGGCACCGCCGCCGCCGCCGCCGGCGAGCAGGTCGATTTGCCCGTTGTGGAGCGCGGCCGCGGCGAGGACCTCCCGGTGGATGACCTCTTCGGGCTCCTCGGAGAGCGTGAGGCCCGGCGCGAGCGTCGGGAGGACGTCGGGCGCCGACGTCGCGAGCGCGTGCTCGATTCTGTGCCAAGCCTTGGCCGCGCGCGCGCCGTCGCTGCCGTAGGGCGAGAGCAGCCTCGAGTGTTCGACGCACGTCGCCCTCCAGCTGTCTGCCTTCTCGCCGGCGCCGGCCCCGCCGGGGAGACGAGGGACGGCCCCCGGAGCGTCCACGCCGACGACGCCCCAGACCTCGCCCGCGACCCTCTTCCAAAACGCGACGTTTTCGTCGGCGGCAAGCACTGTGTGGAAGTAGCAGCACGTCGTCGCGAGGGCGGCGACAGAGGCCACGGGGAGGCTCTCTGCGATCAGCGTCAGAGCGAGGCCGTCGAGGTCGGTTATTGACGCCATTTCTTTTTCGACGACGCGAGAGAGAGCCGCAAGATGACGCTGACACGCTCTTTTCTTGTGTCGCGTGGAGGAGAAAGAGAGAGACGACAGAATGATCGACAAGAAAGGACTTAGAAAAAAAGTGAGCAATGGACAAGCTTGAGAGAGACGTGTTTTTTTTCACTTCCCCCCTTCCTCTTCTCTGACCCGCTTTTGCTTCCCCTCTCTCGACCAAAACGAAATGACCTCGCCCGCGGCAGCGGCAGCCCCCAAGCGCCCCGCCGCTGCCGCAGCAGCTGCAGCAGCAGGCTCTTTTTCCTCTTCGCGCTCTGCTGGAGCCGCTGCAGCATCGACGGCGACCAGGGCGAGAGCCGCAGCCGCAGCAGCAGCAGCAGCAGGAGCAGCAGCTCCTCCTCTTCCGGCGGCGACGCCGGGGACGGCGACGGCGCCAACGGCCACCGCCTCTGCCTCCGCAGCAGCTCTCCCCGTCCTCGACGACGGCTCCGCCGACTGGGCCTCCGCGTTCGCCGCCGCAGGAGGCCGCCCGCCGCCTCCCGCGACGCTCGCCATCGACCTCAGCCCGCTCGCGCCCAGGAGCGCGCGGGAGGCCTCCTTTGCGAGGCTCTCCGCCGAGGCAAGGAGGGAGGCCGTGCTCCGCGCCGATGAAGGCGTCTTGAACTCCGCCTTCGCCGCCCTTCTGAGGCGAGGAGAGATGAGCATCGCGGATGAGGAGAACGCGGCCTCGATCGACGCGTTTCGGGACGTGGCCGTGCGCAGGCTCGGGCTCTCGACGAGCTCGTTCGAGCGGAGGCTGCGGAGGGCGCGCGTCGCGGCGACGAATGCCGCCGCCGCGGGCCTCTCCGTTGGCGGAGCAGGGAGCAACGGAGGAGGAGGAGGAGGGGGAGAGATGACGTATGCGCAGTTCCGGGCGGCGCTGCTCGCTGATGGATGAGGGAGAGGGGAAACAAGAAGAGAGAGAAACTTTTTGTCCGGGGAGACGAAGAGACTTTTTTCTTTTTTGATTTTTTGATTTTTTGTAGTTCTTTTTTCCTCAACATCTTTGTTAAAAACTCGCAAGTGTTACTCTCTCTTCCCTCCCAAACTCTTTCGAATCGTTTTATGAAATGTATCGTGAATCTTTTCTTTTATGTTTTTTGTCTTGTGTGAATGTGAAAAAGAAAAGAGAAGGGAAAGAGAAAAAGAACAAGGGTCTCTCTCTCTACTCTCTCTCTCGTACAAATTTAAGAAGAAAAACTCATTCTCGTTGTCTCTCCCTCCTCTCTCACGTTCTCTCTCCCTCTCTCCCTCCCCACGCGCAAATCAGCATCACCACACAGCGCCGGCATCGACGCCGTACCGGTCGTGCCCACGAGATGCCGCGCGAGCGTGCTGGTGTGCCTCGGCAGCATCGGCGGTCCCGCCGCGGGCCTTGCCAGCCGCGGCGAAAAACGCCGCCGACGAGGCGCCGTTCTCCTTGCCGCCCTGCTGCCCTCCCGTCGCAGGCAGCGCCGCCGCGGCGTACCCCCCGACCTTGGCGCCTCCCCCGCCGAGCACGCGCGAGTTGGGCGAGTACTGCTGCTGCGCAGAAGAAGAATCGCCGCGGACCGCGGCGATGTTGTCGTACTCGCCCCCCGCCGACGACGGCACCCGCGCGTGCGAGGCAGTTGCCGCCGCCGCCGTCGCCCTCTCGGCGGCCGCCGCGGCGCTCATCGCCACGCTCGCGCCCAGCGCCGCCTTTGCCGGGCCCAGCGACCCGGCCGCGGTGCCGTACGACTCCTGCTGCAGCCGCATCACGGCCGCCAGGTAGCTCTTGAGCCAGACGGCGTCGCGGATCAGCTGCGCCAGCTGCGCGAAGACCAGCGCCTCCTGCTCGCGGAAGGCGCCGCGCGCCGCGGCCAGCTTGTGCTCCTTGTGCTGCATCGCCTTGATGCTCTGCTCCATCGCCCACTCGCCCTTGGAGCGCGTCTGCGGCAGCCGCAGCCGCTGGCGGTCGATGCGGCAGCCGAGCGCGACGACGGTCCTCCGCCGCGAGTCGACCTCGAGCCTGACGCCCTCGAGCCGCTTCATCCGCGCCGAGACGGCCGCGAAGGCCGCGGCCCAGCGCGCCATGGGCGCGAGCACCTCGGCCTCGAGCTTCTTGGACGAGTCCTTGGACACCGCGTCGAGGTCCTCGGCGCAGAAGTCGGAGCCGCCGATCGTCCCCGCCCCCCCGGGGCCCGGCGGCGCGGGCGCGGCCCTGCCGCCGCCGAGGTCCTCGAACACGCGCGGGAGCGGCGAGGAGAGCACGGCCCCGGCGGTGCCCAGCAGCGCCTCGGCGGCGGCCTTGGCGCCGCGGATGTCCTTCTCGCACCGCTTGAGCGCGACGGCGAAGGCCGCGGCCTCGGAGAGCATGGCCTCGTTGCGCGCGTTGGGCGTCGAGACGAACGAGGGGTCGAGGTGGAGGGTCTGGCGGGTCTGTTCATCGTTGGGTGGCGCGGGCGATGGAGTCGTTTCGATCAGGTGGGGGAGGGAAGGGAGCGCAAGAGGGCGGAGGGGCGTGAGCGAGGGAGAGGGAGAGGGGGAGAGAGAAAGGCGAAAGGCGAAAGGCGAAAGTTGGACGAGGGCGGGTGAGAGAGGGGAAGAGGACGAAGCTTGAAGGCGAACGGGCTCGCTCGGAGAGGAGGCCAACAGTAAAAAAAGCTGCCGTTTCGTCGGCGAAAGCTCAATCGCAACGCTCCTCTCCCCACTCGCACGCGTCGCCTTTGCGCTCTCTCTCCCCCTCTTGCTCGTCCACGAGGCATACTCGACAGCCCTGGAACAGAAGAGAGGGATGAGGAAGCTGGAGAGGGGGAACGAGAGAGAGGGGGAAAGAGCAAAGAGAGAGGCTGACGAATGCCACCGAACCTCGTCGAACGCGAAAGCAAGAGTCTCATTCTCATTGTTCCTTCTGCTCGGCCCGTGGGTCCGCGCGCCCTTTGTTCCCCGTCCCCGAGGGAATACTCGTGTGCTCTCTCGTGCATTCGGGAGGCAGCCACCGGGAGAGAAGAGCCTGGACACGGAAGCGTAGCTCCCTCTCCTTTCAGATTGCTCCCCTTCTCTTCTCTCTCTCTCGGAGAGCAACTGACGAATGGGAACCGAAAAACGAAACCAAAAAAAACGAGCGACTCACCCTCTCCGAGAAGCGACGCCAGCCGGCGCCCATTGTGAGGAACTAAGTGGTTGTTGGTTGTGACGTGGCTCAGAGGCCCTAGGAAGGAAGGAGGCTGCGGAGCTTCGGCTCTGAAGAAGAAGATGAAGGGGAGGAAAAGGAAAGAGCTGTGCGAGAGAGACGTGAGAGAGAGAGGAGGTCAAACTGCTTTTCTTTTTCTTTTTCTTTTCTTTTTTGCCTTTCTTTGACCACGCTCCTCCCTCAATTCTCCTCTTGATCGGCACTGAAAAAACTCCGATGAGCGCCTCGACCTCATCGACGCGCTCGGCCCTCGAGGCCGCGCTCTCGCAGGCCACTGCCGCGCCCACGGATGAAGAGGCCTTCCCGCTGTTCCTAGAGGCGCTCAGGCAGGTCGCACCGGCGCTGGTGGCGTCGGAATCGGGGCGAGGCGACGACGACGATGGAGCAGCGAAGCGTGTCGATGCCGATTCCAAATCCTCTTCCTCTTCCTCTCTCCGCCTCGCGTCCCCCGAGTCCCGCTCGGCGTACGACCTCGCCCTGCGCTCGGCGCTCTCTCGTGCCATAGCATCCGCCTTGCAGAACGGAGAGCCGGTGATGGAGCACGACGCCAGCGGGAGCGCGGCATCGCCGACGGCGTCGACCGTCCGCCGCCTGCTCGCCGTCGCCTCGGGCGCCGCCGCGGCAGGGACCGGCTCCGCCGACCCGTCCGCCGCCACGGCCACGCTCTTCTCGGCCCTCGAAGACCTCCTGGAGGGCACGCCGGTCGACCAGGCGGCCGAGGTCTTTGCGGCTCTGGAGGAGGCGGCCTCCGAGCCGCTCCAGCGCCTCGGCTGGGACAGGTGCAAGCTGCCGCTGCTGCGGGCGTGCAACGGCCTGCTTGCCCGCGCCTCCCGCCGCCGCTCGCCGCGCGACTGCGGCGCCGTGCTCCTCTTCCTGGCCAGGGCCGCTCCCCTGGGCGACAAGAGCGGGCTCAACCTGATGGGCACGTGCAACAGCGCGTCGCACCCGGTGCCCGTGGAGGAGGTCGGCGGCGGCGACACGACCGACTCGAGCGGCGAGCGGATCGACGGGGAGCTGTACAAAAGGTTCTGGAGGCTGCAGGGGGCGCTGCAGAGCCCGCTGCCGACCCTGCTGGTCCTGTCCTCGTCCACCTTCTCTTCCGGGGCTGGTTCGACGACAAAGGGCGGCAAGGGAGAGGCGGCGGCGGCTGCAGCAGCTGCGGCAGGCCCCGAGGCGGCTGCCTGGGCTGAGTTCCAGGGCTCGGTGCGGGCGGTGCTCGCCGCCTTCGGGAGGACGCCGGTCGCCGTCGACGCTGCCGGGGGCAGCAAGGTTATCGGGATTGCCGCATCTTCTGCGGCCGGTGCCGCCGCTTCCCCGAAGGCGAGGAGACTCGGGAGCGCCTCTGCGAAGCGAAGAAGCAACGGCGGCGCGCCTCAGACTCCGCCGCCCTCGTCCGCCGCCGTCGGCGTCTCCTACCTCTCCTCGCCCTCGATCTTCGGGCTCCAGCTGCGGGACGGCGCGGTCCGCAGGCACTTTCTGGTGCAGGTGCTGATCGCGCTGCACGCGCTGAGGCACCCGCCGCAGAGGCTGGCCTCGAATGCCGCTGCCGCCGGAGCCGCTGCCGGAGCCGCCGCTGCTTCCTCTGCGACGGCGACGACAGCGGCCTCGGTCTCCGCTCCGAGGGCGAGGCAGCTCGCCGAGGTGGGCTCCCTCGAGGGCGCCGTCCTCTCTGCCCTCGAGCTCGTGCCCCCCGAGGGGAGGAAGTACGCCGCGGCGGTGCGGGCGGCGCTGGCGAGGGAGGGGAGCTGGGCGGCATGGAAGGGCGGGAACCCGCCGTGCCCGTCGCTCGAGAGGGCGCCGGCGAGGGAGCTGCCGTCCGCCTCTCCCTCCGGCCCCTCCTCCCTGCCCGCGTCTTCTCTCTCGACCTCCCTCGATCGCAAGCCGGGAGGCCTGGGCTCCCGCGGCCCTCCCACGCTGGGCACGCCCGACCTCGACCGCCTCTGGTCGCTCTCGGCCCCCAGCGGCAACGGCCCCGAGGGGCTCCGGGCCGAGGACCGGGGCGTGGTGCCGACCGTCGAGGCCTTCCTCGAGCCCGTGCTCTCGGAGATGGACCCGGAGGAGGGCATCGAGGACTTTTACAAGACGCAGAGGGACCAGGTGTACCAGTGGAAGGCCCTGCGGCAGATCGCCGCGAGCGACTGGAGGGCATTTGCCGCCGTCGTCGCGTCGCCCGGCGCAAGCGACCTGGAGGCCGGGGCCGCCGCGATGTTCCCGGAGAGGGTGCCGAGGGGGTGGATGAGCGCGGCCGCCAAGGAGGAGTCCAAGGCGAAGCTTCAGAAGGAGGAGGAAGAGGAGAGGGAGAAGGAGGAGCGGGCGGAGAAGGAGAGGGCGGAGAGAGAGGCCTCTGAGGCGGCGGCGAAAGCGAAAGTTGCGGCAGCAGCGGCGGCGGAAGTCGAGGAGGAGGGGAACAAGGAGGAGGCAGGAGGCGCTGCTGCAGCTGCTGCGGCGGCGACTACGAGGGCTGGAGGGAAGCGCAAGAGGGACAGCGACGAGGGCGGCGAGGGACAGCAGCAGAAAAATAAGGAGGAGCCAGCAGCAGCAGCGGGGGCAGAAGAAGAGGACGAAGGCGAGAAGGGCATCGGCGGCGGCGAAGTGGAAATGAGCGACGCCGAGGAAGGAGGAAAAGGAGGAGTAGAGGAGCAGGAAGAAGAGGCTACTGCTCCCCTTGCCGCTGATGCTGATGCTGAGGCTCCCTCGTCGCAGCAGCAGCAGCAGCAGCAGAGCGGCGACGAGGAGGGGATGGAGGTCGGAGAAGACGAGGGAGCGCTCGCGCCCGAGGGAGAGGACGACGGGGGCGTCGGCGACGACGGCAACAAGGGCGAAGAAGAAGAGCCTTCGCAGCCCCTCTCCGAGGGTGACGACGCTGTTTCTGCGGAGCAAGAGGAGGAGGGGCTCAAGAACGAGGGCGAAGAAGCGGCGGTGGCCGGGGAGGAGGAGGGAGAGGAGAAGCAGGACGAGGGCTGAAAGGGAGAGTTTTTGCTTCGCTGTTCGCCAGTGTAAAAAAATGATCAAGCACCGGGTTTTTTTCTTTGCTGGCAGCGAGGTGTGTGGGGAGGGGCGGGTAAAAAGACCCGAGCGAGATCGAGCTTTTTTGGCTTGGTTTTTTTTTCCTCTCGAGAAAGGGGTCGAGGTTGCTGCTCTCACTGCCTCCACAGAATTCCCTTTTTCTCTTTCTTCTCCATCTTTACCCCCTCCGCCTCAGCGTCTATCACCTCCAACCATGGCCTCCGCTCTTCAGCTCAAGTGCGTGATCGGAGCCGTCCCAGTCGCGGCGGAAAGGGAGGGCCCGCGCTGACGCAGAGCGCGCAGGAGCGCGCAATATCTTCTTCGAGATGCTCTCTTCGCTTTCGGCCGTCGTCTCGCTTTCGAGAAGAGGCGACGCTGCTCGAACCTGGCTTGGCCTCCTCTCCAAATTCTCACCCATCATTTTTTTCCTCTCCATTCCACGCCCTCCCACTCTCAACCCACAGGGCGCGCATCGCCTCGGTCACCGGTGAGTCCTAGATCCCTATCTGCGCGACCGCATGGCGTTGACAGAAAGCGGAAAAGCGGCGGCCTTGCCGGCGAAGCGGGGGAGGAGATGAACGAGTCGTCGCCATTTTCTTTTCTCGTGATCCAAGCTCTTCGGGTTTTCTTCTCTCTCCCCCCCCCCCTATCCTCAACCCGGCCTTTTCCTCTGGTCTGGTCTCTTCCGCCTCAAGCTCACCTCTCCCCGTTTCCCCCCCCTCGTTGATCGATCGCGAAAACCTGGAAATAAAAACTCCTCCTCCTCCCTCCCACAGCCCGCCCCGCCGCCGCCGCCCGCTCCTCGACTGTCGCCCGCGCCGCCCCCCAGGACTCGCGCCGCGCCGTCCTCGGCGGCCTCGTCGCCGGCGTCGCTGGCCTTCTGGCCTCGGGCAACGCCAACGCCATCGACCTCTTCGACGACCGCAAGGCCCGCGAGCGCGGCTTCGACATCATCTACGAGGCGCGCGACTTGGACCTGCCGCAGGCGACGCGCGACGGCCTCACGCAGGCGCGCTCGTCGATCCCGGCCGCCATCGCGCGCATCAAGGAGTCGGAGTCGCGCATCGACGGCAAGCTGCCCGGCTTCGTCGAGAAGAAGTACTGGACGCTGGCCCGCGAGGAGCTCCGCGGCCAGGTCGGCACGCTGCGCTTCGACATCAACGCCGTCGCCGAGTCGCTCGGCAAGGACGGCAAGAAGGCGCTGCTGGGCAAGAAGGCCGAGTTCCTCAAGGCGGCCGACACGCTCGACTTTGCGATCCGCAAGAAGGACCCCGTCAAGGCCGCCGCGGCCCTGGCTGCGACGCGCTCGACGCTCGACGCCGCCATCGCCGCGCTCGGCTAGAGAGGGGGAGAGAGAGAGGATGGTCTCTCGTGAGGGAAGGAAAGCCGTCATTCGGAAGTTCTTGGAGAAAGAGAGACAAAGGGAGGGTTCTTTCAAAGGTCATCAGGAGAAAAAAAAAAGGAAAGAAAAATCATTCGTTTCGTGTGTTTTTTTGTTCTTGCGGTTCGCCTTTTTTCCCAACAGTGCGCAACGGAACAACTGTTTCCTTGCGCATACGGGAGGAGGGCTCGCAATTCCAAAAAAAAGTGCAAGTAAAAAAGAGTGGATTTGTCACGCGACCGAGAGATGAGAAAAAGAGAAACGGGAAAGCAAGAGAAACGGAGAAAGAAGAGAGATGGAAAAAAAAAAAAAAAAAGTCGGTTAGAACCTCCAATCGCAAGCGCTCGCCCCCCCCTCGCACGATGATCTCGCCGCGCCTCTCCCTCGTCTCTTCGCCTTCTTCTGCCGCTTTCGTCGCTCCTTGCGTAAGAGCAGGAAAAGCTAGGGCATCAGAGAGCTCGCCGAGGGCATCAAAGCCCGAGATGCCTCTGAAACGCGGCCAGAATGCGAGCGGCGGCGTCGCCGCGTCTGCCGCTGCTGCCGCTTCCGGCAGCGGCGACGGAAACAACAACACCGACGAACCCCCTTTGACCTCGACCTCCTCCAACTCTTCCTCCGCCGCCGCCGCAGCCGCAGCCGCAGCTATCGCCGCGGCAGCCTCCTTGGCCGTCGACGAGTTCATCCGCTCCGGCGACGTCGTCGCCGTGGGCCCCGGAGAGCTCCCCGCGGCTGTCCTCCTGCAGCTCGCGAAGAGGCTGGAGAGCGGTGGCCTCGAGCGGATCCGCGTCGTCGCCGCGGGGGACGCCCCGGCCGCCGAGGCCGCCGTGGCCGGGGTGCCGCAGGTCCGGCAGGGCGGCGAGGGCGACGGTGCGACGCCGGACGTCGCGATCCTGCAGGCCGACGAGGTCGACCGCGGCGACCTCTCGTTCATCGCTTGCAGGCACGACGACGGGCTCGGAGGACTCGGCCCTTCGTCTCCTCCGACCTCGAGCGGGAGCGGCGCCCTGCCGCAGCCGCAGCTCGCGCGCGTCGCCGCGGCGGCCTCCGCCGCTCGGCGGGGGACCGTCGCCCTCGCCCCTTCCTCTCTCTGCCTCGTCGATAGGCTCACGGGGGACCTCCCCGTCGCCGTCGAGCTCGGGCTCGGGCAGCTCGAAGCCGACGGCGGCGACGACGAAGGAGCGAGGGACTGGGAGGAGGCCGCCGAGGAGCTCGACGACGAGTTCCTCGGCGACGCCTCGCTCGGGGTCTGGCGCCGGCCTTCGGCCTCGGGCTTCCCCCGGACGCACCCGCGCGGCGGCGACAATCCGCACGCCGAGGTGACGGTCGAGGGCGGCACCACCTTGCTCGACGTGCGGTTCGGAGAGGACAGCCCTTTGAGCCTGCTGGGCGACGCCGAGGCGAGATACGAGGACTTGCTGATGACGATCGAGGGCGTCGAGGGCGTCGTTGGGTGCGGGCTCTTTTGTCGTGACGTTGCCGGCGTCGTCGTCGTCGCTGGAGGGGATGACGACAGCTCTCCAAGAGTGATGCGGCGGTCGACGTGAGAGGGAGAGAAATTGTGTAAAACGGTAAGGGAGAGGATAAAGTCGGGGTTTTTTTCACGTTTTTTTTTTAATTTGGAAGAAGAAAAAGGTCTCAAAAAGTCGGGACGTGGGGGATAGGTATTATCTCTCTGTGTGTGTCTCTTTATATCAATCTCTCGTTCTCATTCTCTCTCTCACTCTCTCTCAACGCTCCAGCAGCAAAAGAAGATATATGTGAGGGGACGGAAGAAACGAAACAAGAAACGAAACAAAAAAAGCTCTCTCTCTTCTCTTTCTCTCTCTCTCGAATTAAAAAAAAAACTCGAAACCCAAAATATATATTTTAAAAAAACATCACCTCATCTCCGCGTCAAGCTGCACCACGACCGCGGTCACGTCGTCCGCGCCCCCCTCCTCTTCCGAGGCCCACCTCTCCCTGGCCGCCGCCACGAGCGCCCGCGCCCCCGTGGCCGGGTCCGAGCACCGTCCGACGATCTCGACGGCCTCCTGACTCCCGATAAACTCCCAGACGCCGTCGGAAGCCACGATCAGAAAGCGGTCTCGGGGGCCGAGCGCCACAGGGCCCACGCACTCTGGCGTCGCGATGACCCCGACGCGGCCCGCCAGCGTGTCGCCCAGCGCGCGCGACATCGCGAGCCCGGGGGCCCAGGCGCCCGACAGCCAGACCCGCGAGGGCCCGACGGGCGTGCCGTCGTCGTCGGCGAGGCGGGCGACGCGCCCTCCGCTGGCCTCGATGCGGGCGCGCTCCTGCGGCAGGCACGGCCTGTGGTCGCGCGTGAGGTCGACGGCCACGGGGGCCGGGCGGCGGACCGCGCCGGAGGCGCCGCCGGCGAGTGTGCCCGTCTTGGGCCAGTGTGCCGGGACGGGGGCGCGCCTGCGACGAGTAGAGGAGGAGGCCGCGGCGGAGAAGAGGGAGGAGGAGGAAGAAGAAGCGCTCGACGAGCCGTCGCCGTCGTAGTCGCGGTCGTCGTCGTCGTCGTCGTCGTCGTCGTCGCCGGCGTCCTCTTCGTCATTCGTGTCGCCCCCGATGTCCCCTCCGTCGTTGAGCTGTTCCCGGGAGGCGGCAGAGGCAGCAGCAGCGGCGGTGGCGGCGGCGGTGGCGGACGCGGGCCCGACTTCGGGGGCGACGCTCGCGGAGTTCCTCCCCTTCTCCGTCTTCTTCTTCTTGAAGAGCCCGCCGAGGCGCTGGCCAAGCGGGGACTTTCCCAGAGGAGGAGCAGCAGCAGAGGCAGACGGGTCAGCAGGGGACGCTTCTCTCGCAGCAGCAGCAGCAGCAGTAGCAAGGGCAAGAGCAGCAGCGTTCGCAGCGGCCGCGGCGACCTCTGCCTCGACCTCCTCCCTCGGCGGCCTCCTCGGACAGCGCGCGAGCACCGCCCTCGAGTCGCCGACCCAGGCGACGTGCAGCTTGCCGACGGCGCCGGCGCCCCTGACGCGCCCGCCGCGGGCGCCGCCGGCGGCCCCCGTCGAGGGCGCGACGGCCGGGGCCGTGACCATAACGACCGTCGCCGTCGAGCCGGAGACGCCGGGGTGTGATTTTCCGGGTTTTTTCGTAAAATTGAAGAGAGAGAGGGAAAAGAGAGAGGGGGGGGGGTGAGAGTCGGTGCGATGTCGTCCGAAAAACCTCGAAAAAAGAAAGAAAAAAGAAGAAGAAGAAACTCTCTCTCTCACCGCAGGTCCTGCACGGCCCCGCTCGAGCCTTCGCGTCCGCCGTCTCGAAGGCGCATCGCATCGCAGCGGAGACGTCCGCGGCGTCCGCAGCAGCGGCGGCGGCGGCGGCCGCGCCGGCCCCGCCGAGCGCAGAGGCCAGCGCAGCAGGCACCGTCGCGGCGGCGAGGCACGAGACGGCGTGGCCCCTCGGGCCGTGGCCGTCGAACGCCGCGAAGAGGGCCGCCTTGGCCGCTGGCGGGCGGAGCAAGAGGCTGGAGGAGTTGGTGAGAGGGGAGGTGGTCGACGCTGCCGGGGGAGGGGCGCGGGTGGTGG
>Ga0315283_10003089_pt1 | contig 14145 bp, 19 predicted proteins | sample YL17G09_0_MG_FD_204541 | JGI IMG/M metagenome (GOLD analysis project Ga0315283, IMG submission 204541) | Sediment microbial communities from Yellowstone Lake, YNP, Wyoming, USA - YL17G09_0 | ecosystem: Environmental > Aquatic > Freshwater > Lake > Sediment | place: USA: Wyoming | collected... | reverse complement strand
GGGTGACCTTGACCGACCCGCCGGGAGTCGTCTCCACGGTCGCTCCGGGAACCGCCAGCGCGATGTTCTCGGGGGAGTACTGGGCCATCGTGAAGACCCAGGTGGCGCTGGTCGAACCGGCCTGGTAGCGGATGGGGCGCAACCGCTCGGCGACCTTGATCTCCTGCTTCTCCGTGGAGAAGGTGAACTCGTGGCCCGATGTCGTGAAGCCCACCTCGGTGTAACCGGCGGGCAGCACCTCATCGAAATCTGCGGGGAGGGCGGTCCCATAAGGAGCGAGCAGAAGCACGCCTGGGCCGGTGGATACTGTGGATTCGGAACCGATGGGAGACGCCATGATCACTCCTTGCAGTAGAGCCGGTGCTCTGGCCTAGTGTTCGGAATAACCAGCGGGGGCTATTCCGCGATACAACTGTTTCTCACAATAGCGCGGATTCCCGTGCGGATACCGTAGATATAGCGGTGACGGAATATCTGGGCTGCCCATCGACATCAGGGGTCCAATTGATCGCCTGCACCGTCGATCCACGGAGCCAGGCGTCCCTGTTCAGCGCCACCTCCCTGGTGCGCCGCAGGGTGTCGGCCAACTCGGTGGCCAGCGCGAGCGCGGCGCCCCGTCCCCGGCCCCAGCACATGTAGATCATCACGCAGTCGTCCAGGGGAACCCACTGCGACGGGGCGCCCCCCGCCCGGAACATCGTCATGTGCGTGGCGTCCTTGCCGCCCGAATAGTCGGCGTCGATCTTCCTGGCGTCGTTGCCTACCAGCGCCAAAATGCTCGGGACGGTTCTCAGGTAATCCCTGATCGCGAGTTCCGATTGCGGCATCGCCATGGTCATCTCCGATTCCGGAACGCTGCGGGGGTGAGAAAAGGCGAGGCACGCATCTTGGAGGTGCCGAATTCCACATATCGCGCATAAGGGGCGTCGAACACGACGGACACCGTCTTGCCGTCGTCCTCGATATGGCCGGACTCCTTGAGCCGCCCGGTATCGACGGGGGCGTGCATCCTGGCGTCGGCCAGGATGTCCTGCGCGACCCTGCGCTGGGCGTCCTTCGCCATCGCGGCCACGGCGAGTTCGGCGCGCTTCTGGTCGTACCAGAACTTCGCCATCAGCGCTCCCTGATGGCGAGCCACGCAGAGGTGTGCGGCAACGGACCAAGCACCTCGTCGGACGACTGCACGACATATTCGGTGTTGTTGGAGACCACGATGTCACCGGCGCGCAGGTCGATGGGGTCGCAGGTCAGTTTCCGGCGGGTGGTGGACACGTTCCCGGACATCGTTGACACCAGGGTGCCCGCAGGTTCCGACAGCACGGCCCTGACCCCGCTGGCGAGCACCGATTCCGTGGCCGTGCCGTAGGCGTCCTCGGACTCGGTGATCCGGATGGCGTCGATGGCGCATGTGGCGTAGGGGATCACACCGACACCCACATCGGTCGCATCGGGGTCCGATCCGGGTCTCCCAGGAACGGGCTGGCGTACATGGTCCTGGCGGTGATCCGGCCCAGCGCCACCCGCGCCATCGGAGCGATCAGGGACGCCTCGGTGGACGTGCTGGCATAGGTCACGGACGCGTCGCCGGTTCTGACGCTGGTGGCGTTCGGCACCTGGGACGGACCGCCGTTGGCCATCCACGCGGCTTGGTGGGCGATGGCGACACCGGTCCAGTAGCGGGACCGCTCGGAGAGTTCGTCCCATCTCGCATCGATATCGACACCGATGAATGTGCCGATATCGAATTGCGCGTGCAGGCTGTCGTCGGCGGACACGGCGACGTTCGTCCACAGGAATACCGCATCGGTGGCCACCACCGGCTGCGGGGGAGGCTGCGCCGCCACGACGGTCACATCGACGGTGCTGGTGATCTCCAAGACATCGGGGTTCACCGATGTCAGTTCGACCTGGAGTTTGTGCGTCCCCGCCAGATCGAACGCGGAGGGGACGGGCCAATCGCACTGGACGGTCCCCTCCGCCGCGTCGAGGATGGCGGTGCTCAGGTCGATCCCGGCGCCATCAGGGGTCCAAAGAGTGCCGTGTGGGGTGTAATTCGTGAGATTCCGTGGCTCGCCATCGGCGTCAAGAATTGTGATAACGGCAGGATCGAGCGGCGTAGATCCACAAACAAACGGCCCAATTGTCATTGGTCGGCGCTCCTTCCCGCTGCCTTTACACTAGACGGCGGCGGATCGTGGTGAACGATCTTCACGGCTTGGTGTGGCCAGCAAGGGTAAGCCATGGCAGGCATCGGTGTGGTGGGGCACGCCACGGCAGGAGCGGCGCGGCGGCAGGGCGGGCGGGGAAACCTGTCCGTCCTCATCGCTGCACGGGTCCAACGCTACCTGCGGAAGCCCCTATCCGGACCGATCCCCGCACGTCCGCCGTGGTGGCGGTGGCGTCCTCGCTGCTGACGATTGCTACGCCCTCCCAGCCGTGCCGCTGCTTCTTGAGCAGCCACGCCAGGTCGATGGCCCTGATCGGGGAGCGGGCCTCGGCGTGCTGGAAGGAGCCGGACCCGGTGGCAGTGGTGGCCGTGATGGTGCTGCTGGCCCCGGCGTGGACGATGAGGGCGGCGTCGGCGATGGCGATTGTGGCGATCCCGCCGGATGCGCGGGCTGCGGCCCTGCCCGACGCGACGGCGGCGGCGGCGGCGATGACCGGGGATTCGGCGTCCGCCAGGTTCGGGAGGCACAGGTTCGCGGACTGCGCCACCGCCACAGCGCCGATCGCGGTCGCGACGACGGCGGCGGGGGCCGAGGCCGTTTGGTGCCCCATGAGCGTGCTGCTGGCCTGGGCGGTGTGGGCGACCTGCGCCGCCGCCGCCTGGGAGGCCGTGATGGTCGTGCTGGTGCGCGCGGCCCTGGTGGTGGTGGCGGTGGCGGTCTGGACCGTGGTCGTGGTGCTCGGGATTCCCGTGGCGTACCGGGTGGGGACGGCCTCGATGCCGAACAGGACGGTGGTGGTGATGCCCGCCTGGGCGGTGCCATCGGAGGTGGCGGTGCTGGCGGTGATGTCGTCGTCGAACCAGGACTCGACGGTCCCGAAGTCCCAGCCCCGGATATCGAACTCGGGGACGAATATCTGCGTCAGCGCCATATCGTCACCTATGGGCCAGCGCGGCGTTCGTGTCGCGGACGATATCCGCCAAGCATGATTTGGCCCTCATCAGCAAAATCTCTGTCAACTCCGGGCCGAGATCGGCGGCGTAATTCTCAAGAATCCACAAACATGCCCGGAGTTGCTCGTATCTCGTCACAGCAACTCAATAGCATCGATCAACGGAACGATCACCCAGAGCAGCAGGCCCACAGGCACCAGGGGCACCCGGCTCTCCACACCCGCCGCTGCCAATGCGAAGCAAACAGCCGCGAGCACCAGCAGCACAACATCAACAACGTCCATCAGGAGCCTCCATCCACATCATCGGGATTCCGCCGACTCTCGACCCACTCCGAGATCTCCTGCGTCAGCCACACGCCGAGCAGCAGCGACCCGAGGACCAGCAGACCGATGCCCTCCTCGTCGGCTACCTTCAACTTCGTCCACAGCCCCGCCAAAAACAGAACCACCCCGAGGACCAACGGCACCCTCGTCCAGAAGCCATTCATCAGCCCACCACCGCCCAGCCCTTGTCGGTGGCGATGGACTTGTCGCAGGTAGCGGCGCCCGGCGCTCCTGTGATCGTCACCGTAGCGCCGCCGGAAGCGGTGGCAAGACCGGCGAACATCCGTTCCAGCGCGTGGTCCGGCATCGAGGTGTTGGCGACGGAGAAAGAGTTCTTCGCCCCGAGCAGCCCGAACTCGCGGATAGCAGGGGAGTTCGTGGTCAGATTCGTGAAGGTGGCGGACGCGTGCTGCGCCGTCACGGACGCGACCATCACCAGGGAGGGGCATTCTTGGAAGGCGCCGTCCCACGACCCGCCAGTGCAGGTGATGCCCCCGGACACCGCCTCAAGTTTCGGGCTTCGATACATCCAGTAGTACTGCTCGGTGATCGTGATCGGGGACAGCGCCCATAGGTGCCGGACGTTCGTCTTGTTCCCGAAGTTGTTGTGGTGCCCGAACATGGTCAGCCCGCCGCCGGTGGCGACCTCCGCGATGGCGCAGGTGGCCGTCGTCCCGGTCAGTGTGAATTCGGTGCCGGTCGGGTGGGTGATGGTGGCGACCACCTGCCGCTTGCCCTCCGATGTCTCGTTGGCGGGCAGGGCGGAGCCGGTGTACGTGTGGCCCATCACCGCGTTGGCACCAGCGGCGACGGGTCCGCCGCCGTCGCCCCAATCGACGGTGCCAGCCTTGCTGAGCATGAACGAGCACGTCCCGGTGGCGCCGTCGGCGACATGCGACAGGATCTGCGTCGCCAGTTCCCCGGCGGCGATGGTCGGGGGCAGCCAGTCGGTCGGCCGGGTCCATTCCGGGACGGCGGTGGTGAATCCCCATGACACGTCCGACGCGGCCATGCCGTCGAGGCTGACGACCCCTGTGACGGACACCTGGATCGCGGTACCCGACGGGAACGGCGCGTCCGAGACGTGCGTGATGGTGGTTCCCGAGGTGGTGGTGCTGCCCGAAGACGCCGGGACGGTGGTGATGACCGCCCCTGGGGATACCCCACGGCTGTACGTCACCGAGATGTCCGTGTTGGCAGCGACGTTCGTGGCGGTGTCCGCAGGATCGAGGGACACGATTGTCGGCGGCAGGATCGGCGCCCCGCCCGCCGCCGCCCAGTGCGCCTTCACCCGGTCCTGTGTGAGCGCCCGGTCGTAGACGGCGACCTCGGCGATGCGCCCCTGGAAGTGATGGGTGTTGCTGGCGTTGTACGCGGCGGCGCCGACCACCATCGGGGAGTCCGATCCCGGTCCCAGCATCGGTGCGCCCGGTGCCGATGAGACGACTTTGTAGGTCAGCAGACCGTTGACGTACATCTTTGTGAACCCGTCGGCGGCGTCGTAGGTGACGACGTAGTGGTGCTTCCCGCTGCCCATCTGGTCCGCCACCGGCTCCGGGGCGGTGGATTGCGCGTTCGCGCCGGACGGGCTGGTGTAGATGTTCGCCGACAGGTTGTTGATGACGTTCGATTTGAACGCGATATGGCACCCGGCGGTGGTCTTGTTGCTGGCGAGCAGGGTGCGCCACCAGGCGACGTTCGACGCCAGGTCCGCCCAGCACTCGAAGGTGAACGCGGAGTACGGCCCGGCCCCCATGAACTCGCTGTACGTGGTGCCGAGTTGCAGCCCGAAACTTTTCCATTGCGCGATCGGCAGGTTGATCCCACCGGTGGGCCAGGTGGCCGAATTCCCCTCGCCGTTGGGGAGCAGCGATCCGCCGCCGCCGTTGACGAGGCTGCCGAACTGGGTGGCCGGTCCGCCGCTGGCCTCGGCGAACGGCGGGTCCGCCTCGGTGAGCCGCCAGTAGCCCACCGGTCCGTCCGCGAGCACCGTCTCGGGGTAGGTGAGGGCCGGGGGCGAACCACCCTCCGCCTTGTACCAGACCGTGCCGTCCCAGACGCTGGCGGCGCTGCTGCTGCGCCAGGCAGATCCGTCCCATATCTTGGCGGTGGTGGCGCTGCGCCACGCCGATCCGTCCCATATCTTGGCGGCTCCGGTCACGGGAATCGGCAGAACCGGGGGTCCGTGGGCGGGATCGCTGCCGTCGGCGGCGTACGCGGCGTCGATCAGCATCGGGCCATCGGAACCGCCCCGCGACTGCCATTTGGCGAATTGGGGGTTGCTCCACGTGCCGCTGGGCACCGGCCCCAGCGTGGTCCCGGTGGCGCTGATCCAGGTGGCGCCATCGACCAGGAACTCCATCCGGCCGGTGCCGGACGGCCCCGGCTTGATCATGCCCTCCACGAAGTACCAGATCCCGGTGGCGAACGCCTGGGTCGAGGTGGCGATGGGACTGCCGGACGACCCGTAGGCGGACACGGTCCCGTTGGCTTGGATGTAGAAATTGTGGGTTCCCATGTTCGGGAGGATCAGGAACCCCCCGGTGCGGGAGTTGATGTTGTTGCCGAGCCACTTGACCCACGCCCCGGCCCGCAGGGCGGCTGGCTTCGCGGTCCCCGGCGGGGGCACCACGAAATACGCCGGATCGGGGCTGGCGGGGTACGCGTTGGCTATCTGGCTCACCAGCAGGGCGTTGCCCTCCCTGCCGGGAAGGTAGACCCCGGCGGGATCGGTGAACCCGGTGGTGGCGTCCTTCGCCTCGCAGAAGGTCTTGTGGTAGAAGCCCATCAGACTTCCTCGATGAGCAGCGCCGCGATTCGTTGCGCGTCCGATCGCACCTCCGCCATCTGCGCCAACAACCCGTCCACCTGCTGCTGCAACGCGGTCCCCGCGCCGGTGTTCACCCAGATCAGGCCGACCACCGGAGCGGTGGGGGCGGTCGGGGAGAACACGTACGTCGCCACATTCACGGGCGATGAGCCTGCTGGTCCGGTCGCGCCAGCAGGTCCGGTCGGGCCGGGGACGGTGGAGGCCGCGCCAGCAGGTCCGGTCGGGCCTGGGGTCGTGCTGATCGGACCCTGGGGTCCGGTCGGGCCTGGGGTCGTGCTGATCGGACCCTGGGGTCCGGGTTCTCCCTGGGTCATCTGGATGCCAGCGGCGCTGGCGCGGGTCCAGCCCTGGCCGTCCTCGTAGGTGATGGACTCGCCGGGCGAGAGCGTCGCCGAGTAGAGGTCGATATCGTTGCCGGTGTCGTGATGGACGACGGTGACGGCCACTGATCCGCTGGTGCTGCGGATACCGAGGTACTTGACCGTCCGCTGCGTCCCCGATAAAGGTGCGGGGACGGCGGCGGTGGTGGCTGGGGCGGCGATCGTGCTGTTGGTCCTGCCGGGGGCGATCTGCCCGCTGGTGTTGTCCACCCAACTGGCATGGGCTTCGACGGTGGCGGTCGAGGTCGTCGTGATGCGCAATTCGTCGCTCGGTCCGACCAACAGGATCATGCCGTGCTCCTTATGTCGCTACCGGGCTGAACGACAGGCTCAACGTCGTCAGTTGCAGGCTGTCGCCGTTGGAGATCGATTTGTTCGTCGTCAGCGCGACGGACCAGAGGAAGGACGCGCCGCTCCACAGGCTGATGTGCGAGATCACTTCCGTGGCGGGGGCGGTGAGACCCGCGATCGCGGCGAACAGACCGCCGGACGCGTACTGCATCGATCCCGACGCGGCGGCGCTCCACACGACGGGGGTCGATAGCCCGCCCCCGGCGGTGTCCTGGGAGACGAACAGGTTGCCGCCCGAGCCGGGGTCTCCGGTGTGCATCTTGAGCACCACCGACGGGATTCCTGGGTCGGCGACATTGCGCAGCGTGTTCAGGTAGGAGTTCGCTTTTGTTGCCGATATGCCACTCATGGCGTCTCCTTCTCATCGGTCGCGGGGCGGATGACCTCGGCGTCTGCCTCGACCACCATGGCCACCGCGATACCGCCCGTGTCCTCGGCCATCTTCTTCTTCTTCTTTCGAAAGATGTTCATGTGGGTCGCTTTCCCGCGTTGCCTGATCGTTCGCGGACCATCGTGTAGTAGGCGCCCTGCACCGCCTCCCGGTCCGGGTGGTAGAACAAGTCGTCCGGGATGTTTCTGCAATTGGGGCACGTCGGCACCTTCTCCCCGCCCGGCGCCAGGTGGTCGGTCTGGTGCAGGTGGCGGATGCGGCGGTCGTACTTGATGGTCTTCTTCTCTTTGAAGAAGTGGGGCAGGACGACGGTGCGGCCGTAGACGAAATCGCACCACGGGCACTCGTCCTTGTCGGTGTTCTGGGCGATGTGCGACCTGATGTGGAGGTTCCACAGGAGTTTCATCCTGTGCCGTGGTATCAGCCGCTCATCGGTCCCGGTCATCGGTGCTCCCTTCCCGGTGGCGGGGAGGGGGTGCCTGCCCCCTCCCCGGTCCTTGTCAGGAGTCCGCGCCGGTGTACCGCACGAAGGCGTCGGCGTCGCGCAGGCCGAAGGACATCGTGGCCTCGACCCGGATGGCGAACATGTTGCGCTGCCAGAGGTTCAGGGGGCTGCCGCCATCATTGATGGTGGCCTGGTCCGACATGCTCACCGAGATGCCTCCGACAGCGCCCCATACGGAATTGCCGCTGAAGTCGCCGACGAACCCGATGGTCGGGGCGGTGGCGTCGTAAATGTGCTTGTTGCGCACCACGGAACCGCCGAAGCGGTTGTAGATGGCGTCGTTGGACGGGAAGAGCGGACGGCCCTCGGAGTCCAACTGCTCCGCCAGCACGAAGTCCATCTGGGTGCTGGACAGGGTGTGGCTGATCTCGGCGTCCTCCACCAGGGAGACGGATTCGGCGGCGGCGGCGACGGATGCCACCCCGTTGAACGGGATCTCGGTGATCCCGGCCAGGGTGTCGAACCCAGAGCCTGGGGAGGGGCTGTAGCCCAGCACGGTCTGGTCGAATTTCTTCGCGATGGCGTTGGGGAGCCGGGCGATCAGGGCCGAGTAGAGCGTGGCCAGGTCGCGGCGGAACTCGTCCGAGAACGGCACGATGAGCGCCAACTTGTAGGGCGTGACCGTCTTGTTGGACAGGGCGGGGCGGCTGATCGGCTTCTCGCCGGTCTCAGCCACCCAGTCGGCCACGGCGTCCCCGGTGATCATCGGGATGGTGACGCCCGGCCCGGTGATCGGGATGCGCCGGGACACCTGGGTGATCACGGACGAGTTCTGGACGGTCTGCCAGATCTCGTTGCTGACGGCGGGTGGCAGCACCACACCGGATGCGGTGCGGTTGACCTGGATGCCGGTCGGTGGCATGGGGACTCCTTAACGTCCGTCGGGACGGCGGGAGCCGTCCGAATCAGGCGCCCAGGGAGCGGAGGGTGGCGGCGAACTGGTCCGCGGCCGTGGCTGACGGCTGCTGCCCGGTCCTCCCGTGCCCCACGCTCGGCGGTCGTTTGACCAAGAGGGCGTACTTCTTCTTGAGAGCGGCGATGGCGTCGTGATCGACCTCGCCGTCCTCGGTGATGTACCGGGACATGTTGAGGTCTTCCACGATCGTTGACGGGTCGTCCACGATGCCGGTGAGCGCGGCCTCGATCCGTGCCGCAGCCAGGTCGCCCATCATCTCTCGCCGGATATCGGCGCGGATGGTGTCCGCATCGGTCGCCGGGACCGATTTCTTGGCCTGGTTGCGGTACTTCGCAGCCTCTCGCCGTGCCCGCTTCAGTTCTGTTCGCGCCCACTCGGGGAGATCCTCGACAGTGTTGGGGGATTCGCCCGTTGGTTCCTCGTGGGCGTCTTCCTCAGTTACTGGCGGTTCCTCCGGCGTCGCCGGTGCTCCCAGTTGGAACTCCTGCGCCATCTGGGCGTCCGGTGCTCCCATTGTTCCCGTCATTCAGCCCTCCTGGGGCGTTATCGGTTAATTGTGACTGTACACGGAACTGTTCAATTAATTGCTCGGTATAACCACCTTCTCGCAGCAATTCTGGTATAGGTACTCCCAATTGCTGTTTGAGTATCTGGGTCTCCCAGAATTCCTTATCATCCACGATTCCTGGGGGCGCCCAGAGGATCGTCGTCTCAGAGGGGGAGTTGGCGTAGGCGAGGGCGAATTCGTGGAACTCGCGCCAGGTGACCCCCAGCCGGGCCTGCCGGTCCTGCGCCTTCTTGTTGAGGGGGAAGTCCGCAGCGCGCAGCGCTGCTCCTGACGGCGGCTCCCCGCTCATGTCGAAGTAGTGCGTCGGGGTGTCGGTGACGACGGAGAGTTGCTTGACCAGGGACTCGATGGGCTTGAGGAAGTTGGCGGACTGGGCGACATCGAACTGGCCGACCTTGAGGTCGGCGCCGGTCAGCAGCCAGGTGGTGCCGGGGCCGGACTCGAATTTCGGCGCCTCCCGGTCGTCGTCGAAGTCGGCGGTGGCCCCGGCCTCGAAGCCGGAATCGGTCAGGACGTACCGCTGCGGGAATCCGGCGTGGTCGATCGCGGCCATCATCGTGACGGTCAGTTTGTTGATCATGTCCTGCGGGCCGTAGGAGTCGGCGTGCTCGGGCCGTCCGTAGGGCGCGGCGTTCCTGAAGTGGAAGACGGGGATGGTGCCGGGGACGGGGCTTGGGGTGCTTGAGATGGTGGCGAACTCGGCCGTCTCCGGGTCCAGGGCGTCCGCTCGTGGCTCGGAGCGCATGACGGTGGCGGTGTCGGGGGTGTAGAGGGTCAGCCAGAGGTGCTCGTCGTCGCCCAGCCAGGTGTGGATGGCGGACACCTTCTTGTTGGGGTTCTCGATGTCGTAGAAGACCCGGACGGATTTCGGGTCGTGGGAGAAGACGGTCAGTTCGGAGGTGCCCTGGTCGGGCCATGCGATCAAATAGGCGTCGCCGTAGGTGTACACGGCCTTGTGCAGGTCTTTGGCGACGATCCCCAGCCGGTTGTCCTCCCACAATTTGTCGATGGCGGGCTGGGCGCCCCTCGTGGTGGCGGTGATCCCGTTGATGACGGTGCGCTCGGTCAGCACGTCGATGGGGGTGGCGGCGTAATTGAGCCGGAACCTATCCGCTGTGGAATGCAGGAGGGCCTGGAGTTTGGATGAGGAGAATATTTCTTCGACCGTGTTGAAGTAATAGGACTCGGCCTGGAGGTACGCCGGTTGCGCGGCGGTGAGTTCCTTGAGTTCGTCCATTGTGTCAGGCTACCTGGAACTTGAATTTTGGTTTGGTCAATGGTTTCCAATACCTGGCGCCGATGGCGACGGCGTCCATCATGTCATCATGGAGAGCGCGGGGGAAGTTCAGCAATTCCTCCACCAGGGGGCGGTCGAAGATACCGGTCTCGTGCAGGACGCGGCCCCGCTGGTAATGCTCAAGGAGTTCCCCGGCCCGGACGTGCTTGGGGTCCGTGGAGAAGGTCTCCCGTATTTTGACGGGGAGTCCCGCGAATATTTCTCGCCACACCTCGCCTCCCTGGTTCGTCTCTACAAGTAATACCCTTATTTCTGGGAATTTGTGGAGAATCTGCTCCACTTTCGCGCGGAGTTGGCGTCCGGGGAGTTTGACGCCCTCGATATGGCGGATATGGATTCTGTTGTCGAGGAAGGACTGGACGCAGAGGCCGGAATTGTCGGATGTGGTCTTGGATGTGACGGCCGGGTCGAGGGTGAGGATGGTGCGGAGTTTCGCCTCGTCCGGGGTGGGGCCATAGATGATGTCCTCGGGCGACCAGTACAGGCCATCGACGCCGACCGGTGAGTTCTGGAAGTTCTTGGCGAATGCTCGGGTGTGGGCGATCGACCGCAGGAATTGGACGGACCACTTCTCGGGCCAGAGGGATTCCGGCTCGCCGTCGGCGCCCTGGTACAGGGCCTTGTGGTGGATCGTCGTTATCCCCTCGTCCCTGATCCACGGCTCCTCGTTCAGGACCAGTTGGTGGACGATGGATTGGGGCATCGTGACGGTTCCCACGATCAGGACTCGGGCGCGCTCGTTGAGGGGCAGGATGACCTCTACCAGGGTCTGCAACCGGCGCTCGGCCATGTACGCGGAGTAATTGGACTCGCCCGGCTCGATGTCGTCCAGGATCAGCAGGTCGGGGCGGGAAGCGCCGACCTTCAGGCCCAGGGATGATGTGTCGGCGCCACGGGCGGCGAAGACGAACCCGGACTTGGCCATGTACATGGCGCGGGTGTCGGTGGTGCCCGGCGTGGTCAGGTCCGGGTAGTCGTTCTTGAGCAGGTCGTTGTTGGCGAGTTCATGGCGGAAGGTGGCCAGGTGGGTCTCGGCCTGGCTGGCCGTGTCGGCGAACGCGGCGGTGAAGGTGGAGTGTCCGTGCGCAGCCGCCCAGAGCGGAGCCACCAGGAACCACGTGGTGGACTTGCCGGTCTCACGGGGCGCCACGAAGGCGTGCCGCCACCCTCGTGGGGCTGGCGTCGGCCCGGCCAACTCCGACATCAGGGCGTACCAGTCGTCGTGGGCCTTCGCGAAGGAGATGATGTTCTCGCCGTCCCGGAGGTGGTGGGACAGGTAGATCAGCGCGAACAGGGCCGGATCTCGCTCCGTGATCGCACGACGGCCCTCGGGGTGGAGCAGGAGTTGCTCCGGATGCTTCATCAGGATGTCCGCCGCCCGCATGCTGTGATCCTATGCGAGGGCCGGTGCTTACTTGTTACTTTATCCGGTGGGTCGATACTTTATCGGGTGGATTACTTGTTAGTTTAACGAGTTAATATTGTTGGGGGAAATTTTGGTGGGGGATTGGTGGGGGGATTACTCTTTAGTTCTTCTGGGGGGAAATTTGGGGGAGTGTATGGGGATAGCCCTGGCCGTCTAGCACCAGAAAACCCCCCTTCGGGGGTCTACTGGCACTAGGCGCGCTATCAGCGGCGGGCGGAGTAGTCGTCGAGGGTGAGGGCGGCGGCGCCGAATGCGAACAGCATGCCAGCGATGAGGCATGCGGTACCGGCGTTGAATGCGGCGTCGGATGCCAGCACGTGGCCCCAATCGAGGATCGTGCCGCCCATCAGAGCGACAACAGCGAGGGATGAGAGGTAGGAGAGAGCGTTGATGACGATGAACAGCGCGGAGGCTTTGAGGGAGGCAGTAAGCATGGGGTTCCTTTCATGGGGTTGGCTTCTTTGCCAACACTGTAAGTCTAGCACGATCTAGTACCAACGGTGACCAAGTATGGTCAGGTATGGTGTGAGGTACGTCACAGGGGATCGAGCATGGTGTGAGGTACGTCACAGGGGATCGAGCATGATCAACTTGTGCTCGATGCCCATTACTGGTAGTCTTAGGGTGTAGTTGATACTGGGCAAAGAAAGGATAGATATGGCTGATATTGACCCTTTTTCACCCGTGTGTTTTTATGAGTTGGAAGAATTGTACAAGGATGCGGAAAGGTTCCTCAGGGGGATAGACAACGTCGGCCAAGAATTCTTGGCAGACGCCGATATCGACTATTCCGACAAGTATGGGAACCTCTTCTACGACTTGTCTGTGGAATTGTGCCCGGAAATGGACCACGGCTGCGCCGAATGGTTGTGCCTATTCAAGGAACAATGCATCGCAGGGTTGGCATCAATTCTTATGGAAATGGGAATTGTTGTCACGGAGAATGCTATCCGGCTGCGAATACCGGCGTAATTACCGGGCCGGGTGTGATAGCCGTCACACTCGGCCCGGTGGTGGTTTACAAGTTATCGTGGTAGACTTACAAGTAAGCGGTCGGGGAGTCCGGCCCAAGGAAGGAAGATCATCATGGATACAGACCGACCCGTGTGGAGCACCAACACATTCGGTGGCCGCACCCTGCACCACACATCCTGCTCGGGGAGCGTCCTGCTCGTGCGCAAGCACCCCTTCCAGCGGGGCGTCTGGGAGTGGGCCGTCGTCGATCGCGGCTCGGATTGGGTGGCGATCGGGTTCGGGGAAGAGCAGTGGTGCTTCCTGGGACTCCCGGAGTCGGGGTCGTCATGGAGTTGCGGCGAGGCGAAGTTCATATCCCACGCGCACGACCTCAGGCGAGTTGCTGCAGCGGCATAGCCGCGATCCTGGGCCGGGTTGGTCATATAGTGCCAACCCGGACCGGATCGCCTCCTAGGCCCACTTACGGGCCTTCTAGGGTGTGGTGCACGTCACTGCATCCTAGTTGTACTACCTGGCTACAAATGGTACTCTTTAGGTGTGGGTCGGAGAGTCCGGCCCAAGGAAGGAAGATCATCATGGATACAGACCGACCATCGGACGGCACGACCGTTGACGCGGGAAGCCTCACGTGGCTGCTCCGATCAGCAATGCGGTGCGCCGACAACGAGGGGCACCTCGCCGCGATCCGGCTCCGGGTATCGCCGGGATCGATCATCGCCGAGGCGACGGACCGCTACGTGTACGGGTCATTCACCGCGCCGACATGGGGCGGCGGCGACACCTTCGAGGCCATGCTCTCGCTATCCGAGGCCAAAATGGCGATCAAGGCGCTCAAAGGCAGGAAGGGCCGGACCGTCCTCGGGTTCCACGACTACACGATCCTGGCGGACGGCGAGGCCATCACGACCGCATCGCACTACACGCAACTCCCCCCGCTCACCGATATCGAACGGATGTTCGCCCCCGCCCAACTGCCGCTCCCGGTGAGTTACTCCGCATACACGATCGGGCTGCTCGGCGCGATCAAGTTGCCCGGCGACGAGGACACGCGTTGGACCG
>Ga0315283_10003088_pt1 | contig 14145 bp, 14 predicted proteins | sample YL17G09_0_MG_FD_204541 | JGI IMG/M metagenome (GOLD analysis project Ga0315283, IMG submission 204541) | Sediment microbial communities from Yellowstone Lake, YNP, Wyoming, USA - YL17G09_0 | ecosystem: Environmental > Aquatic > Freshwater > Lake > Sediment | place: USA: Wyoming | collected... | reverse complement strand
TCGCCACGAATGCCGCCGCCTCCACAGCCTCTGCACCCAATGTTTGGAACGCGGGCAGAAGGACTCTATGGTTTTCCTACAGAAGGTCCCCATGCTCCGGGAAATCCTGGCCGGGGATGTGCAGGCAGCGTATGATGGGGACCCGGCCGCCAAGAGTCTGGATGAGATCATCTTCAGCTACCCGTGCATCCTGGCCGTCACCGTTTACCGCGTTGCCCATGAACTGCACGGGCAAGGAGTGCCCCTGCTTCCCAGGATCATGACCGAGTACGCCCATGGAGTTACGGGAATCGACATCCATCCGGGGGCAAAAATCGGCAAGAATTTTTTCATCGACCACGGCACGGGCGTCGTCATCGGAGAGACCACTGAAATCGGGGATCGGGTAAAAATTTACCAGAGTGTGACCCTGGGAGCGCTAAGTTTCCCCAAGGATGGCCAGGGAAACTTGATCCGGGGCGTCAAACGCCACCCCACGATCGAGGACGAGGTTACCATCTATTCGAACGCCACGATCCTCGGCCCCACGGTCATCGGCACCCGCTCCGTCATCGGCGGCAATGTCTGGATTACCCGGGATGTTCCCCCCGATACCATGGTGACCATCGAACAGCCGCACCTGCAATTAAAAGGGGGAACGAATCGGGTCGGCTCCTTTCACTCGGACCCCTGAGTGAACCTCTCGACTCCCCGGCCTAAAGGCCGGGGCTTGCTCGAGGTTCATCCTGAGCCGCGCTTCTTTACCCCGTTTTCAAAGACGGGGCTTCGCGCGGCCGAACGGGTGAAAGAACCATCACTAACCCCTTCTTCTCCGCGAACCCGCATACTCCGCGGACTCGTGATGATCCGGCGCCGGGACCCGAAAGCCTGGCGCTTTTCCTTCCTGCACCCGGGGCGCGATCAGAGGGGGAAGAGGGGCAGGGAAAAATCACTCTTGACATTTCACGCAAATTCCTCATAATCCCGTGAGAAGATAGATCGGTGGAGCCGAAAGGGGTCCGGAAATTTGCGGGTGGATACCCCAATCAGATGATCTCCGACCGATCTGGCAGGGGGAAAATATGGTTCGAGTATTACGGATTGCCCGGATGGCCCTGGGATTCACCCTGTTCGTGCCGTTGGTCCTGACTGCCGATCTCTGGGCCTTCAACATCGTCGAGACCAGCCATTTCAAGGAAGGCCCCTACACCTTCAAAATGGAAGTCCAGGTAAACGGCAGGGGGAGCATAAAAAAAGCCCCCTTCCGGATAACCTCCCTCAAGGTGAAGATCAAAAATGAGAAAGCCAGTTCTGAAATTTTAAAGGTTAAAACGATTCGGGTGTACACGGATCCCGTGGTTTACACGGATATCGAAACCCGGGGATTTGCGGTTTCCCCCACTCAATGGGTAACGAAATATTACCGGTTGCGAAAAGAAAAACAACCGCTCGTAACCGATAAGGGATTCATCGAAATCAACTTTGAAAACTTTGCCGTCATCTTCAGCCCCCAGGAGCGCAGATTCCTAACCCCGTTCCGGTAAGCCATCCTGAAGAGGGGAGCGGAAAAGGAGGTAGCCCATGGATCAGGTAAAATTTGCCGAAGGTGATACCGTCCCCCAGATGTTTCAGTCCCGTGTCCAGTTGTCGGGAAGCCGGGTTGCTCTTCGCTATAAGAAACTGGGCATTTGGCATGATGTAACCTGGAATGAATACGGTCAAAAGGTGAGGAAGGTCTGTGTAGGCCTGGTTTCCCTGGGTCTGAAACCGGGGGAGTGCGTGTCCGTGATTGGCGAAAACTGCCCGGAATGGGTCTGCGTCGACCTGGGGACCATGCACGCCGGGGGTACAACCGTCGGGGTTTACACTACGAACAGCTGGGAACAGTGCCAATACGTCGTGAACCATTCTGAGTCCCGCTTTTATTTCGTGGAAAATGAAGAGCAGTTGGACAAAGCCCTGCGCTTCCGGGAAAACGCCCCCCGCCTGGAAAAGATCATCGTCTGGGATCTCAAGGGGCTGAAGCGCTTCCAGGACCCCATGGTGATGAGTTTTGAAGAGTTCCTGGCGCTGGGAGAATCCCTCGATAAAAAAGAGCCCGGCTTTTTTGCAGAACGCTGGGCCCAGGTCAAACCCGGCGACCTGGCTCGTTTAATCTACACCTCAGGAACCACTGGCCCTCCCAAGGGAGCCATGCTCACCCACAGCAACATTACCTGGATGGCCCGGGCCATGGCCGAAGGAAACCCGGTATATTACGATGATGAATTTCTCTCCTTCCTGCCCCTCTGCCATATCTTCGAACAGCTCTTCACCATCTTCATGAACATCAAGTATGCGGCGATTGTCAACTTCATCGAGTCCACGGATACGGTTACGGATAACATGAGGGAAGTCTCTCCAACCGTAGCCTATGGCGTCCCCCGAATTTGGGAGAAATACTATTCCACCATCATGATCCTGATGTCCGATGCCACCTGGTTCAAACGCTTGCTTTTTCAGCTCAGCCTGGGGGCGGGGAAAAAATATGCGGCCCTCAAGACCAAACACCAGCCGATCTCGTTGTGGCTGCGCCTAGCTTACAGCCTGGCGTACTTCTCCATCTTCCGCAAGCTGAAAGAACGCCTGGGCTTCGACCGCGTACGCCTGGCCTTCTCCGGGGCCGCTCCCATTTCGCCCGACGTGCTGCGGTTTTTCCAGGGGATTGGCGTCCCCCTGCGCGAAGGGTACGGCATGACGGAGGGGACGGGGGTAACCTGTTCCAACCAGGGCGACCGGGTGAGGATCGGCACAGTGGGACAACCGCTCCCCGGCGTGGAGGTTAAGATCGCTGAAGATGGAGAGATTCTTTTCCGCGGAGGGAATGTCTTCAAAGGCTACTTCCGAGACCCCCAAGCCACAGCGGAGGTATTGAAAGATGGGTGGATGCGCTCCGGGGATGTGGGAGAGCTTGACCCGGATGGCTACCTGAAGATCACCGATCGCAAGAAGGACCTGATCATCACGGCCGGCGGGAAGAATATCGCTCCCCAAAATATCGAGAACCAGCTCAAGTTCAGCCCTTATATCAACGACGCGGTGGTCATCGGAGACCGGCGCAAATATCTCGTGGCCATCATCGTGATCGACGAGGACAACGTGGTGAAATTCGCCCAGGACAATAAAATCCAGTACACTACCTATGCCAGCCTGACCCAGCACCCCGAGGTCACCAAATTAATCCAGAGGGAGGTAGACGCCGTAAACAAAACCCTGGCCAGCGTCGAAACCATCAAGAAGTTCACCATCCTGCCCAAGAAGCTCTACGAGGAAGACGGAGAAGTGACCCCCACCATGAAGGTCAAGCGCAAATACATCAACCAGGCCTTCAAGGACCTGATCGAGGCCATGTATAAGGGGGGAAATTAGGGTCCATCCGGAAACTCCCTCTCCCCTCGCGGGAGAGGGGCGGGGTGAGGGGGAATAGAAATGAAAAGCATTCATATCCCATTCGTTATCACCCCCACCCTGGCCCTCCCCCCTCAGAGGGGGAGGGGAATTCCCGGTTTTCCGGATGTACACTACTTGGAGGCGGTATAGAGGACCGCGAGGATCTTGGTGGGTCTGTCGCCGGCACACTTTACCAGGTGGGGGCAGTTAGAGTCATAGTAAACCGCATCCCCGGCTCGCAGGACCTCCACTTGATCTCCCACCTGCGCCTTCATCTCCCCCTCGAGGACGAAAATGAATTCTTGCCCATCGTGGGTGGAAAGGTCCTGGACATCGGTGGGTACCATGGTTATGAGGAATGGCTCCATAAACCGGTTGGCCTTCTCCGGGGCCAGGGATTCGTAGAAATAGCCGTATTGCTCACTGCGCCCCTTCCCGTAACGGGAGATCGCGGGGCGGCTGTCGGAACGGACCACAGCCATCGGCTTTTCCACCCCGGGAGAGATGAAATACCCCATCTTCATCTCCACGGCTTTTCCCAGCTTGATCAGCTCGCCCAGAGGCGGGATCATTTCGTTTGACTCGATGCGCTCCAGTGTTTCAACGCTCATCCCCGTGCGGCTGCTCAGGTCGCTGGGAGTGAGGCCTCGCATCTCTCGGGCCTGGCGAATTCGATCTCCTAGGTTACCTTTTTTCCCTCCCGAGGCTTCGGCCGCTGCCGCAAAACGTTGGAGGTGAGAAGGATCCGTCAAAAGGTCGTGGGTTTCTTCCGGTCGGCGCACGGGCTCTTTGGGTTTGCTTCTGGATGATACCGTTTTTTTCTCTTTCTTCTTTTTCATTTTCTCTCCTCAATGAACGCAATTGCCTTATATCGCCCGCCCCGGCACCCCAATATTCCGGGCAATAACGATTCGCTGGATCTCTGACGTCCCTTCCCCGATCTCCAGGAGCTTATGATCGCGGTAGAAACGCTCGATCTTATATTCCTTCATCAGCCCATACCCCCCGTGAAGCTGCACCGCGTGGTTCACGACCCGGCCCATGACTTCCGAGCAGTATAACTTGGCCATGGCTGCCTCTTTGGTAATGGGACGATTGTTTTCCCGCAGCCAGCAGGCTTTGTAAAGGAGATTTCGGGCCAGCTCAATCTCCAGGGCCATGTCGGCCAGCTTGAACGCATTGGCCTGGAAGGAGCTGATGGGCCGGCCAAACTGCACCCGGGTGTTGGCATAATTCAGGGCCATCTCAAAAGCGCCCTGGGCCCCCCCCAGCCCCATGGCCGCGACGGAGAGGCGCCCTCCATCCAGGGTGGAGAGCATCTGGTGGAACCCATCTCCTCTTTGACCCAGGAGATTCTTCCGGGGGACGGTGCAGTCTTCAAAAAAAAGCTCGCCGGTATTGGAGGCGCGCCACATCATCTTTTTTTTCATCTCCCGGGCCGTGAAGCCGGGGGAATCTTTGGGCACGATCAGGCAGCTCAACTCCCGCTTTCCGTCTTCCTTAACTCCGGTGATCGCCTGGACGATGATCACGCCCGTAAGCGGATTGGCCGAGTTGGTGATGAAAATCTTGGACCCGTTGATCACCCATTGGTCTCCCTTCAGTTCGGCCTTTGTCCGGGAACCGCCGGCATCCGAGCCCGCCTGGGGCTCTGTGAGTCCGAAGGCGGCGAGCATCTTCCCCGAGCAGAGGTGGGGGAGCCATTCCTTTTTTTGCTCTTCATTCCCAAAGTAATAGATGGGCCCGATCCCGAGGGAATTTCCCGCGGTAATCGTGGCCGCCTGGGATCCGTCGACCCTGGCCAGTTCCTCGACGGCGATGATGTAAGAGATATAACCCATGTTGGAGCCGCCGTATTTCTCGGACACGAAGCAGCCCAGAAGCCCCAGTTCGCCCATTTTCAGGGTGAGCTCGACCGAGAACTCTTCCTTCTCGTCCAACTCCTGGGCCAGAGGGATGATTTCCTTCTCGGCGAAATCCCGAACCGCCTGGCGCGTCAAATTCTGCTCTTCGGTCAGATCAAAGTTCAGGGCCATCTTTTTTACCTCACACCTCGAATCTTTTGGCAAAGGCTGCGGGCGCAGATGGACCCAATATATTTTTTTCCGGGAATGAAGTCAAGAACTTCATTAATCCTTATTTAGGACGCAGATTTTCGCAGATGAAGGCGGATAATATATTTCTAAACAGGAGAGCCTCTTGCAAAACTCTTGAAAGTGAGAGGAGGTCGTCATTCCGGGCAAGCGAAGCGCGACCCGGAATCCAGGATTTTCAAGCAATTCTAGATTCCGGCTTTCGCCGGAATGACGGAGGAGATGACTTTTGCAAGAAGCTCAGGAATTAACCCGGATCCTTGATTCTGGTCTAACTCTATGGTAGGTTCTTTGAAAAAAAGGAACGCTGAAAGGTTCATATATGATCCGAGTTTTGGGTATCGCTGGAAGCCCGGTCGAGGGAGGCAATACCGAAACCCTCCTCAAGGAGGCGCTGGGCGTGACGGCTTCGGACCCGGAAGTTCAGACCGAGGTCTTAAATCTCTCGAGCTTGCAGATCACAGGCTGCCGGCACTGCAACTGGTGTATCAAGAATCAGACGCCGGAGAAATTCTGTGCGATCTCCGATGCCATGGATGAAGTCTATCCTGCCGTAGCGCGGGCCGACGTGATCATCCTGGCTACTCCTGTGCACATTGGCCGGATGTCCGGGCTGATGGCCAACATGATTGACCGCATGCGGGTCTTTGTTTATGGCATCGTCCACCGGGGGAAGTTGAAAGATAAAATAGGGGGGGCCTTAGTAGTGGGTTTCCTTCGCCATGGCGGACTGGAGATAACCCTCAGCAATCTCAATACCACCTTTGCTCTCTTCAATATGATCTCCGTGGGCCGCGGCGGGCTGGCCCTCACCAGCCTCGACGGCAAAGGAAAGACCACCAAAAGCGTCCGGCACATGGTCATGGAGGATGCCTTCGGTCTTTTCACTGCCAAGGACGTAGTCCGGCGGGCCGTGGAGATCGCCAAGATTGTCCAGGCAGGCAAGAAAGCCCTAAAAATAAATGCCTAGAATGCCTTAAATGCCTAAAATGCCTTAAATGCCTAAAATGCGCTAAAGTGCCCAAAGTTGAATATTACGGGAGAACCGAATGTTGAAAATGCTTTTTACCCCTATCAAAGTTGGCAAGATGGAACTTAAGAACCGCATCGTCATGCCCGCCATGCATTATCTCCCTTCATGGGAGGGAATGCTCCTCCCGCATCACACCGATTATTTTGTGGAACGCGCCAAAGGGGGAGCGGCCCTGATCATCATCGGCGGCTGCACCATCGATGAATATAGCGGAGCCCCCAATATGATTAGCGTGCGGGATGATAAATTCATCCCGGGACTTTCCGCTTTGGTCAAAGCCGTTCAGGCCCATGGTACCAAGATCGCCGCTCAGCTTTACCATGCCGGGCGTTTTGTTCATTCCATGCTCCTTGGCGGAAAACAGTCCATATCTTCTTTTCCTGTGCGCTCGAAATTTACCGGTGAGACCCCGCGGCAGTTGAGCATCCCGGAGATCAAACAGATCCAGAAGAATTACGCTCTGGCGGCCGGGCGCGTGAAGCGGGCCGGCTTCGACGCAGTTGAGATCATCGCCGCAGCCGGATACCTCATCAGTCAATTTCTTTCTCCCATCGTGAACCGGCGACAGGATGAATATGGGGGCGAATACGAAAACCGGATGCGCTTTGGCCTGGAGGTAGCCCAGGAAGTTCGCCAGGAGGTGGGTCCTGATTTTCCCATCATCTTCCGCGTGGCGGGGAACGAGTTCATGGAAGGCGGACTGGGCAACAAAGAAGCACAGATTTTTTGCCGGGGGCTGGAGAAAGCGGGGACGGACATGATCAACGTCACGGGCGGCTGGCATGAGACCCGCGTCCCCCAGATCACGATGGGGTTGCCCCGCGGTGGGTTTGTCTACTTGGCTCAGGGGATCAAGCAGGCTGTTTCGATCCCGGTTATGGCCTGCAACCGGATCAACGATCCTCTCCTGGCCGACCAGATCCTCCGGGACGGTCAAGCCGACCTCATCGGCTTCGCCCGCGGGCTGATCGCTGACCCTGAACTTCCGAACAAAGCTTTACAGGGGCGTTTTGATGAGATTAACCGCTGCATCGCCTGCAACCAGGGATGCTTTGACCCGATCTTCGACCAGAAGCCGGTGACCTGCCTGGTCAACGCCCGTGCGGGCGCGGAGGGCAAGCTGACCATCGAGCCAGCCACCCGGAAGAAGAAGGTCATGGTCATCGGCGGGGGCCCGGCAGGCATGGAAGCTGCCCGGGTCGCTGCTTTCCGGGGACACCGGGTCTCCCTTTATGAAAAAGCAGAGAAGCTGGGCGGGCAACTTCACTTGGCGGCAGCCCCGCCCGGCCGGGGGGAATTTCTCACTTTCGTCAGTTACCTCGAGAGGCAGATGAAAGCCCAGAACGTAGCCGTGTACACCCGGACCGAGATTACTCCTGAGTACGTCGAGCTTGAAAAACCTGACGTGGTCGTTGTGGCCACGGGGGCAGAGCCCTGGGCCTCCGAGATTAAGGGCATCAATCGACCCAACGTGGTCATGGCCTGGGACGTTCTCTCCGGCAGGGTAGATGCAGGGAAAGAGGTGGTGGTCATCGGCGGCGGGGCCGTCGGGTTGGGAACAGCGATCTTCCTGGCCCGGAAAGGAACCATCGACGGCGATACCCTCCGTTTTCTCATGGCCAACCAGGCTGAGACTTTTGAGACCCTGAACTCTCTCCTCTTTCGGGGGGTGAAAAAGGTCACCGTGGTGGAGATGCTGAATCGACTCGGACAAGATCTCGGTCGCAGCACCCGGTGGACCATTATGCAGGACCTTTGGCGCCTTTCCATTAAAGCCATGACCCACACCCATGCTAAGGAGATTACGGACGGAGGGGTTATCGTGGACCGCGGAGGTCAGGAAAATCTCATCCGAGGGGATACGGTGGTGGTAGCTACGGGGGCAAAAGCGGTGAATGCCCTTTACAAAAAGCTCCAAGGTCGAGCGTCGGAGATCTATCTCATCGGGGACGCGAAAACTCCGCGCAAGGCCCTGGAGGCTGTGGCCGAAGGTTTGGCAGTAGGAAGGATAATCTAAATAGGGGATCCGCAAAAATACCGTTAGGCGCGTGGCGCAAGGGGGAGGAAAGAAAAGAATCCTCACGCTCTCACGACTTGCGCCTTACGGAGCAGCTTACACCGCGATGACTTCTTTGACCTCAGGAATCTGGGCTTTGAGGCGTGCTTCCACGCCACGCTTCAAGGTTAGCTGAGACATGGGACACGAGCCACAGGCCCCCACTAATTTCACCTTGACGATTCCTTCCTGAACGTCAATCAACTCGATATTCCCCCCATCCGCCTGTAAAAAGGGGCGGATTTCCTCGATCACTTTTTCTATTTTCTCTCGCACGAATACCTCCTTTTTGCGCTCCGAAAGGTTTTAAACTCGGCCACGATCGGCCTGTGCTCTTGGTTCCCAGGGGCATTCATTCCGGGACACAGGCCTCTACCGGGCAAACATCCGCGCAGGTCGCACAGTCTGTGCATAAATCAGGTTTGATCACGTATTTGGGGTCCCCTTCACTGATCGCTTCAACCGGGCACTCCTCCTTGCAGGTCCCGCACATAATGCAATCATCGGTAATCTTGTGTGTCATCTACCCCCTCCTTCACAGGTTGATCTTCTCATTGAGCTCTTCGACAAGAGCGTTGGCGTCCTTGTTGTGCATCAGGGCTCCGAAGGAAATCGTCTCCATCCGTGAACCCGGGCAGGTGAAACAGCCTTCCCCGAAATGCCTCCGAAAGACCTCTTGGGCTTCGGGGTACTTGTCCAGGACATCGCCAATGTTCATTTCCTTGTCAATACTCCGTTTCCCTTCACGCATGGCTTAAACCTCCCAAAAGCTTCACTTCCAAGAATCTTCTCTCTTAGAACAATAAGTTCGTCTAAAAATTTAAAACATTGATCTTTTTTACCCTATCATTATGAATTGCCATAAAAATGATCTAAATCATGTCCCCGCCTAAAGGACCTGTCTGATGGCCTCCTCAAATACCCGTTTCTCCGTTAAACCAATGAATCGCCGGCAGATCTGTCCCTTGCGGTCGATGATGAATGTAACGGGAATTCCTTCAATCGGCCCTATGCCCGGAATGCTGCTGAAAGCCTTTACCACGGCTTCATCGGCCATAACGTTGGTGTATTCCACCCTGAATTTTTCCACGAATTTTTGCACTTCCACTGCTCCTCCGCGATCCAGGGCAATGCCGATCACCTCCAACCCTTCCTTTTTATACTGGTGGTAAAGGTCATTCAGACGGGGGATCTCTTGGCGGCAGGGCGAACACCAGGTGGCCCAGAAATTAAGGAGGATGACTTTCCCCTGGAGGTCCGCCGAGTCTACTTTCTCCCCTTTTAGGTTCAGGAGCCTGAAGCGGGGAGCTCCTCTTTCTTCCCCCACGCATTCGATCTTCTTGGGCCTACTCCCGGAGATTTCCAATAGGCCAAGAGACAGGGCAAAAATTAGGATAGCTACCCCAGAAATCGTCAGGAAGGCAATTCTTGATTTCCTTGTCATTTTTATAGTTTATCTATTAGCGGCGTCAAATAATCAAATTTTCTTCTTTACTTTTTTATAGGAGAGGCGAGGTTAAGAGATCTCTTTTCCTTCCGAAATGCGCCGTAGGGCTTGGGGGTCAAGGATGAGGATCTTTCCGCTGACCGGCTTGATGATCTTCGTTTTCGTAAACCGGCTCATGACGCGGATGGTAGTCTCGACGGTTGTTCCGGCCATGTCCGCCAAGTCCTGGCGGGTGAGCGCGAGGTTGAGCACAATCCCAGACCCTTCGGGGGTCCCCAGTTTACCGGCCAGCTTCAACAGGATATTGGCGATCCGTTGTTCCACGCGGTCCACGGCCAGACTCTTGATGGTGGTGTGGGCTTCCTGCAGCTGCCGGCCCAGCTCCATGATCATCTCCGTGGCCACGAAGGGATGCCGGCCGAAGAAAAGGAGGAATTCTTTGCGAGAAAGTTTCAGGATCGTCGAAGGCTCCATCGCCTGAGCCGAGGTGGGGTACGGTTTGCGATCAAAGAGGGCGAATTCCCCGAACATATCCCCGGGGGCAAAGATTTGCAGGATGACATCTTTGCCGGAATCCGAGTGCTTGACCAGTTTCACCCTCCCCTCTCCGACGATGTGCAACCATTCGGCAGTGTCGCCCTCGAAGAAGATGTAATCGTCCCGCTGGTATTTCTCTTCTGCAAACAGCCGACTGACTTCCTTCTGGGTGGCTTCCGAGACAGAGGAGAAGAAGATTGTTTTTTTTAAGGTTTGCAGCCGATCCATAGGCCCTCGCCGATAACCCAGAATAGGTAAACCCCGACTTTATTTTAGAACGGGGCTTCCTTTTATGCAACAAATTTTCCGGCAGTGGCGCGCACTTTTATCGGGCCGGATCTCTTTGGCCGCAAAGGCTGGCAACGGGGACAGAAGAAAGTGCCCCTTCCGCCCACGCGCTCCCGGACGATGGGTGAACCGCAGAAACCGCAGGCTCTGCCTTCTCTCCCATACACTCGCAGGGAATGCTGAAAAGCCCCGGTAGACCCGCTGGTATCCACGTAGGTCCGGACAGAGGTCCCGCCGGCCCGAATGGCCTCCTGCAAGATGCGTCGCAAGGCATGGTAAAGGCGGAGAAGGGCTTCTTCTCCCAGCGTATCGGCCCGCCACCGGGGGTGGATTCGAGCGCGATGGAGCGCCTCATCGGCATAAATGTTACCCACCCCGGCCAGGAATCTCTGGTCCAGAAGGAGCGGTTTAATCGCCCGGTGCTTTAATTGTGTGCGGCGGATAAATTCTTTTGCGGCAATGTCGAAAGGCTCGGGACCCAAGTCCGCGAGGGAACTGAGCGTATCCCCGATCCCTTTCTTTTCTACACAGAGCCGGCCGAATTGACGCGGGTCCACGAAACGAAGCTGGCAGGGTTGGCCTTGAAACGAAAAGACCACATGGGTATGTTTTTCCGGGGGTGCCTGGGCGGGGACGAACCTCAACCTTCCGGTCATGCGCAGATGAACTCGCAAAGCCACCCCCCCGTTTAGGTGGAGGATAATGTTTTTCCCTTGCCGTTCTGCGCGGAGAATCTTCCTTCCCCGCAGGGAGGCGATGAACGATTTTTTTGAACCCTGGATGCTTTTTCCCAGGCTCACCTCGACTTTGGAAAATTCCAGGCCAATCAATCGATCCCGCAGGCCGCAGACGATGGTTTCCACTTCTGGCAGCTCGGGCATAATGGGCTTCCTTTCCTTTCTTCATGCTTCCATGTACGGGGCAGCCCTGGCATTTCGGCAAGCAAGGAGTGCAGGCTTAAGAAGGGAGATGGGCTATTTCTTTTCGTCGCCTCCGACCAAAGTAGGCCCTCACGGCTAAGCTCCCGATGCCCAATAGAAAGAAGAGGCCGGCAGCGACTACCCAATAGACATCTAAAGTCCCCTGGTCAATCTTATACACCAGGAGGGAATAGAACATGGCGCTGGGGATTTGGGCAATGCAAACCAGCGGAATGAATTCCCAGTACGTCAAAAGCGTCAGGCCCGCAGCATAGCTGATTACGTCGAAGGAAATGACCGGGACGAAACCGAAAAAAAGAATGACGTATTTTTCATACTTCCGCAGGGCCCTATCGGCCGTTTCCAGGTGCACTCTGTTTACGAGCCGATGGACCACAGGGCGTCCCAGCGTCTTGGCGATGGCGAAACAGGTGATGGACCCCAAGACCGCGCTGCTCCAGGACAAGAGCAGCCCCCATACCAGACCGAAGGCCAAGGCGTTGACCACAAAAATGGGAAAAGCGGGGAGGAAAAGGACTACGGATTGCCCGACCATCAGAGTGACGGAAATCAGAGGGGCCCAGACGCCGTAAGAAAGGATGAAAGATTTGAGGCGATCGATGTTTCCGTGAACCGCCAGATCATTCAAGAAAACACTGCATTGGGACCAATTGGAAAGCAGGAACAGCCATCCGATGCCCATGGCCACCAGGAACCCGATGAAAACGATGAACGTTCTGCTCCTCAAATCCTTCTCCCCAGCCGGGAGAAAATCAGCCCTTCCATGGGATGCATCCCTTCTTGCCCGCCGCTTATCAGCAGATGGCTTCCCTCATTCCACGGCCCGCTTCCAGACACACACTAACTCACCCAAATGATACCCAAATTGAATGAGCTCCCAACCGCTTAGGCCCTGTTCATTGAAGGCCTCCCGGATCATGTCCGCAGCTGCCTGCGAGGTATCGTGGAGAAAGCATTGTCCCTTTTCATCGCAAATAACGGCGTCTACTGGATCTCCCTCTTCCCCACGGGCGAAGTTCTGCAAGTGGTATCGGGTAATCTGGTATTCCCATTTGATCATCTGCACACCCTTCCCCTTGGCTTCCTGTCCGCACTTGGGCACGAGTTCTTTTCAGGGCCCTACCCGCATGACTGTGGGGAGGAATCAACTCTCCCCAATGCTATAGAAAACCTGCGCGCCCCCAAAGATCGCTGCTTCTCCCAGGTCCTCTTCAATCCTGAGAAGCTGGTTGTATTTGGCCATCCGGTCGCTGCGGCAGGCCGAACCCGATTTGATCTGCCCTACATTGGTGGCCACGGCCAGGTCGGCGATGAAAGCGTCTTCCGTCTCGCCTGACCGATGGGAGACGACCGCAGTATACCGGGCTCGTTTGGCCATCTGGATGGCCTCCAGCGTTTCCGTCACGGTCCCGATCTGATTGAGTTTAATCAGGATGGAATTGGCCACACCTCTCGCGATTCCTTCGCGAAAGATCTTGGGGTTGGTCACGAAGATATCATCCCCCACGATTTGCACGCGTTTTCCCAATCGTTTGGTTAATTTTTCCCAACCTTCCCAATCGCTTTCGGCCAGAGCATCCTCCAGGGATTTGATCGGGTATCGTTCCACTAAGTCTTCATAAAAATCGATCATCCCTTCGCTCGAAAGCTTTTTCTCCCTGCCCGTCTTAAAAACATAGCCACCGGCTTTGTAGAAGGTGCTGGCGGCCGAGTCCAGGGCCAAAAAAGTATCTTTTCCTGGTTCATAACCCGCCTGACGGATGGCCTCAACGATCAACTGAAGAGCTTGCTCATTGGACTCCAGACGAGGGGCGTATCCCCCTTCATCCCCCACCGAGGTGTTGTAGCCCCTTTTCTTTAGGATCTGGCGAAGGTGATGAAAGACCTCCGCGCCCATGCGTAACGCTTCCGCAAAGTTCTTCGCCCCCGCGGGGACGACCATGAATTCCTGAATGTCCAGAGCATTGTCGGCATGGGCCCCTCCGTTGAGGATATTCATCAAGGGAACCGGAATCTCCCGGGCCCCCGGCCCCCCGATATATCGATAAAGGGGAATGCCCAACGCCTGGGCCGCAGCACGGCAGGTGGCCATGGAAACGCCCAGAATGGCATTGGCTCCCAGCTTGGATTTGTTTTCCGTTCCATCCAGCTCGATCAAGCATTGGTCCAGGGCTACCTGGTCCATAGCCTCCATCTTCTTTATTTTGGGGGCGATGATTTTTTGCACATTCCTCACGGCTTTATGCACGCCCTTGCCCAAGAAACGCTTGGGGTCGCCATCCCGCAATTCCAATGCTTCCCTCTCTCCGGTGGAAGCCCCGGATGGCACAGCCGCCCTTCCC
>Ga0315283_10003083_pt1 | contig 14158 bp, 8 predicted proteins | sample YL17G09_0_MG_FD_204541 | JGI IMG/M metagenome (GOLD analysis project Ga0315283, IMG submission 204541) | Sediment microbial communities from Yellowstone Lake, YNP, Wyoming, USA - YL17G09_0 | ecosystem: Environmental > Aquatic > Freshwater > Lake > Sediment | place: USA: Wyoming | collected... | reverse complement strand
CCCCACTGAGGCAGATGCCCTGGCTGCTAACTTGTTCATCAGCCGTTCTACGGGTGGATTGTCTGTTGGGCGGGTGCGCCTCTACTTCAACGCCCCCCTGGCGCTCAACGTCAGCGCAGGGAACGTCTGCTACACGGCGGATGGACTCCGGTACATCCCAACCTATCTTCAGAGCATCACCGCCGAGTCGATGCTGTTCAATCAGTCCGGCAACCTCTACTACTTCGACATCCAAGTCACGGCGGAGGAAGCAGGGGCATCCTACAACGTCGACAAGAAGAAGATCGTAGGCATCACGAATCTCAACTCCGCCGTCCTGGTGGAGAACGTAGAGAAGTTCGAAGGCGGGTTGGATGATGAGTCCACCCCAGAACTGGTAGACAAGGCAGAGACCAGCATCACCGAGCGGTCCCTTGTTGTTGCCCGTGGTGTTTCTGCTCGACTCCACTCCGCATTCGAGGACCTGGTACATCTTCAGGTTGTGGGGATGTTTGATGAGGAGATGTCCCGGGACATCATCAAGGGAGGGGACCTAGGCGAGGCCGTGGTGCATGGCACGGATGGATACACGGAGGATGATGGGGATGGAGATGCGTACACCTACATTCTTCGATCTCGGTACGCAGACTTCACGGACTACTTTGGTGCCGTCGGAGATCTAAGCCAGCCCCACTACCTTCTCATCAGTACGCTGGTGTACGGGAACAAGGCGGAGGTGTCTGGAGGAGACCCTAGCCACATCATCGTCCCAGATACCGATCTCCGTCGTCCCGACTTCATCCTAAGTGATGCAGGAAATGTGCTCCTCATCTTGAAGTCCGCCGTGGTGGGGAACGTGGGACCGGCCAAGGTTCTAGAGGCGACGGCCTACAACGAATTGCACCTGGACCGCATGTACGCAGCGGCCAGTGATATGGCCTGGGCTTTACTACGGCCTATCCAACAGATCGAAATCGATGCGGTGCTGTCGCCCACAGAGCTGCGTGTGAAGTCTCCGCTGCCTATCAACAGGCAGTCTCTCTTTTGGTCAATCCACCCCCAGCACCTGACGCTATCGGACATCCCGGGTGGCGTGCTCTACACTGATGATGCTGCGTCGCTGGAGATCAAAAGCGACGAGATCCATGTGGGAGGGGCGGCAGACTTCTACGTTCGTGGAACGGCTGTGGAGAATAGAGAGCTCGTCATCCCCGCCATCTCTGACGAGACCCCTCTCGACAAGGGCCTCGACTTGATGGCCAACACAACATACGTCAACTTCGTTCGTTCCCCAGCCAAGGACTTCGTGACGTTGGGAGTGAAGGCCGGGATGTCTTTGGTCATCGAGACCGGGGCCAATGCTCAGACAAGAACTATCCTCCGTGTTGGTGTGCGCCCAGCAGGGGTAAGTGGTCCATCTGCGGTTTGGTTGCAGGTAGATCCCGTCATCACGTCCACAGACGGCGCAATGCGGTACAAGATCGTAGACAATATCGAGATCAATCTCCGACAGCCTAAGACCGTGAGAGGTACAGGAGACGATCTGGAGACCCTTCAGCTCAGCCCCCTGGTAACCACCACCAGCGCCGTGGACTTCTCGAGCATCGGAGCGTCGGAGAACGATACCCTAGAGATCTTGGAGGGGTTGGATAAGGGGACGTACACCGTCAGCAACATCGGCGGCACGGGCAACCGAGATCTCATCATAGGAGCACAACTTCGATCAACGACGAACAACCTGAGCTGGTCACTGTACAAGGCGCAGGAAGGAATAGAGTTCCCGCTGGTAAGGATCACGAGCATCGATATCCTGGATAGCTCCAGTCAACCGACTGGATTCACCGTCCCCTACGCTCCACCCATCGATGCTAGGAGCTCCTCCTTCTCCAACGCGGGAAGAGGCACGAAGGTCAGCACCAGCGACGCTATCACTGGCATCGTGGCTTCCGTCTCCATGGATGATCTGAGCTACCCGCTGGGGGCTACGGTGCTGCGGTTGAAGGTCAATGACAGCACCACGTACAACATCGACCTGACTGGCCAGGTGAGCAAGGATGCCGTCATCCAGACCATCAACAACAAGGTCCCGGACGTAGCTGCCAAACTCACCATCGATGGGAAAGAGTACCTGACCATCCGATCGTCTGACCGCTGGCTCGAGGTCTCTAGCAATTATCAGAATGCTAACTTGGGGCTGAATGTTGCCGGAGAGGATAACAGGCAGATCAGAAGCGCAGGGAACATCACAGACTGGACCGCCTATGACCTGCGAGCTCAGAAGGACGCCGTCTACATCAAGACCGGGGACAACATCGGCTACCTGTACTTGATCTCTGTGTCTGCGACCAAGGTCTACGCTGTCGGGTTCGATGAGACCAGGAAGACAGTTCGCTTCCTCCAGCCGAACACACGGGTCAGTCTGGTGGCTGGTGCGAGATCGTATGGGAAGGCGAGGGTCTACTTCCTGGACCCAACCTCCTTCACTGTCCGAGGTGCCTGGCACCCATCTCTTGCAGCTACGAGTACGAACCCCGCGAACAAGGCGGTTAACGTGGTCTCTGTCCCGTCCACGATAGAGGACGAAGACCCCATGACCTATTTCACAGCCACGGTGAATGGGACCACCCTGAGGTTCTTCCCGGACCCAGATCTGAAGCACGAGCTTCTTCCGGCTCCGGATGAGGACATCTCCAACAATCTGACGACGGCGTCGGGTAGCCCCCTGGTTCGGTCCAACAGCGCCCCAGCGTCAGACTTGGGCAAGAACTCTAGAGCCACAGAACTCGACTTCCTGAAGCGGGAGCTCCGCATCAATGATGAGCTTGAGGTCACGTACCAGCCGATTCAAGCCACTGCCGATATCAGTGTCTTGACTCCGCCCTTTTCTACCCTACAAGGCAAGACGCTCATCCTGACGCTTGGGGATAACCCAACCAGGACGATCACGTTCACAGATCAGCTTACCAGTCTGGATGATGTACTCTCGGAGATCAATGAAGGTGTGGGGCAGGAAGTGGCCTTCATCGAGACCATCTCCACTGCACAATATCTGCGTCTGGAAGCAGACGACGCGCTGTTGTATCACTACGATAGCACAGCCAAGACCGTCTTCTGGACGTCCCCTCCCGCAGCGAACGTGGACAACTACGCCGAAGCGCATAGGACGTATCAGATCATTGGTGTTGGCCACCACGGAGACCCAACCCTCACGAGCTACCTCGCCATCACCCCCGTGGCCTCTGGAGCCGGTGATGCGCAGCACTTCAAGGTGTACCGCCCAGGTGTGCAGCGTCTGCACTCGACGGTGATGAACGAGAACCTGGTGAATGGCCTGTACTACATGGATGTGGAGTTAGTTTCAGAGGGGGTGGGGAATGAGTGGAATCTACAGCCTGGGTTGCTCTTCCAAGTTGTGGGGTACGAGTCGGATGGATACTACCTAGAGGTAGCAGATACGAACCTCTCCTTCTCCGAAGAGGAACAGGTCAAGATGGTGCTCTCCAAGCGCCTCTTGACTGTGGGTAGTTCTGACCGGCCGGATGAAGCGACTCCGCTCAGTGAGCAGAACATTCAGATCTCCTACGAACGGTCTCCCATCACGTCCTCAATTCAGTCCTTCGCCCGGTCGGAGCTCGAGCGGGTACTGACGGCTAGTCTCCTGGTACGGCACCTACAGCCGCACTACCTCAACTTCGAGCTGAACTACCGTGGTGGCTCCTCCTCCGACATCGTCATGGGGGATGTGCAGACCCACCTGGCGGGTCTGGGACCGAACGATCGAGTAGAGGTATCCGACATCCAAGACTTGGCGAGACGGAGGAGTGCTAGCTACATCCAGAACCCGATGGAGCTGGTGGCGGTAGTTCACGGGAAGGACCGTAAGATCTCTGTGGATCGATCTGAGGACTACGTGTCCAAGGGACGCCTGGCCACATTCTTCCCGGGATCTATCAGAGTGACTCGAGACACGACGTCCGTGCTCTAGTCCTTTTCGATCAATGGCACAGCAGGCTTGTAAGCTTTGGCAAGGTTCCCCAGCTTCACGACGATGCCGGAGTGAGGGTCGAACAGGCAGCCGCAGTTTTCGCAGTGGAGCTGGTACCGTGGAAGCGGATCGTCAGGACGGAACATCATCCTGATGTCTCCTCGCTTCTGGAAGGAGTTTCCGGCACAGTGAGGGCACGACTGTTGTTTGTAGAACTTCTCTCGTACTTCCGCTGCTGGGGTGAGGGTATCTTGCGTGCCTTCCAGAAGCTTCTGGGTGATTCTCGGATCGAGTGGCTTTAGATCCATGTTCTTACTGTAGCGTCGAGGCATTGGGGGTACAATGGCTTTGACGTCCTCATTTGTGGGCAGCTAGAATTCAAGAAACTCGAGGTGGTAGATGGCCGTTCCAGTCGTAACTTGTAGTGCAAAGATAGTGATCCCGTGGAATGAGGGCAGCGGTATTTACAATGCTGCGCTCTCAGCTACCGCCACCGAGAGCCCCACTGGGTGGACTTGGACCATCCTGTCCGTGCCCGTTGGTCTGGAGGCTCTGCTCTCGGGCACGTGGGGCGACTTCACGGATGGTGTCGCCACGACCGAAGCTGGCGGCGCCTCTGCCGTAGCTCTCGACGGCATCCCCACCGACACGGTAGCAGGAACGATCGTGGTGCAGGCGGTGGCCACGAACGGCGAAGGTCCGAGCGACCCTACGGTAGATCGGGCAGCCGGTCAACAGTGCGCGGTGATCAAGACCGAGAAGCTCGATCTGCCTCTGCCAGGAGATCGTGAGTACGGCTGGGGCCAGGGGCAGCTCGACGAGGTTCTGCGTAAGCTAGAGGCGGCATCTGGGGGCGGTGGGGGCGGGCTGACGCCTGTGGGACCTATTGCCGAACTCTCCTACAATGCCAGTGTTGGTGAGCTGGTCACGATGGTAGGGCCATAGCGTAAAGACGGGAGAACGGAGTAAGTCATATGCCCATTCCTGCTTTGACGGTCAATCTCCCGCCCGCGATCACGGTTGGCGATCGTGTGGGTGTACGGGCGCAGCCTCACAATCCTGGTGGTTTCTCGGTTGTTAAAGTATTTCCAGATTTCATGGACAAGATCAACGGATCGGCATCTTTCACGGTAGCCACTCGGACTCCAGTAAGCATCGCTGATCCGTATTGGGGATCGTGTTTCACGTTCGTGGTGGGCGTGGCGCGTGACGGCCCTGCGGGAGGGGAGTGGTGGATCGAGTCCGCTTACTTCGCTCCATGGGATGAGTGATGAAGATTCTCCAAGCCACGTACAGTCCTTCAATCCAGACGGGCCCTGACGACGTTTATGGCCACAATGGCGGTCTAGTTGTCAACCTTCCGGCAGCGATCACTATCGGTGATCGTGTGAGCGTGCGATCACAACCCGATAATCCTGGTGGGTATCCGGAGGAGCTGGCGAGCGTTCCACAAGCTGATCTGTTGCTCGCGCAAACCGACATCCTGCTTGATGGACGGTTCGAGAAAGACTCGCTGGAGAGGAAGCGGCATTGGGTAGGCTCGACCAACAAGCGTGTTCATTACCTCTCCGATCGCTACCAGCCTGGACTTGAGTATCCTGCTGAGGGCGAGCGCGTGAGAGGGCCTCACAAGGGACCTTACGGACGGGTTGAGAGGCTCTGATGCCGTGGACGTTGAAAGAATCTGGCGATCAACTCCCGTCGGGCGTGGTGCTGTCCGACTGCGCGGATTGGGTGTTCTCCTCGGCTTCCTACAATCCCACTTTTCTAGTAGGGTTCCAGCGGCATAGTTGTGCAATGCCCTCAAAGCGGTGCAAGTACGGTCAGTGTGAGGGGTTCACGTCGTGACGATGCCTGTTCAAATCATAATCTTAGGGGTCAAAAAGACCCCGATAGAGCAAGATCAAGTCTGGTCTCGAGACAACACGACCGGGATTTGGACGCAGCTCCCTGCTCTACCTTCGGAGACCGTGGTGCAGGCCGATTACCGTATGGCCATCCACGGCACCCCCGACGGGAAGATCATTGTATGTTCCAGAGGCGGACCTAAGCATTACGTAGACGGGTCTTGGACGCAGAGAAATTACGGAGATGCACCAGGTGATCTCCTACCGGAGTGTCTGCATAGCTACGACCACGGTTACGACGCGGTGTACGGAGCCTGGCCTCGTAGCTTAATCATGAGGCAGGCGTACCCGGTTAAGTGGAATGGTGCCTGGGGGCAGATTCCGTATCCCGCCCCTGACGAACGAGGCGCGAAGAACGTATGGATGGCAAGCGCCACCGAGGTTTGGGCGTGTGGTGGCGATGGCGTAGACAGCGCCTTGTGGCATACGACCAACCACACGGAATTTGGCGAGAGCTGGACCAACCTCTTCGCGCAAATGAATAGCGATTGCGGAATTTCCGCAACCTATGCAGAAAACGTGTGGGGTTTTGCTGCCAACGATGTGTACATCATTGTGTCTACCTTTGGCGCAGGTGGTGAGTACCTTATTCACTGGAACGGATCTGTCTTCTCAATATCGGCAACGTTATTAGGTGAGACAAACAGACTATGGCAAGGTCTTTGGGGTTGGGACAATACACACCTGTTCCTTACAGGTGGTGTGTATGGCGGCCCCAATGAAATATACATGTGGGATGGCGCTACGCTTAACTTGGTTCACACAATCACAACTTGGGATCCCTCGGATTGGTACGCATACAGGATAGGTGGATTGCCAGACGGTAGCTACCTCCTCTGCCAGGGCGCAATGGGGTCTGCGATCGAGTCCGTGGATGGCGGCGTAACATGGCAGGCCCCTGATGCCAGTTACCCAAGTGTCTTTGTTTTCGGTGGTGGGTGGACATACCGCCATGGCGGGATGAGTTTTATCGGGGCTTTGCCACCACCACCGCCGATACCACTGTGTACCTATGGTGGTGGTCAATACGGTGTTCCTGAGCCTCCTTACGGCCAATGCCTTGAAGCGGAAACCCCTGATGTGGACCCTCCCTATCTTCAGAACCAGAGCCCAGCTCCCAGTCAGACTGGAGTCCTCCTCAATGCGAATGTTGTCCTTGAGATCGTGGATGATGACTCTGGTGTGAATGCGAGTACGGTGGAGATCACGGTAGCGGGTGTCGTGGCTTGGTCAGGGGACGCGCAGCAGGCTGGCTTCTCTGTCACGAAGAGTACGGTATCGGGTGGCTTCCGCTACGTGATTGATCCCGATGTCCTATTCTCTTCCTTCCAGCTTGTTGAGGTGGGTGTTTACGCAGAGGACGTAGCGGCCAATGTACTAGATACCACGTACAGCTTCCGTGCTGCTGATGTTCTCGGCCCACTTGTAGAACCCATTGACCCAATAAACCAACAGACTGGTGTGCCTCTAAGCAGCCTGGTCTCTCTCCGAATCTCGGATGAAGATTCCGTGGTGGCCTCTACGATCAAGATACGTGTTGATCGTGGCACGGGGGTTTTCTTGACAGCATTTGATTGGATGCTGTCCCCAAAATTCCGACCTGGGTTTGATGGGCCGGGATCCAACTACACGGTCGATGCGGGGGTCTACACCATAGTCATAGACCCCATCACCGAGTTCCCTACAAGGTCAGTTGCACGAATTGAAGTACAGGCGACTGATCCCTCAGGCAACTTGCCTAGGCTATAGGCGGAGAGAACCATGGCGGCACCTGTCGTAACTTGTGGCGCGAAGATCTCGGTCGTATGGGACTACAACGCCGGGTCGTTCGACGCAAATCTCTCTGCATCAGCTACGAACTCCCCCAGCCAGTGGCTGTGGACCATCTTGTCCGTGCCTGTGGGGTTGGAGTACTTGCTGTCTGGGACACATGGAGACTTCGTAGACGGCACCGCTACGATTCAGAACCCGACTCTGGCTGGTATCAACACGGATGTCATTGCTGGGACGATCGTAGTCGAGTGCCGTGCGAGGAACCTGTCTGATGGTTGGAGCGATCCCGAGGTAGACAAGGGTGACGGGCAGCAACCGATCGCCATCAAGTTGGAGAACTGCGACGGAGAGGTCGCGGGAGACGGGCAGTGGGATTGGGGACCAGATTCAGTAGCCCCCACCCTCAGGAAGCTGGACACTACAGCGGGAGTAGTTGGTTCTACAGGTCCTACTGGGTCAGCGGGGGCATCTTCGACGGTCACCGGGCCGACCGGACCAACTGGATCTGAGGGATCTGTTGGATCGAGAGGCCCGACCGGTGCGACAGGACCGACCGGACCTACCGGACCCACTGGACCGACCGGACCTACCGGACCTACCGGTGCGACGGGTCCTACCGGACCTACCGGACCCACTGGACCGACCGGACCTACCGGGGCAGACTCTTTCGTTACAGGTCCTACGGGATCAACAGGGGCAGACTCCTACGTGACTGGCCCCACCGGGGCCGATTCCTACGTGACTGGCCCCACCGGGGCCGATTCCTACGTGACTGGCCCTACGGGACCAACTGGACCCACTGGCGCGACGGGGGCGGACTCCTACGTGACGGGGCCAATCGGCTCGACAGGTCCCACTGGTTCTACCGGACCTGAGATCACAGGGCCAACTGGACCCGCTTCAACCGTAACTGGCCCGACGGGAGCTACCGGTCCCGTGATCACGGGACCTACAGGGCCAGCGTCAGAGGTTACTGGACCTACTGGATCGACCGGACCCGAAGTCACAGGGCCAACTGGTCCTGCTTCATCTATAACTGGACCAACTGGACCAACTGGAGCAATTGGTCCTGAGGTCACTGGACCTACTGGCCCGGCGTCGGAGGTTACTGGGCCAACTGGCCCAACTGGTCCTGAGCTTACCGGTCCTACTGGAGCTGGCTCAACTGTCACGGGCCCAACCGGTGCGACTGGTTCGGAGATCACAGGGCCAACGGGTCCAGTATCAGCCGTTACTGGACCGACCGGACCGACGGGTGCTACTGGCCCGGAGGTCACGGGATCTACTGGTCCTGTAGGAGCAGACAGCACAGTCACCGGCCCTACGGGCGATCTCGGCCCCACAGGTCCCACAGGTGCGAGCTCTACCGTAACTGGCCCTACTGGTCCGCTGGGCACGGGACCTACCGGGGTTCAAGGAGACCCAAGCACAGTTACCGGACCAACTGGACCTACCGGCCCTGAAGTAACAGGGCCTCAAGGCGATCCTTCGACAGTGACTGGTCCCACAGGTGTGGCAGGTGGCGGGACAGGACCCACGGGACCAACTGGATCAGGAGGCACAGGACCTACGGGTCCCACGGGTGGGGGAGGTGCTCTCAGGAGCGAGGAGTTCACTGCCACCGGTCCCACGGGGCAGCAGAACTTCACACTCGCTGCTACTCCTGCGACCAATGCCAACATGCTCCCAGGTGTGAGCATCATCGGCGTATTCAGGAACGGCCAGATGCTTCGATACCAGGCTACTGTAACTTCCGCACTAGAGTACGACTACGACGCGCCAGATCAGATCGAGTGCAAGGACCTGACCGCTGGCGACATCATCGTCGTCGTGTACTCCACATAGGTGAGCTAGATGCCAACTCCAGGACTACGCGTCGATCAAGTAGCAAACGCCATAACCAGTGTGGCTGGTGTTTCGATCGAGATGCTCAAGAAGGCAGGAGGGTCCACTCAGTCGGTAACCAGTGGCACTTTTGTAGATCTGACTGATGTGTCCGGGTCCTTCGTAGCGCCGGTAGCCGGTCTATATGATATCGTGCTACGGATTAACGGTGTATATGGGGGTTCAATCGGGGATTCAGGAGCTTTCCGTGCAGTGTTTGATGCTGCTGGAACACCGCAGTACATTGGCACAAGTGACTACTACTCCACTTATTGGACAACTTCTGTCCTTCGCCCTGATGTAGATATCCGTGGTTCTCTTATCCTGACGGCAGGAACGCATACGATCAAAGTCGAGGCGTTGAAGAACGGGGGGTTATCACTCAATATCGATTCGCTCTCCACGTTCATAGTGAATGGAACGCTGGTCAGTGGCAGCGGGGCTGGTGGTACGATCGTTACTCCCGCTACACCAAGCGCGAATCCAACGAACATCTACAGCTCCGACGGCTATAGCAGCTACAAGAGTGTCCCTGGATTGAGTTTTTCGATCACTACTAGCGCGAATGAGTCCGTGCAGCTCAACTTCAAGGGCAATGCGTATGCGGCCGGTAGCTCAGCCAACGCCTATGTCCAGTGGTACATAGACGGAGTAGCTCTAGATGCTCCTGCCGCCTCCACTAGTGTAGCAGGTAGCACCTCAATCGATATCTCCTTCTCACGAACGCACACGCTCTCTGCTGGGTCCCACACTATCACAATACAGGCTAAGCAACTTGCTGCTGATTGGCAGCTGTATGATTGCCACGCCAGCATCGTGCAGTACCGTGGCGGCCTCGTTCACCCCGAGACCAAGCGAGCGGTTCTCACCTACAACGCAGCCGGTGCGATCGACGTGGCCGCTGCCCCGGGCGAACCTTCCACTGTCAATCTCACGCTCCAGGATGGCAAGCAGCGGTACTTCTCGGGCACCCTGGCCTGGGCTTTTGCGACCGGAGTTGCCGATCTAGGTCTGGACACTGGAACAGAGGCCAGTTCCACCTGGTACTACCTCTACGCGGTTCCCAAGAGCACGGACGACAGCCAGCTCAGTGTTCGAGCGTCAGTGACCGCCCCTGCAACCGGACCCACTGGGTACACGAACTTCAAGTACCTGGGTGCATTCAGGAACGACGGGTCGTCGAACATCATCAAGTTCTACCAGATTGGTTCCACGTTCGAGACAGCGGTTCCTCAGGGAACAGGGTTCACGGGATCTGGACCTGCCGACACCGTGGCACAGACGTACACTTTAACCGACTACATTCCGGCCACAGCCATCATGGTGGACATACACTTCTACTTCCAGGCATCCGGCACGGGGACCATGTTCGGGTTCTCTTACGGAGACCAAGATGTTACAAGTGCCACCACCATGTGGAATACAGCAAAGCTACGTGCCAGTGCCCCCTACACAGATGGGTTCCTTTCGAGTGGACAGTCTGCCCGAGGATTCATTCCTACAACAGAAGCAACCAAGAGGATAACGTACTTCAGGGATGCCTATACCCAATCCCGTATTGACACCCAGGGATGGATTGACAGGTACCTGACCTAATATGGTCTACGGCGGTGTTTTAGATCGTCACAGGAGTAGTGGGTGGCCGGAATCGGAACATTCAGCGGAAGTCCACTAGGCGATCTCCCCTTCGGGTCGCTCATAGAGACTGAGCCTCCAGAGACTGGGGCGGTCGTCTACACGTTCTCTACCCCGATGGAGAGCGCTGGGTGGCCATGCTTCGATGTCGAGCTCTCGGGCATGTTGGGCATCACCTACCTGCCCGATGTGACCATCTCGAGAGGCTCCCCCTACATCTCGCATGACGTATACGATCGGCTGGTGATGGTCAGCAACGATGGGGTGCTGACCTCGATGCGGGTCGATCTCCCATTCCAATCGAAGTTCACCTTTGAGACGGTATTCACCCCTGACATTCTCCCCGCCGGTATGGACAAGCTCGGGGAGTACCGCTTGTTCATCGGTGTGTTTGACAAGCAGGACAATGCGGGCGGGATTCTGATCTCGAAGTCCGGCATCGCTCTCGTATCTGCCTTTGGTAGCACCGCCTTTGTGCTACCAGGCAGCCAGCACATCTTCGAGGAGGGCATCGAATACATTCTTCGCATCGTGGTGGATGGCGACGAAGATCTGATGCACCTCTACGTCACTAAGACGTCAGAGCTCCTCCTCACCGGGCAGGTGCTCCGCTACACATCAGCCGCTCCTGTCACTCCTGCTGGCACCCCAGATTCGTTCCGTGTAGAGGTCATGGGGGAGGCAAATCTAGAAGTCACAGCCAGGTTCTCTGCCTTCCGATGCAATTGTACCGAGGCTCTGATCCCAAACCGACGCCCCATTGCGGACGCCGGGATGGACCAGACGGCGAACCTCGGTTCTGCGATCACGCACGATGGGCGCAACAGCTACGACCCAGAGGGGCTACCGATAACTTATCTGTGGGATCTAGTGGAGGCCCCAGATAAGTCGCGGTACAAGATCACAGGGAATGGTTCCACAACGGACGATGGTGACGCCGACGGGTTCACCACGATCTTCAATGGCGGGACAGACAGCTTCAGCTCTGCGAACGCTCCGCTGTTGCAACCAGGAGATGCCCTCGTCATTGAAGACGTCGTGTATGAGGTGGGTACCTCTCGCTGGTTGTTGGACTCCGAGACAGGTAAGTACGTCAGGGATTCAGGTCTGTGGAATGACGACGAGCTAGTCATCACTACGGATACGATTCCGGATTCCCTGTCCGGGGTGTTCTACTCTGTGCTTCACAGCTCAACCTACTTCAACGATCGGACGTTCCCCGACCCCGTTGCGATTCCTGACCTGAGCGGGATCTTTATGGTCAGGCTGGTAGTGAACGATGGGGAACTAGATAGTCTCCCAGCCACGTCTCTCTTGAATGTGGCGCAGACCTCGGTAGCTATGGGGTGCATTCCAGAAGTGAGTTGGATCTGGAACCTCCTCTCCGACTTCTGGAACCTACTCGAGGACCGGGAGATTGTAGAAACGGCTTGGTCGGGATTCGCCCAGGCTGCTGCTGCTCAGCTGATGACAGCGTGGCAGATTGACTACAACAAGAGCCTGCTCGATATCCAAAGAGTCTTCCAGCGTCGCTGGTTGAACTACGACACACAGACCTACGACGACCCAGAGACGGCAGAGATACGTATCGTCAGAGGCCCAATTGTTGGGGCAGATCTGGCCGCTGGGGCTAGCGTCTCCGGGCAGACGTTGCAGCTCGTCCTGGATGCTGGACTGGTGCAGACCATCACGTTCACGGGCACGAACCCTCTGTCGGCGGATGCAATCGCCGCGCAGATCAATACAGCGATGGGGTTCAGCTCATCAGTGAACAAGCTGGCTTTGGTCGTCACCAAGGGTACAGAGAAGTACCTGGTGCTGGACTACGCCCTCCTCCTGCGGATCCGGCCCCAAGGTACAGCCAACACGGCCCTGGGATTCTCGACTGCTGGGTACACGCAGAACGATCTCCAGGGTTCGCTTGGCTGGCTCACGATCAATAGGTACTCCTTCGAAGCATCGGAACCTGCTGTCCTGGAATTCGACGAGCAGAACATAGGCAGTAGCGATCTGCTCGTCTTCTACGACAAGGGCTACCGTATCCAGAAGACCGCCCGCGCCGTGCTCACCACGGAGATTCGCGGGCTCTCCATGTTGGATGAACTGCCCGACCCCGACTACTTCTTCGCCGCTCCCTGGCTGGTCTCCTCGGTGGTGAACTCCCACACGCTCAACTTCGACACCGACCTGATTGTTCCGGGAGACATCGCCAGGTTCGAGGTGAAGAACCTGACCACGGGTAGGTTCTCGGAGATCTACTGCCGTGTCTCTGGAGCCAAGGGTGCGCGTCTGGGATTTGATCCTGCACCCCTGCTCGAGCACTACAATGGTGACCCGGCGAACTACGAGACGACGTTCCTGGGAGCGAAGCACGTAGTCTACCTACCCGTGGACCCACTGGTCGTAGAGATCCCCCGCTTGCAGGAAGTCATCAAGGATCCTCCGAGCAAGCTTGACCAGAACACGGACTTCACGATCGAAGAGGTTTCTGGGCAGAACGCGATCATCTTCCGGGCAGGTACGTTCAGCTACATCGATGCGCCCCCAGACAATCTATGGGCGGAGATCACGTACTTCGACAATCGCCCGACGATCGAGGCCAACTTCGGCCGGATGGTCAATTTCACCCTCGATCACCTACAGGCTGTGACCGAAGATCTGGACTATCTGTCAGCCGTGCGCGGTCTGTGGTGGGCGTACTTCGGAGGGCCTTCCCTCTTCAAGGTCCGGGCAGGAACGCAAATATTGCTGGGCCTCCCCTTCTCGGAAGCAACAGGTACGATCACCAGCATACTTCCGTCCTTCAGTGCTATTGAAGGGCGCATCATCATAGAAGACTCTGCGCCACCCAACAATCCGAAGACGTACTACTACCCGAGGGTGGCAGGGTTGGGGACCAATCCGATCACGGAAAAGGTGTTCGAGGTGGGAGATCTAGTCGAGATGTTCACTCCGCTATGCGGCGGAGTGGAGGTCTATGACTACTTGTCCAACC
>Ga0315283_10003081_pt1 | contig 14163 bp, 18 predicted proteins | sample YL17G09_0_MG_FD_204541 | JGI IMG/M metagenome (GOLD analysis project Ga0315283, IMG submission 204541) | Sediment microbial communities from Yellowstone Lake, YNP, Wyoming, USA - YL17G09_0 | ecosystem: Environmental > Aquatic > Freshwater > Lake > Sediment | place: USA: Wyoming | collected... | reverse complement strand
ATTGCGATGCCGTATGAAATTACCCTGACGAGAAAAGACGACAGAAAGGTGCACGCGCTGGTTTCACCGAAACCGCTCTTTGATGAAAAAGGTCATTTCAGCGGGAGTTTCGGGATATTTACCGATATAACCGACCGGAAACAGGCAGAGTCGGAGCTTCTCTCATACCAGAAACAGCTTCGTTCCCTCGCTTCAGAACTGTCGCTGGTCGAGGAAAGACAGCGTCGATGCATTGCAACGGAACTCCACGATTATATCGGACAAACCCTTTATTATTCCAAGAACAAACTGGAGGCGCTGAAGGAGATTGCTTCTGCCGGTGATCTGAAAGAGCCGGTTGATGAGATCCTCTCCCTCATTGCGCAGACCATTGAGTATACGAAATCACTGACATTTCAGCTCGGGACACCGCTCCTCTATAAAGAGGGGCTGGAAGCTGCCCTCAAGTGGCTCGGATACCAATTTCAGAAACAGCTCGGACTGGTTTTCCACTTTGAGGACGACTTGAAGCCCAAACCCATTGCGGACGAAACGCGCATCCTTCTCTATCAGGCGGTGCGCGAACTGCTGATCAATGTAACCAAGCACGCAAAGGCGCGGAATGTAAAGGTTTCGATCCAGAGAGATTACAAGTATATCCAGATTTCCGTCGAAGACGACGGAATCGGATTCGATACCTCCAAGATTGAAGCGTACAAAAGCAAAGACGGCGGATTCGGTCTCTTCAGTATCCATGAACGGTTAAAATATATGGGGGGGCATTTTAAATTTGCATCGAAGAGCGGCTACGGAACGAAATCCACGCTGACGGTGCCTCTCAAACTTATTAAAAAAAGTACCGGATAGGGGTCGGAAATAACAGGGGCCTTTCTCCCCCTTGTTATTACTAAAAAAGGAAGTGCAGAAAATAATACGCGCCTGCAACGAGCCCGAAGAAAGTAAGGATGAGTAAAAATGTGATAAGAAGCCTTTTCGTCCTCCTCCCCTGCGCCGGTTTCCCTGTAATGTTCGCGGGAGGCTGCGGAGAAAACGAATCGCTTTTTTTTACTGTCCCCGGTTCACTCGTCCCTTTGTCCGGGGATGCCTGCTGGGGCTTACGTATTTCAAGCAGCTCGGCTACTTTAAATTCTTTGTATTCGACCTCGATATCCCTTTTGGGGGGAATCACTTTTCTCCCGCATTTGCTGCAGAACATTGCTCCGCTTACTTCATTCCCGCAGTGAGGACATTGCATGCATTTGCCTTCCAATCTTTGTGCCGTTTTTGCTTCTGAATTGTAATACTGATCCTCATAAATTGCAATAATTGACCATTCCTTCATGGAAACATTCAGTCAAAGGTGTAGCCGCAACCTTCAGGTTGCGTCCGGGGCGCAGGCTAAAGCTTGCGGCTACCTTAAATACACCCGTCATTGAAAGGTTCTTCATGCACTGCAACAGATTTATTGCAAAGCGATGATTTTGCGGGTAAAGTAAAGTTAAAGAAAACGGTTTGCAAAAGAAGATTTCTCACAAAGGACATGGAGAAAAAAGACAGCATAAGAATCACGTCAGGTCTCCACAAGGACTACAGCACGGATGTGGTCATTGACGGGAAGAAGTACCTCATCCTCACCGAGGATATCGACCCGGCAAAAACAGCAATAATTACGACCGTTTATTATAGAGGAAAAATCCTGTCAACAAGAACAATAGATGTCAGAACCGTCACGAGCAGACCTGACTATAAGAAGAAACTCCCTGAGCTCGTCTGCAAACAACACGAGATGATTGCGGCAATGCTGAAGCAGGAGCATGACCAGAAGTTCAAAAAACCCTCGGATTATCTGAATGAAGTCAAATCCCTCCTCCAGAGAAAAAACAATAAAGGCGCCATTGAACTGATTACGTATGCACTCAAACAATATCCTGACGAACCGGCATTGCTCTCTTACTACGGCTGCCTTGAAGCTATCATCAACAAAAATTACAAGCATGCCATTGATACCTGTTTAAGGGCGATCGAAAAGCTCGAGGAAAGACTGCCGTTCGGCAAAGAGTTTTTCGCCTCCGTGTTTTATCTCAACCTCGGAAGGGCTTATCTTGCATCAGGAAATAAGACAGACGCTGTCAAAGCCTTTCGAAAGGGGCTTTCGTTCGATAAAGATAATAAAGATATCCTCTGGGAACTGATGAAGCTGGGCTTGCGGAGAAGACCTGTTGTTCCTTACCTGAAGAGAACAAATCCCATGAACAAATTCATCGGCATGCTATTGCATAAATTGACAAAGGTATGATCCTAAAAGATCGTCGTGAGCCTTTCAGTTGCCTTGCGCAGCCGGAGGGCGAGAATACGTATCAGTCCTTTCAGCAGCTTGGTACCAGTATAGGGATGCTGCTGGAGGAGGGCTTCTAATGACGTGTTCCTGAGGATGAGCATGGTCGTATCTTCTACCGCTTCAACGGTAGCAGAGCGTTTATGCTGATCAAAAATCGAAAGCTCTCCGACCAATGCACCGGAGCTCAACAATGCAATGATCAGTTGATTGCCTTTAAACTCCGTCTGTTTTTTTACCTCCAGTTTTCCGGAAACGACAAAACTGATAAAATCACCGGGATCCCCTTCCTTAAAGACAACAGACCTGGCAGGATAGTCGCCCAAATCAAAGAACGGGATGAGTTTTTCGGCATCGTCGTCTTCGATGAAAGAGAAGATCATTTCCGTCCGGAGTTTGTTGAGTTGTTCCTTAATGGTATCGTTTTTCATCTGCGTTTTCGATCCGTTTTCTCTATGCTATTTCTTGTCGAAGATATATTTACTGATTAACTCCTCAATATCGACTGCTGATTCGGTCTCCGAAATCATCCCGTTCGGCTTGATATAATCCTCGGCTCCTCCGGGGGAAATCTTTATGTATTTATCGCCGATAATACCCTGCGTCCGGATGCTCGCGATGGCATCCTCCTGAAGCTTCACGTCAGGATTGATCAACAGTTCCACAATCGCGTTATAGTTACCGAGGGATATCTTCGCTACTTTCCCGACCTTCACCCCTGCGATATCCACCTCCGAGCCCTCTTTCAGGCCTGAAATATTGGTAAATGTGGCTTTAACCGGATATTGCTTCGTTCCGAAGAGCTCGACATCACCGAGTTTTATGGAAAGATAGGCCATACAAATAAATCCTAAAATAATAAAGATTCCTACGCCTGTTTCAATGCTCAGTCTGTTCATTGCTAACCCTCCACTTCTTCACTTTCATAGATTAGTCCCATAGTTTTTTCGACAAATTCCTTAATGTGCGGATTATCGGATGTCTGAAAATCCTCAGGAGGAAGACAATCCTGGACGACACCCTCATGCAGCAGCGCAACATAGTCGGCAAGCTTGAAAATTTTCGGAACGTCATGGCTGACGATAACGGACGTATATCCCAGTTTCGCCTGTGTCCGGAAAAAGACGCGGTATATCTCGTTGCTCTTGGCAACATCGAGGCCGGTTGTCGGCTCATCGAAAAAAACAATTTTCGGATTCAGTACAAGTGCACGCGCGAGGCCAACCCGTTTTTTCATCCCTCCGCTGACCTGGGCGGGATATTTCTCATTGCTCCCTTCGAGGTCCATCAACTTCAATTTCTCGTTCACGATCTCTTTTATCTCTTCTTCCGATTTCTTCGTGCGCTCGCGCAACGGCAGCGCAACGTTGTCAAAAACAGACATGGAATCGAAAAGCGCCGAATTCTGAAAGAGCACGCCGAAATACGACCTGATCTCTTTCAGTTCCTTCTTCTTTATTTTGTTGATATCCTTATTGAACACGAGTACCTGTCCGCTGTCCGGTTTCATCAGACCAAGGATATGTTTGAGAACGAGGCTCTTTCCTTTTCCGCTCTCCCCAACAATGACAGTTGTTTTTCCCTCGAAAATGGAAAGGTTGATCCCTTTCAGCACCTGCTGCTGGCCAAATCGCTTCTTTACGTCGACAAGCTGTATGATCGGTTCCGTATTCATATGAGAAATGAGGTGATAAGGTAGTCGAAGACAAGGATAGAGACTGATGTTAAAACCACTGCATACGTCGTTACCCTGCTGACGCCCTCAGCGCCGAACCCGCCTTTCCTCTCAAAATGAACTAAATAGCCTTTCGCAGCGCATATCCAGACGATCAGAAGACCGAAACAGAGGGATTTCACAAACATCATATAAATATCGTCGAACTCAACATTCTTATACATATTCACAAAATAAGCCCCCTCGTTCAAACCGAGGAGCTTGACACCCACGAGATAGCCGCCGAAAATACCGACAACATTAAAAATCGCCGTCAACAGCGGCATTGCGATTATGGTGGCGATGAATTTGGGGGCAACGATGTATTTGTGGGGATCGATCGCCATGCATTCGAGGGCATCGATCTGCTCCGAATTCCGCATAATGCCTATTTCCGCACAGATGGCGGATCCGGCCCTTCCGGTCACCATAAGCGCTGCGAGGACAGGCCCTAATTCCCTTATAAGGCTGAGCGCAACAACAGATCCCAACATACCCTCAGACCCGAATTTCCTCAGCGTAGTATATCCCTGCAGCCCGAGCACCATGCCGGTAAAGGCGCCGGTGAAGAGAATGACAAATATCGAGAGTGCGCCGATGACGTAAATCTGTTTCGTAATATTGAATATCTTATAATACGGGGGCCTGAAGACGCTGAGAACAACGTTGAAAAGGAAGATCCCCATTCTGCCTGCCTGGTTCATATAATAGAGGCCGTGTTCCCCCATCTTTTCAAACCATTTCAGCAAAAACATATGATGACAGTTCCCCCTATAAGTGCGAATAGTATACATAATATACAGAAAATATGCGTTCCTGTAAATGATCATTTGTTTTGGGGGCCGTCACTGCCCTATATTCCCTTCAAGGCGGCGTCTGAATTGAGTTTTGAAAGCTCGATGATGTAATATTCAAGAGAAGCTGCCGGGCCTGATGACTGATATATCGTGAATATATGAACGACAAGATTAAGAAACTACTAATTAAAAAAGCGGTTGACGGCAAAATATCCTGCCCCGTCGCACGGAAAATCGCCGAAGAACTCTCCGTTCCGTATAAGGAAGTCGGCAGGAACGCCGACGAACTCCGCATCAAGCTTACCGGCTGCGAGCTTGGTTGTTTCTAATGGGCCTTATCTTGTTCGAACTCTCCCTCGCCTTCTATTTCGCATCAATGATCATCGGCATCACCGAACTCTTCAAGGGCTCGAAGACAACTTCCAGGCTTCTGCTCATATTTGCCGGCGCCGGTTTTGCCCTCCATACCATAAGCATAGTCTATCGGTATGTTACCGCCGGGCATATCCCGATCACAAACCCTCATGAGGCGACATCGTTTTTCGCGTGGTGCATCGTCTTCCTCTTTTTTCTTCTGCAGTTCAGATATAAAATCATGCTCCTTTCCTCATTCATCATGCCGATTGTTTTTTCTCTTATGCTGGTCTCCTCCATGCTCTCACGGGTGATGAAACCGCTCAGCCCTGTACTGCAGAGTTACTGGCTCGGCATCCATGCGGTTTTTGCCTTTCTCGGCAATGCGGCGTTCGCGCTTGCCTTCGGGGTCGGCCTCATGTATCTCGTCCAGGAGCACTACGTGAAGTCGAAACATCACGGGGGGCTGTTCGGACGTCTGCCGAGCCTCCAGACACTCGACGAGATCAACTACCGGCTGATAACCATCGGGTTTCCCCTCCTCACCCTCGCAATAATAACGGGAATGTTATGGGCGGAGAGCGCCTGGGGAAGTTACTGGAACTGGGATCCGAGGGAAACGTGGTCGCTGATTACGTGGTTTATCTATGCGATCGTGCTGCATGCCCGTCTCATCGCCGGCTGGAGGGGCAGGCGGGCGGCTCTGCTGTCCATAGTCGGATTTTTCACCATCATCATCGCCTTTTTTGGCATTAAATTGCTCCAGAAAGGTCTCCACGTCTTCCTATGAAGGTTCTTGTAGCAGGACTGAATCATAAGATTGCCGATGTTGACGTGAGGGAGAAGCTCGCATTCACCGGCTCCAAACTCGAAGAGGGCCTGCTCCGGTTCACTGAGCTTCCCGAAGTGGATGAGGCGATCATCCTTTCTACCTGCAACAGGGTGGAACTCTATGCAAACGTTTCTGAAACAGAAAAGGCCTCGGAGTCGATTAAGACCTTCCTCTCGGAATTTCATAACATCAAGAAGGATTCACTCGACAACGCCCTCTATTTCTACCATGACATCCAGGCAGTGGAACATGTATTTAAAGTAGCTTCGAGCCTCGACTCCATGATAGTCGGCGAACCACAGATACTCGGCCAGCTCAAGGACGCCTTCGACCTCGCCCTCTCGAAAAAAACCACCGGTTTCCTCCTGAATAAGCTCATGAAAAAGGCGATTTCAACGGCAAAGCGCGTCAGGACCGAAACGCGGATCGCGGAAAACGCGGTTTCGATAAGCTTCTCGGCTGTGGAACTCGCAAAAAAGATATTTACCGACCTGTCAAAAAAGGTCTGCATGCTTCTGGGGGCAGGTGAGATGGCCGAGCTTGCCGCAAAACATCTGATCTCAAACGGCGTGAGAGAGGTCCTCGTCGCAAACAGGACATTTGAACGCGCCTGCTCCCTGGCAGAGGAGTTCCACGGGATACCGGTAAAGTTTGAAGAGTTCCTCCAGGAGATGGTACGCGCCGATATCGTCATATGTTCCACCGGAGCCCCGTCCTATATCTTAATGAAAAGCCAGATGCAAAAGGTGATGAAGGAGAGAAAGCAGCGCCAGGTCTTCATCATCGATATATCCGTCCCGAGGAATATCGATCCGGAGATCAACGATCTGGAGAATGTCTATCTCTACAATGTCGATGACCTTCAGGGTGTTGTTGCTTCAAATCTCTTCGAACGGCAGAAGGAAGCGGAGAAGGCGGAAAAGATCATCGCTGAGGAGCTGGAGACCTTTGTGAAATGGCAGGCCTCCCTCGACTCGGTCCCGACTATCAGGGCCCTGAGAGAAAAGGCCGAGGAGATAAAGAAAGAGGAAATCGATAAACTGTTCCATAAATTATCCGGAATCGGTGAAAAAGAGAGAGAGGCGATAGAATATATGGCAACCGCGTTGGTGAATAAACTCATCCATCCGCCGACCGCTGCACTCAAGGGGGATTCGGAAAACAGAGAGCTGCTCGTTGCGGTGATCAGAAAACTCTATGGCATCGACGGGGAGGAAAATGGAGCATAAGAAAATAGTGATCGGCACCAGGGGCAGTAAGCTCGCCCTCTGGCAGGCAGGGCATATTCAGTCGGAACTGCAAAAACGTCATCCCGGCATAACAATAGAGATCAATAAGATCAAAACTACCGGTGATAAGATCCTCGATGTGCCCCTTGCACAGGTAGGGGGGAAGGGTTTGTTTGTGAAAGAGATCGAAGAGGCGCTGATACAGCGGGAAGCGGATATTGCCGTGCACAGCATGAAAGACGTTCCGACAGAGTTCCCCGAAGGTCTTCATCTTGCGGTGATCTGCGCCCGTGAAGACCCGAGAGATGCTCTTATTTCAAGGGTACGTAATGCTCAATTCTTAATCCGTACTTTTAACGACCTCCCCCGGGGGGCGAAGATAGGGACAAGCAGTCTGAGACGCTCCTGTCAACTGCTCAGTGTGAGGCCGGATCTGAAGATTGAACAGCTCCGGGGGAACCTCGATACGCGGCTGAGGAAATTGGACGAGGGCCAGTTCGACGCCATTATCCTCGCTGCTGCCGGCGTGAAAAGGCTCGGACTGCACAACAGACTTACCGAGATCCTCCCCTTTGCATTAAGCCTTCCGGCTATCGGCCAGGGGGCCATCGGCCTCGAATGCAGGAGAGACGATGTATTCATCAATGCGCTTATCGCTCCGCTGAACCATGAAGAAACATCGCTCTGTGTGAAGGCGGAACGCGCTTTTCTGAAAAAACTGGAAGGCGGATGCCAGGTCCCTATTGCAGCGCACGCGAGGCTTGCGGGCGGAAAGATCCTGATGGACGGACTTGTAGGGAGTATTGCCGGCGACAGGATCATCAAAGCGTATGGTGAAGGGGGTACTGAACACGCGGAGTCTCTCGGCATCAGACTGGCTGAAGACATCCTTGGAAGGGGCGCAAAGGAAATTCTGGATGAGGTCTATAAAAAGTATACGCCAGCGGTAAACGGAGAGATCAGCAGTTAGCCGATTCCTTCCCTTCTCTCTATCTCCTCAAGCTTTTCCCTTCTCTCCTGACAGTCAATACAATAGATCGCAAAAGGAAGGATCTTGAGCCTCTCTTCGTTTATCACATCTCCGCAGTCTTCACAAAGGCCATACGTCCCTTCGTTCAGTTTCCGGAGCGACTCGTCGATCTTAAGGAGCGTTTCCCTATGGGCACTCAAATGCCTGAGGCTGATGTCCTCCGTGAGGTCCACAACCGACCAGTCTCCATCATCAAGGGCAGTATCTACCAGCTGCCGTGTCTCGCCTTTTATGTATTTGGATATCTCGGTCTTAATCTCTTGCAGAAGGTCTGCTCTCTTCCGGAGAAGCACCTTTCTCAACGCAGCCTTTGTCTCTTCCTCAGATTCGGCGCGAACCGGTTTTTTCGGCGGAGATGTTTTTGCAATGATCTTTCTGCCCTTCAGGGTTTTTGCCATCGGTCTCCCCTGCGTCTTTTTGGAAACCGGTTTTTTAGCGGTACGTGCTTTTCGGGGGGCAGGGCTTTCCCCTCTCTTCACTCCCGGTTTTTTCAGGGCTGTTTTCTTCTGCTGCGCGGTTTTTGATTTTGCTTTTCCTGCGGGTTTCCCGGAAGTTTTTACGCTATTGCCGGCAGCTTTCCTGACGGGTTTCTTCTTTATTTTCTCAGCCATTATTGTGTTTCCATCTCCTCTTTTGATTTCTCTTCTTCCCTGAAAACCTCAATAACGCTCCTTACGGTTATTCCTGCATTCTGAAGAGCTTTCTGGATGTCGCCCAGTTTGGCATCACTCACTTTCACGATGAAATTACTGTTGGTCATCTCAGACTTCCATTATTTCCTTCTCTTTATTCCCCAGCACATCATCTGCCCTGTGAACAAAAGAATCGGTGATTTTCTGGATCTCTTCCTGTGATTTCTTCACCACATCTTCGCTAATGTGCTTCTCTTTTTCGAGTCTTTTCAGTTCTTCGTTCGCATCTCTGCGGATATTTCTGATCGACACTTTTGCCTCTTCCGCTATTTTTCTGACTGCCTTAACAAGCTGCTTCCTTCTTTCCTCTGTCAGCGGCGGGATATTGATCCGTATGATCTTGCCGTCGTTCATGGGTGTCAGGCCAAGGTCTGACTTCAGAATGGCCTTTTCAATATCGGGGATGACCTTCGGATCCCATGGTTGTATCGCCATCTGACGGCTCTCTGGTATGCTCAGACTCGCTATTTGCTGCAGCTGCGTCGGTGTGTCAAAATAATTGACCATAATGCCGTCAAGGAGTGCCAATGACGCCCTGCCGGTCCTGATAGAGGCAAAATCCTTTTTCAGGGACTCGATTGCCCGTGTCATTCGATCAGAGGTTTTTCTTTTTAGCTCCTGCTCCATAATTCCCCCATACAAGGGTTCCGATTTTTTTTCCTTCTATGATCTTCCTGATACTTCCCTTCCCACGCAGATTAAATACCACAATCGGGAGGTTGTTGTCCATACATAATGATATGGCCGTCGAATCCATGATGCTCAGCCCTTTTTTCAAAACATCGATATAGGTGACCGTCGGATATTTTTTAGCGGACGGATCTTTCATGGGATCTGACGAATAGATACCATCCACCTTTGTCGCCTTGAGGATAACCTCCGCATCGATCTCCATCGCCCTGAGTGATGCAGCGGTATCTGTGGTGAAATACGGGTTGCCCGTTCCGGCTGCAAAGATGACCGTTCTTCCTTTTTCAAGATGCCGCATAGCCTTGCGCCGTATATACGGTTCTGCGAGTTCTTTCATCTCTATCGCTGACTGCACGCGGGTTGGTACGGCGTATTTTTCGAGGTAATTCTGAAGTGCAAGCGCGTTGATAACCGTCGCAAGCATGCCCATATAATCTGCGGACGCCCTCTCTATGCCCTTGACGCTCGCCTCTACCCCCCTGAAGATATTCCCTCCGCCTATGACAACGGCGACCTGAACACCCATTGAGACCGCATCCTTAATCTCTTTGGCGATAAAATCGACGGTAGAGGGTTCTACGCCATAGGACTGGTCCCCCATCATGGCTTCACCGCTTATTTTGAGCAGTATTCTCTTATACTTCATTCTTATCCTGCCGCTATGTCTCCAAGCTGAAATCTTGCAAACCTGCGTATGATGATGTTTTCCCCCAGTTTTGCGATCTTCTCGGTGACAAGGTCTTTAATTTTCTTTTTCTGGTCGGGGTCCTTAATAAATATCTGGTCAACAAGACAGGTGTCGGAGAAAAACTTTTCGAGCTTCCCCTCGATAATCTTTTCGACGACCTGCGCCGGTTTACCGGCAACCTGTGCCTTGTATATCTCCTTTTCCCGCTCCAGCACTTCCTGGGGTACATCTTCTCTTGTCAGATAGAGCGGGTTTGCAGCCGCGATATGCATGGCAATATCTTTTGCAAGTTCTTTGAAATCATCCGTCTTTGCGACAAAGTCCGTCTCACAGTTCACTTCGATCATCGTCCCGAGCTTCCCCATATGGATGTATGATTCGACAAGGCCTTCCGAAGCGGTTCTTCCCGCCTTTTTCACAGCAGAAGCAAGCCCCTTCTGTCTCAGCAGATCGACAGCCTTTTCAAACTCTCCGCTGCTCTCGGTGAGCGCTTTTTTGCACTCCATCATTCCGGCGCCGGTTTTCTCTCTCAGGTTTTTTACCAGTTCAGCAGATATCGTTGTCATTCTTTCCCCTCTGCCTCTTCCTGCTGTATTTTCCCCGCAACCTCGACTTTTTCGGCCTCGTCAGCCTTTGACTTCGATAACGCTGCCTTCCCTTCAAGAATGGCATCGGCTATCTTCGAGGTAATAAGTTTTATCGCCCTGATAGCGTCGTCATTCCCGGGAATCACATAATCGATTTCATCGGGGTCGCAGTTCGTGTCCACGATCGCAATGATCGGAACAGAAAGCTTCCTTGCTTCAGCAACGGCGATCCGCTCTTTTTTGGGATCTACGATGAATACCGCCTTGGGAAACGACGTCATATCCTTGATGCCCGAAAGGTTCCTCTCCAGCTTCGTTCGCTCTTTCTCGAAAGCGGCAACCTCTTTTTTCGGAAGGAGTTCCATCGTCCCGTCTGCTTTCATCGCTTCGATCTTCTTCAGTTTTTCGATACTCTTCTTGATAGTCAAAAAATTCGTCAGCATCCCGCCGAGCCAGCGCTGATTTACATAGAATGCTCCCGACCGGTTCGCTTCTTCCCTGATCGCATCCTGTGACTGCTTCTTTGTCCCGACGAAAAGGACGGGAGAGCCCGACCTTGCAATATCCTTTACAAAATGATACGCCTCTTCAAGCCCCTTCACTGTTTTCTGAAGGTCGATGATATAGATGCCGTTTCTTTCGCCAAAGATGTATTTCTTCATCTTTGGATGCCATCTCTTTACCTGATGACCAAAATGTACTCCTGCTTCAAGCAGTTCCTTCATTACTGCAACCATTGTTCTTCTTCCTCCTGTCTGTCCTCTGTTTCTTCGGGATTTCGCCATACCGGCGCACAGAGGCAACATATTGTATTTCCTGAAAAAATATCTGATTCTTTCAGGAAGAAAAGATTAACATAAAAAGGGCTTTTTTTGCAAGAGGATAGGTGGTAAAATGATAGTCTGATATGTCAGGCAGCCAGGGATGAAAAACTAACTATTTGCCTGATATATTATTTTATCAAGTTATCAAGGGGGAATTATGATAGCACGTTACACACGGCCTGAAATGGGGAACCTATGGGATGTTGAAATGAAATACCGGAAATGGCTCGATGTCGAGATCGCCGTCTGCGAGGCATGGGCAGAGATCGGCGAGATCCCCCGTGACGCGTTAAAGCTCATTAAGGAAAAGGCTCGCTTTGACATCAGGAGGATTGACGAGATTGAAAAGGTTGTGAAGCACGACGTCATCGCCTTTCTCACCTCTGTTGCCCAGAGCCTTGGTCCGGAATCGCGGTTTATCCATAAAGGGCTCACCTCCTCGGACATCCTCGATACGGCATTGGCGCTCCAGATCCGCGAAGCGTGCGACCTCATCATGAAGGACATCAGGGAATTGATGGATGTTTTGAAAAAGCAGGCCTATAAATATAAAGACATCCCGGTGATCGGCAGAAGCCACGGAGTCCATGCCGAACCCATGACCTTCGGCCTTAAGTTCGCACTCTGGTATGAAGACATGAAGAGAAACCTCGTGCGGATGAAAAAGGCGAAAGAGATGATAAGTGTCGGTAAGCTATCCGGCGCGGTCGGCACCTTTTCGAATATCCCTCCGGTGATCGAGGAGAAGGTCTGCAAGAAACTCGGACTGAAGCCTGAACCTGTTGCTACCCAGATCGTCCAGAGGGACAGGCATGCCGAATATCTCACAACACTTGCCCTCATAGCTGCTGCTGTAGAAAAAATAGCGATGGAGATACGGCATCTTCAGCGCTCAGAGGTCCTCGAGGCAGAAGAACCGTTCATGGCAGGGCAGAAGGGCTCCTCCGCGATGCCGCATAAGAGGAATCCCATAGGGTGTGAGAACCTCTCCGGTCTTGCCCGGATTGTCCGTTCGAATGCCGTGGCTGCGATCGAGAATATCGCCCTCTGGCATGAAAGGGATATCTCCCATTCCTCGGTCGAACGGGTAATCGTCCCCGACAGTTCCATCCTTGCAGATTATATGCTCAACAGGATGAAGGGAATACTTGACAAACTGCACGTCTACCCCAAGAGGATGAAGGAGAACATGGAAAAGAGTTACGGGCTCTTCAACTCGCAGAGAGTATTGCTTGCGTTGATAGACAAGGGAACCAGCAGGGAAAACGCGTATGATCTCGTCCAGCGGGTAGCGATGAAGAGCTGGAAGACAGCGACCCATTTCAAAAAACTGTTAAAGAAGGACAAGGAAGTGAGAAAATACCTCTCTGCAGGCGAACTCGACAGCATTTTTGACCTTCGGTATTACCTGAAAAATATCGACTATATTTTCGAAAGGGTCTTCGGCTCCTCCGGTAAATAATGAGGGGCCGCGTTTCTGCTAAAATAAAGCTCACATGAAGCTATCGCATTATTATCGCCGGCCTGCTCTGTCTCCTGCCGGAAAGAACGGTTTGTTATCGGCTGTCCAGCAGACGGTTTTGCCTGGCATTAAGGATATCGAGACTGAATATTGCTTCAATATCGGAACGACTGACGCCCTTTCGAGTGAAGAGCAAAAGATGCTGCAGTGGCTTTTGGCAGAGACCTTCGAGCCTGAGCATTTTTCAGAGCACAGCTTCCTGAAAAATACCCCCCCAATACCCCCCCTTGCCAAGGGGGGGAGCGGGGGGGATATTATCGAGGTCGGTCCCCGCATGAATTTCACCACTGCGTGGTCGACCAATGCCGTGTCGGTCTGTCATGCATGCGGGCTGAAGAAGATTTCCAGGATCGAGAGATCGCGGAGATATAAATTACTATTCAATAAGGAATCAAATCCCCCCTTTTCTAAAGGGGGGCTGGGGGGGATTACTAATTCCGACCTCAGTTTCTCTTCCTTAACCGTTCAACTTTTTCTCGATCTCATCCACGATCGGATGACAGAGTGCCTCTATACGCAACAACTCACCACATTTGAGAGCGGGATAACACCTGAACCGTTTTCTATCGTACCCCTGAAGGAAAAGGGGAAAGAGGCGTTACGGAAAATAAATGCGGAGATGGGCCTCGGGCTTGACGACTGGGATATCGATTACTATCACCATCTTTTTGTGCATGAGATAGGCCGCAATCCCACCACTGTGGAATGCTTCGACCTCGGCCAGTCGAACAGTGAACATTCGCGGCACTGGTTCTTTAAGGGCAGATTGATCATTGACGGTCAGGAGATGCCTCACACCCTCATGGAGGTCATACGACATCCGTTGGAAATGAAGCGGGGAAACAGCATCATTGCTTTTAAGGATAATTCGAGCGCAATACAGGGGTATG
>Ga0315283_10003080_pt1 | contig 14164 bp, 15 predicted proteins | sample YL17G09_0_MG_FD_204541 | JGI IMG/M metagenome (GOLD analysis project Ga0315283, IMG submission 204541) | Sediment microbial communities from Yellowstone Lake, YNP, Wyoming, USA - YL17G09_0 | ecosystem: Environmental > Aquatic > Freshwater > Lake > Sediment | place: USA: Wyoming | collected... | reverse complement strand
TCCGAAGTCGAATATCTTAAAGCCCTTCTCATGAGCCATCTTAATCGCTTCCCAGAAGAGATAATGATTGGGACTGATATCCTTAAAATTCTTGTCAGAAGCTGCGTATTCGGCCGTTATGTTGTCCTTGAAGAGCAAAAGAAACAATGCGGAGACTGAGACGCCGTCCTTTTGAGCTAGCAATAGCATGGTTTGTTTCGAGGGAGAAAACACGTCCCATAAGGACTTAAAGAACGAATACGGTTGCGGCGGCAAGGCTCGCCTCTCGCGGGTCATGACTAGCAATCGATAGAAATCTTTGAGGTCCGACTCCGTCCCTCCCACCTTTAGCTGTAGGTCACTCTTCTCGGCTCTTTGGATCCTCTGGCGGACGCAGGAGCGATGAAATCCGCTCCACAATTTGTCAAGAGGAAGGTCGAGCTTCAAGTAGTGATACTTATAATATCTGGACACACCGAACTTCTGATTATGGATAAGGGCATCCGCCTTGAGGGTCTTAATCTCTATGTATGCGCACTTCAGCTCGTTTGAAAGGCGGATGAGCTCCTCAAGAAAGACGCCGATTTGACCCGGGTCGGTGACCAGGGGATCACAATGCGTCGCGAAGGGGGAACAGACCAACCTTCGACCGGTCAACCAGCTGTTTACTTCATAAACAGGCAACCCGGCCAAGATATTTCCCCCTGGATCATCGCGCAACACATAATATTTGCCCCTGATATGCTTAAAACTATTAGCAAGATGTCTTTTCCAGCCGGAATGATGATAGATCTGCCCGTTGGGGTGATCCATCACAAAATGATCCCAGCTAGGATCCTTCGTGGGATCGATAACGCTCAATTCGCTCATTTAACGGACAATCCTATTCTGTCAATGATCCTGGCTTACATCCTTATTTTCGCCAGCGCCCAGCTAAACTCAATCACCTCGTGGGATGATTCGCGAGGTGATATCGAATCCCCCGGCCGCTCGCTCGTAAGTCACGAAGGTCACTTTTCTATCCGAAATGTTTGTTGAGCAGCCGGCCGGCGATGCGCAAAATAGCTACAGGAGTCCGCGAAAAAATCTTCTTGTATGCATCACTCACGCCGGGAAGATTATGAACAAACTGTTTCTTGCGATAATCAAACCTATGGTATTTTATTACGCTCTCCTTGGCTCCCCAGGTTCGTTTATATTGTAGTAGACCGAGGTTATCAAGCTCTGATCTTCCCAAACTTAGCGTACTAAATGCGAGATTTCTATACCATTTGATGGCTTCCCACATGATCAGATTATTGGGCCTCAGATTCTGATAGGCCAAATCTGAGGCGCCGTACTTGTATAGAGCGCTCGTGCCGAAATGGAAAAAGACGGAAGCCGCGATGGTTTTCCCGTCATGTCGGGCGCACACGACGATGCCATTCCCCTTGAATATGACATGGGAAAAAATATTCTTTAAGAAAGAATATGGTTGTGGCGGAAGACCATGCCGCTTTCTTGTGATGCAATTTAGACGGAAGAAGGCCTTCACCGCATCCAAGGACTGCTCAATCCTAACGGCTACTCCGTCCTTGACCGCCCTATTGATGTTCCTACGGTTGTTGTCCCTGAAAGAGGAAAAAAGCGCGGCTTCGGTTATTTCGAGACTGAGATCATGGGCATAGAATGTCTTAGAAGGGGGTGTGAGCTCATCGAAATACGAAGCGCCCCTCCATTCGATATATCTCCACCCAGATTTTTCGCCGTAATCGATAGCCCGGTTTATTGCGCTCTGTAGGAATTCCCTCTTCATGACGAATGGAGCGCACTGATCAGTGAACGGAAGGGAAACGCCCCTTTTCCCTGTCAGGGGACTCGCGATCTCCATGAAGGGCATCAAGAAAGATAACCGGTCGTCCTTGAAAATGGCGAAATAGATGGGTTTATAACCATAGCTCTCCACGAGGACTCTGGCCCAGGCCGACGTGTGGAAGAACGAATGGTCGCCACTCTTCAACAAGAGCTCGTCCCAGCCGGGATAATCAACAGGATCAATGAGTTCGAGGTTCATTTGAGCTTTGCCCCGCCATGGTATATGGTCAATTTACTTTGTTTCACCCCTTGCCGTCAATAAGCGCTTGCCTTATAGCGGCAGGAGCTTTATCATTAGGCACTTTGATATCCCTTCTCCCGGAACATGGAAGCCGGCTTTTGATATGAATATCGCGCATAGGCTCATTCATCGTTTTCTCGAGAAAAGCGCGGATCTATATCCCGATAAAGTTGCCGTCGTTCATGAGAAGAGACGGGCGGAGTATTCTAGGGTCAATAGATTGGCCAATCAATTGGCCTACTGCCTCCTCAAATCAGGCGTCAGGCCTGGGGACCGGGTCGTCCTTCTCTGCGAAAACAGCATCGAATACGTGTTTTGCTACTACGGCATTCTCAAGGCTGGGGGAATCGTCGTGTCCCTCAAACCGGACATTAGGCCCGACGGCCTGGCCGAATTGTTGAAGGAGCTGGAGCCGAAAGTCTTGATCGTTTCGACCAAATTTGAGAAAACGGCACGGTCGCTCGATCGGGCGCGATCTCGCCTCGACCGGCTCCTGGTCATCGGAACGCGACTTTCGGACCAGGGTGGGGGAGGCGGCGATTCCCGGCTCTATTATGAAGAGCTCGCGGGCCATCCCGACGGAAACCCCAACCTCAAGATCGACCCTAACTCATGCGCGACGATCATCTATACGTCAGGGTCGGCGGGGAAACCGAAGGGTGTCATGCTTTCACACGCCAATATCGTTGCCAACACCCACAGTATCGTCGAGTACTTGGAGCTTACTTCGGACGACGTCCAGATGGACGTCCTGCCGTTTTTTTATGTCATGGGCAAGTCCCTGCTCAACACTCATTTTGCCGTCGGTGGGACCGTAATCATCAACAACAAGTTCGCCTTCACCGCATCGGCCCTGAAGCAGATAGCGGAGGAGGGCGTGACCGGTTTTTCTGGGGTTCCTTCGACCTATGCCCAGTTGCTCTTCAGGTCCCCGATTGCCCAATACAGAGATAGGTTGACGAGCCTCCGCTATTGCTCACAGGCAGGCGGGCACATGCCCAAACACATAAAACTCGAGCTTATCAAAATATTGCCAAGCCATACCCGGTTGTTCATCATGTATGGGGCCACGGAAGCTTCCGCACGGCTGACATATGTCCCTCCGGAACGGCTTGGATCGAAGCTCGACTCAATTGGCATGCCCATCTCTGGGGTGACCATGAAGGTCTTGTCCCCTGAAGGGAAGGTCCTAGGCCCCGGCGAGATCGGAGAGCTGGTCGCTCAAGGCGACAATATCATGCTCGGCTACTACAAAGATGTTGAGGGAACAAAAAGGGTCCTCGATCATAACGGTTATCACACGGGCGATCTTGGCTACGTCGATGAAGAGGGCTTTTTCTACGTCACGGGCAGGAAGGACGACCAGATCAAAGTTGGCGGGCACCGCCTGAATCCCCGGGAAATAGAAGATATCGTGATTGAATCCGGCCAGGCGGTTGAGTGTATAATATTCGCGATCGAAGACGCTATCATGGGTCACAGGCTGGCAGGATTGGTCGTGCCGATAAGGGAAACCTCTGAGACGAGGAGGACGATCCTGGATTACTGCTATCAGAAATTGCCGAAATACAAGGTGCCGGCTTCACTGCTGATGGTCGAGACCATTCCGAAGAACAGTACTGGAAAGCCGGACCGGCCGAAGAGCTTGGAGCTCTACGAGAAGAGCGTGGGAAAGGAAACAGGGCACCATGCTTAAAAAAATAGTGGCCGGGTTGTGCTTTCTTTTACCGTCGAGGCCTACGCGCTTTCTCTACCGCCTCTGCGGCCATCGTATTGGGAGAAATGTCCGGATTCCGGTGCTTTCGTTCGTTCACGCCGAGGAAATGACCATCGGTAATGACGTCGATATCCGGCGATTTGTCTATATCCACGTTCGCAAGCTCTTGCTCGGAGCCAACACGATCGTCAGCTATGGGAGTCAGATCAAGGGCGAGGCCGGGTTTTCTTGTGAAGATAACTGCTTTTTGGGGGTCTATTGCCTGATCCATTGTGTAGAAAACGTGTCGCTCGGCTTTTATTCGGGCCTCGGACCGAGGTGCACGGTCTATACCCACGGCTCGTTCCTCCCGGTGATGTTGGGCTATCCGGCCAGGTTCGCTTCGGTCATCATGGAAGATCATGTCTGGATCGCTATGGAAGTCACCATCATGCCCGGCGCCCATATTGAGCGGAATTGCATTATCAACCCCGGTGTCGTTGTCCAGGGGAGGATCAAGACGAACAGTATCATTCAGCTCGATCCGAGAATGTATTGCGTTCATGACCTCAGCCGCCTCCAGAAAATATCGAAAAAGGACATTCCGTATTGGCATCACCAGATCATCTCGGCGTTCCTGAGTTCTCAATTCGCCTCGTATCAGCATGACGCTGGAGCGGCCAGCTATTCCGTCCCCGGCCGGTACGCGTTCATATCGCGCCCGGAGACGAACGTCATCGAGTTGCACATCGGAAAAGAGAGGATCCTGTATGATCTGGAACATTTTTATACGGATGAGAGCCGGCGGCTCGTCCATAAGAAGTTCCTGGCATTCATCCGGCTTCGTCATGGCCTGACCTTGAGGACGCGGTACTGTTGATCATGGTTATCGACCATATCGGCGTTGTCGTTCCACGGCTCGAAAACGGGCTCAAGCAATGGACGACCCTTTTTGGCTATTCGCAAATGACAGAAGAGGTGACCAATACGCGGCAAAAGGTCCGCGTGGTCTTCGTGGCCAAAGAGGGTTCCTGTATGGTCAAGCTGATCGAGCCGACCGACGAAAGCTCGCCGGTTTATCGGTTCGCGCAGAAGGGAGGGGGCCTGCACCATCTCTGCTTCAAGTGTGATAATATCGATGCCGCGGTCGAGCGATATAAAGAGCTGGGACTCCACGTGCTTTCCGAACCGCAGCCGGGAGAAGCCTTCGAGGGTGAGAGGATCGCGTTCGTCTTCGCCAAACAGGGGTTGAACATCGAGCTAATCGACACGGAGAAAAAAGCCAAGCTCTTAAATAAGTCGGAGAAGGATAATGCGTCGCCATGATGAAACACGAGTCCGAGGTCCGGAAATTCATCGCTGAGAAGTTCTTTTTCGGAGAAGATAATAAAGTTCCAAGCGCCGCGTCCCTACTCGACGCGGGGATCATCGATTCCACAGGTGTGCTCGAGCTCATCACTTTTTTGGAAGAACAGTTCAAGATTAAAGTGGACGATGACGAGCTGGTGCCCGAAAACCTCGACACAATCGCCGGCATCTGTGCGTTCCTGAGCAAGAAGATTACCTAGGCATTTCATTCAGCGAGAGCATCATGAATGCCAAGACCGCCTTCACACCCCAACTGCTCGAGATCGATTGCGATAAGGAGTTGGACAAGATATCTGAAGCGATAAGAAACACTCTCGGCAGAATGCTCCATAAGCGGGGTCTGGTCCTGGGCATCTCCGGCGGCATCGACAGCAGCGTTACCGCCGCGCTATGCGTTCAAGCCTTGGGGAAAGATAAGGTCATCGGGCTCCAGATGCCCGAGCGGCACTCGGCGGAGGACACGCAGGGCCTCAGCTCGCTTTTGGCCAACCATCTGGGGATCCGAGAGGTTTCCATTGACATAACCCCGATCCTCGAGGCCGTCTGCTACTACGACAAGTATGACGAGGCCGTCCGGGCGGCCGTTCCCGGCTATGGGCTGGACTGGAAGTCGAAGATTGTTGTATCCGACATCACCGAAGACAAGGCCTACACACTGTTTTCGGTTGTGGCCGCGTCGCCAGACGGTCGGATGGTGAAAGAGCGGCTAGAGTTGAGTTCTTATCTTTCCATCGTCGCTGCCACGAATTTCAAGCAGCGCATCAGGAAAATGCTCGAGTATTATTACGCGGACCTCTACAATTACGCCGTCGCCGGGACCCCCAACCGGCTCGAATTCGACCAGGGATTCTTCGTCAAGCAGGGCGACGGGGCGGCGGACATCAAGCCGATTGCCCATTTGTATAAGACCCAGGTCTACCAGCTGGCCCGGCACTTGGGATTGCCGGAGGCCATTATCAACAGGCCTCCAACGACCGATACCTATTCGCTGCCTCAGGGCCAGGACGAGTTCTTCTTTTCCGTTCCCTACGAGGTCATGGACCTCTGCCTCTACGGGAAAAACCACGGCTTCAGCGCGGGAGACGTCAGCCGGCATACGGGCCTTACCCCGGGACGTGTCAGCGCCATCTATCAGGATATCGAGAGAAAGCGGGCGGCGACGCGATATCTGCATCTGGCTCCGGTTTTAGTCACGGAAGTCCCGGAAATTGTCTGTGACCCGATAGTGAAAAAAGACCTGGGCTGAGCATGCCGCTACAAAAGCGGGAATGAGCAAAGCATATGAACAAGAGATCTTGCTTGATAACCGGCGCGACATCCGGAATCGGAAAAGCCGCGGCCCTGGCCTTAGCTAGGATGGGGTACCGGTTGATTCTCCTGGGCAGAAACGAAGAGAAGCTGATGAAAACCTGCCGCGAAGTAAGGCTCAAGTCCGGTAACGATGGAATCAACTCTTGCCTGTGTGACCTATCCGTGATGAAGGACGTGCATGCCGCGGCCGATAGGATCAAGGTCGACTACGACCGGATCGATGTCCTTATCAACAATGCCGGGGCCAGGTTCCTCCGGCATGAGCTAACCAAGGAGGGAATAGAAATGACCCTGGCGACAAATCACCTCGGTCACTTCGTTCTTACGCTTTCATTGATCAATCTGCTGAAAAACTCGGGGCCGGCAAGGGTCGTCAACGTCTCATCTGGGACCCATTATGGCGGCACCTGTATCATCGAAAACATCCTGTCTGCGAGCAATTATGACGGCAGAAAACAGTATGCGAACTCGAAACTCGCCAACGTCTTGTTCACCTACGCGCTGGCCGATAAGGTGGCGGGGAGTGGCATCACCGTGAACTCCTGCGAGCCGGGAGGAGTCGCGACGAATTTCGCCCATAACAATGGATTCCTGCATTGGTTGAAACATCGGCTCTATTACCTGAGAAAAGGGCAACTCCTGACCCCGGCTCAGGGTGCGGAAACGGTCGTTTACCTCGCTTCGTCCGATAATGTCGCGGGGGTGACTGGCAGGCACTTTTTCGGCAAGAAAGAAATCAAGTCCTCGGATAAGTCATATGATAAAACCCTGCAGGACGGCCTCTTGTCTCTAAGCCGGGAGCTGACCGGCATAGATCTTTTGTTATAAAGAGTCTGTTTTGATCAGCTTACGGGGAAGTCCATTATTTCAAAGTGGGCGGCAGTTGGGATAGGTGCCGGGTCGCATTATGTTTGTTGTTGAAATCCCTGAAAGCCCTCATGACTTGTTGCTCGGCTAACTCCATGACGCGGCAAACTTCGGAGATGTCGACCTTGTTTTCCCAGGCATAGAGCAAGAGATCGAGCTGCTTAAAGGGCATGCGGAAATACCATTCTTCATCCGTCACCGGGGCGCTGTAGGTGTCTGGACAAGGGGCGCGGCCGATTATTTCCTCGATGACTCCCAGATGCGCGGCTAGTTTGAATACCTGATTTTTATAGAGATGCGCGATCGGCTCGATATCCACTCCTCCGTCTCCGTATTTAACGAATAGCCCCTGTAGAGCTTCGCTCTTGTTGGTGGTCCCACAGACTAGATAGTTGTTCTTCTCGGCGAAATAATACTGGGTCATCATTCTAGTTCTGTGCTTGGTGCAGGTGGCGGCAATAATGCCTTGAGCCTGTTCATTATTCAGACGTGTAGTTTTAGTGATACCCTCGGGATCAATCGTGGTCAGGGTAAAATAATTAATGCTCTCCTTGTTCAAGATATCCGAAGGGAGGGTTATTTTGAGCTTGTGGCCTGCGCCGAACTCAGGAAAAATCGCCTTGGCCACAGCATCCCTTTTCTCATATGTCCCGAAGGCCTCCAAAACCGGGGTGATGTCGACTGTAATTGTTTCAATGCCGAGCTGCTTGGCGTGACGGGAGGCGAATTCAGCGCTCTGTGGGCTCGATTCCCTGTCGGGAAGCAATAGACCCAAGACCTTTTCTTTGCCGATGGCCTTTACTGATAAAGATGCCGACAGGGCCGAATCAATCCCGCCGCTTAGACCGATGATAATACCTTTCCGGTGCATGGATTGCATCTGATCCCTAATGAAAACGACGATTCTATCGGCTTCAGATGCGCAGTTGATTTTGAGGATGTCCTTAGAAAAGCTCATGTTTTATTTCCTCTTGAACAGATCTCTAGTTGAACGCTATCAAAGAGATAGCATTGACATGAGGACAAGTCAATATTAGGCGGGCACAGCGAGGATGAGTAAGCGCTTGATTATCTTCTCAGTTCCGGGTAATCATGTTGTGAGCTCATGCAAACTATCGATCCAATCCCCTTTACGCTTGATCCGGTGGAGATCGCCGTGCAGTTGCGGTTCGATCCTGTGAGGGCCGGCTTCGATAACTTGGATGAGCTTATCGGGCTCGCGCAAGGGCTAATCCTCCCGCGCGCAATTTACGAGGTCGCCTTCACCGGTGCGAAAGGGGAGGGGACGGTCGAGGTGGCCGGAGTCATGTTTGAGAGTTCGATCCTCCGCAAGAACCTTGACGGGGCGAACAAGGTCTTTCCTTATATCATAACCGTGGGGCCGGAGCTCGAACGCGCGGCCAGCGCCCAGGGCGACCTCCTGAAGCAGTATTATCTCGAGGAAATGGCTAATATGGCCCTCGAGAGTGCGGCGGGGTGGCTCGGCGGCCAAATTGAGGCACGCTACGGGGTAACAGGTCTAGCCAACATGAGCCCCGGCTCGCTCGAGGATTGGCCGATCACCGAGCAGACGAAACTCTTCTCTATCTTCGGAGATACGGAGGGGGCCATCGGGGTTCGACTGACCGACAGCATGCTCATGCTGCCGCGGAAGTCCATTTCCGGGATCCTTTTCCCGTCAGAAGAAGGGTTCGTGGCCTGTCAACTGTGTGAGCGGGAGCGCTGCCCAGGGCGAAAGGCTGCCTTTGATATAAGTGCCGCAAGAAATTCTAAGGAGAGAATATGAAGAAGGGGGACGCGTACCTGATGTACGTGTCCCCTTATGTCCCCGAGCTTCAAGCGCTGAATTAAGAACAAGAGGGGGTCAAATCTCGATTACTTCAGCAAATTATGCGGGCTTTTCTCGCGCATCAACTTCTCGATGTCGGCGATCTCCTTGGGGACGCGCGACGAGAGGATCTCGTTCCCGGTCGCCGTGATCAGGACGTTGTCCTCGATGCGGACACCCATGCCGGCGCATTTCTTGTAGAGCGGCGCGACCTTCTCACGGAAGGCCGTAAGCTCGGCGTCCGGGACCTTGCCCTTGAGCGCCTCGAGGAACGCCTCGAACCTGACTTCGGGGAAATAGAGGCCCGGCTCCATGGTCATGACCATGCCCGGGGCCATGGCCACCTTGTCAAGGCGCGGGCTATGCCAGCTCCAGGCGTCGTGGACGTCGAGCCCGATGCCGTGGCCGAACCCGGGCTGGATGTAAAGGCGTTTCTGCCAGGGGCTCTTGACGTCGGTCACGAGAATGAAAGAGATAGAGCATTTTTTTGATCGAAATCGATTTGAACGCTTTTTTGTATAATCGGCGCTCTTTCGCGCTCCAAGGAGCGACCGATGAACACCACGCCGATCGTTTTCGCCCAAATCATGGCGTTCCTGACTCTTCACGATTATAGGAAAGGCGTCAGGCGATACCGGGGGGACTACAAAATCAAGACCTTCTCTTGCCTCGACCAGTTCCTCTGCCTGGCTTTTGCCCAGTTGACCTACCGGGAAAACTTTCGCGATATCGTGGCCCGTCTGCGAACCATGAAACACCGGCTCTACCACATGGGCATTCGCAGCAACGTCTCTTGCAACAACTTGGCCCATGCCAACGAAACGCGCGACTGGCGAATCTTCGCCGACTTCGCCCGAGTCCTCATCGCCGAAGCCCGTCGACTCTATCAAGACGAAGATCTCGGACTGGATCTCCAGAACACGGTTTATGCTTTCGATTCGATCACGATCGACCTGTGCCTCTTCGGCGAGTTCGTTTTTATGATCGGGAAAATGACCGCCACTTGAATTTCCTGACGAATAATTTTCTTCTGCCGACGCTGACCGACGGCTGTAACCAATTATTTTTGTTAAACTTATAATGGGATACGAGTGATCCCGGCCATAAACGACTTCACCACCCGCGGCTTTGAAGGCTTTTTCGCTTTCGCCCTACCATCCTGCTCGTTGCTCATCCTTGTCCGATTGCCTCGCCATCCGCTTAAATTGATCGCCCGTTCCGCAACAGACATCGAGCCAGGGGCAGATTCCCTCCTCCTCGACAGCCCTCGCGACCCGCTTCCTCAGTTCTCGGAACATACAGCTGAACACGAGATCATAAAGCAGGCCGGGCAATACCAGAATCCCTTGCGACGACAGGGGGACATCGGAGGTATTGTAATCAAAAACGGGGAACACGTACCAAACATACATATCCCCTTCTTCTCCCGATTCCGGAAGATCCTTAGGTTCTTAAGAAAGCTTCAGCCCGTTCTTCACGCGCTTGGGAGAAAAAGGCGGCCCCTGGAGTCGAACCAGGCAAAACGGAGTTGCAATCCGTTCCCTTACCGCTTGGGTAGACCGCCGACCGCCCTCGCCTGATTAGAAATCCTTTGAATATTCTAGCGAACTTTGTTATAAAAAGAAACAGGAATTTAAATATATTGTCGGGAGGATAAAATGAAGACTAGTTTTATTGGTTGTTGGTGTCATATGCGAATCTATGCGGTACAAGCATCCCACCTGAGGAAGCCCCTGGAAAAACTGATCGGCAGCGACATACCGGTGATCACATCAAATTGTGGCTGTTATTATACGAACGTGCCGAGTGTTTTGAAGTCATTTTTCAATTATAAAAAATCGTTGACAAGCCCGGACGTGACTTTTCTCAAATTGCCCCATTTCAGAGTCAAGGAGGATTCCAGGATCGGCTTCATTGTGCGGCGGGTATACAGAGGTATGTCTGAGAGGACTCGTGGCCGTCTTTATGCGAAAAAGACGCGAGACAAAGACATTGTTCATTTTCACCAATCGGCAGACGCCTTCGGATATGATCCACTGAAATGGTTCCTTCGGTTTGCGAAGAATAAGACCGTCGTGACGATTTATGGGCTTTCCCCTATCCAGAAGGAACGTCCGGAACTTAATCAGATATACAACCGCGCGAGCGCTGTGATCGTAAGCACCAATTACATGAAGCAACATCTCGTCGGCTGCGGAGTGCTCGCAGAAAAAATCCATGTCATTCCATACGGTGCGACAGCAAAACCGATCCCTCAGGCAAAAAGGGAGGGGGCGATCATGTTTGCCGGTTCTCCGTTGATCGATGTCAAGGGCTTCACCTACCTGGCTAGCGCATTGAAAATGCTCAAGGACGAAGGGAAACCCATCCGTCTCAAGATGCACGGCTATTACATGCCCGGGCATCAGGAATGGGCGGCCGACGTCTCGAAAAAAGAAGGAATCGACGATCTGATAGATTGGCTCAGCTTCCATTCCGTGGACGAACTGATCGACAGTTACCAGAAAAGCATGTGCTCCGTAATACCGTACACCGAGTACCCCGGGTGTTTTCCTGTCACCGTGGCGATGGCCAACGGGGTTCCAGTGGTAGCCAGCGATGCCATGGGAATACCGGAATATCTTGCCGATGGTGGAGGGATCGTCGTTGAATCAAGATCGGCGGACAAGCTGGCTGGCGCCCTCCGCAAGATCCGTGACGATGAGTCTCTGAGAGTCTCCCTGGGGAAGCAGGGAAGGGCCGTCGCCGAGAAACGGTTCGCCTGGGACGTCCTGGCGCATCAGACCTTCCAGGTGTATAAACAGGTCCTGGAAAGCGGGAAATAGATACGGGGCCGTCGGCGTTCGAGGCTTATTTCCCGAACTTTTTCCAATGATCCCCGAATATCAGGTCTTCGTTCGGGATGACGGGATCGATGGGCTTGGAGACCCAGGTGTAGTTCAGGAAATGCTTCCAGGTGATGTTCTCGGACGTGATCGCCCCCCCCCAGGAGCCACAACCCAAACTCAAGGAAAAAGGCATGCCGTTCGTGTAGTCGCCGCTGTTGCCATAGGATTGGGGCTGCCTAACCATCATGCGACCTACATGGGTTTTGGTCGCCAGTTCCAGGATGTGGGCCTCATCGAAAGAATGAATCCCGCAGGAGTGGCCATATCCGCAAAACCGCGTGATCTTTTCAACTAGATCAACGGCCTCGCCGAATTCCCGGTATTTCCAGAGGGCCAATACCGGAGATAGCTTTTCTCCTGAAAAAGGATCTTCCTGGCCGATTTTCTCTCCCAGGACCATTAAAAACTTGGTGTCGTCCGGCATGGTCAGCCCTGCCGCGGTCGCAATGTTCAGGGCAGACGTTGCGGCGAGCTTAAAATTGAGGCGGCCATTAGCCCACATCACGTCCTGCATTCGTGCCTTTTCCTCGGAGTTACATAAATAGCCGCCGTTCCTTTTCAAAGCACCGAGCACTTCGTCCCAAATGTTTTCCTGGACCACCAAGGAATTTTCCGCAGAACACGAAGACCCGTGGTCGAAGGTCTTGCCGAGGAAGACTTTTTTCGCGGCATCCTCGATATCGGCCGTTTCATCGATGACAACGGTCGCATTGCCTTGGCCCACTCCATAGGCGGGCTTCCCGCTTGAATAGGCGGCCTTCACCGCTTCGGTACCGCCTGTGGCGAGCACGAGATCGACAGCACTGATGAGTTGTTGGCTCAACTCTTTGGTCGGCCGGCTAAGGCATTGAAGAAGATCGACGGGAGCTCCGATCCTTCCAAGGCCCCTCCGCATGAATGAGACCGCCAAGGCGGAGGCTCGTCTTGACATCGGATGAGGTGCGAAAATGGCGGCGTTCCGGGTCTTGAGTATGGCTAGGGCATTCATCGAAGGAGTTGAGGTGCAGTTCGTAACGGGCGCCAATACTCCAATCACTCCGACAGGTTTGGCGATTTTCATGATCCCGCGGTCCCGGTCTTCTTCCACGATCCCCGTGGTTTTGAGGCCGTGCAGATCCCTGAGGGTCCCAAGGGTTTTCTTACGTTGTTTGAGGAACTTGTTCTCGACGACCCCCATGCCCGTCTCTTCAACGGCAAGCTTGGCACATTGCCTGGCGTTTTCTTCCTTATAGGCTTCCCAGCCTACGGCAGCGACCATCTCATCCACCTGTTCCTGGGACCAGTATTCGACTGTTTTTTGGGCCTCTCTAGCCCGTTCGAGCATTTCCGTTAGATTGTCAACCATTGGGTGCTCCTCACTTGATCATATTCCATCAAAATCTCTAGATGTAGCAGAGATTCGTTTTGGGCGTAACTCTTTATCACGATCTCATAATACTCAGGGCACGGGGGAGGGGCAATCGCCTGCCTCGGTGATTTCGGCGATGAGATAACGAGCCGTCCCTCCCCCCTTGAGGCTAGCCGCAGCGGAGCAATGGGCAGAATCGCCGGTTCAGCAAGGTCGGAATTCCGGACGAATGAATAGAAAATCCCCGAAATAATAATAGAGGCCCGGGAGCCGAGTCCGGTCGAGCCCGAACCGGTTTTGCTCAAGCGGAGGCGCTGACCGCCGAAATACAACCCTCCGTATAGCCGCCCCTGGCGGCATCAGATCTTCGGGAACGGACCACCATGGACTAGCCGATAACCGAGCAGACGAAGTTTTCCTCGATCTCCAGGGATACCCAGCGCTTTAGCGGCTGCAACTGACCGATAGCATGCTCATACTGCCTCGAAAATCGATCTCCGGGATTCTCTTCCCATCCGAGGAGGGCTTCGTGGCATGTCAGCTGTGTGAGCGGGAGCGCTGCCTCGGGCGTAAGGCGGCCTATGATTCGGGTACCGAAAAATATTCTAAGATGAGAGTCTGAAGAAAGGGAACACGCCCCGCTTCGAGAGAAGCGGTGCTTGTCCCCGGAGCATTGCGCGGTAAGAGCGCTTACTTCAGAAGGTTGTGCGGGCTTTTCTCGCGCATCAACTTCTCGATGTCGGCGATCTCCTTGGGGACGCGCGATGAGAGGATTTCGTTCCCG
>Ga0315283_10003079_pt1 | contig 14165 bp, 12 predicted proteins | sample YL17G09_0_MG_FD_204541 | JGI IMG/M metagenome (GOLD analysis project Ga0315283, IMG submission 204541) | Sediment microbial communities from Yellowstone Lake, YNP, Wyoming, USA - YL17G09_0 | ecosystem: Environmental > Aquatic > Freshwater > Lake > Sediment | place: USA: Wyoming | collected... | reverse complement strand
ACGGAGCGTGATACCCGGCGCTGCGCTTGGGCATCCTCGACGAGGCCGCTGCCGATCGTCATGACCCACCTGCCTTTCCGTGGCCGGCGGGCCGCCGTCTACGCGCCTGCTTTCCGAGGCGTCCCCTGGGCCCGGACGACGGAAGCCCGCCGATTTCCCCCGCCGTCCGGACCCGGGAACACGACGAAGGCTACGCGGGCACCCTTACCGGCCACGTATCTGGAACTTGGCGGGTACTTTTCGCCGCGCATGGGTCGGGCTGCCGACCGGCCGGACCAGCTCTACGACGCGCTCGTCACTGCCAGCAGCGCCAGCACCTGGATCGCGTTGAACGCCGAATGCAGGCCGATCGCGGCGTACAGCGACCGCCGGCTCAGGAACACCCAGCCCAGCGCCAGGCCCACCGGCAGAAGCGCCACGAACGAGAACAGCGCCCGCTGGACCCCCGTGCCGAACGAGGCGTCGAACAGCGTGAGGACATGGGCGAACGCGAAGAACAGGGCGCCGCGGACGATGGCCGCACGCGCGCCCGAGGTCCGCGCCCAGGCCGTCGTCGTGAAGCCGCGGAAGAAGAGCTCCTCGCCGATCGGCGCGAGGATCGCCGCGGACACGAGGTTCGCCACGATCCCGGCAGCATCCGTCGCGTCCGGAAGGGCGCTGGGCGTGGGCTCGAGGAACCGGCTCAGCAGCCCGCCCAGGACGAGCGTGACCGCCACCACGGGGATCGCCAGGAGCGCCCCCGCCAGCAGGTCGCGAAGCGCTCCGCTGTCGGGCCGGACCACGCCCATCTCACGCCAGGTCAGCGCGCCGGGCCCCACCACGAGCAGCCGGATCACGGTCACGTAGAGGATCATGGTGATCACGAGATTGAGCGTCGTGGCGGCCGGGGAACGGACGTCGAGACCCAGGGCGGACAGCGGCGCCAGAACCACGATCAGGGCGACGAACGTGAGGACCACGACGACGAGGAACGCGAGGACCGGCGACGGCCCGCGGTAGGCGAGGTCCGGGCGGCGACTGCGCTCGATGGCCTGCGAGCCGGCGGCGAAGGTCAGGCCGATGCCCAGGAGAACCATCGCCACCAGGAAGACCCACTGCCCCGTGCCCGGGACGTTGGCCTGGAACGAGATGAACAGGAGGCCGGCGCCGAGGAGGCTGGCCACCCAGCCGATCAGGTAGATGCCGGGAACGACGCGCCCTTCGAGGCTGAAGGTCGTGAGGCGCGGCGCCGCGAACTCAGGCTCCGTGCCCGACCTGAGCTCGGGCTCCGTGTCTGCGATGGATCCAGGGTCCTCCACGGGCTCGGGTTCGCCGGCCGGCGGGAGCGGTCCCTCGTCCGAGGCCGGTGTCAAGGCTCCGATACGGGCCCCGACGGGCTGCGCCCGCCCGACGCGGACCGCGGGGCCTGGCGAGGCGGAGCGCCGCGGGTTCCGGTCCGGGTGGTGCGGGCCGCGGGGGCCGCGATCCGGTCGAGGTCGCCAGGCCCACTGGAGATGGGCTCGAACGCCGCGATGTCACCGCGCTCGAAGTCCCTGCCGCACCACGCGCACAGCGACCAGTCCAGGCCGACGAGCCGTCCGCAGTTCGCGCACACGCGGTTGAGGCGCGTGCGGCAGTTGGGGCAGATGATCCACTCGTCGTGGATGCGCTTGCGACAGGCCGGGCAGGTCTTGACCGCCTCCACCTCCGCGAGGAGGGCCTCCTCCGCCAGGTTGCGCTCGTAGACCTCGCCGATCTTCTCCTGGGGTCGGACGATGCGGTAGACGATGACGCCGAACAGGAACAGCACCGGCGTGAACAGCACGATCAGGGCGGCCGCCAGGTACGGGAGAACCGGGTTCTCGCTCCGCAACTGCATGTCGCGGAAGGCCCAGTAGGCCGAGGCAAGCCACAGGATGACGATGTAGACGGCCATGCCCTGGAGGGCAAACTGGACGACGGCGCTGTCGAAGAAGCCGCCGATCGTCTCGCCGATCGTGTTGAGGATGTCTTCCATGCGGTGGCGTCTGGCCTCCAGGCGGACGGAGCGCGCCCTAGGGCTCGCAGCGACGGGAGTGTAACAGGGGAGTCCGGGCGAGCCGGGTCCGCGGGGGTGGACGCGCGAGCCGTCAGTCGGGTGACGAAGCCGGCCCCGTCCTGCGCATCGGCATCTCCAGCGTCCATGCCGCGGCCCGGGCCGCCGCCCCGACGCCCGCGAGCACGAGACCGCCCAGCCAGATCGCGACCCAGATCGCGACCGCGCCGGCGATGATGATCGGGTCGCGGCCGCCGACGAGGATGTCACGCACGCGCGACCAGCCGGCCGCGGCCGCCACCATCGCCGGGACGACCAGCAACAGGAGCACGGCGGCGCCCACCATCGCCGTGGGGATGATCCGCTGGGGTCGCCTGACCAGGTCCCCCCAGCCCATCAGCCAGGCCGCGAGCACCGGCTCCCGCTCGAGCACCAGGCGGCGCACGCCCACGGCGGCGGCCGCATCGGACAGCAGCCACACGGCGGCAACGGCCAGCACCAGCCACGGCACGTCGCCCAGGATGCGCAACGGCAGCGGAGTGACCAGGTCCTGGGGCAGGACCAGCTGCCGGTAGGTCGCGTCGTAGAAGGGCCCCCAGGCCAGGCTCGCGACGATCACCACGGGTGCGAGCCCCAGCAGCCGCACCACGGCCACCCGCCACGCGCCCGGTGCCCCGTCGAGATCCGCCGCCGGCAGGCCGAGCCCGTCATCGCCTGCCGCCTCGAGCGCGACGGCAATCCCCTGGCGCTCCGCCCAGGCCCCCGCCAGCGTCCCGGCGAGGAGGAGCAGGAGCGACGCGGCAACCCCCGCCACGATCAGGGCCACGAGCGTGGGCGACGGGTCGCCGAACACCAGCGAGCTCACCGGACCGCCCAGCGCGTTCTGGAGGCCCGTCGGCGTGGGCAGGACGAGGATGGGCCACGCGACCAGCACGATCCCGCCGCCGGCGAGGAAGCCAGCGAGGCCCAGGGCCCACGACACGGGCCGGAGCAGCGTCACCACGAAGGCGCCCGTGATGACCGTGCCCCACGGGAGTCGCACCCGCGTCCCGCCCGCCGTCGAGGGCGAGGGGTCGGGCGCCGATGTCACGGAGCGATGGACGGGGTCGGGGTGCCGGTCAGCTCCCCGAGGCGCACGAGCGCGACCTGGACCTTGTCCATCTCATCGCCGTAGGTGGCGAAGTCGCCGGCGCGCAGCGCAGCCTGGGCCAGCTCGAAGTGCGTGTTGGCGTAGTCCACCAGGGCCGTCACGTCGGCAGGAAGCTCGCCGCCGGGTGCGGGCGTGGCCGTCGGACGGGGCGTGACACCCGGGGCGGGCGTGACCGTCGGACCGGGCGTCGGCGTCGGCGTGGTTACCGGTCCCGGCACGACGCCCTGCTTGGCGATGAGCAGCGTGAGCGCCTCGGCCAAAGTGTCGCCCCAGACGATCGTCGTGGGACTGGCCACCACGATCTTCTGGAACTCGGGGAACGCCGAGGACGTGGACTGGAGGTAGACCGGCTGCAGGTACAACAGCGATTCGCCGACCGGGATCACGATGAGGTTGCCCCGGATGACCTGCGAGCCGCTCTGGTTCCACAGCGAGACCTGCGCACTGATCTCGGGATCCTGGTCGATGCGTGCTTCGATCTGGGCCGGGCCGAAGATGGTCGTGTCCGCCGGGAACCGGTACGTGAAGACCTGGCCATAGTTGGGGGCGTCGCTCCGCGCGGCCACCCACGCGATCATGTTGGGCCGGTTCTGCGCGATCATCGGCTGGAGGAGGAGGAACTCCACCTCCTTCTCCTCGGGCATGCGCATGACGACGTAGTAGGCCTCGGATGGGAGGCTCTGCTCGTTGGTCTGGACGTCCGGGATGGTCCAGCGGTCCGTGTTGTTGAAGAACGTGAGCGTCTGGGTGACGTGATAGCGACCGAACATGTTCGACTGGACGTTGAACTGCTCCTCGGGCACGCGCAGGTGCGCCAGCATCCCCTCCGGCATGGCCGAGAGCGGCTCGAAGATCCCTGGGAAGACACCCTGCCACGCCCGGATGATGGGGTCGGACGGGTCGGCGACGTAGAACCGCATCGTGCCGTCGTAGGCGTCAACCGTGATCTTGACGCTGTTCCGGATGTAGTTGAATTCGTCACCGGCGAGACCGGATCCGGCGCCGAGCACGCCGCCGCTGAACGCCTGGGCGTTGGGGAAGTCGTTGCTGATGGTGTAGGCGTCCTGCACGTAGACGAAGCGCCCGGCGTCGTCGATGACGAGGTACGGGTCCTTGTCGTAGCGCAGGAACGGGGCGATGCGACCCAACCGCTCGCTGATAGTCCGGTGGAACAGGAGCTGGCTGTCCGCGGTGATCTGGTCGGAGATCAGGAGGTCGAAGTCCCTGAAGCGCAGCGCGAACAGCAGTCGCGACAGCGTGGTGTCGAGGGCGATGCCCGTGGTGCCCGTCCAGCGCGTGGTCTCGTCGACGGTGGTGTTCCCGGCCCGCCGCGGATAGTCGAACTCCGCCTGGCGTGCCCCGACCACCACGTAGCGGTCGTCGGTCTCGCCGAAGTAGATCCGCGGCTGGGTGATCTCGGGAGCTCCCGCCTCCGAGACCGGCGGCAGGTCCTTGATCCAGAGGCGGGGCTGGCCCTCCGGCGTGACCTCGTTCACCGGGACCATGGCCATCCCGATGCCGTGCGTGTAGATGACGCGCTGGTTCACCCAGCCGGTCGCCTGGAGGTTCTTCTCGATCGCCAGCTCGCGGCCCGAGAGCATGACCTGGCGCAGCTCGCCATCGATCGTGTAGCGATCCGTGTCCACGTCCACGAAGTCGTAGTACTCACGGACCTGCTGGAGCTGGTCCAGAGTCACGCCGAGGGGGCGGTAGTCCCACAGGCGCGCGTTCTCGAACGTGTCGACCTCGAGACGGAGGGCCGCCTCGGTCAGCGGGGCCGTGCCCGAGTAGTCCCGGTTCTGCCACCTGTCGAGCTCGAATGCCCTGCGCGTCATCGCGATGTTGTTCGCGATGTACGGCTCCTCCTGGGCGTACTGGTTGGGGTCCACCGTAAGCCGCTGGATGGCCTCCGGGTAGAGGCGGCCGAGCACCAGCGAGGCAGAGAACCAGACGACGACGATCGCCCCCAGCGGCCACATCCAGCGGGTGAAGGCACCGGCCACCAGCAGCGCGGCCGCGAGCCCGGACAGGATCGTGAGCACGTCGTAGGCCATGAACCGCGCATTCGCGTCCGTGTACGAGACGCCCGTGGCGACGCCGGCCGTGCTGTACACCAGCTCGTACTTGTCCAGCTGGTAGCCGAATGCCACCGACAGGAGGTACAGGCCGGCGATCACCGCCAGGTGGACGCGGACCGAGGTGTTGAACACCTCGCCGCCCTCGGTCGCCTGCGCCAGGTACCGGGCGCCGGCCACCAGCAGCGAGGCCAGCAGCAGGCCGTTGATCAGCGACTGGGCGAAACGGAGGAACGGCAGGTCGAACAGGAAGAAGCTGATGTCGCGTCCGAAGACCGGGTCGGCGACGGCTGAAGCGGGCGAGAACGGGACGCGGTTGATCCACAGCAGCACCGTGGTCCAGGTCCCGGACACGGCGCCCGCGATCCCGATGGCCAGCACGACGGCGACACCGGCGATGACCCACTTCGCGATCGGCACGAGGTCGGGGAGGTCGTCCAGGTCGAAGGCGCCGGCGAACTCGTCGGCGCGGGCGCGACCGGGGAATGGGCCGCCGACCGGACGTCCTGGGCCGCCACCCATGCGTGCCGAGCGCTCCGTCTGGCGCTGCGCCTCGCTCAGGCGGTCCGCCACCTGGCGGAGCCGGCCCGGCTTCTCGGGATCGGGCGGGGGCGCCAGGCGCCCGGCGAGCCAGAGGTTGAACAGGAGCACGACCAGCGCGACGACTAGGGTGCCGAGGAACAGGCCCACCTGGGCGCCGATGCGGGTCCAGAAGACGCTGTCGAAGCCGACGCTCTGGTACCAGATCGCATCGGTCCACAGGTCGATCCCGGTGCCGGCGAGGAAGACGATGAAGGCGACGAGGACGATGGCGACGACGAGGCCCACCCGGCGCAGGATCGTCCGGAGGGTCAGGCGACCGGCGCCGTCATCGGGACCGCCCACGGGCTGCTTCGCGCGTGGCGTGTTGGGCGGGCCGTCGGCCGCGGCGCCCTTGGCGCGCGTCCGGGAGCGGCGGCGGATCGGGGTGGGCTCGTCGGACCCGGCAGTGGCGCCCTCGTCGGGCGTGTCACCGGCGGGTCGGTCGCCCGTGCTGTCGTCGGGCGTCTCCGGGGTCCCAGTCCGATCGCCGTCGCCGGCGGGAGCCTCCGGATCCGCCGGATCCCGGGGGGGCGTGCGCCCTTCGGCCTCGGCGCGGCGGCGCTCCAGCTCCCGCATGAACTCGTCGAACAGGTCACCCATCGCGACGAGTCTAGGCGAGTCTGGGATATCAGGTGCGCGGCGGCTGGGTCGGCCGGGCTGTCAGGCCCTGTGCAGCGATTCCACGGAGCGGCGAAAGCCTGCAAGGACCTGCTCGGCGAGCTGGTTTGGGCGCGTCGTGGTGGCCAGGGCCGGCTCCCAGCGGAACGCGGCGCGGATCGCCAGCGGGCAGCGCCACGGTAGCGAGTCGTCCTCGGGCGGGACCAGCGGCACCAGGCGGATCGCCAGACGGCCGCCCTCCTCGCGGATCAGCCCCGACAGGGACCCTGCGAACGACGGGCCCAGCTGCAGCAACGGCGGCCCTGGGGGCGGGCCGGAGGCGGGGCCGACCTCCCGGAAGCTCACGACCCCGTCGTCGTCGGTCACCCAGAGCACGGCGAGCCACCAGTCGTCGGGTCCGTCCACCGGCCTGGCCATCCCGGCCTGGAGGCGGCGATCGCCGATGCGGATCTCCTGCTCGCGCAGAAACGAGGGGCCTGGGTGCGGGAGACGTTCGGGCATCGTCGCCCGAGGATACCGGGCGAGTGGTCAGCCCCGGTCTTCGGGCTCCGGCTCCCCGAGCTCGGGCTCCCCGGGCGTCAGCTCCGGGGGCCAGCCGGCCTCGGGTTCGGCGTCGGGTCCGGGTCCGGCCGCCGAAGGACCAGCTTCTGGGGCGGCGGGCGGCGCCGTGTCGGGCGGCGCCGTGTCGGGCGGCGCCGTGTCGGGCGCGTCCTCTGCGACCCCTTCGGGCGCCTCGGGCTCGGCCCCGGCTCCGACCACGGGCTCGTCACCTCCCAGCTCCGAGACGTGGATCCCGAGCCGTGCCAGCTCGTCGGCCTTGAGCGCGACCGTCTCGGCGACCAGGTCCGCCCGCTGGGCATCCATCTGGAGGCGCACCATCTCGCGCCTCACGTCCTCGGGCGGTGGCGCAAAGACCTCGGCGGCGGCCGGCGTCGATGTGTCCACCGGGATCTCGCCCGTGATGAATGACAGGAACCGGTTGCCGCGCGGCTGTGAGAGGCTCGAGCGGGCGCGCAGGATGGCCTCGGTGTCCAGGGTGGTGACGCCCTTGATCTCCGCGGGCGAATTGGGGACCGCGGTGAGCGCGGCCCCGCAGGCGGGGCACTGCTCGACCCCGGGCTCGGGCAGGAGCACGGAGCACCACGGGCAATGGGTGATCGGGTCGCTCATCGATTCGGCCATGTGCGCATTGTGGACCCCCGTCCCGACATGCCAACTCCCCCGATCGGCCTATAGATCGCCTATTCCCACTCGATCGTCGCGGGTGGCTTGCTGCTGATGTCGTAGACCACCCGGTTGACGCCGGGGACCTCGTTCACGATCCGGGACGAGATCTTGCCCAGTACGTCGTACGGCAGCTTGGCCCAGTCGGCGGTCATGCCGTCCTCCGACGTCACGGCCCGGATCGCCACCACGTTCGCGTACGTGCGCCCGTCGCCCATGACGCCCACGGAACGCACCGGCGTCAGGATCGCGAACGACTGCCACACGCTCCGGTACAGCCCCGCGGCCTTGATCTCGTCGATCACGATCCAGTCCGCGTCGCGCAACGTGTCCAGGCGCTCCGCCGTGACCTCACCGAGGATCCGGATCGCGAGACCCGGGCCCGGGAACGGCTGGCGCTGGACCATGGCGTCGGGCAGGCCCATCGCCGTGCCCACGAGCCGCACCTCGTCCTTGAACAGGTAGCGCAGCGGCTCGATGAGCTGGAAGCGCAGGTCCGCGGGCAGCCCGCCCACGTTGTGATGGGTCTTGATCTTCTGGGCCGTCTTCGTCTCGGGCGTCGTGCTCTCGATGACGTCCGGGTAGAGCGTGCCCTGGGTCAGGAAGTCGATCTGCCCGAGCTTCGTCGCCTCCTCCTCGAAGACGCGGATGAACTCGTCGCCGATGATCCGGCGCTTCTCCTCCGGATCCGTGACGCCGGCCAGCCGGGCGAGGAACCGCTCGCGGGCATCGACCATCACCAGGTTCATCCCGAGGTTGGCCTCGAAGGTCACGCGCAGGAGCTCCGACTCCCGCTTGCGCATGAGCCCGTGATCCACGTAGATGCAGGTCAGCCGGTCGCCCACGGCGCGGTGCACGAGGGCCGCCGCCACCGCGGAATCCACGCCGCCCGAGAGCGCGCAGATGACCTTCCCGTCCGAGCCGGTCTCCTTCGCGTGCCGGTCGACGCGCTCCCGGATCTCGACCACGGTGGTCTCGATGAAGTTCGCCGATGTCCAGGCGGGCGCGATGCCCGCGATCCCGGTCACGAAGTTGCGCAGCAGGTCCTTGCCGCGAGGGGTATGGACGACCTCGGGGTGGAACTGGATGCCGTACAGGCGCCGCTCCGGGGCCGCCAGGCCGGCGTACGGCGTGGAATCCGTCTGGGCCGTCGCGTGGAAGCCCTCCGGGAGGCGGGTGATCGAGTCGCCGTGGCTCATCCAGACCGGCTGTTCGCGATCGATGCCGGCGAACAGGCCATCGTCCTGGGTGATCTGGACGGTGGCCGGACCGTACTCGCGCTTCGACGCCGGCATCACGTCACCGCCGAGCTCGGTCGCCATGAGCTGGGCGCCGTAGCAGATGCCCAGGACGGGCAGGCGCCCGCTCCAGATGGAGCCGTCCGGCCTGGGGGCGTTCTCGTCGTAGACGGAGTTCGGGCCGCCGGACAGGATGATCGCCCGGACGCCGCGCCGCTCCAGCTCGGCGAGCGGCGTGTCGTGGGGGAGCAGCTCCGAGTAGACGTTGAGCTCACGGACCCGGCGCGCGATCAGCTGGGCGAACTGCGAGCCGAAGTCCAGGACGGCGACGACGCCCGGCTCCGGGACGGTCGCGGCCGTCGGGGGATCCGTGGGCGAGCGATCTGGAGCGGGCGCGTCGAGCGCGACCTCGAGGTAGGCCTCGACCTCGGCATCGTCCGACCCGAGGACGCGGTGGCCGGCGTTGGCCAGCTCCCCGTGGACGGTCTTGCCGCGCTGGGCATCCGGCGACGGCGCGGGCGGCAGGTTCGGCACCTCTGCCGCACCTCCTGGCTGCTGCTCCGGCTCGGTCAACGACCCCTCCCAGTGGTTTCGGATGGCTTGCCCGGAGTCTACCGGCCCGGCAGCCCGCGGATGGGCAGCGGGGGACCGAGGAGGCGCCGGGTGTCGGTCGCTGGACGGCGATGCGAGGATGCGCGCATGAGCTTCGATGTCGCCGCCGAGGTCTACGACGCGTTCATGGGCCGCTATTCCCGCCTCCTGTCGGGTCAGCTGGCGGATCTCGCCGGCGTCCGCACCGGGCAGCGCGCGATCGACGTGGGCTGTGGCACCGGGGCGCTCACGGGCGAGCTCGTCGCCCGCCTGGGCTCGGGCTCGGTGGCGGCGGTCGATCCGTCGATGTCGTTCGTCGCCGCCACCCGGGAGCAGCATCCGGGAGTCGACGTCCGCCAGGCGCCTGCCGAGCACCTCCCGTTTCCGTCCGGCGAGTTCGACACCACGCTTGCGCAACTCGTCGTCCACTTCATGGCGGACCCGGTGCGGGGGCTGACCGAGATGCGGCGCGTGACACGGCCGGGCGGCATGCTCGCGGCCTGCGTCTGGGACCACGCCGGTCGCCGGGGGCCGCTCAGGCTGTTCTGGGATTCGGCCCGGTCGCTTGACCCGGGCCTGGACGATGAGTCGCAGCTTCCCGGGACGCGCGAGGGCCATCTCGTCGAGCTGTTCCGGTCGGCGGGGCTGCGTCGCGTGACCGGGACGGCGCTGGAGATCCGGGTGGAGCATCCGACCTTCGACGAATGGTGGGATCCGTTCACGCGAGGCGTGGGCCCGGCGGGCGCATACCTCGGGCGCCAGGATCCGGCACGTCAAGCGGCGATTCGCGAGGCTGCGCTGCGACGGGCCGACGCGGGGCCGATCGAGATCGAAGCCGTCGCGTGGGCGGCGCGAGGCCAGGCGTAACCGCTCCCAACGCTTCCCCGGTCGCACCCGGTTCCGCTCCGGCCCGGGAACGAGGCGCGTACCCTCGGTCCATGCGTGCCACCCGATTCCCCATCCGCATCGGCCGCCGGTCCGCACCGCTGCTTCGGCTCGTGTTCGGCGTGACCGCCGACAGCGCCTGGGCCGCGGTCGGGGACGGCCTCGTGACCGCCCGCTTCGGCCGGTTCGAGTTCCGGGTGCCGGTCGCCAACATCACGCGCTGGCGGATCGAGGGCCCGTGGCGGTGGATCACTGCCATCGGCGTCCGGCGCAGCATCCGCGACGCGGACTTCACGTTTGCGGGCAGTCCGCGCGGCGGCGTGCGCATGGACTTCGCGACGCCCGTGCGCTGGTCGGGGTTCAGCGTGCCGGCGTTCTACGTCGGGGTCGAGGACCTCGAGAGCTTCGCGGCCGAGCTCTCTGCCATGGACATCCCAGGCGAGGACGCGCGCACGGGCTGAGGGGGCCCCGGGGAAAGGCGCTACTTGCCGCGCAGCTGCCAGGACTTCCCTTCGGTGACCACGGACGGTGCGTAGACGATCTCGACGTCGTGCATGTCCGCGATCGTGCGGGCACCCAGCGCCGCCATCGACTGCCGAAGCGCGCCGACCAGGTTCTGGGTGCCGTCCGTGACGTGCGAAGGACCGTTGAGGATCTGGTCCAGCGGGCCGGAGGTGCCTACCCGGATCCGCGTGCCCCGCGGCAGGACCGGCGACGGAGCGGCCATGCCCCAGTTGGTGCCCCTGCCGGGCGCCTCGGTGGCGCGGGCCAGCGGCGAGCCCAGCATCACGACGTCTGCACCGGCGGCGATGGCCTTGGCGATGTCGCCGCCCTTCTTCATGCCGCCGTCGGCGACGACGGGGACGTAGCGGCCGGTCTCGGCGAGGTACAGGTCGCGGGCCGCGGTGACGTCGGCGATGGCCGTGACCTGCGGGATCCCGATGCCGAGGACCTCACGGGTCGTGCACGCGGCGCCGGGCCCGACGCCGACGAAGACCGCGGCGGCGCCCTGCTCCATGAGCAGGTAGGCGGCCTCGGCGTTGGTGGTGTTGCCCACGGCGACCGGGATCGGCATGAGCCGCGTGAACTCCCGCAGCGACAGCGGCTCGTAGCCGGTGGCCAGGTGGCGCGCAGAGGAAACCTGGGACTGGAGGAGGAACAGGTCCGCTCCGTGTTCCGCGCAGATCGGCCCGTAGCGGCGGGCGACACCCGGCGTCGCGGAGAACGCGGCCGGGGAGCCCGCGGCGTGCAGCTCCACGATCCGGCGGGCGATCAGCCCCTCGCGGATGGGAGCCTGGTAGGCCTCGGCCAGGACGTCCTGGATCTCTGCGTCGGGAGCCGCGATGATGCGGTCCAGGACCTCGGCCGGGTCGTCGTAGCGAAACTGGACGCCCTCGAGGTTGAGGATCGAGAGGCCGCCGAGGCGGGCCAGCTCGCCGGACAGGCGCACGTCCGCGACCGCGTCCATGGCCGCCGCCAGGACGGGCACCTCGAGGCGGATCCCGCAGAAGTCCTGGGCGAGTTCGACGTCGGCCGGGTCGACGGTGTCCGTGCCGGGGGCGAGGGACACGTCCTCGAAACCGTAGGTCGGGCGGATGGCATCCACCTTGGAGCGGAAGACCCGCCGGTTGGCAAGCGTCTCGGTCATGCCCACATCCTCACCCGCAATCTCCAGGTCCTCCGTCGCGTCGGGACAGTCTACCCGGCGCGTCGTTGGGGCCATACTGGTGGCGAACCGATCATCGACGCATGACCCAGCCACAGGGGGCGACCATGGCCAAGAACAAGACGAAGGACCAGCGAGCTGACGAGGCCAACGTGGTGGCCCCAGCCAGGCCCAAGCTCAAGAACAAGGTCTACCTGGCCGAGCTGGACAGGCTGCAGCTCGAGCTGTCGAAGCTCCAGGAGTGGGTCAAGGCGCGCGGCCTCAAGGTCGTGGTGGCCTTCGAGGGCCGCGACGCCGCGGGCAAGGGCGGCTCGATCAAGACGATCACGATGGGTCTCAACCCGCGCATTGCGCGCGTCGTCGCCCTGCCCGCCCCCACCGAGCGCGAGCGGACGCAGTGGTACTTCCAGCGCTACGTGCAGCACCTCCCGGCAGCCGGCGAGATCGTGCTCCTGGACCGCAGCTGGTACAACCGCGCCGGCGTCGAGCGCGTGATGGGCTTCGCGACACCCGAGGAGGTCGAGGAGTTCTACCGGTCCTGCCCGGAGTTCGAGCGGATGCTGGTCCGCTCCGGGATCATCCTGGTCAAGTACTGGTTCAGCGTCAGCGACGCGGAGCAGGAGCGCCGGTTCCAGGCCCGCATCTCCGACCCCACCAAGCGCTGGAAGCTGTCGCCCATGGACCTCATGTCGCGGACGCGCTGGGTGGAGTACTCCATCGCCAAGGACGAGATGTTCCGGCACACGGACATCAAGCAGGCGCCCTGGTACGTAGTCCAGGCCGACGAGAAGAAGCGGGCCCGGCTCAACGTCATCAGCCACCTGCTCTCGCTGATCCCCTACGAGGATCTGATGCCGGAGCCCATCTCGCTGCCGCCGCGAGAGCCGGACCGCGGCTACGTCCGGCCGCCGATGGACGAGCAGACGTTCATCCCGCAGGTGTACTGATCGGGGCGGTCAGGCGGTGGGACGCCGCGCGACCCGCCGCCCTTCAACGTCCAGGCGGAACCAGGGCTCCAGCTCCGCGTCCAGGAGCTGCTCCTGCACGCGCCTGACCGACTCGCCGTAGGACGGCCAGATCGCAAGTCGCGGGGCATCCCCGGCCGGGACCCAGCGCAGCCCGTCGTGCTCCCACGACTCGTGGGCCTCGGCGTCGGGCCGGACGCGGGCGGCGAAGATCGCGGAGACGACCACGGCGTCCGCCCCCTCGTCATAGAACGGCGCGACCTGGTCCAGGTCGTAGAACGCCTCGATCTCGGACGCGCCTAGGCCGGTCTCCTCCAGGACCTCGCGCATGGCCGCCGTGGGGATGCGTTCGCCGGGCTCCACGCCCCCGGTCACGCACTGCCAGAGCCCGGGGAAGATCCGGTGCGCGGCCCGGCGGATCAGCAGGATCTCCAGCCGCTCGGCGTCGGAGCGCGGATCATCGGGCGAGGCGGGTGGAACGACCCGGAACACCCAGCACTCGACGAGATCCGGCCGCAGGCTCACGCGCGGTCTACCAGGGCAGCATCTGCCGCATGGCGAACAGCACGTTCGCGGGCCGCTCGGCGAGCCGGCGCATGTACCAGCGGTACCACGCGGCGCCGTAGGCGATCAGCGTCTGGACCTTGTACCCGGAGCGCGCGAGCCGCCGCTGTTCCTTGGCCCGGATCCCGTACAGCATCTGGACCTCGAACGCGTCCTTCGCGACTCCGGCGGCAGCGGCGTGAACGGCGATCTGCTCGATCAGGTCGACGTCGTGCGTGCCCAGGCCCACGCGCATCGACCGCGTCCGGCTCTCCCGCAGCATGGTGACCGCGAGGCCGAGGTAGTTCGCGTCGACCTCCTTCTTCGACTTGAAGGCGACGTCCCTGGGCTCGTCGTAGGCGCCCTTGACCAGGCGGATCGCCGGGCCCAGCGGCAGGAGCCGCTCGATGTCCTTGGCGGTCCGGCGCAGGTACGCCTGGAGGCAGATGCCCGTGTTGCCGTGCGAAGCGCGGAGTCGCTGGTAGAGGTCCAGCGTCCGATCCACGTAAGAGCTGTCCTCCATGTCGATCCAGAGGTACGAGCCCTGGGCCTCCGCGGCCGCGGCGAGCCGGCGCAGGTGCCCGAAGCAGAGGTCCTCGTCGATGTCCAGGCCC
>Ga0315283_10003078_pt1 | contig 14166 bp, 15 predicted proteins | sample YL17G09_0_MG_FD_204541 | JGI IMG/M metagenome (GOLD analysis project Ga0315283, IMG submission 204541) | Sediment microbial communities from Yellowstone Lake, YNP, Wyoming, USA - YL17G09_0 | ecosystem: Environmental > Aquatic > Freshwater > Lake > Sediment | place: USA: Wyoming | collected... | reverse complement strand
ACCGGTAGGACTGGAAGGCTAATTCTTCTCGATCATCGGTCTTGGGAGGCTCAAAGGTTTCCTCTATCATTTTTTTGTAAAAGTCTTTCCCTTTGGTAACTACTATTTCGGCTTTGAACTGTTTATCCGTCAGATAAAGCAACTTTAGCATGAGCGAGGGAGTTGTTCCCCCTGGTGTTTCCTCCAGGACTTTGATGCCAGCCGACAATAGTCCTTTCTTGAAACAGTACCAAAAATAACTTTCAACCGATCCATGACCGACCACATAAAAAAATCGGCCATCAAAGGAAGGATAGGAAAACTGTTTCGTATTCTCAGCACTGTTCGAAAAACTGGCAAGATGAACTTGCCTTCCTTTCAGTTTGGACAAGGCCTTGGCCACATCCGGTGAATAATTATCCACCGAAACCTTGGCATCATTACTGGTCCTACCGGTCAACCCGGAGAACTTATCCAGAAAACCACCATGGGAATTTTCAAAAGAACTGAGTATAAATAAAAATAGAACCATCGCCGGAAGCGTTACTTTTTTCATAATTTCTCCTTAGATCAAACGTAGTATCAACGAGGTGTTGACTCCTCCAAAAGCAAAGTTGTTGCTGACCCCTGTCCTAAAATGGTGATCCTGCGCTTCACCCATTACGTGGTTTAAGGGTGGTAAGGCCGGATCCGGGTTGGCCAAATTTAAGCTGGGGGCTATAAACCCTTCCCGCATCATCAGCAGAGTGGCAATGGCTTCAATGGCCCCACAAGCCCCCATGGTGTGGCCCAGGTGTCCCTTGATGGAAGTGACGGGAACCCTCGGCCCATAAATTTTATGGGTAACCTGGGCCTCAATTTCATCCCCATGGCTGGTTGCGGTGGCGTGGGCGTTTACATGCTGGATATCTTCCGGGTTGCGACGGGCGTCTTTTATGGCAGCCAAAAGGCATTCTTCCATAGACCGTGCATCCGAGTTGGTTAGATGCGCACCGCTACTATTGGTCCAAAAGCCTAGAATCTCGCCGAAAATCGGGGCATCGCGTTTTTTGGCCCGTTCATATTCCTCCAAGATCAAGGTTCCGGCCCCCTCAGCCACTACTAAACCGTCCCGCAGCGCATCAAAGGGTCGCGGGGTTTCCGAAGGCCGGTCATTAAAATTGGATGAGGTGGCCATCATTAAATCAAAGACGGCGGCCGAGAGGAAGTCAACCTCCTCCGCCCCCCCGGTTATCATAATCTCCGCCTTTCCGGCCTTGATGGCCTCGTACCCAAAGCCTACCCCCTGGGAGCCTGAAACGCAGGCCGTGCAGGAGGAGATGAATGGCCCCCGAGATTGAAATAGAACCGATAAGTTTGCAGCGCAGGTATGACTCATACATTTCAGATACCACGAGGCCGGTATGCCTTCAAGGGTCCGATTGATAAACATCTTGCGGACGTAGTCCATGTGGTCGCCAATACTTCCTTCGGTTGATCCGTAGGAAATCCCACAAATCGGCGAACCGATCTCTTCCCGGGTTAGGCCCGAAGCCTGGAAGGCATCCAGGGCGGATAGGGCCGCCAAGATGGCCACTCGGCCCATACCGCGCCGGTTCTGTCGAGGAATCAATTCCTCTTCCCCCTCAATGTGACAAAACCCGGCCAATCGAGTCCGTAGACGTTTGATATTTTCCCAGGCTGGGACTCGGCTGATGCCACTGCGACCTTCCTTAAGGGATCTAACAAAATCATTCAAGGTATTACCGATCGGAGACCGGATCCCCATCCCCACAACGACTACTCTTCTATTTTTTTCCATACAAAGCTTCCTGAACATCTTCTGGAATTTTATAAGCCATTTCCATTTCCTGGGCGAGGAGCGCAACTTGCTCACTTCGGCCCTTGGCGCAGACCATTCCATTTGATAGGAGCCTGATTTCAAAATCTAAAACGATTTTGATTCGGGCTTCCTTGAGAACGGCGGTACAGAGGAATTCATCCTCCAGCCTTAAAGGTCGGATATGTTTGATCATAGAGCGTATTACCGGAAAAACGTACCCCTTTTCTCTCAGGTAAGTCTGAAGATCCAATCCCCGTTCCCGGAAAAGGGCCTGACGAGCCACCTCAAAATACTTAAAGTAATTTCCATTCCATACTATTTGCATGATATCGACATCATAGTAGGGAACTTGCATTTTGACACTGGTGGATACCGGTCGGGTCATTTTTCTTACCAAGGGATTATATTTTTTGAAGTTCGGGGTGGGAAGTCGATTTCCAGGCAGGTCATTATTGACCCTCTTGCGCGCTCCCCGGACCTATGGATAGTACCATGTTCCTTCGTCTGATCATAATGAAGTCTAATGGGTTGTCAAGGGCCATTTTTGTCACTCGTCCCGCTCCCTTTCAAGGGGTCGGAAGGTAAAATGATCCTCCGACTTTTTTGTACATTGACACGGATCCCCCCTCTACTTTACCATCCTAATAATGATGGGTTAAAGTCGGAGCAGCGTGGTCGATGAAGGTAACGAGGTCCAGTTCCTCTTCTTTTCTTTTCCCTCGGGAGCATTCCACCCCTTGGTCGGGAATAGAATCGCTTCAATCGTCATGCCGGGGCTTCCTTCTTCTTAATCTCGAAGCGCTTACCCTACCCCTGGCGGAAGATCTTTTAACCCCGAGGGAGGCCGCCAAAGCCGGGACCATGGGCCCCCGCCGGAAAAAGGCCTTCACCGCTGCGCGGGTGGCCCTAAAAAAACTTTCCCGTCAACTCGGTTTAATTCAACCCGATAGACCCGACCGGAAGATTGAAACCCTTGGTCCGGACGGCGTGAGGCCTTGTCTGGCCGGAAGTGGGTTGTATTGCTCTGTCTCCCATAGCGATCGTTTCGTGGTAACGGTTGCGCATCACCATCCGGTTGGTGTTGATATCGAGGCGGTTTCAAAAAAAATAATCGCCATTAGTCATCTCTTTCTAACAGCGCGGGAACAGGAGCTGATTTCAAAATCCCCGCTCACTTGGGAGAGAACCGCCACTCGGGTGTGGACCATTAAGGAGTCGGCAGCCAAGGTCTTTGGTCTTCATCTTTTTGAAGCCCTTCGCGAGGTGGAGGTGGTTACAGTAGATAGGGATGAGGGGATAATGCGATATCAGGGAAAGGTTTACCCGGTACGAATTGGGGAAGGAGATGGGCAGGTGGTTTCACTAATCACCTGTGATGGCTTTTGAAGAATTCCCAAATTATATCAGTGGCATGGAAGCCTTTAAGTGGATCTGTTGACGGCAAACCCTGGGTAAAGTACCGGGTAGGAAGATTATGTTTCCACCCTTCCAAGGTATACAGAGTGACCACTTCCCCCCTTTTCTCTCCTCTCCAGGTTTCTTTCAGAACTTTTCCTCCCACCAACTTTTCTTTTTGCTGGATCGAGGCGCACCGATTAGCCTGGACCCAAAAGTCCATTGATTCTTTAACGGATACATACAAATGCCCCCAATTTTTTCTACGTCCGCCCCCATACGGTATCAGGTTGTCCTCGCGACCGTGAAAGGCGATGACCGGGACGGACCCCCGGGGCGATGGGATGCGCACCTCCGGCTCAGAAGGAGAAGGTCTGCTCCCTACGGAAGCGGATAAGACTGCCAGAGCGGCGAAGGTTTCCGGTTTTTGAGCACCCAGACAGTGCACCAGCATCCCGCCGTTCGAATATCCCAGCAGATAAATGCGAGCCGGGTTGACTTTCAGGTTCTTTCGAACTTGATCGATAACCATTGAAATAAAACCGACATCATCAAGACCGTCTTCCATCGCTTTGCCGCAACAATGGATGGCATTCCAATGTTGAAGCCAACCAAATAGGGTCATGCCGTTTGGATAGAGGACCAAGAAACGCTCCCGGTCGGCAAGCGCTGAAAGCCCGGTCTCCCTCTCCATTCTCTGCGCCGTTCCAAAGCCCCCATGGAGGGCCACCACCAAAGGGAAGGTTGAGGTTTGATTATAACCTTGGGGTATATGGAGGAGATAGGAACGACGGAAGCCATACACCCGCAGGTCAAGCGTTTGTTCATAGGTTCCTGGTTGGAAGGTCTCCAATCCCGAACGACTCTCAGAACAACCCCAAAGAACCATGGCAGCAGATAGACAGCAGAGTATTTTATTCAAGGGTGGCCTCCCTCTATTCCCGCTGGTCTTGGTGGGGGAAGGAGAGTCAGGGGCCCACTTGGATCAAAGTCATTTTGAGCCTATAAGACGCCGGTTTCATTGAACGGAGTTTCAGATGAGTGGCCAGCCCTTGTATATAAGGACCGTTCAGGGATACTTCCTTGATCGTCTCGCCCTGGGCATCCCGACGTAGGATTTGCCAGCCTTGGTCGGCCGATCCCCTAATCTCTGTCCGGAATCCATCGGGGCCTTCCCAAAAACAGAACCGGGCGCCATCCATTGCTTCTCTGCCTATTTTGGGCCTTCCCGCTGGAGATAGAAACAGGGTTTTCACATCCTCCATTAATCCGCCGGCAAAGGTTGACGAATCAAAGGGGGGCACTGACTTATGGACGACAATTCCATTCCCCCCCAACTCCCCCTCAAATAAGATGAATCCCTCGGGGGTGAGCAATAGACTATGAAGTCGGCCTTGGGCAGGGTCACCCTTCGTGACCCCGAAAAGGGAAGAGAAAACCTTTCCGCTGATGATAGCCTCGATCTGGTAGACGGACTCCCAGGGCCCAGTCGGGAAAAGCTCCGGGCATTCGGAAAAATTCAGGGATGGAGCAGTATGCCGGTCAGCCTGATCCAGCGGGATACATCCACTAAAAAGGAAAAGAAATCCCAGAAGAGCGGTCCATTGACCTCTGCGGCAGATCATGGTTTCTCAAAAATCTCCGAGGAAAGGCTGGAATTGATCTCTATTTTTTTGAACTCGATGGAAGTCCGGGACCCTCCAGGTTCTTCAATCTCCACCCGATCAATGACCCCGATCCGGTTGGAAAGGAAAATCGTTATCCGGCGAATGAACTGGTCAACACCTTCCCGTGGGGTCAAAATAACTCGTCCGGGCGGTCCGGGAGAGTAGAGAGGCTGGAAAACGGTGCTTTGATCGAAACGTCCCTGAAACCAACGACTGATTTCGGTAATCACCATCCGCCTTGTCTCAACGGCCTGAGTCACTTCCGGTTTCCAGATCCCATCGGAAAAATGATAATATTCAAGGGTATTCCCTTTCTGAATCATTACGCTTCTTAGTGGGCGGAGGTACTCCCACCTTAGGGAACCGGAAGCCTGGAAAAAAAACCTTCCTTCCGACAAAAGGGGTTTGGTGAGGATCGGCAGGGTTCTCTGCTGGAGGAATTCCGCTTTAATCGACCGGATGTTTCGTAGAGCCTCCGTCATGGAGGCCCAATCCTGGGCCGATCCTGCTCGGGGCGAGAGTAGGCCAACAACCGAAAATATTCCGATAAGCAGAACCCTTTTCATTTTATACCTTTTCCCTGGAAACATTCCGAACAGGACCAGTCCGAAATCGTCGTGACCTAGAGCATGCCCCCATTTACCGATATAACCTGACCGATAATGTAGGAAGCATCGTCGGAGCATAAAAAACGGACGACTTTGGCCACCTCGACGGGAAGCCCGACCCGGCCTAGGGGTATGATCTGTTTTATCATATCCCTGGGGATATCTTGAATCATCTCTGTTTCAATTAATCCCGGCGCCACCACATTAACCCGAATTCCCAGGCGGGCCACCTCCGAAGCCAGGGATCGACAGGCCCCTTCAAGCCCGGCTTTAGCTGCGGAGTAGTTGGTCTGACCACGACGGCCAAGCTGGGCAGACACAGAAGAGATGGCCACTATAGCCCCTCGCCTTCTGGCGACCATTTGCTTTAGAATAGGCTTGGTTACATGATAGAATCCTTGCAAGGTCGTGTTAAGGACCTTGGTCCATTCCTCATAAGACATGAGGGCAAAAAGACTGTCCGCTGTTACTCCGGCATTGTTGATCAGAATATCAATGGCCTCATGGCGGGATAGAAGCGCCTCAATGTTTTTTTTCGTCTCTTCTTGATTGCTGACATCAAAACAGACCGTTTCCCCCATTCCTCCGGCAAGTTGAATGAGCCCCAAGGTCTCTTCGGCGGACTTTTGGTTGGAGCGGAAATTAATAATTACATAGGAACCGCTCTGGGCCAGCTCCTGACAAATGGCCCGTCCAATTCCGCGGCCTCCTCCCGTTACTAAGGCTACTTGCTTTATCGGCAAAGGTTTCAATCCTTCTTCCCTTTCTCTCCGTTTATATTTTTCGGCCCAGTCAGGAGGTTGGCCAGGACTTGATCTTCCGGTTCCAGGACCTGTATAACCATCTTGCAAAAGGAATTTGAATCCGAGTCAACGGCTCCTTCAAATACGGCATAGCCTCCCACGTGGTAAAGTTTCTTAATATGAATACGGAGTCTGGTCCCCACCGGAATGTAAAAATTAATAAATTCTACTTCTTTAACCCCCACCAGCAGTCCGAGGTGCGCCTTGGCCCCGGTTCCGCGGCTCCAGGTACTTAGAGCGGATATGGCCTGGGCCACCAGTTCAATACCGATCAGTGAACTGACCTTCCCCTCCTGGAAAAGAGGCCAGCCCTCCAGAACGGTCGTCTCCGCTCGCAGACCGTCATCCTTCGGGGCTACCCATTCTATAAGTTTCATTCGCCGGCTGTGGGGGATCAGCGGTTCAGCAGGATAGAACTCCATCCGTTTCTTTTCCCTTTCTGGCTATACGATCGTTTTATTTTGTTATAGTCAACCCCAAGGCCTTTCTATATCGGGCTTCCAGGTCTTCGGCAAACTTCCGCTCTCCCCCGGCTCGGGGAGGGGCGGTAGGCTCCCAGAACTCGATGGTCAGGGTTGAAATCCCGAACGGTGGAAAATACCATTTGTCTTCCTTGGGAAGGAAAGGAGGGTCGTTTCTCACCAACAACGGCTGCACCGGTACTTGTGATAACCTGGCCAGCAAGAAGGCCCCTGGGTGGAAACGGCCCAACCCCCCCCGCGGAGAGCGGGTAGCTTCCGGAAAGATCATAAACTTATATCCCTGTTGGATTTTCTCCTGCGCTTCCTCCAGAGATTGGAGGGGGCTCCGGTGCTCAAAATCAGGGGAGAGGACATACCCTGCCGAGCGAAAGACCGGACCGAGGGGAAGCTTGGTGGCTAAGGATCGCTTGACCATGAGAGACAGGCCGGGAACATCCCGAATAAAGAAAAGCACATCAAAGAGCCCGGGGTGATTCGAAACGATCACGCAGGGCCCAGCAATCGGTTTCCCCTTTATGGGGTGACCTTTGAGCAATCCGCAACCCCTCAATAAGAATAGCCAAAGACGAATGAGGACCCGGATCACCCGTTGCATGCGGTACGGTTTTGGGCCAACAATTTTTTCCAGAGCCAAGATGAGGGGAAGGACGATCAAGAGTTCAACGAAGATGCCCAATAGAAAAATCCCGAAAAGGGCGCCCATTAAAAATCCATTTTTGCCCCGAACGATGGTTTCAAACATAACAAATATCTTAATGAAGGTTTCGGGGTAAAAAGGCCAGGCCCCAGGAACCAGGCCCCATATGGACAGCGGAAGTGAGTGATAAAAGTTGCAAGGAGACTTCCACCAAAGGAAATCTGCGTTCTATCTCCGGTTTGATTTCCCTTTCCAGCCAGTCTCGGTTGTCGGAGTGTTCGAGGAGGAGGGTGTATTCCCCCTCTTGGAGAAGGTCCTGTTCAAGGGAACGGAAGGCGAATTTCACCTGGTCCTGAAGGCTGCGCACTACGCCCAACTTTCGGGCCCCATCCGGAAAAGGGCTGACAATCGGCTTGAGGTGCAGGACATCACCCAAAAAAGCGCCGGTTTTGGACATTCGCCCTCCGGCAGCCAGGAATTGAAGCTTATCCAGAAAAATGTATTCCCGCACTTTTTCGATGGCCTTCCGGACCTGGGCGACAACCTCTACAGAGTGGTTGCCGGCCAGAGCCAGTTCGGCCGCGGCCCTGGTTACCAAACCGAGTTTGCCGGAAGCCACCCCGGTATCGATGACGGTCATCCGATCTTCCGGGTCGTGTCCAGCCTTCCATTTCCAGGCGGCCTGGTAATTCCCGGTATAAAAGGACCCGACACAGAGATAGAGGACCCGGTCGTAGACTTTCAGGAGCGTATGGTAGCACTCACACCGTTCGGCATCCGAGGCCTGACTGGTGGAAACCTTGGCCCCAGCCCGCATGGCCGAAAAAAGACGCGAAGGATCCACATAGGTTTCAGGAAGGCAGCGTTGTTCAATGGTGATATAACTGTTTAGCAGCGTAATATTTAAACCTTGAGCCAGATCTCTCGTTATGGAACCGGCGGCATCGGTGACAATATGGAGGCTCTGTTTTTTGGGGAGCGCATTAAACCGCAGGGTCTGCTCGGCCAGATCGTCTTCGCACCAACTGACAATTGTCCCCAGGGCCGCCAAATCTTGCCTGGCCCTTTCCCGGTCCGGAACATGGAGGTGGACCTTGAGGCAATCCCCCTGGGGCAGGGCGATCGTCGATTCGCATTCATTCAAGAGGTGCTCCAAGGCTTCATTTCTCGCCCCCTCAACCTGGAGGACTACATCAAGGCAATAACCCTGGTAGGGCCGGTCCGGCCAGGTGGCTGAGCGGTTAAGGGCGCCCTTCAGGTCTTCGGTGAAAAGAGAGGGCCCGGCGGTACGGCCGCCCAAAGTGTGGAGCAAAGGATCGAGGAAGACCAACATCCCCAAGGCCCCGGCGTCGACCACGCCTGCTTTTTTAAGTTCGGGTAACTGCTCCGTGGTGGCCTTCACCGCCTCTTCCAGATCGTTGATGACCATTTTAACCCACCGGCCTGAATGGTCGGGAGGGTTCATTTTAAGAGAGGTTACCAGGGCGTCGTAAAGGGAAAGCATGGTTCCCGATTGAGGACTGGAAACGGCCCGATACGCCAGATCACGGCCGGCCTCGGCGGATAGAGGTAAAACCTCAAGCACTTCGCCATTCATAAACCCGGATAGGAAGCGGGCGGCAATGTTCCCGGAATTGCCCCTAGCCGAAAGTAGGATCTTCCTGGCCAATAAATCTATTGACCGGTTGTTATCCTTTAAGGCGCTTAAGGTAATGACCAGGTTACGGCCGGTGTCACCGTCCGGTACCGGATAGACATTAATCCGGTCAAGAATGTCAGCCCAGGCTACAATTCTTTCATATCCGGCAGTCAGGGCTTTCAACATAATCTGATTGTCCATAGCTGACTAGATCTCCCCTACTATTTTCTCCTGTATTCGCTGCCCCAAGGCCGGATTTTTTCTTATCCCGGAGGACGAGGATCGAAAGAAAGGCTCAAAGATGTACCACTGAAAAGGGTGTTGGGCTACTATTTTTTCCAAGTCCTCGGCGTAGGTTTGGGCGCTCGCCTGAAGAACCTGGTTCCTTTCAGAACGGGATGTGGCCTTCACCATACGGGGAGGAGAAATAATGATCCGGTAGCTTCCTCTGTTAATCCGATAGGTAAACAGAGTGAAAACCGGCGCTCCCGAGACCAGGGCCAGAAGATGAGGGCCTGGGGTCATCTGGGCCTCTTGGTTAAAAAGTATCACGGATAAAAGAGCGCGCTGTTTGGTCCAGACCAGATCCCCGGACAGGGAGACGAATCCTCCTTCTCGGATAAACTTGATTGCCTCTAGGCCATCCAAAAGGGAATCCTCTAGTCCCATCGCTACCAGAATCGAGATCCCCCGACTATGGAGGGCTTCACGCTGAGCGCGGGCCACTTGTTTGGCCTCCTTTTCTCCCATGATAATGAGATGCTTGAGACCAAGCTCCTGAAAGGCCCGGGCCGCAACCTCATAGCTGCCCAAATGGGACATGAGTATGATTCCTCCGTCGCCCTTCTTGGCCGCGGATACAATTCCTTCCCTTCCTTCCGTGGAGGAGAGAATCCCTTTCTTGCTATCCAGTTCAATTCGGTCCCCATAGGTGGCTGCGAAAGAATGAAATTGACGCCAGGCGCAATAGTGATAATAGCCAAGACCCCTCTGGGGGAATATGTTTTGATAGAGTTGAACACTCGCCCTCCTCCTGGATGAGCGAAAAAGGAAGTATCCGGTAGCGACCCACCAGGCAAAAAACCGGATGAACCAAGGACCCCATAAAAAAGAAATCCCGACCAGCGCTTTAAAAAGGAAGGCCTTCATTTTTTGTCAGACGGGTTTAATGGTTTCTCGCAGGACTTTCTTCAGGATTTTTCCGGCCGGATCCCTCGGAATTTCCTGGCGCAAGAGGATGATTTTGGGCACCCGGTAATCCGGCATATTTTCTTGGCAGTACCGAAAAAATTCTTCTTTGTCCCCTGCCTGACCTTCTTTTAGGGCAATCACGGCCATAACGGCTTGACCCTTGAGCCGGTCGGGGATAGCGATCACAGCCACCTCTTTGATTTTAGGGTGCCTTTCCAAGATCGCTTCGATTTGACTGGGGTAAATATTAAACCCGCTGGAGATGATCAAATCGTCTTTCCTGTCGACCAGGTAGAAGAAGCCGTCCTGATCCATCCGGGCTAAATCCCTGGTGTACAGCCACCCGTTCCGTAAGGCCGCTGCAGTCATTGCTTCGTTATTCCAATAGCCCTGCATAATCTGGGGCCCCTTCACCACCAATTCGCCGATTTCACCTATCCCGCATTCTTTTAGTCCTGTTTCGATATCCATGATCCTGGCATCCGTGTCAGGTAAGGGTAATCCAATGGAACCGCTGGGCCCACCATGGGGGAAGGGAGTGAAATGGGTCGCCGAGGAGGCCTCGGAGAGCCCGTAGGCCTCGGCGATCTTTCTTCCGGTAAGTTCTTCAAACCGCTCCTGGACCCATCCAGGTAGGGGTGCCCCACCACTCGTGGCTACCTGGATGGATTCAAGCCGAGACCGGGCCACCTCCGGAGGAAGGGACACGATAGCCGCCCAAAGGGTTGGCACGGCCGGAAAAGAAAGAGGTCGGTAAGTCCCAATGGTCTCAAGTAAAGAGAGGATGTCCATTAGATCCATCCGAGGGAGGATTAGCATCCGGTATCCCTTGAGTACGGAGATGAGCAGGCAGGCCGACATGCCGAAGACATGGAAGAAAGGAATAATACATATGACGGAAGCATTCCCCTCACCTTCTATACCCACCCAGCGCTCGGATTGCAGTACGCTGGCCCCTATATTCGCATGGGTTAACGTGGCCGCCTTGGGGGTCCCCGTTGTCCCGCTCGTATACTGAAGGACGGCCACATCGCCGGAAGAAACCCGGGCCAGCGGTTCTTCCGAACTTGGGCTTGAAGCCAGAAGATCCAGGAAGAGCTGAGGTTGCGGGGTCCCTTCATCCCGGGGTATTTGTTTCTCTAAACCGAATACCGAGTGAAGAATGATCCTTTTCACCCCTGTTTTTTTGATCACCTGGTAGATATTCTGAGCGAACAGGTCCAGGGTGATCACTATTTCGGCCCCCGAGTTGTTCAAACTGTGGATCAGTTCCTCCCCCTGAATCCCCACACTCAAGTTGACCACAATGGATCCGAGCTTCAGGACGGCAAAAAAGGCAATAACATAGGTAGGGGAGTTTACCAAGAGGAAGGCGATCCGGTCTCCCGGTCCCACCCCGGACTTCCGGAGTGCCTGGGCGAAACGGTTTACCCTTTCGTTGAGTTCTTTGTAGGTCATATGCAGCGCATTGAAGGTGATGGCCGTATAATCCGGATGTTTGGCCGTCGTATCGATTAGAAATTGATAGATGGGAATCTCCGGGTAGGTGAGGGAATGGGGGACCTGTTTCTCATAATGTTTGAACCAGGGTCTTTCTATCATTGATCCTCATCCTTTTTTCGATTTTTCTCAATGTATTCAGCTAAAGTGGAAAGGTTGATAAAGACCTTCTCGCCCAATTCCCGACTGAAGATTTCCACCCCATAATCTCGGTCAATCAGGACTACCAGGGCCAATAGATCCACGGAAACCAAACCCAGGCCACCGTCAAATAAGGAGGTATCATCCGCCAGTTCATCTGGATTCACTTCTTCCAGTTGGAGTTCTTCAACGATCTTTTTTTTAAGCTCTTGAAGGATTTTTTTCATTATTTCTTTCTCCGGGAAAAACTTTTTCGGTGACCTTCAATATCCCCTGAACAACCGGTTCACCCTGGCAAGTCATATAGAAATCAAGTTGGGCCTCGGGGCCGGAAGGCATGGCAGAGATGGAGATATCTAGTGCCTCTTCCGGAAAAATAAGGCGTTTGAATCGCACTCTGGAAAACCCGGAAACCTCCAGGGTTCTTCCCTTTCCCTGGGCCTGCCGCTTAACCGTTTCCGCCGCCAAGGCCAAGATGGCCACACCGGGTACCAAGGGGCATTCATCGAAGTGGCCGAAGAACCACTCCGAAAAGGGTCCGAAGCGTGCCCGGGATTCCCAACGCCCCTCGGGACTAACGAGGAGTTCCTCCAGGGGTAACCAACGATCCGAGGATGTTTGCATTTTAATTTATATTTCGCACCACGTAGTCTACTACATCCTGGACCGTTCTAATCATCTTGAGCTCTTTTTCGATAATCGGCAGTCCGATCTCGGACTCCATAGCGGCGAACCAATCCAAGGCATCGATGCTGTCCAGTTCGAGGTCTTTAAAGAGGTGGGCTTGGGGTTTAATATTTTCTGGAGGGATTTGAAATTGGGTAACTAAAAATTGGGATACCTTTTTGAAGACTTCGTCTCGTTGCATTGATTCTACCATTCAGGCTGCGGTTAGGCTTTAAATTAATTCAAATATAATAGAATTATTCTTTTTTATCAAATTTTTTCCTCCAGCAGCCTGGACAGCCGGTCAATCCGAATCCCTGTCGGCCAGGATCCAATGTTCCTCCCGGTCCGGCTTCGAGGGCTCTACCCGGATCACACGGAATCCCGCTTGGTTCAGCGCTTTTTCAATGTCAACTATTTTTCGGAAATAGGCGGGTATTTTAAAAAATTTTAGTTTCTTTAATTCCCAGAAAGTCATCCAAGAGGCTGAAGTTTTGGAGAGAATGGTTACCCGGATGACCAATCTCCCCTTGGGGTTGATGGCTTCCTTAAGCCTTTGAAGGGTCTGTTCCAGCTCTCGGTTATTCAAATAATGGAGCATATCAAGGAGGAGCACCGTGTCCACCTTTTCCGGGATTTCGGGGAGGTGAGGTGCAGATCCCACCGTCACGATTCCCCTGTTGCCAATAGCCTGAGAAGCAAAGAGGACTCGCTTCTTTTTCGGGTCAAAACCATAGAGCCGGGTCTGAGGTAGGATCTCCAGAAGCCAGACGGCCGGGACACCGTAACCCGTACCAATGTCCAAAATGACGTCGGGCTTCCCGACGAATTCGGCCAGTCTCGGGAACAGGGGATCGAGCAGGAGCTTGAAACGGGCAAAAAGGCGCGGGTATGGTTCAAGATGTCTGTAACGGCTGAGGGTTTGCCGGTAGTGTAGCTTTGACCCCGGCACAACCGGTGTTTGACCAAACTCGGCCGGGACAAGGATTTTTTTCAGGAGGGGCGGCACGAAGGCGATGGTGCCCAAGTAAGAATAGCCTATACCCAGGGCCAGGGCTAAGCCTGCGGTCTTGAGCAGGGCATGACCGGAAAGAGCCAGGACTCCGAAACCGATGAAGGTGGTGGAAAAGGACATCAATACGGACAAACGGATTAGGCTCACGGACGGGTGGTGTTCATCTAAATACCGTTGGTGGGCACGGACCAAGTAGAGGGCGTAATCCGTCCCCATGCCGATAACCACCGCTGCGACCATGATGACTGGGATACCAAGGGGTTGCCTTAGGAGACGGAGAGTCCCGAAGGTGCAGATGAGGGAAAACAAGGTTGGCAAAAGGGTGACAAAAGTCAACCGCCAGTGAAAAAGGTAAAAAAATGCAACCAGGAAAGTCATCACCCCTACGATCACAGTCACCCGGATAAAACCGTTCAGGATCATCTCCCCCAATCGCTGGCTGAACAGGATCGGATCAAAGACCTTGGCCAGCCCTAGGGAGGTAACCCTTTTATAAAAGGACCCTCCCTGATAGAGTCGTCCCGGTTGGATTGTAGCATATTGGGTCCAGCTTGATCCTGGGCGGTTCTCAATGCCCAAAAAGGGAAAAAAGGCCGATGGGATCATAGGTACCTGAAAGAA
>Ga0315283_10003077_pt1 | contig 14171 bp, 13 predicted proteins | sample YL17G09_0_MG_FD_204541 | JGI IMG/M metagenome (GOLD analysis project Ga0315283, IMG submission 204541) | Sediment microbial communities from Yellowstone Lake, YNP, Wyoming, USA - YL17G09_0 | ecosystem: Environmental > Aquatic > Freshwater > Lake > Sediment | place: USA: Wyoming | collected... | reverse complement strand
ATACCCCCGTGACGAGCCTCGCCGCGCTCGGCGCCGAGACCGAGATGGAGCGGGTGGATGCCGCGCTCAGCGCCGCCTTCGACGATGCCTTTGGGCGTCCGACGCACGCCGCCTGGCCAGAGCCGCTTTAACCCGATGACCAACCTCAACGCCCTTCCCGCCGATCTCCCGCGACCTGCTGACGACGGCGCTTGCGACGACCTTGTCGGCATGGCCATGCCGCGATTGGCGCTGGCCTCATCCGCTGGACGGACGGTCGATCTCGCCGAGCTCCCGCCGGGCCGTACCTTGATCTATTGCTACCCGATGACCGGAATTCCGGGTCAGCCCTTGCCTGATGGCTGGGACTTCATGCCCGGTGCTCGCGGTTGCACGCCCCAAGCCTGTGCGTTCGGCGACCACTACCGCGAGCTTGTTGCGCTCGGAGCGAACGTCTTCGGCCTGAGCACCCAGACAACGGAGTATCAGCGCGAGATGGCCGGACGGCTGCATCTTTCGTTTGAAATCCTGAGTGACGTCAACCTTCGCTTTGCCACAGCGCTGCGGCTGCCGACCTTCGAGATCGATGGCATGCGGTTGATCAAGCGGCTAACCCTCATCGCGCAGAACGGTGCGATCGAGCATGTCTTCTATCCGGTGTTCCCACCGGATAAGAGCGCCAGCGAGGTCGTTGGATGGCTGGGCGGTCCAAGTGAACAGCCAGGCGCCTAATCCAATGCAACGGGCTAAGCCGTCGGCAGGACCTTGAAACCGGGCGGCACCGAGCCGCCTTCATGCATCACCACCACACCCGTGACCTGCGCCTCGGGTGGACCCTCGGCGCAGCGCGTCACCATCTCATCCACCTTGGCGGCAGGACCAGAGAACACCGCCTCGACGCTGCCGTCGCGCCGGTTGCGCACCGAGCCCTCTAGGTCGAGCGCCAGCGCGGTCCGCTCCGTCCAGGCGCGGTAGAACACCCCCTGAACGAGGCCTTCGATCCTGACGGTGATGGTCTTGACCTGAACGGCCATTCTCAAGTGAATTCGAGGATCACGGCGTCGACATTCAGGCTGTCGCCGGGCTTGGCCAGCACCTTGGCCACCGTCCCGTCACGCTCGGCCTTGAGCACGTTCTCCATCTTCATCGCCTCGACGATGCAAAGCGCGTCCCCGGCCCGGACCTCCTGGCCCTCACTGACAGCCAGGGAGACGACCATGCCGGGCATGGGGCAGAGCAAGAGCTTGGAGGTGTCGGCCTTCTCCTTGACTAGCATCAGCGCCGCAAGCTCGGCCTCGCGCTCGGTGAGTACCCGCGCTTGAACCTCGATGCCCTGATAAGTCAGTTGATAGCCGTTAAGGATCGGGCGCACCTGCACCGAAACCGGCCTACCGTCGATCGAGCCCTGCCAAATCGGATCCCCGAACCACCAGGACGATGCAAGGCTGACTTTGCGCTGGTTGCCGTCTCGGCCGCTGCCGAAGCTGACGGTAAAGGGTTCGTCGACGCCGCCCTCCACCGTGACCCTGTCGCACGATCCGGAAAGCTCCACGACGCGGATATCGGCGAAGCGAACCGGCTCACCATGCATCTGCAGCGTGATGTCGCGGCGGCGTTGATTGCTCATGTGGTCGATGGCGGCGGCGACGGCGACGATCGCGTCACGCTCGGGGCCCGTTGGCGAAGGCGGCTTGAAGCCGTCGGGAAATTCCTCGGCGATGAAGCGAGTGGAGAGGCGCCCCTCCCGCCACCGCTCGTTCCGCATGACCACGGAAAGGAAGGGAATGTTGTGGCGGAAGCCGTCGATGGCGAACGCATCGAGCGCGTTCGCCATCTGCTCGATCGCGTCGATCCGTTTCGGCGCGTGAGTGACCAGCTTGGCGATCATCGGGTCGTAAAAGACCGATATTTCGCCGCCCTCCTCCACGCCCGAGTCGAGTCTCGTGGTGACGCCGCCGGCGGTGCCCTGCTCGGGCGGGCGATAGCGGATCAGCCTACCCGTCGACGGCATGAAGTTCCGCGTCGGGTCCTCGGCATAGATGCGCACCTCGATGGCTGAGCCCTCGAGCTTCACGTCCTTCTGCTTGAGCTTGAGCTTCTCGCCTGCGGCAACCTTGAGCATCTCTTCCACGAGATCGAGCCCGGTGACGAGCTCGGTCACCGGGTGCTCGACCTGGAGCCGCGTGTTCATTTCAAGAAAGTAGAAGTTGCGCTTCTTGTCGACGATGAACTCGACGGTGCCGGCCGAATCGTAGCCCACGGCCTTGGCGAGCGATACCGCTTCCGCACCCATCGCCGTGCGCGTCTTAGCGTCGATGAACGGGCTCGGTGCCTCCTCGACGACCTTCTGGTTGCGCCGCTGGATCGAGCATTCGCGCTCGCCGAGATGGATCACGTTGCCATGCTTATCGCCAAGCACCTGGATTTCGATATGGCGCGGCTCCTCGATATATTTCTCGATGAACACGCGGTCGTCGCCGAAGCTCGACTTGGCTTCCGATTGCGACGAGGCGAATCCCTCCGCGACCTCGTCCCGGCTGTAGGCGATGCGCATGCCCTTGCCGCCGCCGCCGGCGGACGCCTTGATCATCACCGGATAGCCGATCTCATCGGCGATACCGACGGCCTCCTTGACCGATTTGATCACGCCGAGATGGCCGGGGACGGTCGAGACCTTGGCCTTAGCGGCGAGCTTCTTCGACTCGATCTTGTCGCCCATCGCCTCGATCGCCTTGATGTTCGGGCCGACGAAGACGATGCCGGCCCTGACCAGCGCCCGCGCGAAACCGGCATTCTCTGACAAAAAGCCATAGCCGGGATGGATCGCCTCGGCGCCGGTCTCCTTGGCGGCGGCGATGATCTTGGCCGCGTCGAGATAGGATTGGCTTGCGGCGGCGGGGCCGATGCGGACCGCCTCGTCGGCCATCTCCACATGCAGAGCATCGCGGTCGGCGTCGGAAAAGACCGCAACCGTGGCGATGCCGAGCCGCCTTGCGGTCCGGATGATGCGGCAGGCGATTTCGCCACGATTAGCGATGAGAAGCTTGGCGAACATGGTCGATGGTCCCCGTTCTGCTGGGCTCTTCTAGAGCATGATCTTAGAAAAGTGGAAACCGCTTTTCCGAGAAGATCATGCTCAAACGAAACGATAGAGCGCTGTCGAAGACCACGCTCTATCGGCTCATTGAGAAGGAGTAAACCGGCCGCTTACTCCGCTGCCGGAGTGAGAGGCTTGCGCCGGGGCGGCCGCCGGGCTGTCTTGCGCCCCCGATTCTCCTGCCCCGAAGCCGCCGCTGCCGCCGAGCTGAAAGCCAGGACCTCGGCGGAATTATCCTCAGCCGGCGGCGGCTCAGGCTCTGCGGGGAACAGGACCCCGGCCTCGGCGGCGGCATCAAACTCCGCTTCGGCGGCATGGTCGGCCGCGGCGCTTGCCCGCGCCGGGTGGGAAGCCGCCTCAGGCACCTCCGGCCGAACCTCAACGGCGGCGCGCGCCTTAGCCTTTTGGTGGTCTCTCGCCAGATAGGTGTAGACCGCCGGCGTGACGAACAGCGTGAACAGCGTGCCGATGGTCATGCCCGCCGCGATGACCACGCCGATATCAAAGCGGCTCGCGGCGCCCGCACCCTTGGCGATCAGGAGCGGCACCATGGCCACCACCATGGCCGCCGTGGTCATCAAGATCGGCCGCAGCCTGATGGCTGCCGCATGCTCGATCGCCTCCCGTCGGCCATAGCCCTGCTCCACCTGGAGCTTGTTGGCGAAGTCGACCATCAAGATGCCATGCTTGGAGATGAGCCCGATCAGGGTGACGAGCCCGATTTGGGTGTAAATGTTGATGGTGGCGAGGCCCGCATTGAGCGGAATCAGCGCCCCGAACATCGAGGTCGGCAGTGCGATCAGAATGATGAACGGGTCGCGGAAGCTCTCATACTGGGCGGCGAGCACGAGGAAGATCACCATCAGCGCAAAGATGAAGGTGTAGACGAGGGAATTGCCCTCCTGCACGAACTGCCGGCTCTCCCCCTGAAAATCGTAGAAGAAGCCTTCGGGAAAGCTCTTCGCCTTGTCTTTCAGAAAGTCGATGGCCTCCCCGACGGTGCGGCCAGGGAACGGCACCGCCGACAACGTCGCTGAATTGAGCTGCTGGAAGTTGGTGAGCGAGTTCGGCTGCACCGTCCTGGTCACGGTGGCGACATTCGACAGCGGCACGAGCGCACCGGAGGCCGTACGGATCTGATAGCGCGTGAGCCAGCTCTCGTTCAGCCGGAAGTCGCGCGGCACCTGCGGGATCACCCGGTAGCTCCGCCCGTAGAGATCGAACAGATTGACGTAGTTGCCGCCGAGCAAGGTCGCGAGCGAGCCGCCGATATCGGCCATCGAGATGCCGAGCCGGTTGGCCTTGTCGTGATCGATTTTGAATTCGATCTGCGGCGTCTCGAAGCGAAGGTCGGAATCGGAGAAGATAAAGAGCCCGCTTTCCCGCGCCGACTTCTCGACATCGGCGAGCACGTCGGCCAACTCCCGGAAGTCCCGCGTCGTGGTGATGACGAATTGCACCGGCGGTCCGCCCGTGGAGCCCGGCAATGCCGGCGGCGAGAAGGCCAGGGCGAGCGCCGTCGGCAGGCTGTTGATCCGCGGCAACAGCTCCTGCAGCACCGCCTTCTGATTGCGCGTCCGTTCGGCCCATGGCTTGAGCAGGATGCCAGCGAAGCCCTGATGCACGTCGCCCATGCCGTTGATGGTGAACACGTGCTCCTTCTCGGGCACGGTCGAGTAAACCTTGTAGAGCTGCTGCGTGGCGTCCTCGAGATAATCGAGATTGGCGTATTGCGGCGTTTTCACCAGGGTGAAGAGAATGCCCTGATCTTCCTCCGGCGCGAGCTCCCGCTGCGTCGTCATATACATGAGGCCGGTGCCCACGATCAGGCCGGCAAGCACAAGCACGGTCACGGGCCGATAATTGAGCGTGCCGTGCAGCCTCCGCTGATAGCGCCCTTTCAGACCCTCGAACATGCGGTCGAGGAAGCGCGTGAATCGCCCGCCCCCTCCCCCGTTAGGGGCCTTGAGCAGCCGCGAGCACATCATCGGCGAAAGCGTGAGCGCGATCACGCCGGAGACCAGCACGGCGCCCGCCAGCGTAAAGGCGAACTCCTTGAACAGGGCGCCGGTGAGCCCCGAGACGAAGCCGATCGGTGCAAACACCGCGGCGAGCGTGATGGTCATGGCGATGATCGGGTAGACGATCTCGCGGGCGCCGAGCAGCGCCGCCTCGAACGGCTGTTTTCCTTCCTCGATGTGCCGGTAGATATTCTCCACCACGACGATGGCGTCGTCGACCACGAGCCCAATGGCGAGCACCAGCGCGAGCAGCGTCATCAGATTGATGGAATAGCCGAGCGCGAGCAGGAGCCCGAGCACGCCCACCAGCGACAGCGGGATGGTGACGATCGGGATGATCGTCGACCGGAGATTGCCGAGAAACAGGAAAATCACGACGACGACGATGATCGCCGCCTCGCTCAAGGTCTTCAGCACCTCCCAGAGCGATGCCCGGATGAAATTGGTGGCGTCGTAAGCGATGGCCGCATCGAGACCGGCGGGCAGCTCGCGCTGAATCTCGGGAAAAGCCTTTCGCACATTGGTGATCACCGTCAGCGGGTTGGCGGTGGGCGTGGCGTAGACGCCGATGAACACGGCCTTCAGCCCGTCAAACACCGAAGACGAATCGGCACTTTGCGGCCCGAGCTCGATCTCGGCCACGTCGCTCAGTCGGATCAGCGCGTCGCCGCGGTTCAGCACCACAAGGCGACCGAAGGCGGCCGGGTTATCGAGCGAGGTCTTGGCGTCGATATTAGTCTGCACGAAATCGCCCTTTACCTGGCCCGGTGCCGAGGTGAAGTTGTTGCTGGCCAACGCGGCCCGCACGTCGAGCGGCGTGACGCCGAGCGAGGCCATGCGGTCCGGATCGAGCCAGATGCGCATGGCGAACACCTGCCCGCCCAGGATCTCCGCATTAGCCACGCCGTCGATGGTCTGCAGCTTGGGCTGCACCACGCGGTTGAGATAGTCGCTGATCTGCGATCCGTTCATTACCTTGGAGTTGAACGACAGATACATCAGCGCGTAGCCCTCGCCCGTCTTCTTGGTGACGATCGAGTCGTCCGCCTCGCGCGGCAGGATGCCCTTCACCTGGGCGACCTTGGACAGCACGTCCGTCATCGCCCGGTCGGGATCGGCATCGAGCTTCAGATTGAGGGTGACGGTGCTCACATTCTGCGTCGACGAGGCGACCAGCGTGTCGATCCCTTCCGCGCTCGCCACGGCCTGCTGGATCGGCACCGTGATGAAGCCCTGAATGACATCGGCGTTGGCGCCCGGATAGACCGTGGTGACGGTGATGGTGGTGTTGGAGAGCTCGGGGTATTGGCGGATCGGCAGCTTGAAGCCGGCCTGCGCGCCGATCAGCAGGATCAGCAGGCTGACCACCGTGGCCAGCACCGGCCGCTTGATGAAGATGTCGGTGAAGGCCATGGGAGCTTACTGTTTCGGCCGCTCGGCGGACGGCGTCAGAGGTTGCGAGTTGTCGATCTTGATGGCGGCGTCGGGATGCAGCTTGAGCTGGCCGCTGGTCACCACCTGCTCGCCGGCCTGCACGCCTTCGAGGATGGCGACGTTGTCGCCTTGGCTGGGGCCGACGCGTACGAACCGCCGCTCGACGGTGAGCTGTGGCGAAGGAACGGTGACCTCGCCCACGCTTGCCGTCTTTTCCGGTGCGGGCGGTCCTTCCTTCACCACCCACACGCCGTCGCCATAAAGCCCATAGGTGACTGCGGTGCGGGGCACCGTCACGAGTTGCTTCGGCTGCCCTTCCAGCACCGCCACGTTGGCGAACATGCCAGGCATCAGCTTGTGATCGGGATTGGGCAACTTGCCGCGCACCATGAGGGTGCGGGTGTCCTGCGCCACACGCGCATCGAAGGCCTCGATCTCGCCCTTGAACACCTGGCCCGGATAGGCGCTTAGGGAAAGCTCGACAGGGTGCCCTACTTTCAACTTGCCAACATCACTTTCCGGCACCGGGAAGTCGATCCAGATCGGGTCGAGCGACTGCAGCCAGACCAGCGCGTCACCAGGCTTCACATATTGCCCCTTCTCCATGCGGCGAAGGCCGAGCCTGCCGGCGAAGGGCGCGGTGATGTTCTTCTGCGCGATGACGGCTTCCATGCGCTGCACAGCGGCGGCGGCGGTATCTCGCTTCGATGTTGTCGTGTCGACGACGGCCTGGGACACGATCTCCCGCTTGACGAGACTCGCTTGCCGCTTGAGATCGGCGTTCGCCTCTAGCAGCACCGCGCGGTTCTTGGCGAGATCAGCCTCTTCGACGGAGGTGTCGAGCTCGATGAGCTTCGCGCCCTTCTCCACGTCCTGGCCGCTGTCGAAGAAGTAGTTCTTTACGATGCCGCCGACCTCTGGCGCCACGTCGATGCCTTGGATGGCGGTCAGCGTGCCGATCGATTGCACCCGGTCGACCCAGTCCTCGGTCCCGGCGCGCACCGCCGTGACGGTGACGGGAGGAGGCGCCATCTTCTTCATGACCTCGCCGATCATCTTCGGCTTGAACACGAGATTAAAATAGCCCACCCCGCCGAGGAACAGCGCGACCAGAATGGCGGCAATGAGAAAGCGTTTGATCATGATGTTGCTGTTAGAGCTTGCGCCCGTGGCGGACGCGTCCCCGAACGACCGACCCTAGCCATTGGAGAGGGCAAAATTGCGCCCACCAAGCGGGGGAATAATGGGGATAGCAGCCTCTTAGGCGTTTGCCTACTGCGACAGTTCGGCAATGACGGGGAATTGAACGGGACGAGGAGGCGAACTTGGCAGAAACTCAACAGCTGCCGTATAAATGGGCACCATGACCATTACCCTCTACGACCTCCAGACCTCCCCGCATGCGCGGAAGGTGCGGCTACTCGCGGCCGAGCTTGGCATTCCGCTCAACAAGGTCGCTTGCGATCCCCGCATCGGCGAGACGCGCACGGGCGAGTTCCTGGCCAAAAATCCGAACGGCCGCATCCCAACCCTTGAGGAGAACGGCTTCCTCCTGTGGGAGTCGCCCGCGATCCTGAAATATCTCGCGGCTAAGCGCCCCGACCGGGCGCTGGCCGGCGCCGAGCCCAAGGCCCAAGCGCTCGTCGATCAATGGATCTGCTGGTGGGTGGCAGGCCCCGAAGCCGCCATGGACGCGCTGGCCTGGGAGATCTTCATCAAGCCGAAAGTACTCAACCAGCCCGGCAACGACCCCGGCATCATGGCCGATGCGAGGGCTAGGCTCGACCGCTTTCTCCCGGTGCTCGACAGCCAGCTCGAGGGCCGTGACTACATCCTCGGTCCGCTGAGCGTGGTGGATTTTCTCATTGGCCCACGGCTCGATACCGGCCCCGCATTTCTCAACCTCGACATCAGCCGGTACAAGAACATCAACGCGTGGCTCGAACGCCTCCGCGCCAAGCCCTATTGGCAGGACGCCTAGCGCGCGTGGCCAACAAGAACCGTCAATTCCACACGACGGGCGGCGTATCCAAGCAAAGCCTCCGCGCGCTTGACTGAGTCAACTTCTTCCCGTCCGACGTCCGCGACGGGATCGCCCCCTATCTCGGCATTTATCTGCTAGCCAGCCATCACTGGGACGCGGGCTCCATCGGCATCGCCATGTCGGTGATGGGCTTTGCGACGGTGTTGGCCCAGTCACCGGCCGGCGCACTCAGCGATTCAACACGACGGAAGTGGCTTATCATGGCCGTTTCCTCACTCACGATTGCACTTTCCTGCATCCTGATGACGATTTTCGTCAATCTGCCGGTCATCATTTTCTTCCAGGTGCTGATGGGAATCGCGGCAGCGGTGCTGCTGCCGGCCGTCGCGGCGATCACGCTCGGCCTCGTCGGCTACCGCAAATATCCTGAAGGGCTGGGCCGGAACGAGATGTTTAACCACGCCGGAGGCGTCGGCGAAGCAATGCAGGACGCCGAGCCCACATACTCAGGCGGTCAAGACGCGGGCCAGGCAACACCAGACCGCGCGTAGTATTAAGGCGCCTCGTAGGAATAGGCGGCGCACAGCGCATCGACATCGGGGGTACCGGTCGGCGCCCCCTCGCCGGAATAAAAATTCAGCGTGAGCTCGCCCTCCCCCGGCATCCAAAGGACCACATAGGTCGCCTGCGCGTCGCAGAGCAAATTACCGTGCAGAAGCTTCGGATTGGAAGGCGGGTCGATCTTGAACACATCGCCCGAGGTCACGTCGCCGGACGCCGACCAGTTGCCCTCCCGTGCCATTTCATAGGGCTCAAGATCGAGGTTTTTGCCGTTCTTGAAGGTGACGCTTTAGTCGTCGAGCACAATGTCGCCGGTGATCGACATGGCGGTCTTGCTCGTCGCGAGCCAGCGCGCGGGCGCAGCCTGCACCGCCGTCGCGAGGACCCCGAGCACGATGGCGAGAGCAGCCTCGCGCATCGCCCTACCGGCAGCCCTTGCCACTCTCGGCCTGCTTGATGGCCTCGACATTGGCGCGCTCGAAACCGTTGAGCGGCACGGCCGCGACATCCTCATGCACGCAGCCCGTATTGTCGAAGGCCTCGATCGCCTTCGGCGTTATGGAAACAGTAGCCGTTCTCCTTGTAGATCCAGTTGCGCATCTCCCACAGGATTTGGCAGCTCGCCTGCTCCAGCTGCGCAGGCTCGAAATACTGACTGTTGGTGCAACCGAAGATCTCGTAGCAATTGGCGCGCGCCGCGTTAGGCGCGATAACGAGCACGGCCAAGAAGCCAGCGAGAGCGATCAAACTCAGAACGCGAATTTCACGCATTGGACCCTCCACAACGCGCCGGCAATGCCCCGGCGCCGTGACGATAGCCGATTTCCGCTGGCGCCGGAATGAGGCGAAAAATGCCTCGCCGCCTCTTCCCCCCTCACCCTTTCCGCCACGCGACTTACGTGCATGCGGCACCGACATCGCCGTAAGGTTAACAGGCGGTCAGAACCGGTGATCGAGAGCGGAAGGATCGAACCTTGGTGTCGTCAAAATTCTTGCTATAACACTTGGTACCCCCCCAACCAACAAAGCTCACCTTCATGAAAACCAGACACCTTATCGCTCTATGCACGACAATTTCTGCCGCCACCTTGATTTTGCTGCCAGCGGCGGCCGCGCCCATTACGGAGCGTATAAAGCAGGATTGTCAGGCGGACTATCAGCGGTACTGCAAGGACTATGCGGTTGGCAGCGAGGCGCTACGCGCATGTATGTCTCGCTCGTCGAAGAAGCTGTCGAACATGTGCGTGGCTGCGCTCGTCGATGGCGGCGAGATGTCGAAGGCCGAAGCCGCCAAGCTGCAAAAGGCCAAGAAGCCAAAACGATCGACACATAAACGTTCGTACAAGAGCTCGCACAAAAAGCACTGAACTCGTGTTGAGCGCGGGCGCTAATCGCCGGCGAAGCCACCCAGCGAGCCTGCAATGTCGTTGCCGCCTGCGGTCCGCTTCACGGGGGAAGATGCGTCCGCCTCCTCCCCTTGCGGCCGCTTAGGTTCCGGGGGCGGCAGAGGAAAGCCAGCGGCGTTGCCAAACAGCGCGGTGGCGAGCTTGTTGTCGAGCCCGTAGACGTCGGCAAAGGTCGAGACCTTGCCCGTCTCGTCCACCACCGCCGTGAAATAGGTCATATGCACCGGAATCTTGCCATCGAGCGAGACTGGGCTGTTGACGCCTTTGTCCCACAGTTCCTTGACCCGGCTCGCCGGCCATCCTTTGTCCGCGGCGAGGAGAACATCGGCGAACTGCTCCGGCTTCTCCATGCGCACGCATTCATGCCCGATCATACGCACCGGCTGCTTGAAGTATTTGCGCCGGACCGGGAGCGTGTCGTGCATGTAGACGGTATGCTTGTTGGGGAACAGGAATTTTGCCTTGCCAAGAACGTTCTCGGGACCCCCCCTTTGGCTAAAGGTATAATTGAGAATATTGACGCGGCCCCAGTCGACTCTGCTCGGATCCACCGGACTGCCGTTGTGGCTCACCGATAGCTTGTGAATCTTGAGGATCGAATAGCTCCCCTCGCGCAAGGGCGGCAGGAGGTTTTCCGTCACGACGGTCTCAGGCGCGATCCAATCAGGGTTGAAGACGATGGTCTTCATGTCGGCGGAGAACACCGGCGTGGCGTAACCGATGGTGCCGACGAGAGTTTTGTCCGCGTAGATCGTCTTCCCGTCCTTGACCACATACAGCATGAATTCCGGGGAGTTGTTCCAGACATAGAGGCTGCCTAAATCCTCCGGCATCCAGCGCCAGCGCTCCATGTTGATGACGATCCGCCGGGTATCCCGCTCGTCGCCGGCAGGTTTGCCCCCCTCCTCGCCCTTGTCGCGGGCCGATATCAGGGCCTGGCGCAGGCGCATGAACTGCTCGTGCTTGGGATGTAGGGACTGAAGGTAGGCGTCGGGCGCCTCCGCCGCGGCGATCTCGGTCAGGACAGTCTTCGGATCGCGTAAAGCGGGCGCTTGATCGAATAGAGTGCTGAGCTCAGGCGGATTGAATCGGCCGCCGCGAGCGAAGCGAGCATATTTCAGAATGGCGAGATCGAGTTTGATCTCGGCGATGGCCCGCGCCTCCGGGCTCGCCGGTAGCGCGCCAGCGAGCGGCAGCTCGAAGGCTGCAGCGTCAAGGCCCCAATCGTCGGCCTCCTCGATCTCGAACACGACCGACTGCCCCTTTGCCCTGAAGCCCATCTCCGTCATCCACAACGACCCGCCGGTCCGCATCCCATAGAAGGCCTCGAGCGCGGCGAGATCGTCCGCATTAGCACCCTTCCAGAGGTTAGCGTCGGCGAGCTTCAAGCGGATGGTCGCTACCACCGGATCCGCCGGGGACACGGGCGGCGACGGCCCGGCCGCAGGCGTCTCGGCCGCAAGCGGCTCGACCGCTGGCGGCATCTGGTTGGCAGGCGCGGCTAAAGGCTCGGACGAGGTAGGCAGAGGCGATGGCATAGCAGGATTGGCGACCGGCGGCGCTGCCGGAACCTCAGCGCATGCAGGCCCGACGGCCGCCAAAGCCAAAGCCTGGGCCGTGCATAAAAGGACGGCGACTAGGTGAGCCTTGCGCATTCGAGAACCCCTCGCGACCTCGCCCGAATTTAGCGCGAGAACGTGCCTTTCGGCCACCCTGATCGGCGCGTAGGCGGCAACACGGGCAAAATAAGCGTGCCGAGACGCGCAATATAAATTATGCAGCTGTTACGGGGGCAGCCAAGCAATAGGCAGCATAGACAGCATGGGCGACGGGCTGTCACATGCGCGTTAAAGCGTTGGTCCAAGCCGGCGAAATCTCGCAAATTGAGTGGATAGCCGCAAATAGGAGCTGAGGTTCACCCGATTGGAAAACAAACAAGTCCCCACGCCTTCTGCCGCAGCCATACCGGATGCGCGCGCCTGGGCGCAGATACTCGAGCCCTACCGGCAGCCCAGCAACGGCCGCGGCATCATCGAGATCGTGATCACAATTGTCCCACTTGTGACACTCTGGTTTTTGATGTGGTCGACGCTCGATCTCGGCTACTGGTTCGCGCTTCTGTTCGCCATACCGGCGGCGGGATTCCTGGTGCGACTGTTCATGATCCAGCACGATTGCGGCCACGGGTCCTTTTTCCGGGATCGCCGGGCAAACGATTGGACTGGCCGGGTCATCGGCGTATTGACGCTCACGCCCTATGGTTTTTGGCGGCGCACCCATGCCCTGCACCACGCAACCTCCGGAAATCTTGACCGTCGCGGCTTCGGCGACGTCGACACTCTCACCGTGGACGAATATCGCGCGCGCTCAATTTGGAGACGGCTACGCTACCGTCTGTACCGGCACCCACTGGTGATGTTCGGCATTGGCCCCGCCTATCTGTTCATCCTCCAGTACCGGCTACCGGTCGGATTTATGCGGAGCGGCTGGCAACCTTGGGCCAGCACCATGGAAACAAATCTCGCCATCGCCCTGATTGTCAGCGCGCTCATCTGGCTCATGGGCATCAAAGTATTCCTGCTCGTGCATCTTCCGATCACGGTGCTCGCGGCATCAGCGGGCGTGTGGCTGTTCTATGTGCAACATCAATTCGAGAACACGACATGGGACGATGACAGCGAGTGGAACTTGCACCAAGCAGCCTTGCACGGCAGCTCGCATTACGACCTCCCCGCGTTCCTCGGCTGGTTCACAGCCAATATCGGCGTACATCACGTGCATCACCTCTGCAGCCGTATTCCTTATTATCGGCTTCCACACGTGCTGCGCGAGCATCCCGAGCTCCGCGCCATCAACCACCTGAGTCTGCTCGAAAGCTTCCGCTGCGTGCGCCTTGTGCTGTGGGACGAGACGCGACGCTGCCTGGTGCCATTCTAACACCGCCCGTCGCCGAGCTAGAAACTGGGGATTTTCGGGTTCTAATCGCCGCGGAGGCAAGTTCCTTTCGGCATGTCCGTACCTTTTTGGCAATCGACATGCTTGTTGCGCAGCAATTGCAGCGCGCGGGCGACACGCCGCCGCGTCGAATGCGGCATGATCACCTCGTCGATATAGCCGCGCTCCGCCACGACGAACGGATTGGCGAAACGCTTCTGATGTTCGTCGATGCGCTTCTTGATCTTGCCCTCGTCGCCAAGCTCGGGGCGATAGAGGAACTCGACCGCCCCGTTCGCCGAGGCTCTAAGCGAGGGGTCGTGCAATGCCCCGATCCGGGGCACATCAATCTTAGCGGGCATTCCCGAGTACGATTAGGCAAAAAGGTGCATTGCTGGATTGGCCTCTTATCGGGCCGGCCAAAAGCCGGGCCGCTTGGCGGGCATGATATCGAGCAGGCATGCGCTCTCCTTTCCGCGACGCACCCGCGTCCGGGCTTTGCTGTTCTCCCCCTCGCCGCGGCCAGGGGAATGGCGCGCCGAAAAGCGCAACCAGTGTTCTGTCACGCATCCGTTGCCGGACACGTGGCGCCTCTCGGCGCACCATGGCGGCGTTTGCTCGGCTACCGCGCCGTGCTTCGCCGTAAGTGCCCCGCGTGCCCGCACGGACGAAGTCGACGTGACGGGAAAGCGTTTGAGGTAGACCTTACGGTCGTCAGCCAGCTCCTGGCAGGGACTCATAATGGTCCCGGGCGA
>Ga0315283_10003075_pt1 | contig 14173 bp, 9 predicted proteins | sample YL17G09_0_MG_FD_204541 | JGI IMG/M metagenome (GOLD analysis project Ga0315283, IMG submission 204541) | Sediment microbial communities from Yellowstone Lake, YNP, Wyoming, USA - YL17G09_0 | ecosystem: Environmental > Aquatic > Freshwater > Lake > Sediment | place: USA: Wyoming | collected... | reverse complement strand
GGAGAGTTCGCCTTGGAACAGTTATCATTGTTCGAAGATAAGTATGTCCTTTTGAACACGGGCATATGGGAGCTGGTGAAGCTCAATCTGAAAGAAGCGAGACTATCGCTTCAGCGCTACCGGGATACCTACAAAGAAAACGAGGCCGTTGATTGTTATCTCAAGATCGCCGATTTTCTGATCCGGGGGTTCGAACGCCTTCCGGATGCCGGTCCGGAGGAGCCCGCCTATTTGTATGATCTATGGAACTCCTTTGAGAAATATACGGAATCAATCGGTATCGACAAAGAAAGGATCATCCCGGGAATCAGGGATTCCTATTTCGGAATGCTGGTCGATTCGATCGATCGCTGCAATATCTCCGATCTTCCTTATCTTTCCGATACGGTGCCTCTGGGGTACGTCTTCATTCAGGCCCGTCGTTACGACCGCGCCGCTGCCTCGCTTCAGGCCGCTCTGCTTTCGTTCCCGGACAAAGCCGAACTCTACGGTTATTTGGGCGATGCCTACCTGATGCGGGATGAACCGGACATCGCAAGGCGCTGTTATCTGGAGGCATGCCTGATCAGCCCTGAAGATATTGACTGGCGGAACATCAAAGACATGGAACTCGTCGCATTGCGGCGGGAAATCATGGAATCATACGGCATGAACGACGCCACGGCCACGGCATGGCTTCCCTGCCATGCCTGCCTTGAGGGCCTGTTCAAACCGAAGCAAATCAGGGTTAAAGATGAATTGAAACGTTTTGTGGATGACTATCTGGAATTACGAAAGGCCTACGTGAAAGATCCGACGCCGCTTGTTAAACCGAGGCTTTATCTGCGGGCGATCGTCCTGTGCGATAACGAAGCCGCCCTGCAATTGATAAAAGGCATCGATTTCATAGAAATCCGCAGGCACATGAAAGAGATCGATCCGGCGTTATTTGCCCGCTACATGAAATACATCAGCAAGCGCCGTTAAAAGGATCGTCCGGCACGCTCTCGGACCAAGGCAATCGCAGAAGCGCAACGAGTAGAGGGTTCTCAGGGACGGGCGTCAGACCTGGAAAGCATCCGTCTTTATTCATTCAAGTTGTGGCTCATTATTTCCGATCCCTCAGATAGAATTCCGGAATGCTCCTCCTTTCCCTCATCCCAGATCGGGGGTTCCTATGACCCCTTCTTTATGACCCCTTCTTTAGTGTAATTCGCGATTTCCTCTTTGGATATATGGAGTATCTCACTAAGGACGTACTCGTTATGCTCGCCAAGACGGGGAGCAGGCCAAGCTTAACCTGGAAGAAGTGAGACTATCGCTTCAGCGCTACCGGAATTTCTACAAAGACAACGAGGCCGTTGATTTTAAGCTCCAGATCGCAATGTTCTAATCCGGGAGTACAGAGCGTATTTCCCATGCTACGCCGGTCCGGAGGAGCCCGCCTATTTGTACACTTTATGGAATTCCTCCAAAGAAAATATAAAATCAGGTTCATACGTACGTTCTGATTTGAAAAGTATTATACCTTTAGAAGGGCTCTCTCTTTCACCTACAAGTCCGCGAGGGCAAGTTACTCTCGGAGTTAATGATTACCGAAGGAAATAAATGAAAAAGGCAGGGCCATTTGACCCTGCCTTTACCGGTTTATTTATCCAATAGGCCCTTGCACAACTACAAAAGAACGGGAGCGACCACTATTATTTAGGCGCTAAAACAAGCTTCGATTTGGCGTTGCGTGTGACCGCTTCCTCGGTGAAATACATTGGCGCACCTTCGGCTTTCAGCCACGGTTCGATCATGTCGTCGTAATGCGGATGGCCAGGCTGACCGGATTGACCCATCGGTGCCACGATCGTGGCTTTGGTCAGATCGCCCAGGGGCACGATCATGCGCAGGGAGGGGATAAGCGTTACTTTGAAATGGTTTTGATACATGCGAGAAAAGGAGACATTTACCGTAGTATTGTTGCCCGGTGCCGGGAAAGGTCCACGGTTGAGCAGTTTGCGCTGTGTGGCGGACTCCGCTCCTGGATAAGCCCAAACGTATTGATGCAAGCGACCCCACTTCCACTCCTCCGGATTTTTCCCCATCTCCTGCTCCAACCACTGCCAAGTATTGACCAGCGCCTGTTCCAGGATTTGCTGCGGCGTTTCCTTTTCCGGTGTGTTTACATTGTCCCATAACGTCGATTCCGGATGATCCATAATTACGTCATGCGCCATCATCTGTGCACCGTAATTCAAAAGATAGAACCGCAACCCATTTTCAGTGAATTCATCTTCGAGCAGGGCGCGAGCCCATTGCTTTAGAAAAACAGCATAAACAGTTGCGCCGACGCTGTCAGTGGAAACCTGGCGATCCCAGGCGGCCAAGAGAGACATGGCGCGTTGGGCCTGTGGGTTGCTGAATTGGTAGGTCCTGAGCTTCAGAATAATCCCTTCTGCCTCCAAAGAATATACGTCCAACTGAAGTTCACGGAAGTCATCCGGCGTCGGATTCTTCAGTTGGGCCAATTTATCGGAGATGCGCTGGTAACGGTAAGGAGAACAAAAGCTATAGGAAAGCTCAACCTGAGTGTTAGTTCCGACAGAGCGATTATTAGCAGTCGCGATGAAACCTTCCTCCGGATTATATTTCGAGGGCATCTGATCATAGGGCAGGAAACCGGTCCAATCCACCTGACCGGATGAACCGTCAGCCGGCAGCCGGCCCGAATATCCCTTACGCAATGGAACTGCTCCTGTGGCGTGCCAGCCGATGTTTCCGTCCACATCGGCGGCCACGATGTTCTGACCTACGATTTTAAGAAACCGACCTGCTTCGAAAGTGTCCTTAACGCTCCGAGCACGACTCAATTGAAGAAAGCCATGCATGGATTTATCCTGAACCAGCTCTGAGGGTATGGTGCCGTACCATCTGAATACGGCAACCGCATCCGTGTCTGGGGTGATCTGCGTAATCACCGGACCATAGATGGTTTGATATATGGTACGGGTGATTTGTTGGCCCTTGGGTAATCGATAGACCTGTTGATCCTTACGCATTTCGAGGCGCCGATCGCCGACAAAATAATAGTCGCGATTGGCGGGGTCCAGCCGGAGAACATACAAGTCGACATTGTCGATCATTACATTGGTGACAGCCCAAGCCACTCGGTCATTATGACCGATGAGAATTCCTGGTATGCCGGCCATCGATCCGCCAGTGACATGGTAGCCGGGAGCATTCAAATGGTTGAAGTACCAAATGCCCGGAACGGTAAGGCTCAGGTGTGGGTCGTTTGACAAAAGGGGTTTGCCGTCACTGCTGTGGGCTACCACCCAATTGTTGCTTCCGGCGCCAGGCTCCCCGGATACACCCGGATAATATGACAAAGCTGCCGGAAGGTACGGTCCGATTTTTAGCTTGCTGATCTTCTCAAAATAGATATCATTCGGTAAATTGGCGTTCGGATAAGAAGGAAACAACAGTTTCCATTCCTTCTGTGCGACTTTGTCCCGTTCCGCCAACGCCGCCAGTTCACCGGGAAAATTGGTCGACAGAAAAATGGCGTTCAACGCAACGCCGCTGAATACATCTTCCGGCGTCCAGGGTTCAGGTACCAATTTCAGCGATTGGAATTCCAACGGCAGATCGTTTCTATGTTGATCGATGAAAGCATTTACACCGGCGATATAGGCGTCGAGGATTTCCTGTTCTTGCTTACTCATTTCCTTGGCCAGGGCTTTACGCAATTGTGGAAGAGCCAGGATGCGCGACCAATGATCCAAATCGACGACCTTCTCCCCAGCCACTTCAGCCAAACGACCGGCAGCCAGACGGCGAGTAGTTTCCATCTGCCATAAGCGGTCCTGGGCGTGCACATAGCCTTGAGCAAAAAAAAGATCGTGTTCATTCTGGGCATAGAGATGAGGAATGCCCATCGCATCGCGATACACTTCAACCTGGCTTTGCACCGGCAAGCCGCGGATTTCTCCATCGACCTGGGGAAAGCCCTTTGCCAGAAACATTTTCGCGCAGCCAGTGAATAAAAAAGTTAACCCTAACGCGACAATCAGTAGCAACCTGTAACGAAATGTCTTGTTCATCTCTGGCTCTCCCTTCCTATGTTTGTTAGTTGAAGCTATTGATGGGGTTGCAAAATAGTTTACAGTTGGCCATATAGCTTGGGTGCCATTGATGCAAATGCGCGTGAACTGCTGAAGTGGTAAGAGAGAGTGCAAGTAAGAAGAACTGAATATAGCGAGCCTTTCTTCAGAAAAACAGGGACGTGTTCGAAAACGTCTCCACCAAAGAGTGGGTGGCGGCAGGGTTACCGGCTTGATCATTACGGATCGAAAGAGAGCAAAACGATCAAGCTCAGCCACAATGGGCTGATGGTATAAAGATCATTTGAGGCAACATAGACTCTGTGATCGAATAAAGGCAAGATCGACCAGCCCATTGTCGGCTGAAGCGCCTGGTTAGGCGTCCGGTTCCCGCTGACCTCCCTTGGAGCCTCCCCTTAGTAGCCAAGCTCCGCTGGTTTCATCCTGGTACTCCTCCAGGATGCCATAATTGATTAGGGCGTTGATTGCCTTTTCGACGGCAACTTCACCGTCCCTCCTGTCCTTCAGGGACGGCCAACGCGTTGCCCTTTTTACCCGTTTTAGCATATAATTCTGAAAACACGGCACCAGTTTTTCTTCAACACTCTACGGGGTATTTTGGGTAAAAGTATTTTTTGTAGCTCATGGCCTGCGAAGTTGTAAAGCTGTACTCAGCAAAGTTGCAAAAGGTATGCTCGTCGCTCTTGATCACAGTGCCTTTGTAGTTCCATGCGATGTCAGCTGAAGCTTTGTACACTTTTTTGGCATTAAACACTTGCGTCGTGTAGAAGTCAGTCTGATGGAAATAGGAATAGGTCAGGGTCGGCTTGGTGAATATCTGCGTGAAGAACGGATTGACTTCTTCTGCCTCTTCCATCGAATTCTTTGGAAAACTCGCACTGAGGATGTTTTCGATACCAAAAGAACACAACGTATCGGTCTCAGTGAATTTCAAGTTGGGGTGGAATTGTTTGCGCAAGCCTAGAAGACACCCGCCAATTGTGTGGAAAAGGCGATCAAGGTAGAGCAGTGGCATGAACGAGCATAGACGCTCCTCGCCCTTGTGCGTGTAAGTGACCGGAAAAAAGAAGTTGATTTCCAGGTACGGACACACAGTGACATCGAAGATATGCTCGCGGACATTGCTGCACCTGCTGTACAGCGTCAAGAACGGAATCATACCCTTTCTCTGCTCTACAGTTGGGAATTCCCTAACCATGACTTCGTCAGAAGGTATGGACATCCTTCTTCGCAAGATCTTCATAAGATCTGCTTTGGGAAAATAACCTCCCACAAAAAAAGACAGGTTATCTCCAGACATAAATGGGTCGTGCGGTTTAAGATTTCTATACTCTTTAAAAGTCAGCATATTTATCTCCTTAAGAGTGCAATTTTACATAACCATGATTAGATGGGTCAGTATAAAAACCCAAACACTGCAATATTTGCCGTATAACACACCTGCGTAAAAGGCTGTATTTCTTCCGTAACTGTCCTAATATATATGCATATTTACCATATAGAGGTTTTGATCATGGCGTCTTATACGGGTCAGCATAAAACCCCCTCACGGTGAACATTCTGTGGATTACAGAGTAGAATCTACACCCTCCTGTAGGTTACGTCAATTGCGGAGTTCAGGAAGACACAAATGACCTCGGTGGTCAGAAAAATTGGCTGTCAGCGTGTGCACATTTCAAACCGCATTCAATGCTCCGGCCCGATCATCCCGACTCTCGCTTTGAAGTCTATTTCCTTCTGAAGGTTATGTGTGCTCTCTGCTGGCAGGCCCCGATACCGGGTTGCCGCTTTTGATAAAGATGGCCGACGGGCTCAAACCGATCCGGGTTCCAACGTCACCAAGCATCTTTTGGAACTCCTCTCGGCGCACGCAGCTTCAGGTCGGTACTCGCAAGCAGCCGTCGAGCACTTCAAATGCCCGGCGTCTTGACCCAGCCCTCGTCGTACGGAGTTACATAATTGAATTTGGCCTTTATGAAGTCGAATTTCCATTCCCCGCCTTCGATGAGGTATTCCTCTTCATACGTTCCCGCAATCCATGTCGCTCTGTTTTCTGCCCTCGCGGTGGAAGGCACTTCGAAATACCACGTGCCTGTCGCCCGATCGCCCTTGACCTCGATGATGGGGTCATGAACCATGTGCATGGCAAAAGATAAAGATCCAGCGACAACGCCGCCGAAGAAGTTCTTGAGCCCCTCGCGACCTTCAAAGCTGCCGAACGGACCAAAGTCCAATCGAGCCTTGCCCGTGAAATGGGTATATAGTTCGTCCCACTTTTCAGCGTCGACCAAATAGCAATACGTGGCTCTCAGCTTCTTGATCGCCTCAATATCCTCTAACACTTTGATCCTATGCTCTATCTCCTCAACTTTCATGGTCTAGCCTCCTTCTCAGTACTTGCGAGTACTTGCACTGCTCACTGAGCCAGCGGCCAGGAGACTGGCCGCTGGCTCAGTGACAGTGCCTGTTAAAGGTTCAACAAAGACCCATTTGCAACCAGTTATGTACCAACCGAGCGGCTAATCGCAGCGACTATGTCCGCCATGCGGGAGCCAGGGCCAAACACCTCGGCTACCCCCATTTCCTTCAGGCGACGTCTATCGTCTTTGGGGATGATGCCTCCGGCTATTAGCGGCAGTTCCAGATTATTCCTCTTCAGTTCACCGAGGACTTTTTCCACCATCAGCATGTGGTCTGCTGATAGGAAGCTGAGCCCGATAACATCCACGTCCTCGTCGCTGGCGATCTTCACAGCTTGCTGCGGGGTGAGGAATCTGCCCATATAGATAACCTCCATGCCGCTGTCACGCAACCAGCTAGCAACAACTCTCACCCCCCGGTCATGACCGTCTAAGCCAACCTTCCCCAACAGAACTCTAATCTTCTTTTCCATTGCCATCCGCTACCTCCTTTTACTCTGCCCCGTAGATCCTGGGACAACATCTTGACCTCAGCCTTCGTCGTCACTCCGAATTTGGCGCTTCTGTCACAGACGCCAATGCTCACGCGAAAGGCCAAGGCGCTATTTGGCGTCACTCCCTCAAAAGGCCTTCAAGGTGTTTCCTCCAATTACACCAGATCCAAGCTCTTGAGCCTCACTGGTACGACTCTCACGGGTGCCCTCGCCGCGTCTACCCAAATAAGCGCGGCGAGGGGTCTACTCTTGCCTAATCCTTAAAGGGATACTCCCAAAGTCCCCATCTATCGTAGGGGAGTCCGTAGCTCATCCGGAGCACTCCCATCAGCTCCATGTTCGTGCAGTTGGCTTTTACCGCTTCATAAGCTGCTGGAAAGAAATTCTCTTCCCTGTTGTCAAACGCCCGGCGTAGGTTATCCAAGGCTTGTTTCACCTTCTTGTTATCCCGAGTCTTCCTCAACTCCTTCACGCTGGCGATATGTTCTGCCACAGCCTTCTCGTCAACCTCAAATATTACCCTTTTCTGCTCCGATTCTTCCGGAATGGTGAATTTGTTTACCCCCACCATAATCCTCTCCCCGTTTTCAATCTGACGCTGGAACTTATACGCCTGGCCAAGGAGCGAGTCCATCAACGTGTCGTGTTCAACGGCAGCTACGAAGTCCTTCTTGTCCCATTCCCGGATTATCTTCCATATCTCCTCTTCCAGGGTATTGGTAAGGGATTCTACATAGTAGGAGCCGCCCAGCGGATCGGCAACGGTTATCGCCCCCGTCTCATAGGCAAGGATCTGCTGCGTTCTCAGCGCTATCCTTACCGATTCCTCGGTGGGCAAACATATAGGTTCATCGAAGGAGCAGGTGTGCATCGATTGCACACCGCCAAGGATAGCGGCCAATGCTTGGTAGGCAATGCGGATGATGTTCAGCTCCGCCTGCTGCTCGGTAAGGTCGCTTCCCTTGGTGACAACATGCACCCTGAGCCTCAAGGCGTACTTACTCTTTGCCCCGTAATCCTCGGATAGCATCTTGGCCCAAACTCTTCTGGCCGCTCTGAATTTTGCTGCTTCCTCGAAGATGTCGATGCCGCAGCGAAAGGTAAAGGCGATTCTTGGCGCCATCTCCTCTATATCGGCCCCCTTATTCAGTACCTCCTTCAGATAGGCGCGCGCAGAGCAGAAGGCAAAAGCGATCTCTTGCGCCGCGGTCGCACCACTCTCACGGATGCCCTCAGCTCCGATGCAGATGGGAACGGCCATGGGCACATTCTTGCTGTACCAAAGCATGCCGTCGCGGCTGAGCCTCATTCCCGATCCTGTCCCCTTAGCCTCATTGTCGCCAGCCGCGCGAACCAAGTACACGGTTAGATAATCGGTGAAAAATGTGCCTCTAACCTTACTCCAGGGCACCCCTCTCTTTTCGCAGACCGCAAGATACATGAGATGCTGTGCAAAACCCATGGTTAGTGTGCAACTTAGTTCGTCAAGGGGCAACCCATCCACCATTGTCTCCATATCTCTCAACGAACATATCGGGGTTCCCATTAGGCCCACCGTACCCTCAGCCACGGGGTGGTCTGAATCAACTCCAGCGTAAATAGAGGCTACGTCGCAAATGACATTTATCGCATTTGATCCTTGAGCCACCAGGTATTTAAGCCACTCATTGGTAATTCTGGGAGATGAGTGGCCCGAGACCTCGCGCACGCTCCACAACCGACCCCGATACATGTCGGTATAGGGGCCCCTGGTGTAGGGGAATTGACCGGGGTTTGCGAGGTCCCTGCTATAGTCCAAATCTTTCACATCTTCAGGCGTGTATACCTCCTTCAGCGGGATGCCTGACCACGTCTTCAGCCATGTGGGCTTCGCAAAATAAGCTTCTTCTAATGGTATTTTGGTCTCCATTTGATCCTTCATGGGATAATCCCTCCTCTCGGCTTTTGCCCGGAATTAGAGCTGTTTGTAGCCATGCTTCGGCAAGCAAGACCTTTTATCTTGCTGAAGCCATCTACGCTCGCCTCTTCTCTTGCTCCGATAAGAAAACGCGAGAACATCATCGCTTTGAAACGCGAAAACTGACATCCGAAACCGCGCGCCTCCAGCCTCCTCGCCTGCTCGGGAATGACCCCACTAACCCAATTGTTGTTGAGGCAACAATAATAATCCGTTGCTTGAAGGCTGTTCGCTCTAGGTTTGAATTCACTCGTTCAAATGTTCGGCCCAATCGGGGTGCGCAAAACTCTGTATCATGGGGTTCCACGTAGGATAGGCTCGCTTGATAAGCTTCTGACCTCCTTCCGGGATTTCATCCCAAGATAGGGTTCCAATGCACATGGGCATAATCTGAGTAACCCAGATCTCCTGGAGCACGTCCTTGTCGATCATGATCTGCACAAAAGCAGGCTTCGATTTCGCCCTCACAAAATCAAAGGCCCGCTTCAAGGCAGGTTTGACTTCCACATCTCGCTCAACAAATTCAGTATAACAGCCAAATTCCTTGAACATGCGATCGTAGCGCAAGCCTGGCAGCACTTCCCAAGAATCTTTGAGAGGATCCCCCGTCGGGTTGCAGGCCTTGGCCCGGAAATACCACCATCCGCCGACAACGGAATCGTTATTGAGCTGCACGAACACCACCGGAATGTCCCATCTTACGGCCGTTTCGATGTCCATGCCGGCAGCACCGATAGCGCCATCGCCGATCACGGAAAGAATTGGCAGCTTCCGATCCGTCGCCATGGCAGCACCGATAGCCTGACCGATTCCGTGACCGATCCCGATTGTCTCGGAGGCATCCATTACCTGAGCGGACCTCGTACACTTCTGCCAATCAGACCAGTAAGTGGAAGCCGTGAAACCATCGATACATGAGATGTATTCGTCATGCAATTCCTCATGGACAAATTCAGCCATGAGGCGACCGCACAAATCAGGATGTAAGGGCAGTTTTCCTCTTCCCATATCCGATCTTTCCGTCGCTATTTTTTCATATCTTTCTTTGGCATCAACCACGAACTTCCGCCAGTCGTTCCACTTCTCCGGTGGTTTGGCAATTCCCATAGATTTGAGGCAGTCGATCATCTGCCGCAAAACCCGTTTCATATTTCCGATGAGCTCGTACTCCGTGTTGAATGCGAGACACACGTCTTCACGGCAGGGCTGGGCTTGCACGTAAGTTGTCCCCATCCCCCAGAAGGGCGGATAGCCGACTCCTTCCAGCCCTGCGACGCGGAGCCCTATAACCAATGCTCTGTCAGATTTCCGCATCACCGCACCACGGGCTCGCCCACAGCAATTGAGGGGGTCCCACTCTGAAATCGCCCCCCGGGCCACTCGTCTCGCGTGGGTAGGGATTCCGGTCAGAGCAACAAGCTCCTGCAATTCCGTTACGGCTTGCTCGTAATGAACGGCAGATCCCGCGATGATTGTTGGCCTCTCCGCTTCCATGAGCCATCTCATGGCTGCTTCCACATCGCCGGGATCGGCCTGACTACCGACACTTGTAAGCTTCGGTGACCAAGGAACTGGATGATAGTACGCCAGGAAGTTCATCAGGGGTCCTCGGCTGTACGTGTTGCCCATAAAATCATACGGCGTCGAGACACAAACCGGTCCCATGGGAGCAGTAACCGCAGCCCTAAAGCCCCTCGCGATGTTCCACAACAATACCTGAGGATTGACCACACGCCTCGTCCACTTAGTGATGCCGCTGAACTGGTTTTCGCTGCGAGCGATTCCCTGGCCTGCCGGCATGTCGTCATCAAAGGTACCGCTCTCGCCCACCAGGACGAACATGGGTGACTGGGCGGCATATGCTTGCACCACGCCTGTGGAGGCGTTCGTGATTCCGGTTCCAGGACCGATCAGCGCCATGCCCGGCCTACCCAGTATCCTGGCCTCCGCTTCGGCGGCGAAGGTAGCGGTTTGCTCATGCCGGACGGCAATACGCGCAATACCCGCCTTCATCATGGTACATTCGTAGGGCCACATCCCGCCTGCCTGAAGCCCATAGACGTGAGTTATGCCCAACTGCTTCACAAGCAACGCGACCATGTCAAAGAGGTTCACTTCCATCATTGCCTCGGGCGGAATCTCCTCGGTAACCTCGGTCTGCTCTGCCCCGGGCTTAAGGAAATCCAATACTTCCTTATTTTCCTCTGTCATCCAATCATCCCTCCTTGTCTTGAATTAAGATATCTCTACAACGATACTTAGCAGTATATATTCTTGACAGAACCTTTAGGGTCTGCTATATCTTCCCGAAAACGAGGGGAGGAGGCAGGCCATGGTACCCGAAAACGGAACATGCGACGGAAGCTTCCCCATTCCCAAACTGATGATCGGCAAAGAGGATGTGAAAGGTTTTTTCAAGGAGCTTGAGGGATTTCACGCGCAGTTTGCCGATTGTTTTTCCCGCCAGGAACCGCGGGACAATTTCTTTCAGTACATGGTAGGTCAGATGAGTCATCTGGAGCGGAAGTCCATCGAACCTATTGCATTGCATATGGAGGACGCCAAGGTGCGGGCGATGCAGCACTTCATCAGTGATGTCGTCTGGGATGACTCCCGGATCCTTTCCCGGTATCACCGCATGGTTGCGGAGGATTTGGGGGATGCTGAGGGGGTCCTGATTTTCGACGAATCGGGATTCGTGAAAAAGGGAAGCGACTCCGCCGGTATCTCCCGGCAGTACTGCGGCAGTATCGGTAAGGTGGAGAACTGCCAGGTGGGGGTCTTTACCGCCTATGCGACGCGCCACGGGTACTGTCTGCTGGGGAGCCGTCTGTTCATTCCGGAGAAATGGTTCGTTGAGGGGTATGCGAAACGCAGGACAAAAAACCAGTTTCCTGCAGAAGTTTCCTTCAAAACGAAACCACAGATGGCATCGGAGATGCTCCAGGAGCTTGTGGCGGGTGGCATCATTCCTTTCCGGTATGTAGTGGCTGATGCGATTTACGGGGGCAGTCCGGAATTTCTGGACGCGGTGGAAAAGATCCCTGGCGTGACCTATATGGTTTCCCGGCAGAGCGACACCCTCTGCTGGCTGCAGGAGCCCGTCACGATAGAGAAGACGTATCGCTACGGCGGGGAGAAGAGAACGAGACGCGTCCTTGCCGAAGCGGAAAAGAAACCGGTTTCCTTTGAGAAGATCGCCAGAGGAACGAACGAGTATTTCTGGTATCGTCGCACGATTTCCGAGGGGATGAAAGGGCCCATCACCTATGAATTCATGAAGCGACGAGTCGTCCTGGCCAAGGACGGAATGCCGGACAGAGCAGTCTGGTTGATCGTGCGCAGAACCCTCGGCGGCAAGGACCCCGTGTATGCGTACTTCATCTCCAACGCGAAAAGAACCACCCGATTGAAAGCCTTTGTCTGGCTTTCCGGCATCCGTTGGGCTATCGAGCAGTGCTTCGAGGAAACGAAATCGGAGCTGGGAATGGACCACTACGAGGTGAGAAAATATCCCGGCTGGCATCACCATATGCTCACCTGCATGCTCGCTCACTTCTTCCTCTGGCACCTGAGGATCAGGCTGGGGGGAAAAAGCACCAGCTATTACGCTGTCGCAGCTTAGAGTACTCATCAACGCCGTCTTGCCAATGAAAAGGTTCGATATTGACGATCTCATCGCTCTGGTGTCTTTCACCCAGATGAGAAACTACCATACCTATCTGTCTCATAGACGGAAAAAGCTCACACAGTTAGAGAAGGCTTATTAAATGTCGTTGTAGTGGTATGACATATGACAAATATTATGTCGGGGCAGGTTGTCATGGAACAAACATGGATTGAGCGGCATCTCGATATTCACAGCCTTCTGGAGAAGCGCTCCTGTTTTCTGCTGGGCCCCCGGCAGACCGGGAAAACGGCGTTGATCCGGCGCCTCCTGCCGGATGTCCGCATCTATGATCTTCTGGACAGTGCGACCTATCTCGCCTTGAGCCGCCAGCCCGGTCGTCTGGCCGAGGAGATCGGCTCTTCCGTGAAGCGTGTCGTCATCGATGAAATTCAGCGTCTTCCGTCTCTCCTCAACGAGGTTCACCGTTTGATCGCGACGCAAAACATTCATTTCCTCCTGACAGGATCGAGCGCCAGGAAACTACGCCGCGGCGGCGTGAATCTTCTCGGCGGCCGGGCGCGGGTCAAGTACCTGCATCCCCTGATGTACCGGGAACTGGGCGACCGTTTTGATCTTCACCGGGCCATGGAACGAGGTCTACTGCCCTCGATCTACTTTTCCGACGACCCAAAGGCGGATCTTCAGGCCTATGCCGGTCTCTACCTGCAACAGGAGATTATGGCGGAAGGCGCCACCCGGAATATCTCCGCTTTAAGGGACTGACCGTTTTGTCCAGGGGTGATTACTATGCCCAGAAGCCTCTCATCCGTCATCTCTTCAACGAATATCTCCGCTTCGGCGGCTTTCCAGCGGTCGTGTTGAAGGAGTCAGAAGAAGACAAGGCATTGCTTTTGAGGCAATATTTTGAAGATATCCTCTATCGGGACGTGATAGCGGGAAATGCGATCCGGGACGCCGTGACATTCAGAAATCTGGCCGTTTACCTGATGACGAACATCGGACGACTCACCAGCGTCAACAATCTGAAGAATAATTTCGGTGTTTCCCAAGACAAAATAGAGCATTACACCGCCGCCCTTCTGGAAACCTACCTTATCCACCGCCTGCCGAAGTTTTCCTATTCCTTGAAAAAAAGCCTTCGAGATCGGTTCAAGACCTACGCGATCGATACGGGTTTGCGCAACCGCGTTGCCTTTTCTTTTTCGGAAGATGCAGGCTGGCTGGCAGAAAATGCGGTACTGAACCATTTGAAAGTGGATGCCGAGGAGATCTATTACGACGGCAACGGTAACGAGACTGACTTTGTCGTCAAAGAAGGCGTGAAAGTGACGCAGCGTATTCAGGTTTGGTATGCCGACCCGGGCGAGACGGCCATTCCGGAACGGGAACTCAGGTATTTCGCCGTTTCCGGCGGCTTCCCCCCCACGGTCAACGTTTTGATCACCAATGATATCGAACAAGAGCTTACTGTTGCGGATATCAAGGTGCAATGCCTGCCTCTTATCCTTTTCCTTTTAGCAATTTAAGAAAAGGGGGACAGTGGTGAGGGATTACGTGAGCAGGAAAGGTATGAAGGAGAT
>Ga0315283_10003072_pt1 | contig 14178 bp, 17 predicted proteins | sample YL17G09_0_MG_FD_204541 | JGI IMG/M metagenome (GOLD analysis project Ga0315283, IMG submission 204541) | Sediment microbial communities from Yellowstone Lake, YNP, Wyoming, USA - YL17G09_0 | ecosystem: Environmental > Aquatic > Freshwater > Lake > Sediment | place: USA: Wyoming | collected... | reverse complement strand
GGGGCCTGCAGTGCGGGGTCCGTTACGCCGAGGGTTTTCGTCCCGTCCTGAAGCATCCGCTGGCTCGGCCGTCCAGGCTCCTGCCGGACTGAAGGGGGAGGATAAATGCAGAGCATAATCTCGTATCCGCTGGCCACTTTCAGGATGGGCCTCTGGCGCCTCGGCCAGGCCTCCTGCGTCCTCAGGTCCCGCCGGGGCCCCACGGTCGTGGTGGACCCCTACCTGACCGACTCGGCGGGCCAGGACGCCCCGCGTCTTTCCCGGAGGTTCCCGCCCCCGTTCCCCCCGGAGGAGCTGTCCGCCGACCTGGTCCTCATCACGCACAACCACATCGACCACCTGGACCCCGGAACCCTCGCGCCGTCCCCGGCGCTCAAGTCGGCCGTGTTCTGCGGCTCACCCGTAACCTGCGCCGCGCTGGAGAAGCTGGGCGTCGCGTCCGACCGGCTCGTGAAGATGGAACCCGGCGCCTCCGGCGAACTGAAGGGGGTGAAGGTCGGGGCGGTGAAGGCAGTCCACGACGACGGCGCGCTCGGTTTCGTGGTCGGGACGGAGGGGGGCTTGAGCACCTATTTCGTCGGGGACTCCCGGTTCGATCCGTCCCTTGCCGGGGCGGGGCATGCCGACGTCCTCGTGGTCCCGATAAACGGGAAGATGGGGAACATGGGGGCGGAGGACGCCGCGAAGCTGGCTAAGCTCATCCAACCGCGCTGGGCGGTCCCGGTCCACTACGACCTCATGCGGGCCAACGGGGAGGACCCGGCGGCCTTCGAACAGCAGATGGAGTGGGCCGGCCTGGGCGGGGTCGCCTGCACTCTCGAGCCGATGCAGCCCCTGCTGGTTACCGAGGAGAGGAACGGGGTGGTACCGAAGGGCAGGCTCGTCATGTCCTGGGAGTGCGGCCAGCCGGTCCGGCAGATAGAGTTGCCGGCAGGATACACGATGCGGACCTTCCGCGAGACCGACATCTCCGCCCTGGTGGGGATATACCGGAAGACCCTCGGCGCGGAATGCGGCGAGGGCTGGTTCCGGGAGGCGGTCATGGGGGCAAGGTTCTTTTCGCCGGAGCGCGTGCACATCGTGGATCGCGCCGGCTTCCCGGTCGCCTGCGGGATGGCCTGGGAGCCCGGGCCGATCCGGGATCCCAGGAGGGGCCAGGCGGCGTTCGTGGTCAGCTCCCCCGAACACCACCGGCGCGGGCTCGGGAAGGCGCTCATGACCGCCATCCAGAGGTGGTTCACGAAGGACATGCGCCATGAGGTCCGGCTTGAGACCGACGACTTCCGGCTGGGCGGCATCCGGTCGTACCTCGCCCTCGGGTTCACCCCGGTGATGGACAACGGGACGGCGGCCCTGCGGTGGGGGAACGTGATGGCGGGCCTGGAGGGCGAGGAAGCCTGATTCCGGGCGCCGGGAAAGGCATCGCATGAAAACCCTTGTCTCGGGCGCAGGCTCGCTCCTGCTTATCATCCTGACCAGGCTCCGGCTCATCCTCCCGGCGCGTTGGGCGGGGCGGATGGGCACGGCGGTGGCCTGGCTCGCGATGAAGATCGTGCCGTCGCGCCGGAGGGTGGCGACCCGGAACCTGGTGCGGGCCTTCGGCAGGGAGCGGTCCGGGGCGGAAATGGACCGGATCCTCCAGCAGTCCTACCGCAACATGGTGCTGGGGTACTCCGACATGCTCACGCTCTTCCGCAATCCCACCACGGAACTCCTCGGGCGGACGGCTGTCCGGGGCGGGGAGCACCTTTCGAGGGCCCTGGCGGGGGGGAAAGGCGTCATCGGGATAAGCGGCCACTACGGGGCTTTCCCGGCGCTCGGGGCCCTCCTCCCGGCGCTGGGCCGGCGCTTCAGCTTCCTTTACCGTCGGCCGAAGGATGCGCGCACGGCGGCGCTCTTCGACGACTGGCTGGGGAGGGTCGGGTGCGGCGTCATCGAGGACGCTCCCCGCCATCTCGCGGGGATCAGGTGCCTGAAGGCCCTGGGCGACGGGGAGATGGTCTGCATCCTCATCGACCAGCACTTCCCGGCCGGCGTGCAGGTGCCTTTCTTCGGCCACGCGGCCCGTACCGGTCTGGGCGCGGCGATGCTGGCCCTGCGGAGCGGGGCGCCCCTCCTTCCCCTCAGGGTCCGGATCCTTCCGGGGGACCGCTACGAGATGACCTTCGAGGAGCCGGTGGAGGGACCGGCGGGAAGGGAGCGTGAGGACCTGGTGGCGACGATGGGGAGCCTCACGGCCCGGATCGAGGCCTGGATCCGGGAGGACCCGTCACAGTGGTTCTGGGTCCACCGGAGGTGGAAGGAGCTGGACGCGGCCGAGGATTCCGGCGCCGCCGATCGTGGCGCCGCCGGCCCGCCTATTCCCGGCCGAACTCCCTGAAGAGGGCGTCCAGCGCCGCCCGGTCCCCGTCCCCCAGCGGCGGGATTGGCTCCCGGGCCGGGCCGGTGGGGAACCCCCTGAGCCCGGAAAGGTACTTGAAGGCCGGTATTCCCCCGTGTTCCCGGACCACCTTGTGGATGGCCGCCAGGCGGGAGTCGGCGCCCGGCTCCCGCTTCCATACCGCGCTTACGGTCTTCGGGAATGCGTTGGCGAGCCCCGATATCATGCTTCCGAAACCCATCCCCAGGGCCTCGGCGAAGAGCGACTCGTTGCCGGCAAAGAGGATAAGGCGGTCCCTGAGCCGCGACGCGACCGCCTCGATCCTCTTCGGGTCGGGGGAGGAGTCCTTGAACCCCTGGATGGTCCCTTCCGCGGCGAGGACGGAGAGCGCCTCGACGGGCACCTCGTTGGCGGCGAACTGGGGGATGGAGTAGGCGATGACGGGCAGGTGCGTCATGCGCCTGACGGCCCGGTACCACTCGACCATCGCGCTTTCGGAAGCCGGGAAGTATATCGGGACGGTCAGGAAGACGGCGGCGGCCCCGGACTTCTCGGCGGCGGCGACCAGGGCCTGCCGCTCCGCCAGGCTCCATCCCCAGACCCCGGCGACGACGGCGCCCCGGTTGCCCACGGCCTCCGCCGCGGCCGCGTTGACCCGCGCGCGCTCGTCCACCGACAGCATGGGGAACTCCCCGGTGCTCCCGCAGGGGCACACCCCCGCCAGCCCCGAGTCGACGAGATTGCGGGCAAGCCTTCCCGCCAGGGGGGAGTCCACCGACCCGTCGCCCGAATAGGGTGTTACCGTGGCCGCGAAAACGCCCGTGAACCGCAGGTTGTCGTCCATGGAAAGCTATTCTAGACGCAAGGTGGGTATCCCGGAACAGGCGGCCAAAGGGGACACGCGGCCGCGGGACCGGGATGGCTCAAGGGGAGCATGGGAACGGGAAAGGGGAGGACGGCCGTCAAAGCCCGTCCTCCCCCACAAAGCCAAGGGGCACTGGGAGCTTTCTGGGGAGCAGTCGTAGGGTTCACCCGGAAGCTTGAGCCGTTTGGGTGGGATCGAGAGGGAGCTTGGCTCGTAGCACCTCCGGGGGCTCACCAGTACCCCGAAGAATCCGTTTTGCCAGCGCCGGGAAACAGGACGCGGCGTCCCTTCAAAGGTCTCGCCGCCCGATGGCCTTGCTTGCGCCCTCCCCTCCGACGCGCCAGACACTGCCTGCATCTCCCTTATACCCCCCCGCGAGCCCCCTTTCAAGCGCCGGAATCAGGGCCCCCAGGGCCTATTTCCTGCCCGTTCCGATCAGGCGGGCGTAGAGAGACAACGCGTCCTTCGGGGCCCTGCCCTTGCCGAGGAACGCGTCGGGGGATGGCCACACCTCGAAGTGCAGGTGGCAGTTGCGACTGCTGCCCACGGCGCCGTCGTAGGTGCCCGTGTTGCCCGCGGCGCCGATCTTGAGCCCGCCCTCGATCTTCAGTCCCACCTGGACGGCCTCTTCGATCGCCGAAAGGTGGCAGTAGCGGGCCACCGTGCCGTTGGCCGTCCGCACCCACACTTGCCTCCCGCGCAGGCGGTCCAGGTAGGCCGGGTTCTCCTCGTTCTTCAGCGCCGCGGTCAGACCCTCGAACTCCCGCAGGACCATGGTCTTCCATTCGTGGTCGGCCCGGACCACCCATCCGGCCGCCGCGTTCAGGACATCTTCGCCGCAGGCCAGGGGCGTGCCGTCGGCGTGGTTGTATATGTCTATGCCTTCGTGGGTCCCGCCCCGGTATCCGCGCGGGGCGTTGGGCATCTGGCTCTCGCGTTCGGGCAGGACCGCGCCCGTGACGGGGAAGGCCCATCCGCTGTCGGACGGCACCGGTTCGGCAGGTGCCGGTTCGGACTGCGCCGTCACGGGGCCGGGCGTTGCGCCCGCGGTCCTCTGCGCGGGGGCGGTGCATGAGGCCAGGAGGAGGGCCAGACAGAACGTCCCGGCGGAAAGGGCTATGGGGCGATTCTGCAGGGTCATCCCTTCCTCCCGCGCCCGGATCTTTCCAGGCGGACCATCCACGCGGCGCTGGCGAGCGAAAGCAGGAGCGTGAAGGCGAATACCGGGTTGCCCCGGTACATCACCAGCGCCGCCGCCGACATCACCGCGAGGAACCCGAAAACCCCTGCCAGGAATATCATCGTTCGCTCCTTTCCTTCGATCCATTCCGTCCGGCCGCCGTACGGTCCCCCCGCTCGGAAACCTCGGCGTCCTCGTCCATGGCCCGGTTGGCCAGCCGGTCCGCCCGGAAGTTCCGTTCCCGGGGCACAGCCACGAACCCGGTCTCCACGAAGCCCGCCAGGAGGCTCCGGGCTCGTTCGGCGAGTTCCCTCAGGTTCCCCGCCCGGATCCGGTACTCGCCGTTCATCTGCCGGACCAGTAGTTCGCTGTCGGCCCGAATTTCCAGCCTTTTCGCCCCCAGATCGCGGGCCAGTTCGAGTCCCAGCAGGAGTCCGCCGTATTCAGCCTCGTTGTTGGTCGCGCGACCCAGCGGGCGTCCGCGCCCGGCGATCATCCGTCCGCCACTATCATAGACGACCGCCCCGGCCCCCGCCGGGCCGGGATTCCCCCGGGAGCCACCGTCAATGCAGACGACCCACCTGGTTCCGCCCTTGCCGGGAACCCCCGCCCGTTTGCCTGTCACCGGCGCGCCCGTCATCGGCGCGCCCGCCCCCTCTTGAGCCAGGCCCGCGCGCGGGCCAGGTCGGCGGGAGTGTCCACGCTGAGGGCGGGGGTGGCCACGGCCACGACCAGCGGACGCACTCCCCATTCGAGGGCGCGCAGCTGCTCGAGCTTTTCCCGCTTCTCGGAGTCCGTCCGCGGGAGGCGCGCGAACCGGAAGAGGAAATCACGGCGGTAAAGGTAGACCCCGAGGTGCTGGAGCACCTCCCCCGTGCCCTTCCAGTCGAAGGGAATGGGGGAGCGCGAGAAATACATGGCCCGGCCGTCCCGGCCCACCGCGACCTTCACGGCGTTGGGGTTGCGGGCTATGGAGCCCCAGGCAACCCTCCGGGCAATCGTCCCCATCAGGCAGGCCCGGTCGTTCCGCATTGCCCGGACCAGCGCAGCCAGGGCTTTGGGGGAGATGAACGGCTCGTCGCCCTGCAGGTTCATGACCAGCGGCGCAGGAACATGGCGGGCCACCGCGGCCACGCGGTCGGTCCCGCTCCGGCACGAGGCGGGGGTCCGTACCGCCTCGCCCCCGAAGGCCCGCACGGCGCGGATGATGGCCGGATGGTCGGTGGCCACGATGACCCGGCGGAAAACCCCCGCTTCCATCGCCCTTTCCCAGACGTGCCGGACCAGGGGCTTGCCGCAGATGTCGGCGAGCGGCTTGGCCGGCAGGCGGGTCGAGCCGTACCGCGAGGGGATTACGCATACGCAGGCTTGCCGGTCACTCACGGTAGAGTTTCAGCACCCTCCGGACCAGGTTGGTCGTCGAACGGCCTCGCGCAAGGCGGATGCGGACGACCCGCCCGCCGAGCGATTCCACGAACTGGCCTCCCACTATGGCGCCGCGGGCCCAGTCGGCTCCCTTGACGAGGACGTCGGGCCGGATGGCCCGGATGAGCCTTTCCGGGGTGTTGTCCCCGAAAACGACGACGTGGTTCACGGGAGCCAGGGCTGCAAGCATCTCGGCCCTTTCGGCCTGGGGGACGATCGGGCGGCGCGGGCCCTTGAATCTCCGCACGGAGGCGTCGGAATTCACTCCCACTACCAGGATGTCCCCCTGCCGCCGGGCGGCGGCGAGGTAGCGGACGTGTCCCACGTGCAGGAGGTCGAAGACGCCGTTGGTGAAGACAATCCGCCGTCCGGCCCGTCGCGCGCCGGCAAGCGCCCGGAGAAGGAGGGGAAGGGAGGTGACCCCTTCCCCCGCCCCGTACGTAACGGGGTTCCGCGGGATCACAGCGCGCGCCGTATCTCCCCCCGGCTGACCAGCGCACAACCGAGCTTGGCCACCTCGAGGCCCGCCGCCACGTTGGCCAGGAGGACCGCGTCCCCCGGCGACGCGCCGGCGGCCAGGGCCAGGGTCGTCGTCGCGATGACGGTGTCGCCGGCCCCCGTCACGTCGAACACTTCGCGAGCGCGGGTCGGGACGGTCCGGGTCCTCCCGGGCTCGAAGAGCGCCATTCCCGACTCGCCGCGAGTAACGAGGGCCGCCCGGCCGGCAAGGCGCCGGAGGAGTTCCCGTCCCCCGCGCTCCATCGCCGCCTCGTCGGGGATGGGGCGTCCGATGCACGCCGAGGCTTCGGACTGGTTCATGCTGACCAGGGTCGCGCCCCGGAAACGCAGGGCGAGCCGCGGCTTGGGGTTGACCGTGACCGGGATGCGGGCGCGGCGCCCGGCTTCCATCACTCCCCGGATGAGTGTGGGGGTGAAGACGCCCTTGTCGTAGTCGGAGCAGACGATGGCATCAACCTCGGGGGCCGTCCGGCGCACGTGGTCCAGCAGGCGCGATGTAAGCTCGGGCGAGGCCGGACGGACCTGCTCGCGGTCCAGGCGCATCATCTGCTGGTGCTGGGCGATCACGCGCGTCTTGACGATGGTCGGGCGGGACGGGTCCGCCAGCAGGCCGTCGGAGGATATCCCGCGCTCCGCCAGCAGGACCCGGATCCGCTCGCCGTTGGCGTCGTCGCCGGTCAGGCCCGCGAGGCGGACCTCGCCATCCATGTGCCTGATGAGGCTGGCGACATAGGCCGCCGCCCCGGGCGTTATGGCCTCGCCCGTGAGCTCGAATATCGGGATGGGTGCCTCGGGGGAGATGCGGCGCACCTTCCCGAACAGGTACTCGTCAAGGATGATGTCTCCGACCACGAGGACCCGCTTCCCGCCGAGCCGGGAGAGGAGGGGGCGAAGGCGGGTGGGGGACCCGCTAAAACTCTTCATCGACCAGCGCACACAGCGCGTGCCCAATGGCGATGTGCGACTCCTGGATGACGGGAGAGGAGGCTGCGGGGACCACGAATGCGGCGTCGCACAGCCGGGCCATCGCTCGCCCCCTCGCGCCGGTCATTCCCACCACGAGGGCGCCCCTCGCTCTCGCGGCCCTTATGGCCGCCAGCACGCTTTTCGAGCGTCCCGAGGTCGAGATGGCCACCACGACGTCGCCGGGCCGGGCGAGGGCGGCCACCTGGCGGGCGAAGACCCGGTCGTACCCGTAGTCGTTGGCGACGGCGGTCAGGACCGAGGTGTCGGTCGTGAGGGCGATGGCCGGAAGCGGACCGCGTTCCTTCATGAACCGGCCGACGAGTTCCCCGGCCAGGTGCTGGGCGTCGGCGGCGCTCCCGCCGTTCCCGAGGAAGAGGACCTTGCGCCCGGCCTTCAGGGCCCCGGCCAGGAGGGCCGCGGCCTTCCCGAAGGCGGGGCCATGGGTCCGCGCGACGGAGAGCATGACCGCGGCGCTTTCCCGAAGGCGCGCCGCCGCGACGCGGGCGGCCGCCGCGGGCGTAATCGCCGGCTTTCCGCATCCGGCGCATGAACTCCCGCAACCGTTGCACGACCTCCTCATTTCCACCTCCTGGCGGCTTCCGCCGCGGCGACGGCCTGTTCCCAGAGGCCGCCCAGGCGCGCGAGCGGCCAGGCGGTCGCCGAGTCCGAGAGGGCCCGCACCGGGCGCGGGTGTACCTCGACGAAGAGGCCGTCTGCACCGGCCGCGCAGGCGGCCCGGGTGAGGACCGGCACGAATTCCCGCAGGCCCCCGGAACGGTTCCCGGCCCCGCCCGGAAGCTGGACCGAGTGGGTGGCATCGAAGAGGACCGGTATGCCGGCGCGCCGGACCTCCTCGATTCCCCGCAGGTCAACGACCAGGTTGTGGTAACCGAACATCGTTCCCCGCTCGGTCACCGTGACCCGGCGGTTCCCCGCGGCCCGGGCCTTGGCCACCGCGTGCAGGACGTCGGCGGGGGCCATGAACTGGGCCTTCTTGATGTTGACCGCCCGCCCGGTCCGCGCGGCGGCGACCACCAGGTCGGTCTGCCTCGAAAGAAAGGCCGGTATCTGCAGGACGTCGGCTACGCGTGCCGCCGCCGCCGCGTGGGCCGGCTCGTGGATGTCGGTCAGGATCGGCAGGCCGGTTTCCCGGCGGATGCGGCCCAGGATGGCCAGCCCGGCGCCCAGACCGGGACCGCGGAAGGAGTCCAGGGAGGTCCGGTTGGCCTTGTCGAAGGAGGCCTTGAATATCAGCGGGACCCGGCGGCGGCGGGCGAACGAGGCCAGGGCCCTGGCTATGGCGAGGGCAGGGGCCTCGCCCTCGATGACGCAGGGGCCGGCGACCAGTACCAGAGGCGCGCCTCCGCCGGCGGAAACCGTCCTGCCGGAAGCGCCCCGTCCCAGTTCGACCCTGACCGTGCCCTTATGACCCCGCCTTGCCATCAGGAGTCCATTGTGACGGTCGGGGGACCCTGCAGGCAAGCCCGTTATGAGCCCGCGTTCACCGGGGCCGGGAGGAGCCAGGGCGCTATCGCGCAGGCGGAAGGCGTGACAAGAGGGCCCCGGCCAGCAGGGCCGCGGCGAGGACTGCGGAGAGAAGGAGGCCGAAGCCGAACGGGAGCGGGCGGTACGCCATCTCGACCATCGAGTGGCCCGCGGGAACCGGCACCGCGGCGAATATCCCGCCGGCCTTGCCCGCGGGAGCCCGGATACCCGCGACCTTCGCGATCCAGCCCTCCCCGCCCAGGATGCCGGGTACGAGCATGGCGGTCCCGGTGGTCGTGACCGAGAGCGTGAGGCGGTTCCACCCCTCGCCCAGGGGCGCGACCCTTCCTGCCGGCGCGGCGGAAAGCAGCGTGCGCCATGGGCCGGAGGCGCGGCGGGCGTCGACGACGAATTCAGCCGGCCGCGGGGAGGGGTTCTCGAGGAGTTCCCACCCGCCCTGCAGGAGTTCCGCCCGTCGCCAGCCGGGGATGGCCCGCCCCGGGGGCACGACCGCCCACCTGGTGCCGGATAGGGCAAGCCCGTCCCGGGAATTACCGGGGTCCGTCTCCCAGTCGCCCAGCAGTTCCCGCAGGGCGGCCAGGTGGAACGGCTCGTATCCGAATGTGTTCCGGACGCCGAAAAGGAGGGCGGTGTTGGGTGAGAGCATCCGGTACCGGGCCTGGTAGCGCTCCAGCATCGGGTCGGGGGATTCCTCCGGTATGACGGGGACCGTCCAGCCGGGGAGGAAGGCCCGCCCCCTGGATAGCGCGTGGCGACCCAGGAGGGAGGGGACGGGGAAGGCTCCGGGAGGGGCCTTGGCTTCGTGGTCGTGCAGGGCAAATGCGAAGTCCGCGGTGAGAGCCGCCAGCAGGACCAGGGCGCCGGCGGTCTTCCGGCCCCGCGTGGACAGGGCGAAACGTCCGATCAGGACGGCGGCGGCCGCCGCCGCGAATCCGGCCGCGAGCGCAGGTGCGTGTCCCGGGTTCCGGAGGAGGAAAGCCCGGGGAGGTTCCATCATGGCTGCGAAGGCGGCAGGTCCGGCAGGGGAGGCCAGGAGGATGGCGAGGCCGAGCGGGACCAGCGCCCAGGCCCACCCCGGGCCGCGGCCAGCGTCCCGCGCCACCTCCGCGCCCCGGCCGGCGGCCAGGGCGACGGCGGGAAGGGCGGCGAGCGCGAAGTGTCCCATGTAGCGGAAAAGCCCGGCTCCCGGGAGGACGGCCAGGGCCGGGTAAAGGGGCACCGCGAGCGCGAGGGCCAGCGCGGCGGGGACCGAGATGGCGGCGAAGAGCGCGGCGGCGCCGGGCAGGTAGCGGGCCCCCCGGACCGCCAATGCCAGCCCGAGGAAGCCGAGGTACAGGCGCGGCACCAGGAGGCGCCCCGGGCCGAAGGAGGCGTTCTCGTTGCCGAAGAGGCCGGCGCAGGCCGTGGTCAGGAGGTCGCGAAGGTCGAGGAAGCTCTCGAGTACCGTCGAGTCCGGGACGCCCGTTGCCAGCCGGTCGGAACGGGCGAAGAGGTCCAGGGAAGGCAGGAGCTGGCCCGCGGCCACTGCGAGCGCACCCAGTGCCGCCAGCCCCAGGCCGGCGCCCATCCCGGCGCCGCCCCGCTCGCGCATCGCCAACGCGGCAAGCAGTGAGACGGCGGCGAGCCCGGTTACCAGCACCTGCCGGGGCTGACCGGCGAGGACGATACAGGCCCCGAGCAGGACCGTTACCGGGAGGGCCCCGGGCCGCCGCCGAAAGAGGTCGATCAGTGCCGCCAGGAGGCCCGGAAGGAGGGCCATTCCTGCGACGATGTTGGGCCACTCACCCAGGCTCCTCAAGGGGCCGGCGCCGGCGTAGACGACGGCGGCGACCGCCGAACCGAACGGCGTAAGGCCCGCCCGCAGGGCGAAAGCGAAGGTGCCGGCCGCGGCGGTCGCCAGCGCGACCGCCCAGAAGAGCCGGATGGCGTCCCCGAAGGGCAGGAGCAGGAACGGCACCGAGAACGGGGACAGGAGGCCGACCTGCCAGGTGGCGAGGAGCGGGGAGCCGCAGTTGACGAACGGGTTCCAGAGCGGAATCTCACCGCCGGCCAGCGCGTGGCGGCAGGCTTCGAACTGGGGAAGGAAGTAGTAGAGCCGGTCGCGAAAGAACGGCACGCCGCCGGCTCCCTGGAGGAGTGCGAGGACCAGCGTGCAGGCCAGCGCTGCGCCGCCCCACATGGCCCGCCGCGGCGGGACCGGGCGGTCACGCAAGGGCGGCAAGCCAGAGAACTGCAAGCGAATAGAGGGCCGCCCCCACGTCGTCCAGGACGACCCCCCATCCGCCGGGCAGTTTCTCGAGGGCCCTGAGGGGCGGGGGCTTCATGACGTCGAAGACCCGGAACGCGACGAACCCGGCCAGGGCGCCGGCCCACCCCATTGCGGGCGCCGCGGCCAGGACGATGGCCATTCCCAGGGCCTCGTCGATGACGACCTCGGGGGGGTCGCGCCTCCCCGTCGACCGGACCAGCGATTCCGCGGACCAGACCGAAAGCGGCGCCAGGATTGCGACGGCGGCGGCCAGAGCGGCAGGGCATTCATGAAGGGGGAAGAGCGCGAGCAGGACAAGGAGGCTCGCCCAGGTCCCTGGAGCGATGGGCAGACGCCCGGCACCGAACAGGGTTGCCACGAGGGCGGGGAACGGGTGCCCCGCGCGGCGAACCTTGCCGCCCGGTCCCTGCCGCCGGGCTTTCACCGCCGGCCTGGGCCCCGGGTGAACAGGCCCCGGTTGTCCGCCACGAACCGGGCCCCGGAATATAGGGAGAAGAGCGCCGCCACCCCGAGGAGCAGGCTGGGCAGGACCCCCAGGGCGGACGCCACGAACGCCCCGCGTGGACCCGACCTGACCAGCCAGGTGTCCCAGGGGTAGCCGGTGGCGCGCGTGATGGTGTATTCGGCGCACAACACCGCCAGGGTTCCCAGGATGGCCACTATCTGGGAGATCATCTTCTGCTTTCCGAGGGTCGTGGCGGGGAGGCTTGTTCCCCGGGCCTCGGCCAGTCCCCGCAGGCTCTGGACGGATATTTCGCGCGCCCAGATGATGAGGACGAGCCAGACCGGGACGAGGTTCTGCCACACGAAGACGAGGAGGGCCGACAGGACGAGCACCTTGTCGGCCAACGGGTCCATGAATATCCCGAACCGGCTGGTGACTTTCCACCGGCGGGCGAGGATGCCGTCAAAGAGGTCGGTTAGGGAGGCGGCGCCGAAGGTGGCGAGCGCAAGGTAGGAAGTGACGATCCCCTCGTAGGACATGAGCCAGACGAAGACCGCGGCAAGGACCAGGCGGAGGACGGTGAGGATGTTGGGCAGTTGCCTGAGGACGGGGCCCGGGCCCGCCGGCATCAGCGGTAGTTGCCGAACTCCAGGGCGCAGTCGAATCTCCCCTGCTTCAGGAGGACCATGACGGCCTGGAGGTCGTCCTTGCTCTTCCCGGAGACGCGGACCTCGTTGCCCTGGATCTGCGCCCTGACCTTGAGGCCGGACTCCCTGACCGCCGCCGCTATCTTCCTGACGGCCGCGTCCGGGAGCCCCTGCTGTATCTTCATCTCCTGCCGAACCGTGCCCCCCGCCGCCGGCTCGATCGTCCCGGGGGTTATGGCCGCGTTGGGGATGCCCCTGCCCGAAAGCCGCTTCTCCAGTATGTCGCGGAGGTTCCCGAGCTTCATCTCGTCGTCGGTCTGGAGGGTGAATGCCATGGTCTTCTTGTCGAGCTCCAGCGTCGTCTTCGTCCCGCGGAAGTCGTAGCGCTGGGAGAGTTCCTTCAGGGCCTGGTTCAGGGCGTTGTCGAGTTCGGCCGTATTGGGGGTGAACTTCACGTCGAAGGAGGATTCAGCCGCCATCGTCTGGCGGGCCTGCTAGAAGCCCTGGCCCCGGATGTTCACCTCGCCGGAGAGCTTGACGTCGTACCCGTTGTCATCCTCTCCCCGGAAGGTGATGTGGAGGACTATGACCCGGTTGTTGCCAGATTCCGCGACGATTTCCTCGATCACGTTCCGGTCAACGGCCCAGATGGAGAGGTCCGTCCCGATGCCCTCTGCCTCCACGCCCCAGATTATGTCGCCGTCCCGGTTCACCGGGGTGAGCCGCGCCGCCATCTTGTAGTTCTTGCCCCCCGTCAGCCTGTAGGCGGTGACGAGGTTGCCGGCCACGTCCGTATAGACGAGGTTCACGGACTTGATATTGACCCCCACCTTGTTACGGATGAGGAACCTGCAGGTCACGGACCAGGTCGGGTACCAGGGGGTCCCGGTGGTGGGCACGTCGGACTTCTGTATGACGAGCTCGGACGGCTCCAACTCGTACATCTCGATGTCGGCGGACGGGTTGAACGGGTTCCGGCATCCCGCCGCCAGCAGGAGGAGTCCCGCGGCCGCGGCCATGAGGGAAAGGCGGCGGCTAATTATAGACCTCCACGTGGAGGGTGCCAGAAACCTCGACGTCGTGGCCGTTGTGGTCCTCGCCCTGGATGGTTATGTCCACGTCGATGCCGCCGCTCACGGCCTCGCCGTTCCCGCTGATGTACCGCAGGAACTCCTCCGAGAAGGGCCTCAGGGCGACGGTATCGGTCATGGGGACCAGGTCGTTGGTCACTATCCCGCGGGTGTGCCGCCTGATAAGGAAGCGCCGTCCTCCCGCCCCGCCAATGGAGCAGATGGGGGCCCCCGGGGGGAGGCCGCACTGCGAGACCTGGGCCGCCACCTGCCGGTAGACCACGGTGTAGCTGGTCCAGGTCACCGGCACCGAGGCGTATACGGCGATTTCCATCGAGACGCCGTAGAAGCCGTCCCACTTGCTGTTGATGATGTTGGTGACGTTCGTCGGATCGGCGTTGATGGTCGAGATGTACCCGGAGTTCGCGTAGAACCGCCGGAACCGGATATCCGCCGTCGGGTCGAACGGATTACGGCACCCGGAGACGAGCCCGGCCGTGGTCGCGGCGAGGAGCACAAGGAAGCGGCGCGCGTTCATCGCTTGGGCACCGTGACGGAGGGCGAGTTGGAGACGGCCTGCTCGTTGCCCGCGCCGTCCACGGCGGTCACCGCGTAGTAGTAGGCCACGCCGCGCCGCTTGGGGGAGCGGTCCACCCACGAGGTCGCGTCGCCGCGGACTTCGCGGCTCAGGGGGGTCAGGCCGGCTGTATTCACGATCGGGCGCACGTCCCGGTAGACATTGTAACGGACCACCCCGACGTTGTCGTAGGGGACATCCTCGGACCAGTCGAGGAGGATGTCGGCGGTCCCGGCCAGGAGGCTGGCCGTGAGCGCCGAGACGCCGCCCGTGGTCGCGCACCGGGGCGGGACCTTTTCAACGATGTGCGGAGAGACGAGGATGACGAG
>Ga0315283_10003071_pt1 | contig 14181 bp, 6 predicted proteins | sample YL17G09_0_MG_FD_204541 | JGI IMG/M metagenome (GOLD analysis project Ga0315283, IMG submission 204541) | Sediment microbial communities from Yellowstone Lake, YNP, Wyoming, USA - YL17G09_0 | ecosystem: Environmental > Aquatic > Freshwater > Lake > Sediment | place: USA: Wyoming | collected... | reverse complement strand
ACCTTCTCGTCGACGTAGTTGCCGTCGTTGTCGGGCACCACATCATTCTCGTCGAGATCAAACTCGCTATACTCCTCCTTCGAAAGCGGCGCCTCGTCGTCTTCGACTTCGGCGTTGGTCAATTCACCAGACTCATCGGGTGCGAGCAGATTGCTGCTGCTGCTGCTCTCGACGAGCGTGCCGTTCTTGTCGAACTTGTGCAACTGCTTCTGTTGCGTCTTCGCACGGTGCGCGGGCAGATCGTCGAAGCAGCTGTCGTCAAAAATCTCGATGTGCTTCTGAATGATGGCCTTGTTCGCGGCGCTGCAGATGTCGATCTGCATCTTGTTCGCCCACATGTCGCGGCACATCGAGCACACGTAGATGATGATCGAGCGCGTGCAGACGAGGTGGCGCTCGACGACGTCGAGGAAGAAGCGCGCCTTGGGGAAGAAGCGCACGAAGTTTCCGTTCTCGACGCGCTCCTTATACGTGATCTCGGAGAACAGACCGATTTTCAGCCCATAGACGAGTGTTGCCGTGCGCGTCAGCTCGGCGATCTGCAAGACCTTCTTCGGCTCGCGGAGGTAGTAGTTCGACGTCGCCATCTTGTCGCAGAAGCGCTGGAAGTAGACGACGAACGGATCCATGTTGACGTCCTCGCAGATGCCCATCGCAATCAGCAACTCGAACAAAAACACGTAGAAGTTGATGAGACGGCGCGACTCGACGAGATCGGCCTTGATCGGATCGAGTTCGATCTCCTTCAGCTTGAGCATGATGCGCTCGATGGCGTCCTCGTTTGACGCGTCGATGTTGTCGACCATCGCGACGATGAGCCGCAGCAGAGCCGGGTTCGAGCGCGACGGCAGCTGCACGTTGGTGGCGAGCATCTTCGTGCCAATGTTCGACGAGAAGGTGTCGGTGCGTTTGCGCTTGCCTTCCTGCAGCGACATTGACTGAACATGGCAGATCTTGTTGGTGTCGAGCGACTTGTTGACCGACGACGCCGCCGAGCCCTCCTGCTCCTTGGCGTTGGGGCCCATCGTGGCGCCGATCATCCAACCGGGCGCCTCGTCGATCGACGTAATCTTGAAGTCGTTCATGTCGCTCGTTGTCGCTGTCATCGCCGTGCGATGCGTCACCGTGTCGAACACGCCCGGAAACATCTGAATCGACTGCGTCTTGAGCAGCGTCGTCTTGCCACCCGACGCGGCGCCGGCGAGAATGATCGCTGGTCGCATACCCTCGTCCCACTTGAAGCCCGACTTGGCGACGTAGTCGAGCATCGGCAGCAGATGCGCGTGCCGGCGCGGATTAAACAGCGCCTCCCAGATCTCGTGCGCGAGCACGATCTGATTGCCGAACAGATCGATGTTGTTGTGCTTCTGCAGCACGTCGATGAACTGAGACTTGAGACCTTCAAACCAACGCAAGCCCTGCTTGATGGCGTCGGGAAAGCGCGGCTGGTTGGCCGGGTCGTGAATCTCCTTGTCGAAATACTTCATCGCCTCGTCCTTGAATTTCTTCATCGCTGCCGCGTAATTCACAGTGTCTTGCTCCAGCGTGCCGAGATGTTTCTTCTTCAAATCGCGGCAGTGTTTAATCATCTGTCGCAGATGCGAACGGCGACAGAAATACTCCTCGAGCGACTCCCCCTCATGCAACGCGGTCTCGTCGATTGGCTTTGTCTCGGGTTGCACAAACTCAAACTCCGCATCGGCTTCGACATTGCCGCGCGCATGACTGTCGGGTGCGTTCGCGTCGCCAACTTCTTCTTGATAGTCATCTGCACCATTCGCATAGTCGAATTCAGAAGGGTTCTCCAGGATGTCGTCGCTCATATTTTGTCAAATTTGTTGATTGTAATACACGCGCACGGAGAAATTGTATAAATTTAAAATTGATAATTAATCGATCGATTTTTTTGAGGCGCAAATTTTAAAAAAAAAATATTTTTTTAATTATTCTTATTTTTTTTTGTTCTGCGGATGTGCGCCCCGCGCGCAACAATTCGATAAAAATTGAGCAATTTTTTATTTTCCAAAATGTCACAAACTGAGAAGAAAAAATCAAAAACACAGAAAACTCTCGATCAACTGCGTCAATCTGCGGCAGTGGCGACAACGTCATCAACCGCGCCGCCAACCGCAGAGGGTGTGTCGGCCGACAAAATTTCGCCATTCGTTGCCTTGGTAAAGGATGTGTTGGAGAAGGATAAAGCCAGCAAACCAAAGAAGGAGAAGAAGACGAAAGAGAAACCGACGAAGGAGGCGGTCAAAGGCGACGACGAGGATGGCGTGGCTTCCTCGTCTTCGGGCTCCGACAGCGACGATTTCACTGTGTCGAAGAGCGAGGAGAGTGAATCGGGCAAGGGCGATGCCACGAGCAGCGAAAGCGACGAAGCCAGCAGCGGTAGTGACAGCGACAGTTCCGACGATTCCGTTGGCACGCTGAAAATGAAACTCAAACTCAAGCGCAAACAGAAGGCGAAGGAGAAGAACAAGAAAGCCAAGAAGCCGAAGAAGAGTAGCAGCAGCGGCGGCGGTGACGACAAGAAGAAGTCGACGACGAAGAGCAAGGCGAAGAAGAGCAAGACGCAGCCGTCAAAAAACGCCGTGGAGACTGAGAAGAGCGTGCCTTCTGAGTCTCCGGCAATTGTCGAGCACGCAAAGAAAGAACCACAACCACAGATCATCGCGGTCCCACCGCAAGAAGAAAAACCAGCAGTGTCGAAGACCACCAAGAGCACCAAGAAACCCAAGGCCGCCAAGGTCGTGACGGTCACGCTGGCGGCCGATGGCACCGCCGATCTCGACACGCTGAATCAATACGCGTCGAGCATGCGCGACTCGGTGATCACGAACACCGAGCTGCTCACCTACATGAACAAGTCTGCGAAGCACACGAGTGTGATCCTCGCCGCGCTGGCCGCCGAATACGTGGTGGTCAACGAGCGGCCCGTCGTCTCCAAGGCGGTCGCCACCGCGCTCAGCAGCAACATCGCCGGCACGCTGCTCAACAACGTGCAATTCAATCCCAACTCGCAACCCGAGCGACTGCAAACGCTGCGCTCGCAGACCGTGGCGCTCTGCACGGCGAACAATCTGCTGGTGCCCGGCGGCTCGGCGGGCGACGACCCGCTTCTGCGCGGTCTCGACAAGGAGATTCTCGACTCGGAGTTGCTCGACAAGGACGAGAAGAAGAACAAGGTCAGTCTGACGCGCGACGAACTCGAGGCGCGCCGTCGCGAGTTGGCCGAGAAGCGCCGGGTGGCGCACGCGAAGAACGACGACTACATCAAGGCGATGAAAGAACTGACGCCGTTCGAGCAGCGCATGAACGAGTGCAAAATACAGAGCGTCATGTGGCACGCGCTCCTCTCGCAGGTGTCGATTCAATACGTGCTGCCGTTTCTGCCCGAGTGGACCGGAAACATGGCGTGCTTCGTCATCAACGGCGTCGGCGACCCGTTCTTTCTCGACAAGAAGGGCACCGGCGACTTCTACAGCAAGCGCCTATTCGCAGCGATGATCAAGACCGGCTCGCTGCTGCCCGTCGATGCCAACGGCGTGCCCGCGATCTGTCTCCTCTCGTTCGGCCACTGGTTCATCGAGCGCACGCGCAACTTGCGCAACGCTCTCGCCGAGAGCGCCGAGCAGGTCGTCGAATTCAACCAGGAGATTCAGGATTTTCAAGAATCTCTCTTCTACAGCAGCGGCAAAGACGGCAAGACGCCGGCGGCGATGTTCCGCGCGCTCTTCCCCGACGAGGTGCCGCCGACCGCCGAGTGGTTCGCGCTGAAGGAGAATCCCGTCTGGCGTCGCGACGCCGGCGAGTATCCCGATCGCAGCAAGCCACGTCCCAAGCAGTCGGCCGGCGGCCGCTCGAAACGCAAACTCGAAGACGACACGACTGCGGCAACGGCAACAACAACACCAGCAGCAGTGGCAGTGGAGGAGACCAAGAAGCCGGCCACCAAAGGCAAGGGCGGCGGCGCGAAGAAGAAAACAAGCGCCGCAGCGTCTGCGACAACAACGACGGCAGCGGGACCGGCGACGATTGCAGAAGGCCCGACTCGCGACGCGTTGATGGCCGACCGCAAGAATGCGCCCAACGAGCGCGCCATCGAGCCGCGTCTCTATCCACTGCTGTTCTACGTGAACGAGACGGCGGCGCCCGATCCGAACTTCACCGTGAAGAAAGTCATGGCGCCGCTGCTGAAGGAGGCAGCCGACCAGCTCGACAAGATGACGCCGGTGCGCACACTCGAGCAGTCGTCGCAGAAGAACGCCGTCACCACGCTCGAGGCGCACACTACATCGGCGCAGACCGTCAACAAGAAGAAAAAGAGAGGTGCAAAAGGCAAGCCACGTCGCAAGAACAACAACAACGATGACGACGATGACGATGACGATGATGACGACGACGATGAGAGCAGCGACAGCAACGCGCACGATGACATGATTCAGGACACCAAAGCGCCCGCGCAGCCGTCCGAGGCCGATGTCGAGATGATCGCCAACCTCGCGCACCTCGAAGCGCGTCGTGTGCGCCACGCGTTCACTGAGATGGCCAGCCCCGAGGTGGCCAACGAAATCAACGCCGACTGCGGCGTGTTGCGTCTGAAACTCACGCCCGACGAACGCACGCGCTTCGACGCCGCTCGCGAGGCAATCATGGTGCTGCCCGACGAGGCCGTCGACTACATTATGAAGGACACGAAATACCAGCAGACGCTGGTGCGCTTCGTGATCGTCTTGCACCGACGCCGCGAACTGGCGGCCAAACTGCTCGTCGGCACCGAGTTTGACGGCAGCGATTTCACGGCGCCGCCAGCGACCATCGAGGGCATCAAGACCAAGTATGAGGCGTGGTTCGTGCAGAGCGAGGAGAGCGACGCCACCTTTGTAAGTAACGCTGCCGCCGCCGCTGCTGTCGTCGACAAGACGCGCACGGTGAAGAAATCCACAATCACGCTCGAATCGCAGCGAGTGCCGAAACCGGCGCGCGGTTCGCTCACGCTGGCCGGCTCGATCGTTGACGGCACCGCCAAGCTGCCGTCGGCCGCGTCCAAGGCGTGGCTCTCACGCATGATGACGGTCGGCTCGATCGACGAGAAGGCGCCGCTCTGCAGCGACGATCTGCGCACGATTGTCGACGCGCTGCTGCGCAACGGCCGTGTCGACGAGGGCACGATCGCGCGCGTGCTGCTCGACGAGTCGCTGTTCATCGACTACGTGCGCTTCGCGATGAACAAGAAATACCAGCGCGGCGAGCTGATCGCCAGCGACACCGATCTCAGCAACCTCCCGCTGATTGGGCGTCTCATTGGAGCGCGCGGCACCGGCTTCGCCGACTACATCGCCAACTGCCTCATCATGGTGCACTGCCTCTCAACACTGGGCACGCTCTTCCGTCGTGCGGCGTCGTTCAACGTCGACGAAATCAAGGCCGCGCACGCAACCGTCGTCTCCGTGTTGCCCAAGAAGAATTTCACTCCCTTCACGGTCTGGGAGAAGACACTCGACGAGATGTCGTTGACTGTCAGCGATGAGGCGATCAAATTCGCCGAGTCGATGGGCAAGATGACTTTGAATTAAACACGTGCGCGCGCGCTCTTTATTCACTTTCTTTTCGTTCGTTTCGGAAGTATCTCTATCGAGTCGTCGTCGTCGACCTTTCTTTTCGCCATTGTCGAATTCCTCGCCTCGCGTTGCGCAATTAACGGCCTCCGACTCGAATGCCACAATATTTCTATCGACGACTCGCTAGACTCTGAAAAATCGCCATCTGTGCTATCGCTGCCACTGCTGCACGAGCGAGTGCCCGAGCTTTCACTGGAACTGGAACTTGTTGACGAACTCTCTGTTTCGCTGCTGCTGCTGCTGCTGCTGCTGCAGCTGGAAAAACTGTCGTCATAGGAATCAGAACTGCTGTCGCTCTCCGATTCGGACAACGCCCGGCGCTCGAGTTCTTCGGCGTCATAGTGCGCAACGAGTTTCTTGGGAAGCACTTTATACGTTGCGGCTTTGCGCGTTTTGGGCACACCTCTGGCTGGCACATAATCTACTTTCGTAATTTCGGTGAACTCTGCCTTGCAAACAGGGCATCGATTGGTGTTTGTCGACCACGTGGTTATGCAATCGAAACAAAACTCGTGTCCGCAACCATTGTTGCGAGCACGGCTGGAAATAATCTCCAGACAAATGTAACAATCGTGCTCATTTTTTGACATTTTTTTCCCCCTCCTCTCGCGCCCATAAAATGACGCAAAATTTTTATACATTTATGCTGCGCGATGACGACACGGGAAGATTGTCCACAATACATATACCTATCGCGAACGTTGGAGACAAACCGACTGAAGAGGAAATCAAAGAGGCCATAAGAAAGAAGGGAAAGATGATTGTGCCTGACTCAGAACCAATTTATCTAAGTGATTTGAGAGCACGCGGCGTCGACGTGGTGGTGTTTGCAGAAACTCTTGAGGAACGTGCAGAGCGTCTGAAACGATTGAAGAAGCGCAAATTACAACGCGAATTGGAAATAAACATGCGGTATTAACAATCGGCGTCATTCTTTGCCATTTCAATTTTGCGTTTATTACACTTTCTCGTAAATCGACATGAATTTAACAGCGTCGGGTGAAATTTGTTCGATTTTGTGACGACTACCCGCCGGAATGTGCAAACTGGGCGACACCCAATTGGCAATCTTTGCTTCGCCGTTCACTGTAACTCGCACGGCGCCCACGTAAACGTCGACAATTTGATGTTCATCAGCGTGAGTCTCCTCGGGAATCACTCCGAGCGCCTCGTCTCCTAGACGAAATCCGAACGAATTGTGATCGATGCGTGTTTTGCCATCTTCGGATTTGTAGATGGGCTCGTGGAGTTTGTCTTTCGATGGCGCGTGTGTCAACGGGATCACAATCTGGAGTTCGCCGTTGCGCTCAATACCGATTTTATTTGGAACAATTCCAAAATCGTTGTTTGGCATAACAACCAGAAATGGTTGAGTTTGGTAATCGCGCAGCGGTCCGTCGCGGACTTGAAGTTTGATTTTGGCATAACGCAAAAACGGACCAAACTTTGAAATTTCTTCGACTTGCTTCTTCGTAATATACTCATGCGTTTCAGAACCCGTGTAGTGATAGAATGAATGATCGATGAAACCTTCAACGGTGTTGCCGGGATATATCTCGTCGACCTTCACGGGACATCGCTTCGAATCTTCCGATCCAAACTGAATCATAATAACCATACTCTTCTCTGTTCCAGCGACCAGCGTGAATTTCACGAAACCGTCAACACGCGCCCAACGGCCCGCGAGAAGTGTGGTGCGACACGCTTGGTTTTCTCGTCCAACATTGCATGCCTCGATTGTAACATAGCCCTTTTTGCAAATCACCAGAGCGTAAGTGTCCGAGTCAGCAATATGAATTTCGTTCGGCTTCATGTTGAACGCGGTAAGAAGCATGCCTCCATCAATCTCCGGAATACGGATAGGGATATGGATGTTCTTCAGCAAAAATCCATCGTTATCGCGATAGTAGAAGGTTTCGCCCAGTGGACTGGTGGTTGAGTGTTGCGTGGCCATACTGAATGTTTAATTCATTTTCCAATCGCGCGCGCACATAATCTCGTGCAAATTTAATAATCACGGCTGTCTATCGAGGGGCTTGAGTTTTTGATAAAAATCTGGTTTTGCTGTCCAAAACTCCATGGCCTTGTAGGCGATCTGGAGCGCGATGCAGTGATCGTCGCACGCCACGCCGCCGATCTTTCCCGTGAAGCGCTCCTTGGGTGGCGCGAGCGGATCGGATTTGCTGTAAATCAATTGGCGCTGGTAACCACAAAGTTCGTCAATGATGAGCTTGCGCATGCGCGGCGCCGAGAACTTCTCGTCGTCGGAGATGCTGACCATGCACTGGTGCCAGCGAATGCGACGGTAGAGGAGGAGAGCGTTCGTCGACATCCACATCTCCTTCTTGAACTCGTCGGTCATGCGCACACCCTCGTTGCCGCGCACGTCCTCCATCAAGCAGAAGCAATTGCGCACGCCCTCGCGCGACAGATCTTGCGCGAAGCGCTTGCCCTCGCTGCCTAAATTGCTCTCGGGACAGAAGACAATCTTGGCCGTCTGCAAGCCCGGAATGCTGCGCACAGCGGCGATGTGCTGCACGAGTTTCGCCGCTTGCTTCTCGGGTCGCTCGCTGCTGCAGAGGTCGGCCGCCACAATCTACACGAACAAAGAATGAGCACGAGGAAACGTGTGCGACAACAGACAGAACTACAGCAGAAAGACGAGTGGACGATTTGGGACATTTTCGCGCCCATGGTCGAAAAAAGCGAGAGTGAGGCGGCGCGCGCCAAGTGGATGACTGTGCCGGCCGTCATGTTGCTTGGCGACACGCAGCGCTACGTTTTCCACCACTACATGCACAAAGCGGCCATGGAACTGGAAATAGACTTGCGCAATCGACAGTCGGCGCAACTGGGCTCGCTGCACTGGGACGTGCGCGTGCCGACAGAGCTGGACGCTGAAATTGGTAGGCGCATGGACGCCTACGTTGAGAGGCGCGATGCCGACAACGCCGAGCAAGGGTGCGATGATTTGTTGCGCATTCTCAGCGTCTACCAGGCGATGTCGGACTCGCTCTCGTGCCGCGGTGTGCCCGAGTATTCGCAAATGAAAGAGGCGTGCCAGGCGCTATTTTTCTGCATGCTCACGATGTCGCCCGAACTGCAAGCCATGCTCTTTCAGAGCCGCCACCGGTGGCGACTGCCGCAGCACGTGCCGCTGTGTGGCAACACGGCCGTGCTCGAATTTATGGCGGTGCTGAAACGCCTCACGCCACTCTACATCAGCGACGCGATCGATGCGCGCGAATACGTGCACAAGCTGCGCCAATACGTGCTCGTCGGTTCGTTGGAACTCAGTGACACCGAGGGCGAGGAGGAACCACCACCACAAAACGACGACGAAGACGAACAAAATGAATGAAACACTTACGATCATGAGACCATCGCGGAAGATCGCGGACACGATGGCAAATTTCGAGTATTTGCCACCGCATGCCGGATCAACCGCCGTGTAGACGATCTCCGAGTAGATTTCCTTGATGGGCATGATCGACTCGGGCGTGCGCAGAAACTCGCACGACACTTGGCAGAACGCCGGCGACACCGTCTCGTCGATCGAGAGGCCCTTGATCTCTTGCAAGAACTTGCCAATCTTGCGCTCCATGATGATCGACAACTTCTCGTGCTGCGTCGACGATTGCCAGTGCGGAATGTCGCCGAGCAGACACTTGCAGAGGTGCTCGCGGTGCGCCGCCTTGCACTCGGCGCAGATGAGCTGGAAATTCATGCAGAGGAACACAGAGCGGCCGTCGGGATACTTGGCCGTGGTGAGCGGCGTCACGAACGAGTCGGAGCCGTTCACGGTGGTGATGCCGAAGAACTTGACGTTGCGGCGCGTGAGCGTTGGCGCGAGCACGCTGAAAAACAGGTCCTCGGGCCAGTAGGCGAACTCCTCGGCGATCACGGTTCCCGTCGGATACTTGGAGCCAGTGCCGCGCAAGTTGTCGGGCTTCGCCGGGTAGCAATACATCGTGTTCGTGTAGCCGTCCTTGGTGATGAAGTTGAGCGACTCGTTCTTGTTCATCGACTCGATCTTGCCGCCAAACTCTGGATCCGACGAGAGCACCTTGATGTCGCGGTAGCCTTGCAGCAAGTCCATCTTCGACGCGCGATGGTTGTTCGCGTAGAGCAGCACGTCGTGGCCGTATTCCGAGTGCGCGCTGCCCGGCTGCGTGACGATCTCGGCGGCGTTGTCCATCGAGATGCCGCGCGACTTGCCGAACCGCCGCGGCGCCTCGCAGATGCCTTCGGTGCGCAACTCGGACCAGTTGTGCTCGCGCAAGATGCGCACCAGATTCGCGTTCAGCTCCTCGCCGAAGAACGACGCATACGAGAGCGCCTCGAGGCCGAGGTGCATGAGGCGCTGGTGTTTCGACGGCGCCGTGATGTTCTCGTAGATGAACTCGAGCGCCGCGCGCTTCTTCTTGATGCGCACGTCGCCAACCGACTCGCCGCGGAAGCGCATGTTCAGCACCTCGTATTCCCACGTGCGATGCACGCGTGTGTTGCGCAGCCGTTCGGCCTCCTCGTCGGCATCGGCGCGCAGCAACTGCAACATGAACGACTGCGCCGAAAGCTTGTTCGGCTGCCTCTTGTGATTGATTGGGCGGTAGTGCGCCACCGCCGTCGCGCTCGTGCGCTCGGTCAGCGGCTCTGGCACAATGGCGGCGGCGTCGTCTAATTTCCTCTTCGCGCCCGAATTAATTCCGCCAAACGCCGCAGGCGCGGCGGGCACAACATGTTTGTCGTCCTTGTCATCGTCGTCATCTTCGTGTTCGCTTCTGCTACTTCCGTCATCGTCGTCGTCATCATCATTCGCAACCCGGGAGCGCTTCCTAGGATTCGTGTATTTATCAATGATCTGCTCGATGAAATTTTTCTCTGGCTCTTCGACGATTGGCGGCCGCAGTGGCGGCTGTGGATAGCCGAAATTGCGCCTTTTCGCCGCCGGTGGCGGCTCGAAATTGGGGCGCGGCAACCGCTTCGCCAGCACCGACTCCATGACTGCCAACGACCGGTCGTGGCGCGCGAAAATTAAGTGGGCAGATTTATTACTAACCTTATTGGTGCGCCACGAGAATGTTCAGCACGTAACAACAAAATGCTAGCGCTTCTGTTTCTCTGCGCCGCAATTAGCGCAACAAAGATCGAAGAAGCACACAAATCCTCGTCGAGCGACGATTCCTCGTCCTCGTCGTCATCATCGTCGTCCTCGGGCTGCAAGGACTGCGTCGAAGCGGTCTATCCCAACCCGGACCGCGAAAAATTTGGCGCGTGCTGCTTTGGCGACCGCTCGCTCGGCGAGGATTTCACCGAGGCGCGCTGCCCCTACGTGTGGGCGGGCGCCGGCACCGACGCCAGCGACTGCGCCAATCTCACGCCGTGCTGCTACACCAAGCATGGCGGCAAGTGCACGCACGAGCACTGTTTCTCGTGCGTCATGAACGGCGGCAAGCAAGTCAAATTCTGCAACGAGTGCAAACAAGACACCGACTCGTCATCGTCGTCGTCCTCTGACGAGCCACCGAAAGAACATACACCACCAGTGCGTCACACACCCGAGACGGAGCACGTGCCAACCACGCGCAAGCCGCTCCGGCCGCCAACTGGCTGTTGCTGCACGCGCGACACGCCGCCGCGCAAAACAACCGCCGAGGAGTGTCACAAGTGCAATGGCGTCTATCGTGGCGACGGCTCGTCATGCAACGACGAGGACGCGTGCCAGGCGCGCTGTTGCGACCGTCGCACGCGCCGCTGCGAGCACTGCGACAAGTTCGAAGACTGGAAGGAGCACTCGTTTGTCGGCTTTGGCTCCGAGACGTGCTGCGAGGACGTGTGCGGTGTCACATGCTGCATCAACGCCAAGGCGGTCGACGCCGATTCGGCCAAGGAATGTGTGGCGCAGGGCGGCACAGCCATCGAAGGCGTTGGCGTTGAGGAAGCCCAGTGCGGCGGCGCGTGCTGCGTGGGCGCGACATTCTATTTGACCAACAGCACGGGCTGCACGGCCTTGAACGGAAATTTTCTTGGTGATGGAATTGGCTTCTATCCAGGCGTCTGTGGTGGTTGCGGTTGCGTCGACGCCAGCATTGCGCATGAAGGCATAAGCGAAGCCGACTGCGCGCTCGATAGAACATGCGTTTTCCAGGGCAATGATACCATTTGCAACCCACTGAAAAAGCGCGCTCTGCTTAAAAGAGGCGAGAAGAGTTCTTCGTCGAGCAGCGACAGCGACAAAAGTAGCAGTTGGTTCTCGAGCGACTCTCACACCTACGACAACTCACCGGCGCTTTTCGATCTGTGCTCGAACGACGGCTGTTGTTGTGTGAAAGGTCGCGAGGGACACGTCGAGAAGAAGATGGTGCGCGACTCGCTGGCGTGCTACCAACTCGGAGGCGTCTTCCAGGGCGAGGGCGTTGTTTGCGAGAAATGCCAATGCAAGGGTGGCGTGTGCTGTGACGGTCGTGCTGGCTACTTTGTGAGCAAGAAGGCCGACTGCGACCTCAAGCACGGCCACTACGCCGGCGACGGCACGACGCTCGACATGGAGGGTGTGTGCGATCACCAAGGAGGTGCGTGCCATTGTGGTTCGCGTCACGAGGATGGTCGAAAACGCGACGGTGGCAAGGAACATGAAGACGACGATCAGTGCTTGGAGACGCCCGACGCGCGCGTGTGCCGAGAATTTGGCTGTGGCAATTCGTTCCGTGGCGTCGGCACGCATTGCAACAGCGATGACGATGACGACGAAGGCAACCAGCCACACGAAGGCGAGGGCTCGTGCTGTTTGCCGCGTCGCTTCGACCAAGATGTGCACCTCTGCGAGATCGTGAGCGACAAGACGCGTTGCGTGTTCCTTGGCGGCGTGTGGAACGGCAAGGGCAGCACATGCGAGGACGACACGTGCAAGTTGCTGACGGGTCGTTGTTGCGTGCGCGGCAAGAAGGGCGAGAGTGCCAGCGAGGCCAAGTGCCACGACGAATTCACGGCCAACGATTGCCAGCAATGGGGCGGGCACTGGGGCGGACCCGATTCGCTCTGCTCCGACGAGTGGGCGTGCGACCCGCGTCACGTTGGCGCATGCTGTCGCACGGGCGCAGCGTGCACGGTGACGACGCCCAAGGTGTGCCACCACGTCGGCGGCCGCTTCCAGGGCTTCGAGAGCAAGTGCCAGGATTTGCACAACGGCATCTGCAAGGTGTGCATGCCGTGCGTGGTCGACGCGCCGTCGTGCTCGGATGCCAAACACTGCGAGAACCCCGAGGCGGTTTGCGTGCGCGAGTATGGCAAGTGCATGGTTCTCGCGAAGCCCATTCAGTCCGACTACACCGATTACGACATCTCGGACTCGAGCGCCGAATCGTCGGAGACGTTTGAACGCAAACTGGGCATTGACTCGCGCGACAAGCCAGCCAGACGCAGCAGCAGCAGCAGCAGCAGCAGCAGTTCTGAAGAGACCGAAAGTGGACCGGTTACCGATGATGAAAGTGAGAGCACCGAAGAGACTGCAGAGAGCACCGAGGAGGAGGAAGAAGAATCGAGCACAGATGAAAGCGAGAGCAGTAGCAGTAGCAGCGGAGATTCTCTGCGCGAGCGTCGCGAGAGGATCGACCGCGCACGTGCGAGCGCCGAACGTCGTCATCGTCGCCACGAATCATCCTCAGATTCGATCGAGCGTCGTCGCGAGAGAATCGCTCGCGAGCGTGCCAGCGCCAACCGCGAACACCGCGAAGACGAGTCGTCGTCCGACATCCGCTCGGCACTGCGTCGCGAGGAGGAGAAGGAGAGCGATCGCGAGAGTGCCCGGCGTCATCATCTTGCACACGAATCGTCGTCCGACGTCCGCTCGGCTCAGCGTCGTAAGGAGAAGATTGCACAAGAGCGCAAGAGCGCGCAACGCTCGGTGTCGGCCAGCGACGTGCTCAGTGCGCACGCGCAAATCGTCGATCGCAAACGCGGCGCGCCTCACAAGTCGTCATCGTCATCTTCGAGCGAGCACTCGCACACCAATCACACATCCAACTTTGGCCCGCTCTCGTGCGGCAGTCGACACACGATCGGACTGCCGTGCGTGGCGAAGCCGTTGCTGGGCAAGTGCCGCATTGGCGTGTGCATGGCGCCACCCGAGGACTCGACGCTGACGCCCGGCTGCGAGTCGGTGTGTCGCTACATCAAAGATTTCGAGTGCGGCTGCGGCTGCGAGAACGCGTGGCTCAAGACGTGCGGTCTCATCACGGGCCGCGTGATCAACGACAAGAACAAGAACCACAAATTCGAGCGCGACTCGGACGCCATGATCGGCGGCGCCGTCGTGCAAGTCTGGTCGCACACGCACGACGGCAGCGAGCGCCGCTTCGTGTCGCAACAGACGACGTCGAAGGAGGGCCACTTTGCGTTCAACTCGCTCGAGCCGGGCCACCACGAAGTAACGGTGAAGTGGCCGGGCTGCTTCACGAGCCGCGAGTCGCGCCGCACGTTCAACATCGAGTGCCTCGAGCAGTCGTTCAACGCGCTGCGCGCCGCCTCGCACGGCGTCACCGACATCGGCGCGAAG
>Ga0315283_10003070_pt1 | contig 14183 bp, 9 predicted proteins | sample YL17G09_0_MG_FD_204541 | JGI IMG/M metagenome (GOLD analysis project Ga0315283, IMG submission 204541) | Sediment microbial communities from Yellowstone Lake, YNP, Wyoming, USA - YL17G09_0 | ecosystem: Environmental > Aquatic > Freshwater > Lake > Sediment | place: USA: Wyoming | collected... | reverse complement strand
CGAGCAGTGCGGCGATCCCGGACTCGCCCGTCAGGGGTTGCAGCACCAGCTGGATCGTGCCGCCGCAGGGTAATCCGAACCGGCGCGCCTCGTCCGCCGGCACGCCATAGGTGACGACTTCACATCGGGTCGCGGTCAGCCCGTCGCGCCGGATGCGCAGCACGATGTCGTCCTCGATGCAGCCGCCGGAGACGGAGCCCTCGACCAGCCCGTCGTCGCGCACGGCGAGCATTGCGCCTTCGGGCCGCGGCGAGCTGCCCCAGGTCTTGACGACGGTCACGAGCAGCACGCGCCGGCCGGCATCGAGCCATTCGGTGCTGCGCTTCAGAACTTCGAGGTCAACGCTATCCATGACACGTTCCCGGGCGACGTCGCGGCCGTCGAACGCGACTCATTCTACGCCCGGGAGGTTGGCGTTGGATTCGGCGCGGCGGCAGGGTAAAATCACCGATGATCTTCCGGGCTGAAGCAGCATGCGCCTCGCCTTGACGGATTGCATCCGCTCGATGCACAACAAGAGGAATACGCGATGCTTCCAAGCCTGCCGACTCGCATTATCCATCGTGCCATCGCCGGGGCCCTCGCTGGCGCCGCCCTGCTTGCTGCCGCGCCTGTGCGTCGCCGGCGGCGCACAGTACCGAATGAGCGGCCCGTGGCTGCTCAATTTCGGCGTCGCCTACGACTCCGCGTTCCAGGACAGCTCGCACGTGTCGCCGATGCTGCCGGCGAACGCCGCATGGCGTTTAGGCCGAATACGCGTACGGCGGCACGCTCGACGTGAACAGCACGAGCGCGCTGCCGGTCATCCAAGGCGGCCGCGGCAACCTCATCGGCTCCTTCAACAACACCGGGATCCTGTTCCTGGCCGCCAGTTTCAACTGGAAGTTCTGATGCGGCCTCCGCCGAATGACCGTTCCCCCTTGGCGCGCGTCATGCGCGATCGCACATCATGAAAACCTGCACCGCCTTTGCTGCTTCAGTCGTCATCGCCACTGCGCTCATCGGCCACCCGGACGTCGCGCGCGCCCAGACCGCGGTTCCGGCCGGCGCCGCCAGCGCCGCCGCGTCTCCCATTCCCGCCGATCCGTGGCCGCGCGACCTCACGCTGTCCAATGGGGCCGTCCTGGTCTACCAGCCGCAGGTCAGCAAGTGGGACGGCAACCAGATCGACTTCCGCTCCGCCGTCGCGATCAAGCCCGCCGGAGCGAAGGACGAGACCTTCGGCGTGATCTTCGCCACGGCGCGCACGCAGGTGGACAAGGTCGCGCGCACCGTGGTGTTCGAGAATCTCAAGATCACCAAGAGCGACTTCCCGACGCTCCCGGACCGCGGCGCCGCCTACGCCGCCGAGTTGCAGACCCGGCTCGCGGCGGACGTGCGGACGATCGCCCTCGACCGCCTGCAGGCGTCGCTGGCGCTGGCCGGCATCAAGCCGCCCACCGTGGCGGTGCAGAACAACGCGCCGCAGGTCCTGGTGAGCTATTCGCCGGCGATCCTGGTGCCGATCGACGGCGCGCCGGTGATGAAGCCGGTGCCGAACAGCTCGCGGTTCCAGCGCGTCGTCAATACGCGGGCGCTGATCCTGCAAGGCGGTCTCGGCAACAGTTACTACCTGCACGTCTACGACGGCTGGCTCACGTCCGGCTCGATCGCCGGCCCGTGGTCGCAGGGGTTCATGGGACCGCTCCTGGCGAACGACGCCAACAACATCGCGCAGGCACTGTCCAAGGCCGGCACCGTCGACCTGCTCGACGGCGGCCCCAAGGCCAACCCCAAGCCGTCGCTCGCGAACGGGGTCCCGACAATCTACACGAGCCAGGCCCCCACCGAACTGATCGTGTTCAAGGGCCAGCCCGACTTCGTTCCGATCGTCGGCACGCAGCTCCTGTGGGCATCGAACACGACCAGCGACGTCCTGATCAACACCGCGAACAACGACTATTACGCGCTGCTCGCCGGCCGCTGGTTCAAGGGGCCGGCGCTGACGGGACCGTGGTCGTTCGTCGCCGGCGATACGCTGCCGCCCGATTTCGCGCGGATCCCGCCGTCGTCGCTGGCCGGCGCGGTGCTGCCGACGGTTGCCGGAACGCCGCAGGCGCAGGAGGCCGTGATCGAGAACTCGATCCCGCAGACGGCGACGGTCCCGCTCAAGAACGGGCCGAAGTTCACGCCCACGTTCGACGGGCCGCCGAGCTATTCGCCGGTCCCGGGCACGCCGCTCACGCACGTGGCGAACGCCTCGGTGCCGATCATCCAGGTGGCGCCGAACGCGTTCTACGCGGTGGAGGCCGGCGTATGGTTCACCGCCGCGCAGCTGACCGGACCCTGGACGGTCGCCACGGCGGTGCCGACGGTGATCTACACGATCCCGCCGTCGTCGCCGATCTATTACGTCACCTACGTGCGCATCTACGAGGCGACGCCGCAGTATGTCTACGTCGGCTACACGCCGGGCTATCTCGGCACGGTGGTGTCCCCGTACGGCACCGTCGTCTACGGCACCGGCTACGCGTACACGCCGTGGATCGGCAGCGTCTGGTATGCGCCTCCGTACACGTACGGCATCGCCGCCGTGCCGGTCTACAACCCGTACGTCGGCTTCACCTACGGCTTCGCGATGGGGCTCGCCACGGCCGCCTGGATGGAGCCCTACTGGGGCGGCGCCTACTATCATCCCGGCTATTGGGGCGGCTACCCCTGCTGCGCGTCCGCCAGCGCCAACGTCTACGGCCACTGGGGCGCCACGACGTACTCCGGCACGCGCAGCTGGTACGCGGGCGGCGGCGTGGCCGGCACCACCGCCAGCGGCAGCTACAGCAACAGCCGCACCGGAACCTCCGGCACGTACAACGCCGGCAAGCAGTACAACGCGAACACCGGCAATTACACCCGCGGCTACGATCGCACGATGGACGGGGCTGCCGGCGGGTCCGGCAGCGTTGCGCGCGCCAGCAACTACAACACGTATACCGGCCAGCGCTCGACCGGTTCGGCCGTGTCCGGCACCGGCGCGGGCGGCAGCACGTACAACCGCGCCGGCGCGACCACCGCCGGCCCGCAAGGCGACGCCCACGTCGGCGGCGGATCGACCACCAACGCCAACACCGGCAAGACCAACACCTGGGGCACGGCGAGCGTCAACGGCAACCATTACGCCGACGTCAACGGCAATGTCTACAAGAACACCGGCGACGGCTGGCAGCAGCATTCGTCGAGCGGCTGGGGCGGCGCGTCCGGGGATACGTCGTGGGCGAACCAGGCCTCTCAGGCGCGCGGCAGCGGCGACGACAAGGCGGGCAGCTTTTCTTCCAGCCAGGCGGATCGCTTCGGCGGCGGCTTCGGCAACTTCAGTGGCGGCGCCGGCGACCGGTTCGGTGGTGGTGGTGGCGGCTTCGGCGGCGGGAGCGCTGGCGGCTGGGGCGGCCGCTTCGGCGGCGGCGGTGGCGGTGGCGGCGGGTTCGGCGGCGGCGGCTTCCGCGGCGGCGGTGGCCGGCGCTGAGCGCTGGCCCGGCGCGCCAGCCGGCACGCGGCGGGTAAATGGGGTCAGACGCTAATTTTCTTGCAGAGCAGCAAACGCATCCCCGCGTCAGGCATGAAAAATAGGGTCAGACCCTATTCGCGCGCGCTGCAGGCGCGGCACCGCCGCCAGCAGCGTGCGCGTGTAATCGTGCTGCGGCCGGTTGAGGATCTGCTCCGCGGTACCGGCTTCGACCAGCCGGCCGTCCTTCATCACGGCGATCTCGTGCGCCAGGTATTCGACGACACCGAAATTGTGCGTGATGAACAGGTAGGCGACTCCCAGTTCCCGCTGCAATTCCTTCAGCAGGTTGAGGATCTGCGCCTGCACCGACACGTCGAGGGCGGAGGTCGGCTCGTCGGCGACGATCAGCTTCGGCTCGACCGCAAGCGCGCGGGCGATCGCCAGCCGCTGGCGCTGGCCGCCGGAAAACTCGTGCGGATAGCGCGTCAGCACGTCGCGCCGCAGTCCCACCCGTTCCAGCAGTGCCGCGACGCGCTCCGTACGCTCCCGCGGGGTGACGTCGGGGCGCAGCGAAGCCACACCCTCCTCCAGGATCTCGTTGACGCGCATCCGCGGATCGAGTGACGCGAACGGGTCCTGGAACACGATCTGCGCCGTGCGCCTCGCGGTGCGCAGCGCATCGCCGCGCATCTCCTCCAGCGGCTCCCCCTGCAGCAGCGCCGATCCGCTGATCCTGGCGGTGTTGCGGAGCAGCTGGAGCACTCCCTTGCCGACGGTGGTCTTGCCGCTGCCGGACTCGCCGACCAGCGCCAGCGTGCGCGCGGCCGGGAGCGTGAAGGAGACGCCATCGACCGCCTTGACATGGCCGACGGTGCGCTTGAAAAGGCCCTTCCTGATCGGGAACCAGACCCGGTAGTCGCGCACCTCGAGGACCGTGTCGCCGACGGGCGGGTCGGGCGGCAGCGTGGCGTCCTGCCCGACAAGGCGATCGACCGGTTCCTCCAGGGTGGCACCGTCGTACAGGATGCAGCGCACCGTATGGTTCGGCCGGTACTCGATGAGCCGGGGCGGCGCGGCCCGGCAGCGCTCAGTCACGTTGCCGCAGCGGTCCGCGAAGCGGCAGCCCGTGAACTGCTGATTGAGCGCCGGCACGCTGCCGGGGATCGACGCCAGCCGGCGGCCGCGCTTGCTCGTGTCGGGCACCGCTTCGAACAGATTGGCCGCGTACGGGTGCGACGGCCGCGCGAAGAACTCTCCCACCTCGGCCACTTCGACGATCTGGCCGGCATACATCAGCGCGACGCGGTGCGCCACCTGCGCGACGATCGCGAGGTCGTGCGTGATCAGCAGCATCGCCATCTTCTGCGAGGCCTGCAACTCTGCGAGCAGGTCGAGGATCTGCGCCTGGATCGTGACGTCGAGCGCGGTGGTCGGCTCGTCCGCGATTACGATCTCCGGATCGGCAGCGAGCGCAATCGCAATCATCACGCGCTGCTTCTGTCCGCCGGACATCTGGAACGGATAGTCGCCCACGCGCCGCTCGGGCTCCGGAATGCCGACCCGCCGCAGCCAGTCGACGGCTTTCTCCGTCGCCGCCGCGCCCCGCAGCACGGTGTGCCGCTCGATCACCTCGGTGATCTGGCGGCCGACCGTCATCACCGGGTCGAGGCTCGTCGAGGGCTCCTGGAAAATGATGCTGATGCGTCGGCCGCGGATGTCGCGCATCCGCGCCTCGGGCAGCTGCATGACGTCGATGCCGTCCACGTCGACGCTGCCCGCGCTGACGCGGCCGCTGTCGGGCAGCAGCCGCAGGATCGACAGCGCGGTCATCGACTTGCCGCAGCCCGACTCACCCACCAGCGCGAACGTTTCGCCGCGTTCGATCGTGAGCGACAGCGCGTCGACGGCGCGAACCAGCCCGCTGTCGGAGTCGAGGTCGGTCGTGAGGTTCTCGATCCGGAGCATGCGGGGTCCCTACGACGCGGCCGGCGCGCCAGGCGCGGGCACAGCGCTCGCCGCGGGCTTGCCGCGACGGGGGCGGAACGCGCGGGCGCGCGGGTCGAAGGCCTCCCGCACCGCGCTCGCGAACAGCTGCATCGACAGCACCAGCGCCACCATGAACGCAAACGCGGCGAGCAGGTTCCACCAGACGACCGGGTCGCGCGACAGTTCCGTGCGCGCGCTGTTGATCATCGTGCCGAAGCTGTTGGTCGACGGATCGACGCCGACGCCGACATACGACAGCACCGCCTCGTAGAGCACGAGACCCGAGAAATCGAGCACGGCGACGATCAGCACGACGTGCATCACGTTGGGCAGGATGTGGCGGCGCATGATGCCGCCGTCCGATACGCCGAAGGCACGCGCCGCCTGCACGTAATCGAGCTCGGTGAGCTTCAGCGTCTCCGCGCGCAGCAGGCGGGCGAGCGACGCCCAGCCGGTGACGCCCAGGATGGCCGCCAGCAGGAACAGCCGGATGTCGGCGCGCTCCACGCCCGTCTCGAACATCTGCGGGTTCTTGTCGATGAAGACCTGGATCATCAGCACGAAGGCGGCGATCAGCAGCACCGACGGGATCGACGACAGCACCGTGTAGAGGTACTGGATCGCGTCATCGACGCGGCCCTTGTAGTAGCCGGCGAGAATGCCGAGCACGATCGCGAACGGGAGCGTGGCCAGCGTGGCGAGCGAGCCGATCACCACCGCGGTGCGCACCGACTTGATCGCCTGGAACAGGACGTCGTTGCCGGTCTGGTCGGTACCGAACACGTGGTAGTACGGCCAGAGCGCGGCCACCCAGCCGATGAAGAGCGCCAGCGCGGAGGCCGTCAGCAGCATCGCACGCCACGGCACCTCGGTCGTCCGCTGCCAGATCGCACGCAGCGATTCGCCGGTGCGCATGCCCGCTGCGCGCCCACGCCGCGCGGCCACGAGCAGCCACAATGCCGCCGCCACGAGCGCCCCGCCGGCCAGCCCGACGGCCGAGCGTCCGATCAGGTCACCGATCCATTCGCGTTCGGGGTCCTTCAAGTGCGCGCCGCCGAATTGCAGGCGCGGGAAGTCGCGGATCATCTTGCCGTCGACGAGCATCGATTCCTTCGAGTACTGGTGCGTGCCAAGCGGAATCGAGTACGTCTTCTCGCGCGCCTCGCGCGGGCCGGCGAGCAGCGCGTCCAGCAGCGATAGCGTGCGCGTCGAATACGCCGATGCCGCATCGGCAGCGGCTCCCGGCGCCGCCGGCAGCAGCGGGCGAAAGTGGAACGAGTCGAGCACGGCGATCAGCAGAAAGGCGCCAAGCACGACGGCCGCTGACATCGCCGCCGGATCGCGCGCCACGACCTGCCAGGCCTGGCGCAGCGTCGGCGTCCGCAGCGCATGCCACGCATAGAACGCGGTCGCCGCCAGCAGCAGATACAGGACGATGTCGGTGGCGAGAAAGACGAGCTTCGGCATCGTCGTTACCCCAGCCGGATCCGCGGATCGGCGACCGTGTACGAAATGTCGGTCAGGATCAGGCCGACGATGTAGAGCACCGAGCCGACGAACACCATCGAGCGCACGATCGCGAAGTCCTGCGCGTTGATGGCATCGATCGTGTAGCTGCCGAGCCCCGGAATGCCGAAGAACGATTCCATGATCAGCGCGCCGAGGAACAGCAGCGGCAGCACCGCCACCGTGCTGGTGAGGATCGGCAGCAGGGCGTTGCGCAGCACGTGGCGAAACAGCACGACGGTCTCCGACAGACCCTTCGAGCGCGCGGTGCGCACGTAGTCCTTGCCGATCTCCTCGAGGAACATCGTGCGGTAGAACAGCGCCTCGCTGCCCAGGCGCGCGACGATCCCGATCAGCACCGGCAGCGCGAGAAAGACGAACAGGTCGGTGCCGCCGGCGAACCCGGAGATCGGGACCAGTTTCAGCAGCTTGCTGAACAGGAACTGCCCGATCAGGATATAGAACAGCGACGAAATCGCCATCATGAACACCGCCAGCGTGAAGCCCCAGAATTCGAGATAGGTATTGCGGAAGAACACCAGCAGCAGCGAAAACACGATCACGACGAAGAGCCCGAGGAGGAACGTCGGCACCGCGACCGCGATCGACGGGCCGACCCGCTGCCGCAGCTCGTAGCCGATGTCGCGCCCGCTGTCCGACGAGCCGAAGTCGAATGCGAACAGCTGCACCGACCGGTCGAAGAAGATCGTGTTGGTCGCCTTCCCGGCGCCGGCGGCGGTCGCGTTCCAGAGCAGCGGCTTGTCGTAACCGCGCTCGACCTTCCATTTCTCGATCGCGTCCTGCGATACGCGCTTGCCGCCGATGTTCATCCGCGCCATGTCGTCCGGCGTGTTCACCGTGAAGAACAGCATGAAGGTGAACAGGTTGACCCCGATCAGGATCAGGACGCCGTAGCCGATGCGGCGGATGATGTAGTTGATCAAGGCCGGATCCCGTCGTGCGCCAGCGTGCGGGCGGCCGTTTCGCGCTCGCGCCGGCGCCAGGCGAACCAGGCCGGCGTGATGGCGGCGATCAGGACGAACAGGATCAGCGGGACCGGCCACCAGATGGGCGCATTCCACTCGGCCAGCTTGCGGGTGCGCAGTTCAGGGTCGAGCCGCAGGTACCCGATGTGATTGCGAATGATCTGTGTCGGCTTGCCGTTGGCGACCCACTGGTGATAGGCGGCGGCCGAGGTCGGGAAGTAGCCGAAGCTCCACACCGCGTCCTGCTGCAGGATCTCGATCATCCGGTCGATCAGCTTCTGCTTCTGCGGGCCGTCGTCGAGGAACTTCATCTGCGCGAACAGCTGGTCGAACTCCGGGTTCTGGTAGTTGGTGTTGTTCTCGCCGTTGCCGCCGGTGAGCGCCTTCGCGTTTGGCCCGTACAGCATGAACAGGAAGTTCTCGGCGTCCGGGTAATCGGCCAGCCACCCCCAGAAGAACATCTGGGCCACGCCCTTGCTCATCTTGTCCTGGAAGCGGTTGTAGTCGGTCGCGCGCACTTCCAGCTGGACGCCGATCTTCGCGAACTGCTTGGTGTACCAGTCGAGCAGCGCTTTGGTCCCCGGAGTCGGTGAGCTGATGTAGTCGAAGTTGATCACCAGCGGCTTGCCGGTCTTCGCATCGCGCCCGTCCGGGAAGCCGGCCTCGGCCAGCAGCTTCTTCGCTTCCTCGATCGGGCGCCGGACCGGTTTCCCGTCCGGGCCTTTGGTGTAGACGACCGGGTTGAAGGCCGCCGGGCCGTCCTCGCGATAACCGAACAGCGACGGCGGCAGCGGGCCCTGCGCCGCCACGCCTTGCCCGCGCTCGAAGATCGCGATGTGTTCTTCCCAGTCGATCGCGATGGACAGCGCCTGGCGCAGCTTGCGGTTGCGCTCGGCCTGTTCGGGCGTGTCGCCCTTGCCGACGACCGGATCGAGCCAGTTGAAGCCGATGTACCAGTTGTTCGCCTCGACCGTGGTGGGCAGCTTGATGCCCTTCTCGCGGAACTCCTTCTCCTTGTCCTTCGAGTCGCCCATCGCCACGATCATCCCGGTGCCGTAGTCGAGGCGCTCGATCGCCGGCGAGTCGTAATACCCCTGCAGGAATTTCGCCTGCAGCGGCACGCCCTCCTTCTCGATGTCAAAGACGACCTGGTCAACAAAGGGGATCGCCTTGCCGCAATCGGCAAGATAGCCCTTCTCCTTGTCGCCGGGCTCGCCCTCGCAGGGGTACGTCTCGCCGTGGAAATTGGGGTTGCGCGTGAGCACGTGCCGCCGGTTCTCGACGTACTCGGTCAGCATGAACGGCCCGGTGCCGACCGGCCAGTAGTTGAGCGTCAGGTTCTTCTCCACCATCCCCGGTTGCGAATAGAACTTCTCCGCCTCCCACGGAATGGGAGCGAGGAACGTCATCGCCAGCCAGTACTTGAATTGCGGGTATTTGCCGATCAGGCGGATACGCAGCGTGTGCTCGTCGATTGCTTCGACGCCGGTGAAGGAATGCGCACGGAAATCGAGGAAGGGCAGGTCGCGGTCGGTCGGTGACATGCCCTTGCGCATCGCCTTGTCGATCTCGACCATCTTCTCGCCGTAGTCCTTGAGCCCGACGATGTAGTCGGCCATCGTCGAGAACGCGGGCGATTTGATCCGCGGCGTCGCCAGCCGGCGTATCGCGTAGACGTAGTCGTCGGCGGTCAGCTCGCGAGTTCCGGTTTCCTTGAAGTCGGTGACCTTGTACTTCTCGGCGACGTCCTCGCGCTTCAACGCGTGATAGACGTGGTTGCCGTTCGCATCGCGCGCGAATGCGGGGTGCGGCGCGTACTTGATGCCCGGCTTGATCCGGATGTCGAACACGGTCTCCGCGACCTGATCGCCCGGCGCGTCGTCCGGCAGCGGGTTGCCGGCCTTGTCGAAGTAGCGCGGCCGCGCGACTTCCTCGGCCGTGCGGCCCACCAGCTCGTAGGGCCGCTTCAGGTAGTGGTACCCGTAAGGCGGTTCGTAGACCTGATAGGTGAACGGGGTCTCGTCGTTGGAGTAGGAACTGGTCGGATCGAGGTACTTCGGCGAGCGCTCGCGAAAGGGCACGAACAGCGTGTTCGTCGTTTCCGATCCGAACGGATGCGGGTTGTTGGACACTTCGCTGCAGCCGGTCAGGGCCGGCGCGCCGACCAGGGCGAGGACGCAGCCAAGCATGGCCAGCGTGGCGAGGCGGCTCACTATCGTTGAACAGGGCGGTCTCATGGCGGTCGCTCCAGCGGTCGTCGGTGCCGCCTGCCCTTCGGGGGACTGGCGCAACCAGGACGGGCGGCGAAAGGCGCCATTCTATAGCGAGCTGGCGCCGCTGACTCGCCCCCTTTGTCCGGCTCACGCCGCGGACGTTCCTCCCGGCCGTCCCGGCGGCCTGATTGTTGCGACGAGCGGCGGCAGTGGCGGGCGGCGGCCCCGGCCGGCGCGAAACACGCCGACAGGCTCAGGGCTTCGCGCAGTCGCAGACGGTGCTGCCGTTGTCGAAGATGATGCGCCAGACGCCCGGCGCTTCCTGCCGCCAGATCGAGAAGAAGGTCGCAAAGTGCTTGCCGGCCGGGTCGCGCACCGGCCCGCTGGAGGTCGCAAGCGTGCCGGAATCGAGCACTTCGACGCTTTCGGGCCCCCACGAGAACGGCGCGTCCGGCTTTTCGTAAAAACGTTTCCAGTTGCCAGCCACCGCCTGCTTGCCGCGCAGCGGCGTCGGCCCGGCAAAGAAGATGGCTTCGTCGGAAAGGTAGGTCATGAACGCGGCGTAGTTGCGGTCGGCCATCGTCCTGGCAAACCCCCGCTCGGCCTCGATGACCTGTTGCTGGAGATCGGCCGTGCTCGCGCGGGGCGGGGCGGCCGCGCAGCCGGCGAGCAGAGCAAGACCTGCCAGCACTGCATAGCGTGATCGGCGCATCGTGACGACTCCTCGTTGCCCGGCGTTGAGAGTAACCCGGCGTTGAGCGAAGCGAAACCCGGGCCGCCATCCGCGAGGACCCATCGCTTCACCCACCCGCGCGCCTGAAATACAGCTCGAACCGCTCCAGAAAACGCTTCGTCCGCGCCTCGTCGTAGCCGGTGAGAAAGATCTCGACCCGGTGGCGGCCGAGCCGGACGAGACCGATGCGAAGCTCAGGCAACACGGTCAGCGCGATGCGCCACGCGCGCGCGGGATCGAGCGAGCGAATCTCGCCGTCGCCGGCATCGAAGGCAACATGATTCACGGCGCCCGGAAGGCTCCTCAGGAAGTCGCCGCGGGTGATCGTCATGTCCTGGCACAGCACCAGGGCCTCGCCTTCAGCCACCGGCGATGGGCGGCCAGATCGCGAGCTCGTCACCTTCGGCGAGCGGGCGCGCCGCGCGCTCGCCGGGCGGAATGAAGACGCCGTTCACCAGCACCAGATGGCACATCTTCAACGGCAGATTCTGCTGCCCGATCACGTCGGACACGGTGGTCCCCGCCGGCAGGTCGAGCAGGGCGCGGTGCGTCTTGCGGGCCTCCGGCGGCAGGTAGTCGGCCAGCGACGCGTACAGCTTCAGCGCGACATGCACCGGCGCAGTGGTCGTCACGCCGCGGCCTGGGCGCGAGCGAGGTAGGCGTCCATGATCAGCAGCGGTTCCCGCAGCAGACGATCCTTCCACGGGCCGAGCTTCACCCGGCCCTCGATCAGCCCGCGCAGCACGCCGACGTGCTCGGTGAGGCCGATCGCGGTCGCGCCGATCAGCACGTCGTCCTTGAACTGGAGGCTCAAATACCTGAAGTTGTCCTGGTCAACCAGTTCGGCCGTCTCGCCGCCCGGCTCGCCCCCCCACTGCCCGAATGACGACGAGATGAGGCCGAGGGTGTCGAGCACATTGAGGGCGAGGCTGCCGCGCGATTCGACGTGGCGGCCCGCCATGTTGAGCGCCGCCACCCGCGCCTGCTCGACCGCATTGGGCTGAACCGCATTGAGGCTGCGGCCGCCGGTGGAAAAATCGATCGCCTCGGCGACATCGCCGGCGGCGTAGACCCCGGGAACGCTGGTCTGCATCGTCGCGTCGACGAGTATGCCGGTCGCGCAGGCGACTGCCCCGCCTTGCAGGAAAGCAACGTTGGGCCGCACGCCGGCGGCGACGATGACAAGATCGGCGGGGAGATCGGCGCCGGAATCGAGCCGGGCGACGAGCGCTTGGCCGTTCGCCGCCTGCGAGATCGCGGTCACGCGCGCGTTCACATGCACGCCGACGCCTTTGCGCTCGCACCAGGTGCGGATCATGGTCCCCGCGACCGGAGTCATCATCCGCGGCACCATGCGGTCACCCATCTCGACGACCGCGAGCTTGACCCCGCGGCTCACCAGCGCTTCCATGATGATGCAACCGATGAAGCCGGCGCCGACCTGCACGACGCGCGACCCGGGAGCGGCGCGGGCGATGATGCTGCGCGCATCCGCCATCGTCCAGCACGCGTGGACGCCCGGCAGATCCAGGCCCGGGATCGGTGGCTGCACCGGGTGGGAGCCCGTCGCGATCAGCAGGCGGTCGTAGGGAAGGCTCTTCCCGCTCGCGCAGGCGACCCTGCGCGCGGCGGTGTCGATGCTCTGCACGCGGTCCCGGACGAGTTCGATGCCAAGCCCCGCGTAATGGTCGCGACCCTTGCGCAGATAGGTGCCTGGCTCGCCGATGTCGCCCATCATCAGGTACGGCAGCGCCATCCGCGAATACGGCGGCTCCGGCTCGTCGCCGATCAGGGTGATCGTGGCCGCGGGATCGCACTTGCGCAGCGTCTCGGCCGCAACGACGCCGGCCGGACCATTGCCGATGATGACGTGCTTCATCCGTGAGCTCCGGAGGCGCGGGGCGCGGGCCGCGGCCATCGCCGCGATCCCGCCCGCACGCGCCAATCAGGCAGAAAGACCGAGACGCTGCACCGTTTCCTTCGTCGGCACGCCGTCCTTCGACCAGCCGCGCAGCTCGTAATATTCCGGCAGCATCTTGTCGAGGCCGCTGACCAGTCCCTTGGCCGGACCTTCCTTGGCCGGCTCAGTCAGCAGGCGCTTCGGCAGGTTGTCGTCCTTGCCGGTGAACCCGGCGGCGTTGTTGAACTGGCGCTCCATGTTCCAGATCCGCTCGCCGACCAGCGCGAGCCGTTCCATCGACCAGTCGCCCTCGCACGCAGCCTGCAATTGCGGCTGCAGGTCGGCCAGCGTCCACGCGAACGTCGTGAACACGCACAGCCCCGACGAATCGAATACCGCGGTGGCGTCCTGGAAGGCCTTCACCAGCCCGGCCTTGCCCTCGGTGACCAGCGGGTCGGTCTTCACGGGAATGCCGAGGACCTCGGAGGCCACCGTGTAGCCGCGCAGGTGGCAGGCGCCGCGGTTGGACGTGGCGTAGGCGAGCCCCATGCCCTGGATGCCACGCGAATCGTACGCGGGGAATTCCTGCCCCTTCACCGACATCGACAGTTCCGGCCGGCCGTGCTTGGCGCACAGGCGCTTGCTGCCCTGCCCGATTTCCTTGCCGAAGCCCTCGCCGCGGACCGTCATCTCGGTGAGCTTGGTCAGCACCTCGGCCGAGCCGAACTTCAGCGGGAAACCGACATCCGACTCCTTGATGAGGCCGAGGTCGTAGAGCTCCATCGCCGCGCCGACCGTGGCGCCGAACGAGATCGGATCGATGCCGTCCTCGTTGCAGACGAAATTGGCGTAGGTCAGCGCTTCGAGATCGCCGACGCCGGTCGCGGCGCCCAGCGCCCAGGCCGCTTCGTACTCGAGACCTCCCGACGCGCCCCAATACTCCGGCTTGTTGACGACGGTGAAATGCGTCTCGTCGAGCTTGGAGATGCGCCCGCAGGCGATGGTGCAGGCGAAGCAGGCCTGGTTGGTCACCAGATTGGCCTTGCCGTCGGTCGGCCGCTTCTCGTGCATCGCTTCGGCGCCGATGCGACCGGCGTTCTCGAACTTCACGTCGCGGTGGTTGCGCGTGGGCAGCGCGCCCATTTCGTTGATCACGTTCATCAGCACCTGGGTGCCGAACTTCGGCAGCCCCTGTCCCGTCACCGCATTGTCGGCGAGCACCTTTTTTGCCGCCGTGGCGGCTTGCATGAAAGCCTTCGGATCCTTGACGTTGCCCACCCCCAGCGTGCCGCGGACGGCGACCGCCTTCAGGTTCTTCGAGCCCATCACCGCGCCGACGCCGGAGCGCCCGGCGGCACGGTGCAGGTCGTTGACGATC
>Ga0315283_10003068_pt1 | contig 14185 bp, 11 predicted proteins | sample YL17G09_0_MG_FD_204541 | JGI IMG/M metagenome (GOLD analysis project Ga0315283, IMG submission 204541) | Sediment microbial communities from Yellowstone Lake, YNP, Wyoming, USA - YL17G09_0 | ecosystem: Environmental > Aquatic > Freshwater > Lake > Sediment | place: USA: Wyoming | collected... | reverse complement strand
TTATGCCGATTTTTACGATATTAAGCATGTATTAATTCTCGGACGCTGCACATCTGGCAGGGGTGGTGACCTCATATTAAGCGGTGCGACTGAAGTATTGAAGTCGGAGTTCCCCGAACTTTCTTCCCGGATGCTGGTCCAGTTGCCTGACGAGAAAAGCCGGCGCGTCGGGCAATCCATCGCTGCTGCCAGCCTGCCTGCACTTTCCTAATAGGGATCGATATAAAGTTGCAGCTCCCCACTGCAGAAATAGTAAAACCCGGCAACTTGGAACCTGACACTGCCGCTACCGGATATTGTTCTAATTTGCCCCATGTTATAATTTAAAGCATGGACACAATTGTTGCTGTCGATTTAGGCGGCACCCAAATTCGCGTCGCCACTTTTAGCCCCGACAGCGATAAACCTCTGCAGATCAAGAAAATCCCGACAAAAACAGCGAAAAGCCAGCCTTACGATCGGGTGGTCGAGGCGATCTCATCGCTCTGGCCGAAGGATAAGCAGGTTCGATGTATTTCAGCGGCCATCCCCGGCCCGGTGGATCCCAAAACCGGTGTCATCGTTTCGACTCCCAACATAGAAGGGTGGAAGGACTTCCCTCTCGGAGCCAAACTCCACAACCAATTCAATGTGCCTGTTTACCTTGGCAATGACGCCAACCTGGCTGCCATCGGGGAATGGGAGTACGGGGCTGGTAAAGGCCACTGCGACCTTTTATACCTGACGGTCAGCACCGGCATCGGCGGGGGTGTCATTATCAACAACCAGCTATTGGAAGGGTCGCGAGGTATGGGTGGGGAACTCGGGCATGTTACAGTTTTAGCTCGCGGACCAATGTGCAGTTGCGGGAAGCGGGGACATCTTGAAGCCGTTGCATCCGGTACAGCCATTGTCCGCCATGTCAAAAAGCAACTGGCAAAAGGGAAAAAGTCAGTTCTGCAGGACAGTGATGACCTGACTGCACGTGATATCGCCTCCGCAGCGCGCACTGGCGATAAGCTCGCCATTACGGCACTTGCCCGGGCCGGGAAATTTATCGGCCATGCTTTGGCTGATTTTCTGGTGATCTTCAATCCGACGATTGTAATTTTTGGCGGGGGAGTTTCTTTCAGCGGAGATTTTCTTTTCAATCCGATGCGTAAAGCCTTAAAGAAGAACGTCATGGACCACGAATATTTGGACAACCTGGAAATTACGATCGCCAGTTTGGGTGATGATGCTGGTTTGCTTGGGGCACTCGCACTTGCCAAATCCAAAACCAAACACGACAACTGACCGCACTAAAAATCACACCTCTGCTGAATCCTTCGGGAAAAGACTCCAGGGGTCGCCTCTCTTTTTTTCTCCCGAAGTCCTGCATATTAATCGTTATTTTTCACGTTTGATAAGGAGCAACCATGATCAAAGTATTAAATGTTCCAGGACCAAAAACAAAAGCGCTGATCGAACGCGACGGCGCTGTCATTTCGCCATCCTATCCTCGGGGGTACCCTTTTGCCATGGACCATGGCAAAGGTACGGAAGTATGGGATGTGGACGGCAACCGGTTTCTGGATTTCATGGCAGGCATCGCGGTCGTATCGACGGGTCACAGCCACCCGGAGGTCGTCAAGGCCATCCAGGAGCAGGCTGAGAAGTTCATCCATATCTCTTCAGATTTTTACCACGAGAGCTGGGTCAAACTCGGAGAGAAGCTTGGCTCAATAGCACCCTTCAAAGAGCAAGCCACGAGCTTCATGACCAATTCCGGCACGGAGGCAGTCGAAACAGCCATTAAATTGGCACGTTACCACACCGGGCGCAGCAATTTTATCGGCTTTACCGGCGCCTTCCACGGCAGGACCATGGGCGCTGTAACCTTCACAGCAAGCAAACCCACCTACCACCGGGGTTTCTACCCGCTGATGAACGGAGTTGTCCATGCTCCCTTCCCGAATCCATACCGCCCCATATTGGATCGAAATCCCGGCGAGGATTACGGCGAAACGGTTGTGAGGTACATCGAGGAAGAGATCCTGGGACATATCCTGCCTCCGGATGAGGTGGCGGGGATTCTCCTTGAACCGATACAAGGCGAGGGAGGATACATCGTCCCGCCACCTGGATTTTTCCCTGCTCTGCGAAAAATGTGCGACAAATATGGAATACTGCTAATTGCGGATGAAGTTCAAAGCGGGATGGGACGCACCGGAAAATGGTGGGCGATAGAGCATTTCAATGTGGAACCGGACATCATCACCTCTGCCAAGGGGATTGCGAGTGGAGTCCCCTTAGGAGCGTGCATTGCGCGCCGATCTGTGATGACCTGGCCTCGCGGCGCTCATGGAAATACTTACGGCGGAAATCCAATTGCCTGTGCTGCCGGCCTGGCGACCATAGACCTGATTGAAAAGATGTATCTCAAGAACGCAGCAGAAATGGGCGAATACACCCAGGATGCTCTAAATGAGATTCAGGCACGCCATCCACGTATCGGCGATGTGCGCGGCATAGGGTTAATGATCGGAGTCGAATTAATTAAGGATCAACAGAGCAAGAAAGCTGATGAACAATTGCGCGACCGTGTTGTGGACCTGGCATTTGAGCGCGGGTTACTTCTTTTAGGCTGCGCGAAGAGCATCATTCGGGTGGCACCTCCTCTATCCATTTCCAAACAGGAAGTCGACGAGGGATTGGAGATTTTTGAGGAATCTCTCACGATTGCAGAAAAAGAATAATCCAATAGGATAACGAGCCTTCCCAATGTTCATCGGGGAAGGCTTTTTTTACACAACTCATACATCGCCCGTTTGGGCTGGTGATAAAATAATCTACTAATCCATTCACGATTCGGTGATCCGCCATGCTGCCAGATTTTCGTGTTCGACAACGCGACTACCTTCTTGAAATTGCGCGTGCTTTAACGCAGGAACTCGACAGTGAAAAACTGTTGATGCGTATTTTGCGTATTTCAATCGAAATGCTTGCCGGCCAGGCCGGATTGTTGGCGTTAAGGGAAAAGGAAGGCTGGCGAGTCGCCGCAGCCCATGGCATTCCCCCCGCATTCCTGAGATATCTTGAGCCTTTGCTTGCCGAGGAAAAATCATCCGAACTGGATGTCGATGAACTTAATCGCATGCTCAAGGATCTTACATATACCGCGAGCATGGGTTTGCTTAATGGGGTTGGGTTGCCACTCTTCGCTCACAATCAGGTGATAGGCGTTATCTTCATTTTTCGTTCCTATCCGGACCACTTCACATCCAATGACAAAATGCTCCTGCAGTCCTTTGCAGACCAGGCTGCCATTGCGGTTTTCAATGCTCGGCTATACACCCAGGTCAGTTATGAAAAGCAGCGCCTGGACGCTTTGATCGATTCTGCGGCTGACGGGATTCTCATTCTCACCGCGGATCTCGTCATCGAACGATGCAATAACGCCTTCCAAAAGCTCTACGGACGAACCCGCGATGAAATCCAGGGAAAGAAGCACGAAACTATCATCCGTTGGGTAAGAAAACCAGACGGGTCAACGCTTGAAGAAGCCGACGCCAAGGGTTGGACTTTCCCAATGAGCGCCTACCTCTATGTGGAAGGAGATCTGCAAAGACCGGAACCTCCTCCACTACCGGTGGGGATTACTTATGCTTCTCTTCTGGATTCATCCGGAAAGATCCGAAATATCATCGCAACTGTCCGGGATATCACCCGATTCCGTACCGCTGACGAGATCAAAAGTACATTCATTTCCATTGTCAGCCATGAGCTGAAGACCCCTGTCGCTCTCATCAAAGGATATGCGTCCACCCTGCGCCGTGATGACGCGAGTTGGGATAAGGCCATCGTTCAGGACAGTCTGGCGGTCATCGAAGAGGAAGCCGATCGATTGACTCAGATGATCGAAGACTTGCTGGATGCTTCGCGGCTGCAGGCGGGGGGCATCAGACTCAATCGCTCTGATATCTTCCTTCCCGATCTGGTAGAGCGGCTTGCTGCCCGGTTCCAGACCCAGACGGACCGGCATCAAATAATAGTTGTATTCCCCGTTGATTATCCTGTCATCCTGGGGGATGAAACTAGGATCGAACAGGTATTTATCAACCTGATTTCAAATGCTATAAAATACTCTGAAAAGGGTGAAATAAGGATCAGTGGAACGGTTCACTCCGAACAGGTGGTCGTCACCGTCAGCGACGAAGGCACCGGGATCGACCCTCATGATTTGCCGCACATCTTTGACCGTTTCTATCGAGCGGATATTGCGGTTAAGCACACCAAGGGAGCTGGCCTGGGCTTATACCTGGCAAGAGCAATCATCGAAGCTCACGGAGGACGAATATGGGTCGACCCGCAGTCCAGCCACGGCGCAAAAATCTGTTTTTCTTTGCCCCGCTGACTCGTAGTAAATCCCAAACACTATCAATTCAGAATAAGGGTAAAATAGACCGTCAATCGAATCCTGACTGACAAATCCACCATAAATGTTGGAGAACTATGCCTCAGACACAAATCGCCTGCCCGCGCTGCCGCCAAATAATCCCTGCCATGGTCGAGCAGCTTTTCGATGTAACCGCCGACCCTCAATCCAAGCAGCGATTGTTGGGGGGCGTGTCCAATCGTGCCCGCTGCTCTTTTTGCGGTTACGAGGGAAGCCTGGCCACCCCGGTTGTTTACCACGATGCCGAAAAGGAATTACTTCTCACCTACTTTCCATCAGAGTTGGGAATGCCGGTCAACGAACAGGAAAAATTGATCGGCCCGTTGATCAGCCAGGTCATGCACCGGCTGCCCGCAGAAAAGCGTAAAGCTTACCTTCTTAGACCTCAGAGTTCCTTAACTTTTGAAAGCATGTTGGAGCGAATTCTGGCTGCCGATGGTATCTCAAAGGAAATGCTGGATGAGCAGCAGAAACGCATCAATTTGATCCAAAGATTGCTTCAATCCAGCACACCGGAAGTGCGATCGGAGATCATCAAGGAAAACCAGGGGCTTTTCGATGAATCCTTTTTTGCCCTTTTCAGCCGTTTGTTTGAATCAGCCATCGCCTCCGGTCAACAGCCAGTGGCCAAAGCGCTTAATGACCTCCAGCAGCAGCTCATGGAAGAAACCGAGTTGGGTAAAAAATTGAGAGGACAGGCTGCCGAGGTCGAGGCAGCTGTAAAAACCCTTCAAGACGCGGGAAAGGACCTCACCCGCGAAAAACTGCTTGAAATCTTCATTGCCTCGCCCAGCGATGAACGTCTCAAGGCCCTTGTCAGCATGACCCGCAACGGATTGGATTATTCCTTCTTCCAGATGCTCACTGAACGGATCGAGAGATCAAACAGCGATGAGAAAAAACAACTTGAGGATCTAAGAACCAAACTTTTGGATTATGTCAATGAAATTGACAAACAGGTCGAGATACAACTGAAACAAGCCAGGGATTTCATCGAACATCTCCTTGCTCAACCTGATGTAAAAAAAGCCGCCCAGGACAATCTCGATATGTTCAATGAATTGACCATGCAGGTTTTGGAGGCTTTGTATCGTGAAGCCCAGCAAAAGAAGGACATCGACCGCCTAAACAGAATCCAACAAGTCATCATGGTCCTTCAACAGGCAAGCACCCCTCCACAAGAACTGGAGATAATCCAGAAAATGCTTGAATTTGACGAAAACGATTATGATAAAGCTCTGAATGAACATGAAAATGAAATAACCCCTCAATTCATGGAAATGCTTTCAGGGCTTGCCATGCAGATGTCGCAGCAGGAGAATGGAGCTGCTTCTGCCGAGGAAAAAGCAACCATGAAAAAAGTACAGGCGCTTTATAGCGCAGCATTAAAAAGAGAAATGAAGAAAAACCTTTCCAAATAGAAAATGGGCTGGTTTTTTCAAACCAGCCCATTTTCTATGGTGTCTTATAGCGAAAACAATCCATTCCAAAATAAGTCTTTCTATCCAGGAAACGCAAGCCGGTTTTAAGCAAAACATTTTGCGAGGGGATATTATCTATATGAGTTAGCCCAATAATTTCTTTTATCGACAATGTGATAGTGCCATAATTAAGACTGGCCCGTGCCGCTTCTGTGGCATAACCCTTTCCCCAAAACGGTTTTCCCAAGCAATACGCCACCTCAGTCTCGTTGGTCTCTGGCAGGAATTGCAAACCGCACCAGCCAAGCAATTCATGACTTCCATTCTCCAAAGCCCAGTGGCCGAACCCATGTTCAGTCCAATGTTCCAACTGCCCTTCAATATAAGTCTGTGTCTTCTTCAGAGATGGTATTTCCGGGAGGGGAAAATAGCGCCAGACATCCCGGTCATTCAATGTCTGCTGCATAGTGGCAGAATCTTTCAACTGCAATGGTCTCAGGGTGAGGCGCTCAGTGATAAGAGTGGGGTAAACCTGTGAGATCATTTATCAGCCCCTATTTAGTTGGTGGATTATCGAGGCGAAGGCCATGTCCTCTCACTGTGACGATGTATGGGTACGAAGGATCCAAAGCGGAGATCCGGTCCCTCAAACGTCTTATCAACGCGTCCAAAGCCTGGTCTGAAACACCTGCAGATTGTTCGTCACCCCACACGATCGTTACAAGATCCTGGCGGCTGACCACCTGCCCCTGTTTCTCATAAAGCACCCATAACATGTGGAATTGAAGCGCTGACAACGGTGGAACCAGCTGCTGACTGTTTACCCACACCCGCCGCGAACGCATCTCCAGCAATAACCTGCCTTGTTGTGCCAATGGTTCGGTCAGCGGCATGGTCGCATCTGAACTCAAGAACATGAATTCCTGAACAAGGGCTATTTGAAAGACATCGCCATCTTTTAACACCACCGGGCTGGTTAGCGGGCTGCCATTGTAATGCGTGCCGTTCTTGCTGCCTAAATCCTCAAGGATGATTCCTTCCGGGGATGAAGTAAGCCTGGCATGGTAGCGCGAAACCTGCCGGTTGTTGACGACCACTTCACAGCCAGGTTCACGGCCAAGCACCACCGCGCCATTAACAGGATATCGCTGCCCTTTTAATGGACCGGCCTGCCCAACAAGGACAGGGAATTCCTCATCTTTTGCCATTCTCTCGCTCTCCATGGAAGCAGGATGCCCAATCGAAAATCCACATCGTGGATGATTGATCATCACTTATTTATAAACACGTTTATAATATAGCAGAAAATCGCTTTTCTGTGCACAAAACGCCGAAAATCAATTGCACAGAATCAACGATAAACTTAAGGAGACCCGCATGCCACTCCCTCTCAAAATCGGAGAGGTTCTTCGTGGTCGTTATAAAATCCGTGAGCGCATCGGCGCAGGCGGCATGGGAAACATTTATCTTGCCGAAGACCTCCGCTTGGAGGGCCGACGTTGTGCGTTAAAGGAAGTTGAACACGACCGCACCCTAGGAGAAAAGATTCTCAGGGAAGCCCGCGAGCAATTCCTGCGCGAGGCGACTGTGCTTGCGCGCCTGGATCACCCAAATCTCCCAAAAGTTTCAGACTTTTTTAGTATTGGTTTAAAAGATTATCTTGTCATGGATTTCGTGCCGGGCAGCGATTTACGATCATTGATGCTGGACGCTAAACAAAACAAACAATTCTTGCCTGAGAGAATGGTCCTCAATTGGGCAAACCAGATCAGCGACGCATTAAATTATCTGCATACGCAAAACCCTCCCATTGTGCATCGTGACATCAAACCATCCAATCTGAAACTGACACCTGAAGGTATGATCAAACTGGTTGATTTTGGCTTGGTGAAAGTTCTCGCACCAGATGAAGTGACAATCACCATAATTCAAGGGCAGGGGACAGCGCTTTATACGCCACTTGAACAGTATGGTGGATCAGATTCGCACACCGATGTCAGATCCGATATTTTTGCTTTTGGCGCAACCCTGTATCACCTGTTGACCAATCAATCCCCAGCCGAGGCAAGGGAACGATTCTTGAATCCGGATAGCTTGGCTGCGCCGAGAACGATCAACCCGGAAATCAGTGTTCGTACCGAAAAGACCATCCTTTGGGCGATGGAACTTCACCCTGACCGAAGACCTGAATCTATTGAATCCTTCCGGCAATATCTATTCGGTACCAAGGAATTACCCTCCCGTCCCCAGGAAATCCGCTCACGCACATTAACTCTGATGGATGCATTGACGACACCACCGGACAGTATCCTGGTTTGGCTTACGGCTGGATTAATGTTGCTGGGACTTATAGCCACACTGGGTAAGTAAAGATAAAAAGAATAGGATTTACTTCTCTATTAGCTTTTTAGTGCTCTTGAAAATCTTCTTTCCCAGATCCAGGCTGCCAGCAATCCCACCCCCATCCCGATAAAAAGCATAACAACGATCGCTGAAAAACCATTTTTTTCGATCCACCCTTGGCTGCCGGGGAAACCGAGGGCGGCGTAATTATAGGCAGCTAGACCTCCCAAAAAGAGACACGCTGTCCATCGCACCGTCCATTGAGCGGATCGAATCTGATTGAAACGAAGGTATGTAATTCCAGCTGAAATCATCAAGATCACCATAGCAAGGAGCCAAGATGAGAAGAGGGGAAACCCGCCAGCAGTAAAAGCGTCACTACTTTCCAAATCCTCGGTGGCCGTGGGTTGAGGCAATGGCGTATTAGCGATTGTTACGATGGGAGTGGGAGCAATAATCGTCACGGCCGCGGCCTGCCCGGGAGTGACATCAATTTGGAGCAATACTGAGGTCACGGCAGGTTCACTGGCGGCGCTGATTTCCACGAGGCCTGGTTTTTCCAATCGAAAAGAAGCAGTAGCCACTCCCCCAGCCGTTACAGATTGTAATTGCTGATAGGAACCTCCCTCAACTCTTTCTGTAAATGTAACCACTGTTCCATCCGGAACGGGGTTGACATTATTGTCGAGGAGGATGCCTGTCCGAATAGAAATAGTGCTTCCTTGCGTGAAGAGCGGAATTGGCGTGGGCTCGGGTGTGACCCCAGGTCCGGGTGTTGGAGCCGGCGGTAGATCGAGAAACAAATTAATGACTTGATCCGGATTGGGTGAGGTGGCAGTGGTCAAATCGTAGCCAATACCAGGGACTGTGACAGGCAAGCGCCCGACCGGATTAATCTCCTTAAATAATAATCTTGCTGCTGCATCCACAAAAGGCTGGGATTTTCCATACATCCCATAAAAGGCGGTTAACTTTGAAATATCCGTTGCATCCAAGTAATATGGAGCGCTGAAGGAAAACAGCACTACACGTTTTTCGCGAAGCAAATCTGCCCGTTCTGATAGGAAACGGTTCAAAATTTCTGTATGAGGCTCGCTTTCATCCAGTTCAAGGGTCGAAAAAACCAGCCAATCCGCATGCAGGATTGTATTTTCAAGGTCAGGGTTGCCTTGACCTGCGGGAAGGATTTCTGCAAGATTATCGAGTGTGTAAGATGAAAGCCGGGAACCAGTAACTTGATCCCCGCCTTGAGGACCATAAAGCTTTAAAATGGTCGTCATTAGAGCATCGGTAGCAAGGTAAGGTTGATCAGGGCATGTGCTGCATTGCCGTCCAGTGCGGTTGTCTGTGATGAAGACCATCCGTTCCCGATAAGATGGCGGGTCCGGCAAAACTATGTTTAGATCAGACGAGGTCGGGCTGATGAGCGTGGCAGACTTTCTCGCTATAGCTTCCGTGGTTTCTCCCTTGAGATTGATAGTACCAATTCCAGAGGAATGGGCTACCGAGGGGAGTGAAAACGTGTCATAAATCCTAAATTTGAGGGTAAGCAACCTTAACACAGATCCATCGACCCGTTGTGCAAACAATGTATCTTCTCGGTATTTCTGCGTGAAAAAGGCAAGTGTATTCACAATGGTTTCATAATTATCAGCATCGCCCGTCGACTTGATTTCTCCCATATAGAGCAAATCATTCCCTGCCAGGAATGCATCTCGTGCGACAATTAAAGCTGAAAGATTATTCCCCGAGGGGTCGTAAAAATGGTTTACCGCCTGAGAGCCAAGGTCGTCACTGACGATTATCCCGCCGGACTGCCTCCAGGTTGCGAAAGGCTCAAGATCCATGATCTGACCAAGAGCCTGCGAATCAAAACTCACTGGTCTTGTGGTTGCACGGATATTCCCTTGAAACCCTTGATAACGGATATGAGATACGAGCAGTCCATCTGTCATCATTTCCGGTGATGGAGCATCGCCAGTGACAGAGAAAAACGGCGCCAACTCAATTTGCTTCAGTTGTTCCAGGGATTTTCGCACTGTTGAAACTTCTTCATCCGGCGGACGATCAGCCTCCCCCCGCCCGGGGAAATTCCGGGAAATCACTGCAATGCGATTATTAGATCCTTCATGCAACCCTGCGATATATGCCTGGCCAAGTTTACCCACCCAGAAGGGGTCACCTCCAAATACCAGAGTTCCAGGGTCGCCCTGCTTGGACGGAGAAGGTGAAGTTAAAACATCAAGTGATGGACCGAAATATAAATTAAACCCCAGTGAGCTGAGCTCGGATCCCAAAATGGATCCTGTTTGCATGGCGGCTTCAGGATCCCAAGTCGCCCCAATTGCCATCTCTGGCGCAACAGGAGACAAGCCATTTATTATCTGATCATAAGGCAATCCATCACCCGGTTGTTCTAATCCGATGAATAGCGGGATGTAAGTGTGAGAGTTTAATGGGGCAGTGGTCTGGTCTTCAGGCGGAATCTCAATGGAATTATTCCATTCGATCTCCTGAAGGCCGGTAACAAGTCTATATATATCTGGAATAGTCTCAGGGGAGCCTGAAAAGTTTTCGTTTTCTGAAACCAGAACAACACCACCCACATGATGGCGAACTATCAAATCATAAACTGTTGAATCTGGGCTAATGTCTGTTCCTTTGAAGGAAACCAAGAATAATTGCCCAACCCGTTCCTCAGGGGTCAATCTGGCTAACAATGCACGGGCTTCCTCCTCGGGTGATCCCTGCGCATTTACCCATTGGACCGGTGAGACCGAGTATAAAATTACCAGAAAGGTGGCGATCATTAAGAAGACTCGCTTTTTCATTTCATATCCTTAAATTGATCGCAGATCCGGGAATGCAGTTCGGGTAGGATATTCCCACCTGAGAAGATTATTAAAACCGGCGGGGAAACCTTACCTGGGAGTGTGGCAGCCAAACCCACTGCAGCTGATGCTTCGATGGTCTCTCCATATACATAATGTGCAAACGCCACTGCGCGTGCGATCTCCTCCTCACTAACAAGAAGAATGTCATCCACGAGGTCATTTATCAACGGAATCGTGATTGAATCTTTTTCCACCGATCCAGATAGCCCGTCCGCCAAGGTAGGAAGGTCAGGGACATTCTCTTGGTTGCCTCGCTTGTAGAGCGCATGCATGAAAGCCGAGGCCTCAGCCTGGACGCCAATAATCCTGGGGCGGTCTGGGAAAGCTGAAAATGCTGCTGCAATACCCGCAAGCAGCCCACCACCGGAAACGGGTACGAGCACTTTCATCGATGGTGATAATTCCATCTGGCGGGTAATTTCCAACCCGATTGTCCCCTGCCCTGCTATAACCTGAGAGTCGTTGTAGGGCGACACCCAGGTTCGATGGTTTTCGGCTGCATAATGAATACCATCAGCTTCGGCCTGATCGTACCCCCCCGTGACAAGGCGTACATCTGCCCCAAGGGTGCGCATCTTTTCTATTTTGAGTGGAGATGCATTCTGGCTGGTAAATACTGTGACAGGAGCACCGACATGCCTGCCAGCCAACGCCACACCCTGACCATGATTTCCAGCTGAGGCCGCAACAATCCCTTGCTGCTGCTCCCAGGGTTCCAGAGACAGGATCTTATTGAATGCTCCTCGCGCTTTAAATGAACCTGTCACCTGTTGGTTTTCCCATTTTAGAAAGATCCCTCGGTCCTTATCCTGGGTGAGGGGAGTGACGCGGACATGCGGGGAAATCCGCTGCTCGGCGAGAGTGATCCATTCAAACGGGAATATTGCAGACGTTTGCATGTTAATTGACAGTTAAGCCTTATTTAGAATTTCCCGGGCAATCAGCGGGTCGTCGGTGAAAAACCCATCAACGCCAAGAGCACACAAACGACGCATTTCCACTGGATCATTGACAGTCCAAACATGAACCAGACGTCCATGTTCGTGCGCGTGATTGACCGAAGCCTTGGTCACGTCTGAAGTGTAAGGGTGATTTGCTTGGACGTCAATCAGACTGCCCCAGATTCTCTGCCACCACCCGGCTTTTCCAGGTAAAACCAACTGGCCGCAGCATGCTTCAGGCAACTGTCGCCGGGCACGAATGAGATTGGTAGGGTAGAACGACGAAAATATTATTCTTCTTGTCATTCCATGTTTTTTGACCAGCAAGGCAACCCTATCCACCAATCCATCGAATGGCGAGGCATAATTTGTCAATTCCACATTCATGTAGAGGTCTTTTCCAAAGCTCTCGAATACTTCATCAAGGGTTGGAATTTCCTCCCCGCGAAATTTCTCATTGAACCAGGACCCTGCATCCAACTGCTTGATTTCAGGCAAGGTGAGCTTACTAACTTTACCATTGCCATTGGTTGTGCGGTCCACAGTCTGGTCATGGATGACAACCACTTGTTCATCTGCGGTTAACTTAACATCAAACTCAATTAACCTGGCACTCTGTTCCAAAGCAGTTTGAAAAGCTTCAAGCGTGTTTTCAGGCGCATGAGCACTTGCCCCGCGGTGGGCAAAATAATACGGGGGTTTGAATTCGAATAACATGCAATCCTTCTATGGATGATCTACGTTAATAATTTCGGGATTCGTTTTTCGCCATTCCCATGCGAACCACGAATCCCGAACGCTGCCAAAATCAAGGATTGAAATCTATAATTCCACGAAATAGGAGGCAGCTGCACGATCGAGCAGGTCACGGCTCATGGTGGGTTCAACAGACATATATCGAGAAATATCAATGATCTGGTCGCAAAGATCGCGGGGATGGGATGCACGCATTTTTCTATTACGCTTGATATACCATTCCTGGAGCAGGTAGGCAAGACCCTGGTCGCTATACTGTACCCCTTTAAGCTGGGAAACGCGTTTAAAGATTTCGCGGTACTCTTCATAAGTGGGGTCGCCAATTTCAATTTTATGGCGTAGACGGCGCAGAAAAGCCTCATCGACCAGATCGCGCGGAGGCAGGTTGGTCGAGAAAACGATCAGCACGTCAAACGGCAGTTCAATCTTACGCCCTGTATGCAGGGTCAGGAAATCCACCCGGTTCTCGAGGGGCACGATCCATCGGTTGAGCAGGTCGCGTGGACGAACCTGCTGGCGCCCGAAGTCATCGATCAGCAAAATTCCGCCATTGGCTTTCACTTGAAAGGGCGCCTCGTAAAATTTATGGATATCATCAAAGACCAGGTCGAGGCCGGCCAAAGTCAGCTCGCCACCAACCACGATGAAGGGACGGCGGATGTGAACCCAGCGCGGGTCGCGCTTTTGTCCGGAGCGAAGAGAACCCGTTCCTGATGCGGTAGCGTCATCATCTGGGGCGCGTTGGTGGTTGACTGAATCATAGAGCTTTACCACCTGGCCATCCATATAAAGTGAATAAGGAATAAACATATCCTGGGTCAGGATGAGATTCCCAAACGCACGAGCGACGCTTGTTTTACCATTTCCTGGAGGGCCATATAGGAAGATGGAAGTACCTGAATTTAGAGCTGGTCCGAGCTTCTGAAAAGTGGCTTCGGTGAGAACCAGTTGAGATAATATCTGCCTCATGGTTCGGCTGGTGATCACCATGCGCTGACGGCTTTGGCGGCGGATCGATTCGGTGTAGGCCTCGATCGGAACAGGTGCAGGTCCGGCGTACTGGCTCCGCTCCAGGGCTTCTCGAGCACGGTCGATCCCAGCCCCCGTGATGGCATATTGGTATGATCCTTCGCCCAATCCCATGGAGGAAGACTTTACTTCAACCAATTTTTCGCGTTTGAGCGATTCCAAGACCAGATCAGTCACACCTGCAAAAGGAAGTGCGATTTCCTCTGCAACTCGAAAACCTGACAAATACCCTTGAAAATATAATATTTTCAAGGCCAGATCTTGAACCCACAGGAAAGACAACCCGGTATCTTCCAACCGGGTGATGGGTGGCGGGAGAAAACTTGAGGTTACCGTTCGGTGTTGAGGCTGTGCAGTTTTACCGATGATGGGCGTATTCATTCA
>Ga0315283_10003067_pt1 | contig 14189 bp, 13 predicted proteins | sample YL17G09_0_MG_FD_204541 | JGI IMG/M metagenome (GOLD analysis project Ga0315283, IMG submission 204541) | Sediment microbial communities from Yellowstone Lake, YNP, Wyoming, USA - YL17G09_0 | ecosystem: Environmental > Aquatic > Freshwater > Lake > Sediment | place: USA: Wyoming | collected... | reverse complement strand
AATTTATGCAAAACCAGAACTTGAATACCCCGTTTTGTAAACGGGGATGAAAAGTTCTCCTGCCGAAGGCAGGGAAAAGCGTGTTATAGTTAACGCATGGAACTGAAAAGAACCAGTCATGCGGTATATGACACGAAATATCATTTGGTGTGGGCTCCGAAGTATCGAAAATGGATTTTGAGAAGAGATATTCGAGCGCGAATAAAAGAAATATTTAAGGAGATTTCCAGTAATCATGATTTCGAGATAGATACGCTGGAGGTAGCAGAAGATCACGTTCATATTTTTCTTTCGTTTCCACCGAGGCACAGTATTTCCAAGGCAGTAGGGATGTTGAAGAGTATCAGTGCCAGTGTAATATTTCAGGAGCATGCGGAAGTAAAGCAAGAGCTTTGGGGAGGAGAATTTTGGGAGGATGGATATTTTGTGCGAACGGTTGGGGATAAGGTGACAAAAGAAGTGATTAGAAAATACATAAAATACCATCGTGAACACGAGAAATCTCCTAAGCGATTAAAACTATTTTAAGATGCCCCGCCCTGTGGGCGGGGTAATTCACTGATCGGCGGGAATGAGGTGAAATCAACAATGAAAGCTGTGGTCTTAGCCTATCATAATATCGGCTGTATCGGCATTGATGCCCTGGTGCGAAACGGGTTCGAGGTTGTTGCGGTTTTTACCCACAAGGATGATCCTCACGAAAACCTCTGGTTTAATTCGGTTACCGAATGTGCTGCGAGCCATAATCTTCTCGTTTATGCACCCGATGATATTAACCACCCCCTCTGGGTAAAAAAGATTCAAGAATTCGCGCCGGATATTGTTTTTTCTTTCTATTACCGCCACCTTGTTCGTCCTCCCATCCTCGCCATCCCACCCGCTGGATGCCTCAATCTTCACGGATCGCTCCTTCCCAAGTACCGTGGACGTTGTCCGATAAACTGGGTGCTGATCAACGGCGAGAAAGAAACCGGGGTTACGCTTCATTACATGACGCCCCGGGCTGACGATGGAGACATTGTCGGGCAGAAGAGAATCCCAATGTCTGATTATGACACTGCGCGGTCGCTTTACGAAAAAACGGCTGCGGCTTCGCACCAATTGCTCGATGAAATTCTTCCCCAGATAAAAAAAGGAACGGTAACGCGCCAACCTCAGGACCATGCTCAGGCAACGTATTATGGCGGACGCAGGCCCAAAGACGGGGAAATAAACTGGGCTGCCACGGCCTTTCAGGTGAGAAATCTGGTACGGGCGGTGACTATTCCTTATCCAGGCGCATTCAGCTATATCGGTGACCGTAAATGTTTTTTTTGGATGGTTACCGAAATGCCTGATAATGATAAAAAAACGAATCCCGGGACCATTATTTCTCTTGATCCCTTGGTGATTCACTGCGAAAAAGGCGCCATCCGCGTTGATTTCGGCCAGGCTGAAAATGGCATTTACATGGGCGGTCCCCAGCTTGCCCGCGAACTCAATCTTGTTGAGGGGATGACCTTTGGACTCTCTGCCAGCAAACACATCGAGATGACGAAAAAAAAGAAAATTCTCGTTTTAGGGATTGATGGCTTTATCGGTAACGCCTTAAGTGAAAAGCTTCTGGATAACGGAAACTATGAAGTACACGGGATAGACCTCCAATCCAAGTCTATTCAGCGCTTTTTTGATAAACCAGGATTCTATTTTCATGAAGGCGATATTGCCATTCACCGCGAATGGATCGAGTACCACATAAAAAAATGCGATATAGTAATTCCGCTGGTAGCTATCGCTACACCCATAGAATACACGCGCAGACCACTCCAAGTATTTGAGCTCGATTTTGAAGAAAACCTGAGAGTTGTCCGATACTGCGTGAAATATAAAAAACGGCTTATTTTTCCTTCAACGTCTGAAGTTTATGGAATGTGCGATGAAGGCGAGTTTAATGAGGATAGTTCGAAGCTTGTATTGGGGCCAATCCGCATGCAGCGCTGGATCTATTCCTGCAGCAAGCAATTGCTTGACCGGGTTATTTGGGCATACGGTCAGCAGGAAGGGCTCCATTTTACCCTCTTTCGTCCTTTCAATTGGATCGGGCCGCGTCTCGATAGTTTGAGATCGGCACGGATCGGGAGTTCTCGCGCTATTACCCAACTCATCCTTAACCTGGTAGAAGGAACGCCGATTAAACTCATTGACGGGGGAAATCAGAAACGTTGTTTTACCGATATTGCCGATGGGATTGAATGCTTGTTTAGAATTATCGAAAATCCTAACCATTGTTGTGATGGGCAGATCATCAATATTGGCAACCCGGATAATGAGGCCAGCATCAAAGCACTGGGAAAGATGTTGGTGAAAAAATTTGAAGAACATCCCCTCCGGTCAAATTTCCCGCCCTTTGCTGGTTTTCAGGAGGTGGAAAGTTCGGCATATTATGGGAGTGGTTATCAGGATTTGCAACACCGAAGGCCAAGTATTCGGAAAGCCAAGCAGCTCTTGCAGTGGAAACCTTCGATCGAGCTTGAGCAATCTGTAGAGCAAACCCTCGATTTTTTCTTACGGGAAGCTATCGGCTCTGGTGGATACGATGAAGACAACCGGTGATTCTTATGAGCCGTTATAATCACGGTGCCATGAGGATAGGCCTGCGGATTGACGTTGATACGTTTAGAGGTACCCGTTTCGGCGTGCCCAGTCTGGGTAAACTTTTAGCGGAGTTCGGTATCACCGCCTCATTCTTTTTTTCTGTGGGGCCGGATAATATGGGGCGTCATCTTTGGCGATTGTTTCGTCCCGCATTTTTAAAAAAGATGCTTCGTTCCAAGGCAACGAAACTGTATGGCTGGGATATCCTTTTCAAAGGCGTGTTCTGGCCAGGGCCAGTGATCGGAGAAAAACTGGGGCCTCTTATTCGAGCGACAGCGGAGGCAGGTCATGAAATTGGATTTCATTCCTGGGATCATTACGCATGGCAGAGGCACCTTTATAACATGAGCAGTGATGTCATCCATGATACGTTTAAAAGAGGTATCGCATTGCTTACCACGATTTTGGACCGGCCACCCTCATGTTCTGCGGTTCCAGGATGGAAATGTAACGATCAGGTCTTAAAGGAGAAAGCCACATTTTCTTTTACGTACAACAGTGACTGCCGGGGGGAAAGTATATTTTTTCCTATTGTGAATGGAATAACATTTTCCCAGCCCCAAATTCCCGTTACCTTACCAACCTATGATGAAGTTATTGGACGTAACGGGATTTCAAACCACAATTACAATGAGTATATCCTTTCTTTGCTACACCCCCACGGGCTTAATGTGTTAGCCATTCACGCGGAAGTAGAAGGAATGACCTGTCTTAAGATGTTTGAGCAGTTTCTGAAACAGGCCCAATCCCAGGGGACAACGTTTAGCCCCTTAGGGGGTTTGCTTGCTGATGCTTCGCAGTTTGAATGTTCTACCATAATTCCCAAAACAATTCCTGGCCGTGAGGGATGGGTTTCTTGCCAGGCAACAGTATCTTAATATGCGAGGATACCCTATGAATCGCTATCTTCCCTTGGTCTTATGTGGTGTACTTTTGAATGCCTCAGCCCAACTTTTTCTCAAGCAGGGAATGCGAGCCATTGGACCGTTTTCTTTTGTCGCGAAAAACTTTATATCGGTTGGGCTGAAGGTGGCACTTAATCCGCATATCCTCCTGGGTATGGCGTGCTATGCTTTTAGTATCATTGTGTGGCTCATGGTTCTGTCTCGGGTGGATGTGAGTTATGCTTATCCGCTGTTAAGTGTAGGGTATATCGTGACTGCATTAGCAGGGCAAATTTTTTTTGGAGAGGTTCTTGGTTTGGCACGGTGGATGGGCATTCTTGTCATTTGTGTTGGAGTTATACTGATCACCCGAAGCGGGTAAAGGATGTGAGCACTGCGAAAAGTTCGCCCAAAATCCGCACAGGCTGATACTCCTTTCAGGCGTTAACGCAGTTCCCGCTGGCAACAAAAAATAAACAATGAAAAAATTATCTCTGGTTGTAATCGGACTTTTTATTTTGATTTACATCGTGCCGCTCGGCATGCGACCGGTCGCCCTCCCCGACGAGACCCGGTACGCTGAGATTCCCCGGGAGATGCTCGTTTCGGGAGATTGGGTTGTGCCTCATTTCGACGGACTCCGGTATTTTGAAAAACCGGTGATGGGATATTGGTTTAATGCAGCCGCGATGTTTCTTTTTGGCCAAAACGCCTTTGCGATGCGCCTGCCGTCCGCTCTCGCCACGGGCATGGCTGCGTTGCTGCTTTGTTTGCTCGTCCGAAAATTTGGCGGTGGATATTTAGCAGGCATCAGCACTGCTGCTGTTTTTCTTACCTCTATGGAAGTCTTCGGGATTGGATGTTTCAATGTCTTAGATAGCATATTTTCCCTGTTTTTAGCTGGCGCGATGGTTTCTTTCTTTTTTGCCCATAGTGAGAAGCAGGCCGGAAAAAAGATTGGCTTTCTGGTGGTTTTCGGAGTGTTCTGCGGTCTCGCGTTCCTTACCAAGGGATTCCTTGCTTTTGCGATACCTGTAGTGACGATTGTTCCGTTTATGATCTGGGAACGGAGATGGCAGGAACTTTTCAGGATTTGCTGGATACCCTTTTTGGCTGCTCTGCTTGGCGCTTTGCCCTGGAGCGTGATAATCCATGAACGTGAGCCTGATTTCTGGCACTATTTTTTTTGGGTAGAACACATCAAACGGTTTATGTCAGATCACCCCCAGCATCCGGAACCTTTCTACTACTTTATTCCCCTGTTGTTTCTGGGAGGACTGCCCTGGACGGTATTCCTTCCGGCGGCATTTTCAGGACTCAAGGAGACCGCTCTCAAGGATTCTTTTCTCCGGTTTGCCTTCTGCTGGTTACTCTTTCCTTTTTTGTTCCTCTCCGCCTCACGGGGTAAACTCGGCACTTACATCCTCCCCTGTTTTCAGCCTCTGGTAATTCTAATTACTGCGGGTCTTCTCCACTACCTCAAAAAAGAAACAAAATGGGTAACAATTGGCGCGTATTTTTTGGCAGGGATAACAGGGTCATGTGCAGTTGGCCTGCTTTTCAGCCAGGTGCTGCCGGTTCCGTTGGGATGGAAACTTTTTGAGCAGGCTGAAATCTTGAAACTGGTGATTATATTCTTAGGACTGCTGACCTGGACAGTGTTTTTTATGGCTGGTGCGGCAACCTCAAATGTTAAGCAAAAACTTGTCTTGTTTTGTCTTGGACCGTTGCTGCTCATGCTGAGCTCGCCCGTTGCCATGCCGGATAGATTTAAAGATGGTCTCTTCCCGGGTGATTTTTTACTGCGTCATGCAGACAGGATAAGCCCGGACACGACCTTGGTTTCAGATAACTACCTCGTGTCTGCGGTCTGCTGGTTTTACAAACGAAGCGACGTATACCTGCTCGGCAAACCCGGCGAACTTGACTACGGAGTATCGCGCGCACCCGAGAAGAACCGTTTATTGACCCTTGATCAGTTTCGGGAGCTGGTTGCGCAACCTTCCCGGCGCATAACGCTTATTACCCTTGAAAAACGCTATCGGCATGATAAGCCCCAGCTTCCGCAACCAGGGTTTGTGGATAGTGGACACGGCTTCGTGTTTGTTCAATTCTATGAGTGTTCTAATAAAAAATAATTATGCTAATGAAACATACTATTAATTATTTATTGAGTAAAAGTTAAAATTACGGCAATATTTGCCCTAAAGGTGGTCGTTCCAAACAAAAATTAGTAAAAGTGAGGAAAAGACAGCAGTTACTTAAAATTTAATATTGGGTGTTTTCATAAGGCAATATGTCATTACTTGCAGAACTGAAAAAACGTGCACGTCATCTCAAGGCAGAGACCTTTGCTCTTTACTTTGCTGCGCATGACCCAAGAACACCTTGGTATGCAAAACTTTTCGTTGCTGGCATCGTTGCTTATGCCTTCAGTCCTATTGATCTTATTCCAGACTTTGTGCCTGTTCTTGGCTATTTGGATGACCTCATCCTTGTACCAATGGGTATCGCTTTAGCTATTAAATTAATCCCCCATTCAGTTTTGGCAGACTGCCGAGCACAGGCGCAGGAAGCCTTACAGAATGGGAAGCCTAAAAGTTATATTGCTGCCGCGATCATTGTGGTAATCTGGCTGATGTTGGCTGTGCTGTGCGTCATCTGGGTCTATGAGAACTTCATGGTGAAAACTTGAAAACGCCCAACCTGACCGGCAGTAACATGCAGGGGAAAGGCTTAGCCTACAAGATACCATCGACTTTGAAACCCCACGCCGCTTTTTGGTTTATATTTGTAAATAATTGAGCGGTTGACAAAAGATAGTATTAATTTTATTATTTTTAACCTTTTATTGCTATAATGCTTTGGATGTTTTTAGACCGCAGTAATCTCCTTAGGGAGTGACCTCGAACATCGTTAGGGAGGTGTTGAATGAATATGTGGCTCATTATCGGATTTATTGGACAAGCCTTGTTTTCCATGAGGTTCATAGTTCAGTGGATCGCCTCGGAACGGAAAGGAGAAAGTGTTATTCCTACACTGTTCTGGTATTTTAGCCTTGCCGGAGGACTTACCTTGCTTGCGTATGCCATCTATAAGCAAGACCCGGTCTTTATCCTCGGACAAAGCGCGGGGGCGTTTATTTATATTCGGAATCTGGTCTTCGTTTTTCGTAAGAAGGGAGGCCAACTCAAAGGGGCCAAAGTTTAAGCGCACGCAACCATTGAAAGAGGCTATATAAAGACAACTTTATGCATAGCAAAAAAACATTTTTTTTGTTATGGATCTTCGTTCACCGGGGTTGCTGATTTTTTTTGGAGAGGAGACCACGTTAAACCAATAAAATAATTTGACGGGGAATTATTCTGCAAAAAATATTTTGTAACTGAGTCTCAGTCATCAGGTTGTCAAAAGGTAACATATAACTTCCCCACCCTAAAACCCTAATTTTTCGACATGAGCCAAATAAAATTAAACCCTCATTCGTTATTTTTTTCTTCTCACAACAACTTTGATCTGGAAAAAGTTTGTCTTCCTCTCTTACTTGTCATCTCTTTCGTTACCATATTTTTTCAACTGGGCGCCCGGAGTTTAGAGAATCAGTGCTATATCCGGTATGCTGAGGTGGCTCGTGAGATGATCCGCTCCGGGGACTGGATTGTCCCCCGATTAGAAGGCGAGCTTTTTCTCCATAAACCAGCGCTTATCATCTGGCTTATTGCCTTACCTTCAGCTTTAGTGGGCAAGGTTACTCCTTTATTGGCGAGGCTTCCTTCGGCGTTAAGCGCGGTGGCGATAATCGGACTTACCTATTATTTAGGGAAAAGGATGTTCCGGGATTTTCGGGTAGGAGCACTTGCTGGCCTTATCCTCTTAAGCTCCAAAGAATTCTTCTGGCAGGCGAGGACTGCCAGAGCGGACATGGCGCTTACCCTTTTTATCCTTTTTTCCTTGACTTGTTTCTTTTTGGCCTATGAGTCATCGGGTAAAAAAAGGTTTTTTCTTTTTATCCTCTTTTTTGTAGGCATGGCCTTGGGAACGCTGACCAAAGGGCCAGCGGTTATATTATTTTATTTGGGGCCGGTTACCCTTTTTCTTTTTTTAAAAAAAAGACTTCGGGTTTTATTAGAACCAGGATTTTGGTGGGGATGGTTTTTATTTGCGCTTATCCTCTTATCCTGGATATTGCCATACCTAAACCGAGTAAAGTTTTCTACCGTACTTGAACAGTTTCATCTATCCGCAATCCTGTCCCGACCTGAACCTTGGTATTACTATTTACTCCAATTTTGGCCCCGGTTTGCGCCCTGGTCTTTTTTTCTCCCTTCGGCAGTATTTTTTCTTTTACGAAAAAATCCGGATCAACGCGACGCGAAACTGATTCTCCTTTGCTGGATAGGGATCATCATAGCGCTTATTTTTCCCATCCAGAATAAAACCTATCGTTACTTCCTGCCGGTTTTTCCTGCCTATAGCATTATTCTGGGAGCTGCCTGTAAGGAAAATTTTTTACTGCTTGCCTCTTATCAGAAAGATTGGTTAACTCGATCCTGGAAATATTCCACTTGTTTCTGCTTCTTTATTTTCACGGTTTTTTTTCTACCAGCTCCGTTTTTAGCCTGGCGGTTTACTCATTCTTTTACTGCTACTATAGTAAGCACTGTTGTCTTTTTGGTGGGAGGCCTTTTAATAGGCTATGGCCTCAGGAAGGGGAAAATGTTATCCAAAGTAGTGGTCATCAGTTTACTCTCATTGCTTACCTATGAAACCTACTACTATTTTATTTCCCGCGAGGATAGAGTGCATTCACCATTTATGCAAATTGCGGAAAGCATTAAATCTCGGACCGACTCCGAAGCACTTTGTTTTTTCGATTTTGCTGGAGAAAAGGCGATTTTAATCGATTTTTATTTGGATACAGTGGCTCCAAAGTTTTCTGGCGCATCGGAAGTTGTAAATTATTTGACTAAAAACAATGAACCCCATGCCTGCCTAACGTCGCAGCAAGGATTTACTCAAATTTCACAAGACCTCTCTCCAAAAAGTCTTGAAGTCTATCCCATAACGTATTATAAAAAAGCAACCTATTATTTGATAATCTCTAAAAGAGAATAATACGTTACCTCTTGATTTCAAATTAAAATATTCGCTTATTTCACAAGTACAACGCGAGAGGAAAACTTTCTCTGCAATAAAAAATTATTGTTGTGTAACCTTTCTTAAAGATCAAACGACAACTTTTTAAAAGTCCAATGGATCACATCAACTGGCAGATTAATAAACAGCTTTTCCCTGACCTTAATCCTCAGGACATGGGGTATTTGGTCTCGGAATTTATGCGGGGAAAAGGTGAAGTTAAAAAGGATAAGCCTCGTAGAACTGTTAAGAAAATGGAGCTTAAGGGGAAGGGATCTTTTTTTGTCAAACATATTAAAATTAAAGGTTGGGACACCACCTTGAAATATTTTTTTCTTCCCAGAAAAATTTTAACTGAATGGCGAATCATGAATCAGTTAATTGGATTGGATATCCCTATACCCTATCCTGTGGCCTTGGGAATCAACCGAAAGTTTGGGTTTTTAAAGGAAGCATTTCTCATAACTCAGTCTTTGGGAGAAATGATAGATTTACATAGATTTTATAAGGAGAATATAAAAAACAACCTTGAAAAAGAAACCTTTATAAAAGCATTAATCACTTACTTGCGGTTCCTTCACCATAAAGGTGTCCTTCATCATGATATCCACCTTGAAAATATTATCGTCCCCAGAGAGAGGGTACATCCACTTTTCTTTTTTCTTGTTGACTTATATAAAACGCGGATTAAAAGGAACCCGAGCGAAAAAGAAAAAATGCTTAACCTTGCTCTTCTCATTTTTTACATTTCTGAAGCAAATCTTTTTGGACCGAATGATCAAGAAAAGTTTATCCGACTTTATTACTCCGAAGATGATTTTTCTGAGGCAAAACTCAATTTCATAACAAAAAAAATTTTTTCCCAGATAAAAAAGCTAAGGGACCAAAGATTCCTCAGCTGGGGGAGGAAAAGTTTTCGGACAGGTAAATTTTTTAACATTATTAAAGGGAAGGGGAAGTTTTTAATCTATCGCTGGGAATTTGACCCTAAACTTATTCCTGATATTCTTAAGGAGCATGAGGAGATTACCACGTCCATCCGGGGAATTATTCATCCCCGTCATGATCAGCTTCCTCCCGCTATTCTCAAAACTTCCCGCAAAGCTATTGTCACGAAAATCAATATAAAGGGTCAGACCTTTATCGTGAAAGAAGGTAGAAACGACGCGTTGCGGGCTTCGTTTCGGTTTTGGGTAGCGCGGTTACGAAACCGGCGGTCCTGGGCTAATAGTAATAAATTAGTTCTAAAAAGCATTCCCACTCCCCGTGGCTTAGCCCTTCTTGAAGAGAAGAGATTGGGTGTTTGGATGAGAAGCTTTTTAATTATGGAATATGTGGAAGGTGCGATCCCCCTTCGCTACTATGTCCAAATTTTTAAAAACCCCTCCGATCCCGAAGTTTTTCAAAAGAAAAGGGCTTTCATTTCTTTTATGGCGAATTTTATTCGGACCCTTCATCAGAAGGGAATTTATCATGGTGACTTAAAGTCGGACAATTTTTTAATTAAAGAAAAGGGAGAAAATGGATGGGAATGCTTAATCGTGGATACTGATCGGGTTTATTTTGGCAACAGGGTTTCCTTTCCTCACCTGATTAAGAACTTCGCTCAACTCAATGCTACGATTGCCCAATGCCTATCTCCTTCTAACCGAATCAAATTTTTTAAAGATTACAGTGAAAAAAATAAATGGACCCGCAAGCAGAGAAAAACAATCTACCGTCGAATTTTAAAAATCTGTCAATCCAGAAACACAGAACAATATGGTGTGAGTTTTAAGAAAAAACACCCTCCCTCCACTGGAGAGCGTTCTCTTAAGATTCTCCACATCAATACGGAATTAACCTGGCGTGGGGGAGAACAACAGGCACTTTATCTCATGGAGGGCTTAAATCAGCGAGGGCAGATGTCGCATTTAATTTGTCAGCCCAATAGTGCGATTTATGAACGTGCCCAGCAAAAAAATATTGTTATCTTTCCTGTTCGGATGAAAGGTGAATTTGATCTTGGTGCTGCTTTTAAAATCGCCCGAATAATAAAAAAAGAAAAATATGACATTGTCCACTGCCACACATCGCATGCCCATTCTCTTGTAATGTGGGCTTCCTTATTGTTAAGAAAAAAACCGGTCCGCATTGTTTCCCGCCGGGTTGATTTCAGTATCTTTCGGCACAATTTTCTCGGGATGAATCGTTATAAGTACACCAAAGGGGCAGACCACATCATTGCTGTTGCCCATAAGGTCAAGGATGTTCTTATCCAGGACGGTATACCTTCCGAAAAAGTGTCGGTTGTCCATAGCGGAGCGGATATGGATCGGTTTCGAGAAAAAACCGGGGACTCTATCCGCAAAGAGTTCGCTTTATCCGCTCAGGCTCGAATACTTGGCAATGTAGGTTACTTGGTGGGCCACAAAGGCCAAAAGCACCTCATTCAGGCTATGACAAAAGTCGTTCAGAAATTCCCGGAAGCGCATCTTTTGATCGTCGGAAAAGGAGAATTAGAAAAAGAATTGAAAGACCTCACTGCCCACCTGGGCCTTAATAAACATATAACCTTTACCGGGTTTCGATCAGATGTTGGTGCGTTGATGAATATATTTGATATGCTCGTAGTATCAAGCACGGGAGAAGGTCTTACTGCGACTATCGTTGATGCGCTCGCTTTAGAAATTCCTGTCGTTACCACTGATGCCGGAGGGGTACCAGAAATCATCACTCATGGAGAGACGGGAATCATTGTCCCGCAAGCTGATCCAGATGCTTTGGCTCATGGGATCATTTGGACATTAAATAACTATGATAAAGCGAAGGAAATGGCCAAACGAGGCAAGAGGGACGTTTTGGAAAAATTCAGTGCAGATGCGATGGTGGAAGGAAGCCTTCGGATTTATCAAAAAATATGTAGTGCGGGAAGAGGTTAACCATGTCCGAAAAAATTAACCGGCTTCTTTTTTTCGGAAAGACACGAAAACGCACCCAAACCCCCTCGTTTTTCATAAAAGCCTTTCGTAACCAGGGCATCAATGTGCACGCTATCAATTATCGAAAAATGGAGCGGCTCTGGGGAAAATGGCTCACTGAAAAATATCTTTTTTCCACCTTTAATCGTTTCCGACCTCAGTTGGTTTTTATCAATACCATTGATATCCCTTTTAAGATGTTGTCCCAGATATCCGGGAAGACCAAGGTTGCTATTTACCTTCCAGACTTGATTACTCTTTCTGATAGTAGCGCCTCTTCGGGGTTTGTTACTCCTTATAAGGAAGAGATGATTGAACGGGGGAAATTAGCCGACTATTTTTTTATTACTAACCAGGGGCAGATTTCTTTTTTGAAGGAGCAGGGTATAAAAAACCCTATTTTCATTACTCAGGGATGCGATCGGGAAACGCACCGGATTATTAAAAGTAAAAGTCAAAAATGGAAAAGCGACGTGGCTTTTATCGGCGAAGCGAAAAAAACTGAGAGGATTAACTTTATAAAGGAGGTTGCTAAAGATTTTAACCTCAAAGTTTGGGGGGGGGAGTGGAAAAGGCACGGGTTAAAATGTCACAAGCGCAATGTCTATCCGGATGAATTTGCAAAGATTTGTTCAGGGGTAAAAATAATTTTGGGCATTGATACGTCGAATCAGGTAGAAGGATACTTCTCCAACCGAACCTGGATAACGTTGGGGTGCGGGGGGTTTCTCCTAACCCGTTATGTTCCTGGTTTGGAAAAAATTTTTATTAATAAAAAGCATCTGGTTTGGTATCATAGTGTTGAGGAGTGCCTCCATCTTATTGCTGAATATCTCAAAAAAGATGAGGAAAGGGAAAGGATTAGCAGAGAAGGGTATCACTATGTTCATGAGCACCATACGTATGACCATGTGGTGAAAAGGATACTTCACCACATGGAATAGATCACTATGAGTAGTATATCTTTAATGAATCACAGGGATTGTTTCTATTTTTTTTTCGTATGGTAATGTGCAATAGAGAAAGATCATTTTTTGACAAATAATGCTTTTTTGCTAACATTAAAAAATTCGTTTTCTTTCGTTAAAAGGATAGCAAAAAGTGCTTTTTCCATAAAAAGGAGAACATGGAAAACGGAAGCATTATAATCCTCAATCTTCAGGACCCGAGGGAAAAGATCATCGGAAAACTCCTTGCCATTTTACCTTCCGGGATTACCATTAAGGGAGTGGATGTAAACTCGTTTCATGACTGGATGAAGCAGTTTACCCAAAAGCAAACGACAAACATCATTTTTCCCACCACCTTGTTTTTTCCTATGCATCGAGTTGTGAGCTGTTACCTTGACGAAAATATGGGAGATGTGCCTTCTTTCAGCTCTCAATTTAAAGGAAGAACCAAAAGGGAAATTACGAAGGTTCTTTAGTTTTGCCATCAATGTTTTTAAGGGAAGGAGGAAAACGTGGTAGAGAGATTCGGTCAATTTTTGGTTAAGCATGGTATTGTAGATGCAGCAACAGTACTTGAGGCTCTTAACCTTCAGAAAAAAAGAAGTATCGCTGTCGGCCAGATCGCACTTCAGGAAAGGATGCTTTCCATCAACCAGGTCTTTGAGGTTCTCAATGCCAAGATTAGCACTGCCAAGCTGTTTGGAGAGCTTGCGGTTGAAAAAGGCTTTTTGGAAAACAAAGAGGTTGAAAGGTTACTCGAAAAGCAAAAAAATAAGCCGGCCTTTGCTTGGGGAAAGACTGGTTGAGATGGACAAGATAACGAGCGAAGATCTTGGCGTTTTGCTCAAAAAGTTTAAGAAGGATTCAAAAAACAGAAAAAATAAAAGCAAGTCCCGCTCATAGCAGAAAGGGACAAACATCTTTTTTCAATAAAAGAAGCTTGTCCCCGTGAGAGCATTACCATTACCTCCATCAGGCGCGCGGTGAGTAAAACTACCGAAAACGAATTTCCTCTTCGGTTACTCTGAATGGTGAACCTTTTCTTTAATCTTGTCTACCGAGTCCCGGACTTTTCCGCTGATCTCCGCATATTTTTCTTTTCCTGTTTCCGCTAACCCCTCTGCTTTATCCCGGATTGTCTCAACGGCACCCCTTAGTTTTTCCCGGGCTTCTTCTGCTCGCTCTTTTATTTTTTCTCTCGTCTCAACGCCTGGACGGGGAGCAAAAAGCACCCCAAGAGTTGCACCGATAAGACCTCCAGCGACAAAGGCTAAGGTGAGAGCAGCAAAACCATACTCCGTCCGATCAGAATTCATATAATCACCCCCTTTCTCTCACGTGATAAATTGCTCCTACCCTTATCACAAACAACATTATTTCAATCAAGAACTCTTTTGTTTTCTTTTTCCTCGTATCTTTCCCCACGCTTCTTTCAGGGCCCAAAGGATCAGGATCCGGAAAAGTCGGCTACCCACTTCGGAAAAGGCAAACTGTGCAGTTGCGGAAGGAATATGTCTGGCTTTCTCCACTATTAAAGGCTGAAGCTCTTCTTCCCAGTTTTCCAAAACTCTTTCTCCCCGGTTTAACAAACCCTTGAAGTCAACATTGATGACTTTGTTTAAACT